>Ga0213876_10000136_pt1 | contig 80323 bp, 78 predicted proteins | sample BarmaccomBMRX_R9_FD_160113 | JGI IMG/M metagenome (GOLD analysis project Ga0213876, IMG submission 160113) | Root-associated microbial communities from Barbacenia macrantha in rupestrian grasslands, the National Park of Serra do Cipo, Brazil - RX_R9 | ecosystem: Host-associated > Plants > Roots... | reverse complement strand
GGGTAAAGGGGAACACCGCGTTCCCCTTTACAATCCCCGCGGCCCCGGATGGCGGCGCAAGCGCCTGATCCGGGCTACAAAACGTTCAGGCCGCACGAAATAGTCCCCTCTCCTCTTTGGGGAGAGGGTTAGGGTGAGGGGGAAAATGCGGCTCGGGAGGTGGGTTCCGTTCACTTTACGTTCATGGCGAAATGGAACCTCCGGACACGTGAACGGATAAAGGGGAACACCGCGTTCCCCTTTACAATCCCCGCAGCCCCGGATGGCGGCGCAAGCGCCTGATCCGGGCTACAAAACGTGCAGGCCGCACTAAACAGTCCCCTCTCCTCTTTGGGGAGAGGGTCAGGGTGAGGGGAATATGCGGCTCGGGAGGTGGGGTGTTATAAAAACGCGGTTTCGCTGCTCCCCACGCTTTTCAGCTCAAGCCCTACAAATTTGAGCCCTATTCCGTGTTCACGGTCTATATCGGTTGCAAACATAAATCCGAAATTATCTTTCGCATCAGGAGACAGATAAATTTTCACCAGAATAAGATCTGTCGCCTCTGCGCCGTACACCCGTTTGCAGTAAGCCTGAGTTTCCGCTGTGATTTTCTGCGAGAAAGCGTTCTGTTTCTCGATAAGAAACTGGATATCGTTCCTCATTTTGTCATCAGGCGAATGCGCTTCCAGATTTATGCACTGAACAGGTTCAGAACCGAATGTCGGTAAAAGCAAATCAACTGCGGCGCCTTCATCATCGGCATAGTATTCCAGTTCTACGGACATCTTCCGGGTTCCTTTTATCGGGACCTCAGGGCAGTGATGGTTTCTCTGCCCTCAGCGAATTCATCTCTGGCAATGCTTGCAAGAAAACGAGGGAATTATCATCCCCAGGCTTCATCTTCAGTTATCACCTTGCTGATGAAACTATCGAGATCCTGCTCAAGAAAAATATTCTTCTGGCTTTCCAGATTGGCAAAATAGACGGCCCTATCATCCAAATTCATACAGTAGGGAAACCCACCGCCGTCAATGGCAAAGGGAAGAAAGTTTGCCGGGAGAATCTTCTTATCGACAACCAGCGTTCTGTAGTAGCCATCAGCGGTCAACAAACCTGGACTGTTAGCACGCAAAATCGACAAAAAGTATTTGATATCGTTCTCATATTTTTCACTCTGGTAAACGCGCCGCCCATCCTCAAGCTTGCCACCGTTACTGATGAGCCATAACGACGTTAAAACATCAGGGAAAGAGACGCCCAGCGATGCTTCAATATCGCCAAGCTCATCAGCCGTGACGGCGGGCGATGAATCTACGAGTTTAATCATCATGTCGTTACCTGTTGGTAATAAGCAGCAATATGGCCTCTCAGCCATCCTTAATGCCGAGAAATAGTAACAGCTTCTCTTGCTTCATACTCATCACCACCATGATCGCCTCGTCGATTCATTTAGCTTTTCACCCTCGAATATCAGTAAGAAAAGGGTGAACGTTGCTGCGCCTCTTGTAAAAAATGGGTGGCATCTTCACCGGCAGCGGTATACAGCGGCGCGTTTTGATCGTTCGCAACGGCAAAAATGGCATTCGCGACATCCCCGGCGTGAGTCACCGGCGAGTGGTTATCGCGCGCCATCTGAATAAACGCATCCACCATTGCGCCATACACCGGATCGTCTTGTCCGCCAAAATAGGTCCGCGCATTCTCGCCAAACTTCGTCTCTGGTGAGCGCCCCGGCAACACCACATGAACGCGAATACCCAATGGCCTGACCTCAATGGCTAATGACTCGCTCCAGGCATTCAGCGCCGCTTTACTTGCACGATAAAGCCCAATCAGCGGCATTGCTTTGGTTGTCACTGACGATGAAACATTGATGATAACCCCTGATTTTTTCTCCCTCATTAGCGGCAGAAACGCCTGGGTTAATGCGAGTGTCCCCAGAACATTGGTGTTCATTAACTGCTGCGCGGTTGCCAGGGGCGTGAGTTCAACAGGGACCGGTGCGCCAAAACCGGCATTATTCACCAGCAGGTCAATCACCCCGGCCTTTTTCACCACATTATCAATGCTGTCAGCGGAAGTGATATCCAGCGGCAAAAGAGTCAGGTTGTCGCTTTCAGGTAACAGCGTCGGATCGGGCGTTCTCATGGTTGCAATCACTTTCCAGCCTTTGTCTAAAAAGAGTTTTGCTGTTGCAAGCCCAAAACCCGATGAACATCCGGTAATCAGTGCAGTCGACATGTTTAATCCTCTCTGTTGGCAAGAGCAACGATCATAGCCGCCTCTGTCTGGACAATATATAATCAAAAATCCAGTAAAATTTAGAGAGCGTCCAATGTCAGACCCGTTAACCGATATTGTTACCTTGCTCAACCCCAGGCCCACCCATACCAAACTCGTTGAGGGAGCGGGTCAGTGGCGCATTGTCCGGGAATCTTGTGGAGAGGCGTTTTACTGCGCAGTGTTACAAGGCGAATGTCTGATAAGCATTAACGGCAAAGCGCCAAAATTGCTGGTATCCGGCGATTTCATTCTGATACCCGCAACCTACACGTTTGAAAACACCAATGCGGGCACGTCTGTGCCGACGGACATTACGACGCCGACCCTTATTGGCGATGGGCACGTGAGAATTGGCGCAACAACGGGACCGGCTGAATTTCTGATGAATGTGGGACACTGCGAATTCGACACGCCGGACAAACAGCTTATCGTCGCGTTACTGCCCAACGAGATCCTGGTGAAAGGACAGCAGCGTTTTGTCACTCTGCTTGAACTTCTGCTTGATGAAAGCCAGGCCCGGCGGCCAGGACGTGAAGTGGTATTGATGCGTCTTTTACAGTTATTACTGGTTGAGTCGTTGCGAAGCCATGATTGTCTGTCGGGAACGGCAGGTATTTTGCGGGGATTACAACACGAAAAGATCGCCATCGCGCTGCATTTCATTCATGAAAAACCCGACATTGACTGGCAAATAGCACAGCTCGCCAGCCACTGTGCGATGTCGCGTTCCTCTTTTTTCGCCATATTCAACGAGACAGTCGGTATGCCGCCCATGCAATATCTGCTCTTCTGGCGAATGTCGTTGGCCAGAAAAGCACTGTTGAGCAGTACGGATAAAATCGAACAGATCGCATTTCGCATTGGATATCAGTCAGCGAGCGCCTTCAACGTCGCCTTTACGAAATATGTAGGGATGCCGCCGGGGGTATTCCGACGCCAGAAATCCCATGCTATCTCTGTGGCGTCGCATCACTGATGAAAAGCCAGTGTTGAACACTCTTTCTGTACGCTATCACTGGCCTTGTCTTTACGCACTTTCCCCCTAAATAAAACAGGCTTTGCGGCGTCTGTTGAAGGGGGCCGTTAACGCGGATTATCTTACCTGCATCCGATATTCAATCATGCCGCTTTTTTTCGCAATCCAGTCATATAATCTTTGCGCACGATAATTTGCTTCATGGGTGTGCCAGTAAAGATGGCTGGCATGACGTTTTCGGGCTTCTTTCTGAACATATTCAATTAACTGTTTGCCAATCTGTTTGCCGCGCGTATTTTCGCTGACATATAAATCTTCAAGATAACAGTAATCACTTTCCGCCCAGGTTGAACGGTGAAAAAGATAATGAGCGAAACCCACCACCTCGCCATTACTTTTCGCGACGGCACAGAATATCGGCTCGATTGGATTGGCAAAGCGCTCCCAGGTGCGCTTTGTGACCGCATCAGGAATATCAACATTATAAAATATTTGATAATTTTCCCACAGCGGCAACCAGCTTTCATAATCCATTTCACTGGCTGCTTCAATTGTGATAACCACTGTATTCATAATAATAACCTCTTTATTTTCTGGCTTGTTCTGTATTGGGGGGAATCATTAATTAAAAAACGCAGGCATCGGTATTGGCTTTTTTCAAACACGAAAAGCACAGGCAACATGCCGATATATGACACGCCTTATCGCCGCCGCTCCACCCTGCCCGTCATTGACGCTTCGGCAATAATGATAAGGTTGAAATGGCACGTTTAGCCCCACCAATTTTTCATAATGCAGCAGACCAATTTATCTTCTGGCAGCAGACCATCCTGTTATAGACTGGATGATGACGGAAGTAATAACGGAGAAACGGATGTTTAAGCATGCCCAGCTTGAAACGGTAAAAGCCTGGATGATGGATCCGGCAAACGGCTCGCTGCCTCTTCATGAACGGATCCAGAGAGCAATACGGGCACTTATCCTGGAAGGCATTTTATCTCACGGCAAAGCCCTCCCCGCCTCGCGTGCATTAGCCATCTCACTCAATGTTTCCCGTGACACCATTGAAGCCGCCTATACGCGTCTGCATGCGGAGGGGTTTATTGAAAGACACACGGGTAAAGGCAGCTTTGTTTCTGCCAGCGCCCGATTTCTGAAATCACATTCCCGGCAACGCCAGTCCGCCGCTAAGGTACGTGAACCCGCGCTCAGTGCGCGGGGAAATGTGATGTACAAAAGTGGGGGGATACGTGAATTTTCATCGCCTCGCCCGCTGGCACCGGGGATCCCCGAAACTCGTCTGTTTCCGGTACAAACCTGGGAGCGACTTGAGCGGCAGGTACTAAAAGAGTATCGCCACCGTGCGCTGGAGCAAAGCCCGCCTCAGGGGACAGAGCGGTTACGCCGGGCCATCGCAGAGTATGTCAATCTGGAACGCGGTGCGCATGCCACGCCAGAACGTATCATTATTCTGACAAGTTCCCAGCAGGCGCTCGCCCTCTGTTCTCATGTCCTGATGGACAGCGGCGATGCCATCGTGATTGAAGATCCGACCTATCAGGGGGCGCAAAAAGCGTTTAAGGCTGCCGGACTGAACAGCCTTCCGGTCCCGTTGGATGAGAAAGGGCTGTGTATTGCGTCACTTAATGCTCTGACAGCGCCGGCGAAAGCTATCTATCTTACCCCTTCCCATCAGTACCCTACCGGCGTCACCCTGTCGCTTGACCGACGGCTGGCGGTCATCGACTGGGCAAACCGTCACCAGGCGTGGATTATTGAAGATGACTATGACAGCGAGTTTCACTATGAAGGCAAGCCGATGGCCTGCGTGCAGGGGCTGGATGCCTTTAACCGGACAATCTATATCGGGACGTTCACCAAGTCTCTTTTTCCGGGGCTACGCATTGCCTGGATGATCGTGCCCGCAGAACTTGTTGAACCGCTGACGATGGCAAGGACGTTAATGGACGGCCATACCGCCTCCATCACCCAACTGACCGTCGCCAAATTTCTGGAGGGTGGTCATTTTGGTTCCTATGTCCGGATGATGCGGGAGGTTTATGTTGCTCGCCGTGACAAACTGGCAAGCCTGATTGAAGAGCATCTTTCTGATTTTGTCGTTGGCATAACGCCAACGGGCGGGATGCAGATGCCCTGCCATCTCAGGAAAGGCATTTCCGAAGCAGCCGTCGCCGCAGCCGCCCGACGCGCAGGCATTGATATGCTTGGACTTGCCGAATTATATGCAAACGAACCGGCGTCAACCGGCTTTTTGATGGGTTTTGCGGCTTACACGGAGCAGGAAATAGAAGAGGCAGTAGAAAAAATCGCCGCCCTTTTTCGTCTTCTCTGAGGCTTTGTCGTGTCAACCCGACACCCGCCTCACTCAATGTGCCTGCCGCTGGCAGGCCGCCAATATCATCCTGAACGGATCGCGGTGTACACCGCGAGCTATGTGGATTGCTAGCCTAATCGCTGTATTTCAGCGCGGCCAATACTGCGTCGCCATGCGCCAGGGGCCTGCCCGTAGTGACGCTTAAAGCTGCGGTTGAAGGACTGCTGAGAGTCAAAGCCCAACGCGATGGCCACATTCAAAATCGGTTCGTCGCTGCGGGCTAACCGCTCGATCGATTTTTGCAGCTTTTGCGCACGAATATACTCGGCGAGACGATAGCCCGTATGCTCTTTGAAGATCCGCTGGAGGTGCCACTTCGAATAACCGGCGCGTCTGGAAACGGTATTGATATCGAGACGGCTTTCAATGTTGTTGTCGATCCAGTCGAGTAAATCGTGAATAAATGCGCCATTGTTCATTTTGTTTCCTCCCGCGCGGCTTACCAAAAAAGCATCTTTGTCTGTTGCATTTAAAGGTGGCCTGCTTTTGCAGTAAATGCAAGTTTTATTATTGCATTTAAATCCCTGCAGGAAATCTCTCCTCGGCCCCTGACGCAAACAGCACATAAAGTGCAACAATTATTCTTGCACTTAATTTAGCACCTCCCTACAATCGCCGCGATAGTGTATTCGCAACTGTTACAGTTTTGTGGCGATGAACGACACAAATGGCCTTAAGCCAGCCCGGACAAAGGAAGTGGCGCGGCGTCCCCTGCTGCGTCTTGCCCGGCGGCTACAATTACCGGAATAAAAATAATGAGCCTGCAAAAACATTGGGTTAATTTCCGTCTGAATGCGCTGGGAGCGGTATTACTCTCCGTCATGCTCGTCGGATGCGATGAGGGTGTCGCGCAAAATGCCGTGCCACAAGCGCCCGCCGTGAGCGCCGCTGATGTGGTCGTGAAATCGATTAGCCAGTGGGATAGCTTTAACGGTCGGATTGAAGCGGTGGAAAGCGTTCAGCTACGCCCCCGCGTCTCTGGATACATTGATAAAGTGAATTACACCGACGGCCAGGAAGTGAAAAAAGGCGAGGTGCTGTTCACTATCGATGACAGAACCTATCGCGCCGCGCTGGAACAGGCGCAGGCGACGCTGGCGAGAGCCAAAACGCAGGCCAGCCTGGCGCAAAGTGAGGCCAGCCGTACCGATAAATTAATCAACACCAATCTGGTCTCCCGTGAAGAGTGGGAACAGCGTCGTTCTGCCGCCGCCCAGGCGCAGGCCGACATTCGCGCAGCGCAGGCGGCAGTTGATGCCGCACAGCTTAACCTGGACTTCACCAAAGTGACCGCCCCTATTGATGGCCGCGCCAGTCGTGCGCTGATCACCAGCGGTAACCTGGTCACGGCGGGTGACAGCGCCAGCGTACTCACCACGCTGGTATCGCAGAAGACGGTTTACGTCTACTTTGACGTGGATGAGTCGACCTACCTCCACTACCAGAACCTCGCCCGCAGCGGGCAAGGCGCGTCCAGTAACCACATGGCGCTACCGGTTGAGATTGGCCTGGTTGGCGAGGATGGCTATCCCCATCAGGGCAAAGTGGATTTTCTGGATAATCAGTTAACGCCGAGCACTGGCACTATCCGTATGCGCGCACTCCTGGATAACGCACAGCGTCAGTTCACGCCAGGGCTCTTTGCCCGCGTGCGTCTGCCGGGCAGCGCTGAGTTCAAAGCCACGCTTATCGACGACAAAGCAGTGCTGACCGACCAGGATCGTAAATATGTTTATATCGTTGATAAAGAAGGTAAAGCGCAGCGTCGTGATATTACGCCGGGGCGTCTGGCTGCCGGTTTACGCATCGTGCAGAAGGGGCTGAACCCTGGCGATAAAGTCATCGTCGATGGTTTACAAAAAGTGTTTATGCCGGGTATGCCGGTTAACGCGAAAACCGTTGCCATGACCACCAGCACCGCCCTCAACTGATCCCTTACCTGAGAATCCGACACATGGACTTTTCCCGCTTTTTTATCGACAGGCCGATTTTCGCCGCGGTGCTGTCGATTCTGATTTTCATTACAGGATTGATCGCTATCCCGCTGCTGCCGGTCAGCGAATATCCTGATGTCGTACCGCCCAGCGTTCAGGTACGCGCGGAGTATCCCGGCGCAAACCCGAAAGTGATTGCAGAGACCGTGGCGACGCCGCTGGAAGAGGCGATCAACGGCGTTGAAAACATGATGTACATGAAATCTGTCGCCGGGTCCGATGGCGTGCTGGTCACCACCGTCACCTTCCGTCCGGGTACTGACCCCGATCAGGCGCAGGTTCAGGTGCAAAACCGCGTATCACAGGCCGAAGCGCGTCTGCCGGAAGATGTGCGACGTCTGGGTATCACCACCCAGAAACAGTCGCCGACGCTGACGCTGGTGGTGCATCTGTTTTCACCCAACGGTAAGTACGACTCCCTGTATATGCGTAACTACGCCACGCTAAAAGTGAAGGATGAGCTGGCCCGTCTGCCGGGCGTCGGTCAAATCCAGATTTTTGGCTCCGGTGAATACGCCATGCGCATCTGGCTGGATCCCAATAAAGTGGCGGCACGTGGGTTGACCGCATCCGATGTGGTAACGGCAATGCAGGAGCAAAACGTCCAGGTTTCCGCCGGGCAGCTTGGCGCCGAGCCGCTGCCGAAAGAGAGCGATTTCCTGATCTCCATTAACGCCCAGGGTCGCCTGCACACGGAAGAAGAGTTTGGCAATATTATTCTGAAAACGGCGCAAGACGGCTCGCTGGTCCGCCTGCGTGACGTGGCGCGTATTGAAATGGGCTCCGGCAGCTATGCGCTGCGCTCCCAGCTTAACAACAAAGACGCGGTCGGGATTGGTATCTTCCAGTCGCCGGGGGCCAACGCCATCGATCTGTCTAACGCGGTGCGCGCCAAGATGGACGAACTGTCGAAGCGTTTCCCGGATGATATGAAGTGGGCGGCCCCTTACGATCCGACGGTGTTTGTTCGCGATTCCATTCGCGCAGTCGTGCAAACGCTGCTGGAAGCGGTGGTGCTGGTTGTGCTGGTGGTGATTCTGTTCCTGCAAACCTGGCGCGCGTCGATTATTCCGCTGATCGCGGTGCCAGTATCGGTGGTGGGCACGTTCAGTATTCTCTACCTGCTTGGCTTCTCGCTGAATACCCTGAGTCTGTTCGGGCTGGTGCTGGCTATCGGTATCGTCGTGGATGACGCCATCGTGGTGGTGGAAAACGTTAGCGAAATATCGAAGAGGGGCTGGCTCCACTTGCGGCGGCGCATCAGGCAATGCGTGAAGTGTCCGGGCCGATTATCGCGATTGCGCTGGTGCTGTGCGCGGTGTTCGTGCCGATGGCGTTCCTCTCCGGGGTGACCGGTCAGTTCTATAAACAGTTTGCGGTGACGATCGCGATTTCGACGGTGATCTCGGCCATCAACTCGCTGACGCTTTCACCAGCGCTGGCTGCGCTGCTGTTAAAACCGCACGGTGCGCCGAAAGACTACCCTACCCGCCTTATCGATCGTCTGTTCGGCTGGATTTTCCGTCCGTTTAACCGCTTTTTCCACCGTAGCTCGGACGGCTATCAGGGGCTGGTGGGCAAAACACTCGGACGCCGTGGCGCGGTGTTTGTTGTCTATGTGCTGCTGCTTTGCGCCGCGGGCGTAATGTTTAAAGCCGTCCCCGGCGGGTTTATTCCGACACAGGATAAGCTCTATTTAATTGGCGGTGTGAAAATGCCGGAAGGCTCTTCGCTGGAACGCACCGATGCGGTGATCCGCAAGATGAGCGAAATCGGCATGAATACCGAAGGCGTGGATTATGCGGTCGCCTTTCCAGGGCTGAATGCGTTGCAGTTCACCAACACGCCAAATACCGGGACGGTCTTTTTTGGCCTGAAACCGTTCGATCAGCGTAAACATTCTGCGGCGGAAATTAACGCGGAGATCAACGCGAAAATCGCGCAAATCCAGCAGGGCTTCGGTTTCTCCATTCTGCCGCCGCCGATTTTAGGGCTGGGTCAGGGGTCTGGCTATTCGCTTTATATTCAGGACCGCGCCGGGCTTGGCTATGGCGCGCTGCAAACCGAGGTGAACACGATGTCCGGTGCGATTATGCAGACGCCAGGAATGCACTTCCCAATCTCCACCTACCAGGCTAACGTGCCGCAACTGGATGTGCAGGTTGATCGTGATAAGGCGAAAGCACAGGGCGTGTCGCTGACCGATCTTTTCGGTACGCTGCAAACCTATCTGGGGTCGTCGTATGTCAACGATTTTAACCAGTTCGGTCGTACCTGGCGCGTGATGGCGCAGGCCGACGGGCCATACCGCGAAAGCGTGGAAGATATTGCCAATTTGCGTACCCGCAATAATCAGGGCGAAATGGTGCCGATTGGCAGTATGGTCAATATCAGTACGACTTATGGGCCGGACCCGGTGATTCGTTACAATGGCTATCCGGCGGCGGATCTCATTGGCGATGCCGACCCTCGCGTACTCTCCTCCTCACAGGCGATGACGCAACTGGACGGAATGTCTAAGCAGATCCTGCCCAATGGGATGAATATTGAATGGACGGACCTGAGCTACCAGCAGGCCACTCAGGGTAATACGGCGCTGATCGTCTTCCCGGTCGCGGTTCTGCTGGCGTTCCTGGTGCTGGCGGCGCTGTATGAAAGCTGGACGCTGCCGCTGGCGGTGATCCTTATCGTGCCGATGACCATGCTGTCCGCACTGTTCGGCGTCTGGCTGACCGGTGGCGATAACAACGTGTTTGTGCAGGTCGGTCTGGTGGTACTCATGGGGCTGGCCTGTAAAAACGCCATTCTGATCGTGGAGTTTGCCCGTGAGCTGGAAATCCAGGGCAAAGGAATCATGGAAGCGGCGCTGGAAGCTTGTCGCCTGCGTTTACGCCCGATTGTGATGACCTCTATCGCCTTTATCGCCGGGACGATCCCGCTGATCCTCGGCCACGGCGCGGGGGCGGAAGTGCGCGGCGTCACCGGGATCACAGTGTTCTCCGGTATGCTGGGCGTGACGATGTTCGGTCTGTTCCTGACCCCGGTGTTTTACGTGACACTGCGTAAATTCGTCACGCGCGGTAAAGAGGAAAGAGAGGTTTTGCCAGCCTGAGTGACTGTTGCAAATAACAAAAAACCGCCTTCACTGTGAAGGCGGTTTTTTTTCGCAATATGAAAAGTATTAAAGTGCTTTTTTAAACCGCTCATCCAGTTCAGGCAGCAAATCGCACCCGCTGGTATCGGCTTTTTTGACCTTTTCCAGCGCGCTTGCCACGGTATGGCGAGCGAGTACATCTAACGACGCCTGCTCCGCTTCATCGGCAATCGATTTGAAATACCAGCACGCGTTGGCACTGACCACGCAGCGGGCCGGTATGTCAGGGCGCGACGCCCACAGCTTTTTATCTTCGATGACCGAAAGGTAGATATCGCGCAGGGTGATCTCTTCGGGCGGACGACCAAGATGAATAGAGCCGTTGCGGCCAAGCGTAGAGACGATAATCCCATCACGCGTGAGAGGCACCATCAATTTACGGATAAAGCTCGGATTTGCTTCCAGGCCGTAGGCCAGAATCGCACTCGTCGAACGTTCACCCAATTGCTCCGCCATCGCTACGCTGAGAACCATCTGCAAAGCTGTCGGGAAGCGGTAATCTAACATTTCATTGTCCTGGGTCGCGGTGAATCTTGTTCTTTTTGGCACCGCAGAGGTGAATAACCAATGAGCAATAATATAACAAATACAGTCTTTTTTTTGAAGCAATCAACGCGTGACCTGGCCCGTAAAAAAGAGTTTCCACGTATGACAGAGATGTCATTCAATGCCAGATGACGACATTATCTGGTAAGAATCAAAAAAATCCTCAAGCGTGATCGATACAGGCCAGAGCCTTTTCATGCCTGACCTGATTTATTTGCAAATGGAAACGATCACTTCATGCAACCAATATGCGCCAGGAACGGGGGCATATATGATATTACCAAATGAACGTCTTTTTAACCCGAACCGAAAAACGGAAGTACGGTATCCATATGCAGGCGAAAATTATGTATCTGACAATAGGCATAATCATGTCGAAATTCAGAGCAAGAGGCGCGAATAAGTATGAACTGATGGCCCGGTCAATCATCATGATCGTGATACTGGCAACAAGTAGCACGCTAAACGCCAGAGGTAACGATCTCTTTTTACGCACAAAAAGAGATGTAACATAGATAACCAGGAGCAGTAAAATCAGGTTAATACCCGCAGCAGTAAAAAGATAAGATGTCTGGTAAACAGGAATACGACCGATCATGTTCATACCCAGTTTTAATGTCACTATCAGAGACGTGAAATAATCGTAGGCCATGAGCAAAATATTAAGGAGTGGCAGGAACAACAGGCCACCGATTCTTCTGTACCGTTTTTCCTCACATTCAGCACAATATTCAAGATGTTGCGCAATCTCCTTATCACAGGTTAAGCAGGTCCATTTGAAAGGGGTCTCCGTCATTATTCATCCTTTTTAGTGTGTTCGCTCTTAACGAACTTGCTTCATTCCAGGATTAGTTAACGGCTAACCGTGAAGATTCTTTAGGGTGATTGCATTTTTACCGTTGGGTGAAGAGTGACACGAGTATAAAAACGCCCTGCCCGTGCGAAATGGCCCTGGGAGCCGTAAGCTTGATTAGTTTATGAAAAAATCTTAGGCTACCCCCCTAAAATATAATGGATAATCAAAGGTTAAAAATGAAAAACATAACCCCGGAATATACCGTTGTCGACTTATCGCGCTGGGCAAGGAAAGAACATTTCGACGCATTCCAAAGCTTCGCGCAGTGTACATTTAGCCAAACTGTGCAAATCGATATTACCGCGCTGCTAAAACATATTAAGGAGGTCGGCTGGAAATTTTACCCCACGATGATTTTCCTCCTTGCAAAAATAGTGAACAGGCATGCGGAATTTCGTATGGCCATAAAGAACAACGAGCTTGTCGTATGGAATGACAGCCATCCAGCCTATACGATTTTCCATGATGAAACGGAGACCTTTTCGTCATTATGGAGTCACTACGACGGTAATATTCACCACTTCCAGAACGTTTTTTCAGAAGACGTGGCGCGCTATCGCAATAACCTTTCCTATCTGCCTAAAGAAGAGTCGCGGGAAAATATATTTTTTGTATCGGCTAATCCCTGGGTTAGTTTTACCGGTTTTAATATCAACGTTGCCCATATGCAGAACTTTTTTGCCCCCATGTTTACCCTTGGTAAATACTACACACAGGGTGACAAAGTCTTGTTACCCCTCGCCGTCCAGGTACATCATGCCGTCTGCGATGGTTTCCATGTGGCAAGATTGATCAACGAGTTACAAGAGATGAGTGATGACTTGTCGCGCTATTCAGAGCCACGCAATAGCTGATGCGCCCGACATTTTTTGTATGGTGCTGGCAATAAGGAGAGCAGATGGGAGATCTCAACAACCAGGGACAGTGGAAAAATGAAAGAAAATAAACGCCTTCCCTGTTTATGCTGCGGTAAGAGAACGCTCGAAGAGAGAGGGAATTATGAAATTTGCGCCGTCTGCGGATGGGAAGATGATCCCGTGCAGTCCGCAGATCCTGATTTTGCAGGTGGGGCTAATCCGTTAAGTTTACATGCGTGCAGACTGGCGTGGGCGGCTGTTCAATGTAATAAGCCAACGCAGTCTGAATAGCCATTTCCACTTCGGGTACGAAGCGGAGATATTGCATGATACACAGACCTGTTTTTACACTGCCCGTTGCAGAATTTCACCGGGCAGGCCGTCAAAATCTCTGAATTCACGCGTGATAAAAGTGTTCTTCGTCAGGATCTTTTTTGATGCCAGGTTCGCAGGATCGATAATCGCAATGAGTGTACATATTTCAGGGTTTCTGCAGGCCTGCTCGACCAGTATTGTGGCAACTTTGCTCGCAATACCAAGCCCCCAATATTCCGGTAGTAGCATATAGCCCAGTTCGGCGGTCTTCGGTTGGTCAGTCACAGATGCCAGTTTGGCGAGGCCGATAAAATTACCCTGCTTATCATCCGTGATTCGGTAATAGCCCAAATCTGAATGGCGGGCATTCTCGTCGAGTATGAGTTTAAAATCACGAGAGGCCTCATCACAGGGAATGGCACGTTCTGTGATCATCGCCATAACATCGATATTACTGACAAGTTTTAAATAATCCGCAAAATGTATTTCAGAAAACTTTTCCAATAACAAATCCATTTATTACCTCATAAAACCATTAGCAGCCAAAGTAAATATCGCATTACTTTATCTGCATGGAGAGCAGTATTGGCATTGTATCAATATGAATGCACTTTTAAAATTGATGGGGTCAAAACCCGTTTTTTACATATGCTCTTTTCTGGCATGAAACAGCTATCCCTGGCAGGCGAAATGAGTATGTCCATTTTTATTCTACCGCCCCTTCGCTTAAGGTGAGCTCAAATCCGTCACCAGCAGCACGGTTCTTACTGAAAGCTCCCTGATGTCGCTCAGGTAACGAATGTTTAAGCGAAATTTTTCAGTCAAACCGTTGAACCAACTTTTTCTAACCTCCGACGCCCTGCTCCCTGTTTATTCACCGGTATATCAGGACCAGCACTAAGTAGACAGACTCTGTATGGGGGTGGGAGGTCAGATAAGCGCGAGGAGCGGAAGTTGGCGCTAAAAAGATGACTACCGATGCCGTGTCGATTCAGCGTCTGAAGATCACCAGTGCCTCTGCATTTTCGGCCACACAGTGGTGTTCTTTGAAAAAGTCATGTAAAAGCACCCCGCTCAAAGCAGAAATTACAGGGTAAAACCACCATCACCCACTTGCGCCTGTGCATACCATTTCATCAACTCAGCTGTTCCTGGCTCGTTTTCGGCGGGTGCCCATGGGGCCATATCTTGCTCAGCTACTGGCTGGTAACCTCCGTGTTTTACCTCAAAAATAACGCCTCCTTTATCCATCGACAACACTGCATGCCATGTCCCAGCATCCATTTCCAGCACCTTGCAGTCTTCACCTAACACAACGCGGTGGGTCACGTTGCCTTCGTCATCAAAATTCAATACCAAAAAGCGTCCGATGAGGGATGTCAGCAGCTCAAACGTGTGCGGGTGGCGGTGAGGGCGAACATAGGTACCCGGTTCCATAGCGATAGCCAGGCGCTGAACAGGATCGCTCAATTCAGAGTGGAGATTACGATGAGCACGTAAGCGAGGGGAATTTTCAGCCTGTTCGCTTTGTTCTTGTAGATCACTGAACGTAATTTGTTTCATATTAGCCTTTGTGAATGTAGGTCGCTCACAGAAACCCGGATGCCGTGAGGTTTTATGCTATCAATATCTTTTTAATCATTATCGTTTCAACTTTCCAAAGCAGAAACAGGATTTGTTACTTTTACTGAAAATACCTTATCATTTTTTCGCCTATGTATCAGATCATTCATTGCATGGTGTCAACGGGATATGTTCTGCTCATCGGTGAAAATTACATATTATCGATAGTAATGTCTGCTCCTGGCACGAGGCGGACTAGCAAACAGAGCTGAAAGTCCGCTATGAGCGAAGAGCAGAAGCTTGTCTTAACTGCCGTAATGTTGGGCTAACATTGGCGTATGATAATGAACCGTGAGTAGGCCAAAACTTACTCAATGGGGAAGGCAACTATCATTAACAAACCTAGCGAGTAGTTTTATGGAAAGATTTGAATGGATAACACGAGCTTTTGCACAATCCAGCAATGTTCAGAAAAGCTTATTTCCTGATTTTGTAAATGTGGCTGATGAGCTTGCAGTGGAATGGGAAATTGCGCTCGAAGAAACTAATAACGAAATGTTAAGTGATAAACAGAAATTATCTATCAAGGCATTTGATGATTATTTGTTATCAATTAGTGGGTTAGAAAATATTCAGTATTGGGATGATGATGCTCTTTGTTATAGCTCTGAATGGAATAAAATGAGGGAATTGGCAAAGATTATTTTAGATTCAATGGGATGGGTTAATGAAGCTCCACCCGAGTGTAATGCAATATATATCAGTAACAAATAATAGTCATAGAGATCCCAGCCCTTTTGACAGGAACCTGCTATCAGTCGCTACTCCTCAATCAAAATGCCAGTTCCCGTACTTAATCGTCAGCAGACCGCCGATAACGTAAAGCGCACCGGCGAGCAGGACAGAACAGGTTACTTTTCCCTCCCATTGGCCAGTTTACAGGAATATCGAATCAGAGACGCTCATATCGTAACCAATCAACCGTTCGTGACATACCGATTATTACCACATAAACAGAAGTGTGGGATGTCCGCTCCTGGCACAGGGCTGCTGTTGCAGCCCTCACAAATTAAACTTCAATAGACTCAGATATCTCCAGGGCATCATCCACTTCAATACCGAGATAACGGACTGTACTTTCGAGTTTTTTGTGACCTAACAGTAGCTGGATAACTCGAAGATTCTTCGTTTTTTTATATATCAGATATGGCTTGGTTCTTCGCATAGAATGCGTACCGTACAGAGTCTCGTCGAGACCCAACTTATCAATCCATCCATGAAAAATACGGTTATATTGCCTGGTTGAGATATGTCGTGAAGAACCGACGCGGGACTGGAACAGATAGTCGCTACTACGTAGATGAGCCCTTTTGATCCACGCGGCCACAGCCTCTCTGGTTCCCTTAGTCAGTTCAAACTGAACGGGGCTTCCCGTTTTTTGCTGCAGCACTGTCGCTCTGCTCGAAACAGAGTGCCCATAGGCCACATCAGAAACTTTTAGCTTAACCAGATCACAGCCCCGAAGTTTACTATCCAGAGCCATGTTAAACAGAGCTAAATCGCGTACTTTTCCTTCCAGCTCAAGTCTGATACGGATTCCCCAGATATGAGATATCTGAAGAGGCCGTTTCTGGCCAATAATACGGCCCTTGTTCCAGGGGGATGTTGTCATGCTCAATCTCCTTTGGGTTAGGAGATGTGATTATGGTTGTCCCATATGAGCGAGGAGTGGACATTCCAAAACTATGAGATAGTGCTGTCGACTAAATTTCTGACAGAACCGAAAAGACTTCATTCAAAACAAGGCCATCATTGATGGCTGAGGCTGCTTCATAAAACGATTCGGTTGTTGATTGAATTCCCGGCGAAAGCGAGAGCTGATATTGAACGTGCCTGGCTAAACAAATGCAAAGCTTGAGGATTTAATTCCATCTCTTCGTTCTGACTGTCATGCAGATTAAAATATTCTTCATCTAACTCTCCGGCCAGTTCTTCCAGTTTAGAAACCTGCTCGATTGATAGCTAATATCCTGATAGTAGTTACTTGAGTTATTCGTGCACTACAGGCTGGTCTACCGGACAAATTTGAAAAGCGAGTTCACAGGCTACTCTGCCTGCACTTCTTCGTTTTATTCACTCACCACCTTCATTTTTTTTGCCAGGTTTTTCTCTAACATTTCTAAACGCAGCATCCTTTTCTTCTGGTATCGGTTTTCACAGATATTGCCTAAGCATGTGACCAGCACACCATAAATTAGTATATCGCAATGTAAGCAACATCCGCTCCTGGCAAAGGGCTGCAACAGTAGCCCTGTGCCATTTGCAGATATAGTTGCGCTATTAAATGGGGCAGACCAGGATTTCTTACACATTTCAGATTTCAAATCAGTTGCTTTGGCTGGACATAAAAAAAACTTCTGCGCTACATTTCTTATCATCTCTGTAACTCAGAGAGTATTTTATCAGGAGATACACTACCAAGAAAAGTATGCATAGACTCATCCATTACAACCATCGCAGGTGTTGCCGTTACACCGAGTCGGTCCGCAAGTGCAGATTGATTGATAATAAGTGTTCTGCATTTTTGTGAGCTATCATTTTCAGGCAAAAAACCCGCCATGGCGTTTTTCAGGCTTTTTTGGCGATCTGATGCACACCACACTTTTGCCATATCATCAATAACAGAATCTTTGATTGAGTATGGCGTAACAGTCAAAAATGACATAGTTAATCCTGCGTCGGTATAATTTTTAATATTTTTTAAAACGCGACTACAATATATACACTTATTATCGATAAAAACCAATAGGTGATGCTTTTCTGTACTTGCCCTAAATGTGATGGGTTCTAACTCAGGTAATGATCGGGATATATCTTCGTAAGCAGCCTGAGACGTCGTATCCGAAGTAGTAACAATCGAAGCCAGAACGTTAAAACTAGTTGCCATGAAAAGAACAATAGCAAATGCCTTAATAAAAAAAAATTTCATTCGTGTTCTCACTATTATTAAAGTACCGACCCAAGAAGCCATGAGAAACCTCTGTATAAGTCTTTGCGTAAATTCATGACGTGCTTAACTAAGTTTACCATAACTCGGTCCTGTCGAGGTACTAATCAGGATGTATTTTCCTGATTATAGTTAATGTTCAAAGGAAGAATGTTAAGAGATAGTTTCCATAGTCATCTCCCTAGTTAATTATCATCTATAAATTAAAAACTCTGTCTGCGGAGGCTATTGTAGATGGCCGATGTGCAATAATAACCCTTGTCATTCCGAGATTTGATATTGCTTCATTAATTAACTTTTCATTGACTTCGTCTAAATGACTCGTTGCTTCATCCATAAAAAGTATACACGGCTTCCGGTACAATGCTCTAGCAATGAAAACTCTTTGTTTCTGTCCACCAGACAGTCCCTCACCAAGTTCACCAATAAAACTCTCATATCCCATAGGTAAGCTCATAATATCACTATGTATGAAACTAACTTTGGCGCATTCTATTACAAGATCATCATCAATTTCATCAGAAAATCCGGCAATGTTCTCACGAAGCGAACCTGAAAATAATCTATCTTCTTGGAGTATACACGAAATGTATGCTCTGTAGTTGTTAATACCAAGTGCATGTATATCTCTCCCCGAAGCAAATATGTGTCCTGAATCTGGAGGTATAAGACCAGCCATCAATTTCATAAGCGTCGATTTCCCACACCCTGATAAGCCAGTTATTGCAACACTTTCACCTGGTTGAATTTTAAGGGATAAGTTTGAAATTATATTGGGTGAAAAATTATCATATTTAAAAGTTACATTTTCAATGTTGAGTTCCATTGCCTCAATGGGAGGGAAGCTTATTAAAGAAGGTGAATCATCCTCAGATGTACTCAAAGCAATATCAGCCACTCGTTCATTATGCAGAGTTTGAATTTTTAATCCCAACAAAACATCCGAGAGATTAATCGCTCTGCTAGAAAACATACCTCTGAAAATACCAAAGGCCACAAACGCTCCTATTGTCATTTGTCTATCCATGACCTGATTAATACCTAGCCATAAGATAAATATATTATCTGCAGAACTTAAAAACACGCTTATAACCTGAAAAAACATATCAAACTTTTCAACGCTAATAGATGCCGAAGTTGCATCAAGTAATAGCCCCATGCGGTGTTTTCGCCGCTTTGCGGTGAGGCCCTGAGCACGAATAGTTGTTATACCATAAATTGTCTCTGTAAAATATGATGATGCATTTGCACTTTTAACAATAGCTTCTTCTGAAAGTTGACGGTATCGAGAGTATGTGCAGACTCTAAGAATTACGTAAAAGCTTGTAAAAGCTACAACAATTAAGCTAAGCCAACCACCATATATAACCATTAAACTAAAAGAACCAATAGACATAATTATATTGACAATGCAACCAGTAATATCATGTATAAAGGTTTGGCGAATTGCATCTAAAGAGTTAAATCTAGATTGAATATCTCCTACTTTTCGCCTGTCGAACCAGGAAAGTGGCAGTTTAATTAGATGGTGAAATAAACTATCCTTCCACTGGATATCAGTGAAAGAATCGATAATCATAACTGACCAGCTTCGCCAACTGCTTATTAATGTTTGCAGGATGGTTAATATAAAGAGGCCAAAGCATACTAGTTTAAGTAAACCATAATCTACAGCAGGTATAGCATGATCCATTACTAACTGAGTACCAACTGGTATTAAAAGACTTATTGACTCAATTACTAATGAAAGAAGGAAAATTTTGAATAAAGCTGTTTTAAATCCATCGATACTATTCATTAGTTCGCGAACTTGAATAAGAGTTTTTTGTCTTTTTTTTATAAATCCAACTTCTGGCCAAAGTTCAATTGCGACTCCCGTAAAAGATTTAGAAAAATCTTCCATGGAAATAACTCTCAATCCTAGGGCAGGGTCATGTAAAGTAACTTTTTTTCTTGCGACACGTGTTACTACGACGAAATGATTAAAATTCCAATGTGCAATACAAGGCAGCTTTAAATTGTTTAATTCTTCCATTTCCAGACTAAGCGCTCTAAATCCCATCTTGAGATTAGAAGCGATATTGTATAATTCCTCTAAAGTAGAACCGCGGGAAGATAGCCCAAAATCGTTTCGCATCGACAAGACGTTACATTTTTTCCCATGGTAAGAAGAAATCATCGCCATACAGACTAAACCACACTCAGTAGTTTCTGTTTGTAACATGACAGGAACAGGGTTACGTAAACTAAAATTTAAAGGCAATGATTGCCAAAATTTATTTTCATAGGCCATTAACTGGTTCTTCCATGCTATTTTTTATGTCATAAATTGGAGAGAGGATCCACTGATAGAGCCTCCTTTTTTCCAAGAAAAGCACGCTATTAGCTTTCATGCCGTTGGTAAACTCAAAGGATTTACCATTGTAATGAAAAGTTGTCATATCAGGCAGCACTATCAGCTTGTACCAAGTTTCAGGAGAATCGAAGGCTTTAATCGGTGCTGATGGGTATGTAGCCATTTCTTGTATGCTTGCAGGTACACTGGAAATAGATATCACTCGTCCTGGAAACTGGCCAAATTTTTCAGCTGGGAATGCATTATAACGTATATTAACCTTGTCTCCTTCGGCTATATATGGTGCTGCATGTGCAGGCACCCATAAGATTAAAACATATCGACGAACACTCCCGGGCAAAATCTGGACCAGGCTATCGCCAGCATTAATCTGTTCCCCCTCAGATACACTGTTTGATTCAATCCTCCCAGAGGTAGGTGCAGGGATGACAATCGCCCCGTTCGCCTCTACTTCAGTTTGTTGTCTTAGCAAGTCATTTTTTTGTATTATCAATTCATTAATTTTATTATCAAAGTCTATTTCCCGGGTTTTTATATCAGACCTTAAGTTTATTATTTGTAGATTATATTGATTTAACTGACTCTTATAATTTACAAGATCATTTTGCCTCTCATAAAACAATGTTGTTTGATTAATATACTGCTCTTTATTCACTAATCCTCTCGTAAGATATGAACGATAATTGGCCATGTTTGTTTCCATGAATCTCAAGCCGTTCTCAGCTTTTTTAAGGTTTTCTTTAGTTTGCTGTACGATTATGTTGTAGCTGGTGATTTGCTCATTTAAAGATGCAATTGTATTCCTTTTATTCTTTTCAATTTTATCTAACATGTTATTTATGGTTATTAATTGCTCATTAATAGCATCTTGTTGAGTTTCGTTAACAATACCTGATATGGTCTTTTTACTATTATTCAGCAAATACAATGTTTGACCAGCTTTTACATCATCTCCGACATTAACAAATTGCTTCGTTACAAAGCCTTGTTGAGAAGACACTACAGTGACTGAACGCGGCTCAGAAATAATTTCTCCTGTTACCATTACTCTACGGGTGTAAGAACCAAATGTTATAAAGAATAATGCTGTTGCTAGGAAAATAAATACTCCTGAACTTACGATCCATACTGAGATACCATGGGGTAAGAAAGCTTTACCTGACCATTTGTTGCTTCTATTTTCGATAGCTTCACGCCTGTACAGATTATTGTTCATTTTTAGCTTTTATTAAGTCTAGACGAGCTAAAATATACATTATGCAATTTTCCATATAATTATCTGGAGTTTTGATTTCAAGCATTTCGTCTTCAGTTATTTGAGCCGTGGTTTTCATATTTTCAATAAACTTAAAGAAGTTGCTTTCGAAACAATCAAGAGAATGTACAAGCGAAGTCACCATGAAAAGTACGGATGTGCTGCGGTCATGATAATAAGAATATAACTCTCGGGTATGAGCAAAAGCTATATCGACCTCCCCAGTTGCCATCATATGCAAAATAAATTTTGTTTTCAAATTGAAAGCATACACTTCAATATTTATGGGATATGGTAATGGAAGTTCTGCAAACTTATTCAGTATTTCAAAAGCTTCAGGAGAATTGCTATCTATGTAGCGGAGTAAGAAATAGTACCACCTAAGATTCTCAGCATCTTCAGAGATCTGCATTCTAACTAACTTTAGGTTTCTTTCCTTTTTATTTTTTATATTGTATGTTTCGAGATCATATCCAGTGTGGTTAATTTTAATGTCATGTAGAAAACGAACGGAACATCCTGATCCCTCATTTAGATATTCATGTACTCTACCTTTATAACTCAACGAGTTTCGGATTCTAAAAATCCTTGGGTTATTAACAATTCTCGTCCCATCTAAATTATCAATAAGAGGAGCGTAAATACAATTATTTACATTATCTAGTGCATTCATAATGTTCTGTCGTAATAGACTTTGGCTATTTTGATCTATGTATTCATCTCCATCCATCATTAAACAGTATGTATAGGAACATAATGAAATTGCATAATTCCTTAAATCAGAAAAATTATCCTCCCATTTCTTATAGTGAATTTTAGGGCATGCTGTATGATTTCTTGCTATTGCAAGCGTTTCATCCTCAGATCCTGAATCTACAATAATAATTTCATCAACCTTTCCATGAATAGAATCAAGCGCCTTGGAAATTGTTTGCGCTTCATTTCTTACGATCATTACTACGCTCACACCCAATTTAACATCCATGAAACCTACCTTTAACTTCAATGTCATGAACGATATGACATATGATAATTTGGAAAATATTAGAATGTATTCATCTACTGCCTCAGCGTATTCACCAAGGTTGAATGCTACGTTACATGACTAGCAAGTAACTTAATCAGAGAGCCTGTCGTGCTTGCATACGTCATTATAGTGTTAAAAATCAATGCTTTATGAGCATAAACAATATTCGTTTATTGCTTTGTTAAATTCATTTATGAAGTTATTTTGTTTTAAGATTACTATTTGAAACAATTTGTAACTAAAGATTTCTAATTGGTTTTGGTTCAATTCTCTTGGTTTTAGCCGTGCTTACATCCATTTAATTACTCTATTCATCTATATGCATTCTAATTATCAAAGATTTCTATTGCCATTTTTTTGCTCTCCATTCCGAACACACTGATAAAAGCTAGTGCGAGGCAGACTAAAGAAAATCTTTGCCTCATGAACAAATTTTTAGTGATGCATAGAAATGCGAAAAGTATAAGTTTAGTTACAGTAATAGAGTCGCCTTTTTTTTCACTGACTAAAAATCAGCATGCTTTCTCAATATGGAGAAATATTACTATTGATATCGTTGGAGTCATGTATGCCTGGGTTCTAACAAAAATTTAATAACTCGCAATGAATTTACATTTTGTTACATGAGTATGGTGTTTGGCCTTTCTCTAAGTCTATAACGTATTTTCTGTAAGCAAAGCAGTGTTTAGTTTAAATTTTTAATTTTACTTAAGGATGAATAAATGAAAGAAATATGTACTTCTCAATTTAAAAATATTAGTGGCGGCTTCGGCGATGTGTGTGGCCGTGGTGACCGTTCGACTGATTGTGGTGGAAGCCGGAGCTCTAATGGCGGCGCTGGCCAGATTACACGCATAGTCGATTCTAAAGGTCGTCCAGGCAGTGGCATTATGGCCAGTAGCTATTTCGATAAAGGGGGCAGCACTGGGTCCAGCGGCGGATGTACTGGAGGTCAACGTGATCATTGGGGAAGTAATCGCTGATATTTCAAAGGGATGAGCAAATGAAGGAAATTTGTACTTCACAGTATAAAGATATTAGCGGTGGTTTTGCTGATGTGTGTGGCCGTGGTGACCGTTCTACTGATTGTGGAGGAAGCCGGAGCTCTAATGGTGGCAATGACCGGATTACACGTATAGTCGACTCTAAAGGACGTCCAGGCAGCGGCATTATGGCCAGTAGCTTCTTCGATAAAGGAAGTAATATTTCTGGTTCGCAAGGCGGTTGCACTGGTGGTTCTCGGGGCCGCGAATTAGGCGGACGTAACCACTGATTATCAAGGGCAAGACCTGTTCTTGCCCTTAACTAAATAGAGAAAATTATGAAACGAAAATTTGTTTTTTATGCTAATGATTTTTCAGTTAATGTATATGAGAAAGACCAAGTTACATCTGAACTAAAGAAAAAATTACGCAGTGAAAATTTTCATAAAATGCCCTTTGAGGCATCTGCTGAAAATGAAGCAGATGCAACTGATATGATGATGAAACATTTCAAAGATAACATTGATATGTTACGTGAGTTTGCCAATGATTATGCGATCTCTTATACAATTTTTGGCGCTATTTATGCTTTATCTTCATGAATGACAATGAGTTTTTCGTGGACTATAAATCATCCATTAAAACAATCTTACACTTAACCTCTTCGGATCTCTCCCATTCTGAAGAGGTTAAGTATCATCACGCTATCAACAACTTAGTAAATGGTAAACGTCCTATTCCTAACGTTGGTCATTTCATTTGGATTGGAGATTTGTATGATCTCGACGTTACCTACATCAACATCTGGAAAGCTACAAACAGACATATACAATTTCACCTTTGGCATCATCGTGAAATTTCGCTTTGCATGCAATTTCATCATTTCCTCAGAAGTTATGTTATCCAAAACTCATCCGATAACTGGGAAGACGCCTTAATTGCAATTCAGAATGAGGCTTTCGATTTCATTTACCCAAGAATAGATCTCAATCATGATTTCAACGATCTCGTGATCGAGTTTCTGCGAATGAAGAATTTATCCATATTTGATTTTGGAACTATTCCTGACGTATACCCGTTTTCTTCCATCGGTGACATTATATACATGAGTGTAAGTGAGTTATTTGAAGGTGAATTTTTATTTTTTAAAAAAATATACTACTATGAAGTTATCCTAAGAGGTAACCTTGCTTGTGCGAGTGATGTCGTCAGGCTGATTGCACTCTATAAGCATGGTGGTATTTACCTTGATGTAGACACATTACCTTTTATTGATCATATCTTTAGCAGTACTAACTTTCTCATTAAGGATATGCACCTTCAATTTGGGGAATTTGTCGATGCAGCAAAAGCACATGCTTTCCTTGATAAAATAGCCTCAAGAGGAATAAACGAAACTAATTACCTTCAGTCACTTTATAAGGTTCAGGATCAAAACATTGATTCGATCGCCTCAGCTATATTGAAAGATGTTGAGAACGTTACTTTAGCTGATGTCCCACCTCTTTCCACTATATACTGCTATCCTGATTTTATCGCATTGAGTTCTCTTAAATGTCTTCCCTCTGTTTATTTTAGTAATGTCATATGCTCTCACGTAGGCTCTCGGTTAATAAGAATATTGCTTCGTGTTATAAAGAAAAGATATTTATACCTGTTAAAAAGAAATGCAGTTTTTGTCTGTTTTAGAACAACTTATGATGAAGACTATCTAGGTAGGCTTTTACCATATAGATACGAGTCCTTAATTAAATCCAGTACTGTAACATTATCGCTTACAGGCCCGGGTGTTATATTTGAAGTGCTTCTTGGTCTTGGTTATCAATTATTTAAAATTGATGAGGCTCATTCACCAGATTTTCTGGCAAGACTCATTCAAAATGATTCATTTGGAATTGCTTTTTTTGAACATACTCTATACACCCCATCCGGACTTATTTCGACATGGTTCAATGAGGGTTAATGTGTTGTCCAAAATTCGCTGAGAGTTCTGTTTTTATTATCTGTTTTCTTACTGTCTGATATCCCATTTTGCAATCCCCCAGGCAACGTGGATGGATTTAAAATACGAACAGATTGCTCAAGCAGTATTTTCCAAAAGGAACTGACTTATCGGTTCACTGCCAGCAAAGACTAAACAGTGTTGCTAGGCAGTTCAACTAGAGGCCAAGAAAAGCTCTAGACTATAAATAGCCCGCAGAGCGTTTTAACCAGTTTGTTGCTTCCATCGGTTGAACTCGCAGCACAGAGCGGACATTTGAACTTTGCCCAAGCCCGAAAATCTTAACTTAGCTTTACAATCTATATAGCAGCAAAGTTGTAATGTCCGTCCTGGGGATTCCCAAGGTCCACAGTGAGCGAAAAGCAGACGGCTGACCCAGATTAAGCATTATGCTTTGTTTTGAAAACGTACACGGGGACTGATATCATCCAACTTGAGATATTTTAATGAAAGAGATGCCCATTTTATCAAAAACATCTAAATTTAATTAAGTGTTTCTCCATCCATTTACATAAGAAATCTATTATATTGGGTGTTTTATTCTAATTAATTTCTACGTTCTAAGAAGTTTTTTATGCATTTTAAAAGGAGAGAAAAGTGTCAAAGTTGAGTGTGGTTTACAACAGCATCCTTATTATTGAGTCACTACCTGAGGATGATTACAAGACAGGTGAAGTTTTATCCAGCATGTTAAAAGAATCTCACCCTGGTCATTCAGGAATACAATATATTCCGGTTGCATCTAAAGGTGATTTCATAGATTTAATGAAGGAAATCATAATTTTGATGCAGAATAATCAGGGGTTTAGACCGATTATTGATATCGAAACACATGGTAATACAAATGAAATTGGGTTTGCTGATGACTCTCGTATGCCATGGGAAGAATTAATGGATATCTTTAGAGGGTTAAATGAAATTAGCAAGAACGAACTTGTTGTCTTCCTTGCTTGTTGTGAAGGCTATCACTTTATTAAATCAACAACTATTTCAAAGTATTCCCCATGTGGTTATCTGTTTTCCCCTCAAGAAGAAATATCTGTTCTCAATGTTATCAAGGCAACAGTTGAATTCTTTAATGAAATAACAGTAAATGAGGATTTAGATTTGGCAGCTGATTTAATGAAACAACGCGAAATTTATTGTTTTAAATCTGAAATATTTTTCCTTAACGCTCTAACCATGGCATTAATTAAGGATTTTGAGGGTGAGAACAAAATGAGCACAGACTCCGAAAGAGAAAATTTAATAAACAAACTTTCTAAAACTTATCTGGGCGGCGTAAACGATGATTACACAAAGCATGTGATTAAGTGCTTCCATGAGCATGTAAGTAAATAGCTTAATTGTACTCAGCATGATGCAATCAATGTCCGCTCCTGGCACAAAGCGGACAAACCGACTGAACAAAAGGCCCGCTATGAGCGAACATCTCGCGTTATATGCAGGCCTGTTTTGACACTGCCCGTTGCCGAATTTCACCGGGCAGACCGTCAAAGCCTCTGAACTCACGTGTAATAAAACTCTTCTCGTCAGGATCTTTTTTGATGCCAGATTTGCAGGATCGTTAATCGCAATGAGGCCAGATATTTCAGGGGTTCTGCAGGCTGCTTAACCAGTATTGCGGCAACACTGGCCGTGTTGCCCCGGCATTTTCAGGAATGATTGCCGGAGTGACCAGCTCGACATTACAAATCAGCACTGCGCTGAGCGTCGCCGTCATCGGCAGCATTTTTTACAGCATGCTGGACACCGCTAAAAGCGGAGCCAATATCACGCATGCCTTTATCGTGGCGCTTCTGGCGATGGCGGTATGTCTGGCGGCAGGCGCAGGATTAAGTATCCGGCTTATACGGCGCGCCTCTGGTCTCCCCTCCGACCCGGCCAGCCGCATCCCGCAGCGATCTTAGTGCGATTCGCCAGAATGATGACGTAACCCGCTGGCAAGCAGCGTAAACACCTTAATAACGTCTGGCAGTCTCTTTTGCGGAGCGTCGCTCGCGGCTATCAACAGTGCAGCATTGAGCGCCGCTCCGTTCAACAGATGCGCAGCGGCCGTTGCATCCATCTCTTTGACGACCTTGCGTTCAATCATGCTTGTCAGGGTTTGTCGGGTGGATTCAAGGCAGCTATTCTGGCTGGGCCATTGAGCGGGATCGCCCAGGAAAGCCGGGCCGTCAAGCAGGACAATACGCCTCACTTCGGGGTCCAGCGCCATCTGAATGTAGGCAATACCTTCGGCCAGCAATCTCTCCCAGTCATCGCTGTCTGTTGCAGCAGCGGCTTTTGCGCGCTGAGCCATTTCGCTATCTATCTGGGTGACGACTGCGGCAAGTAACCCCTTTTTATCACCAAAGGTGTGATAAAGCGCACCGCGTGTCAGACCCACACTTGCGGTTAATTCATCCATTGATGCATTAGCAAAGCCTTTTTCTGCAAAGGCCTTACGCGCGGCTGAAATCATTTTTGCGCGATTTTCTTCCATCGCCTCGATTCGGCGGTTAACAGCCATACCCTCTCCTTTTTGACATACATCGCGTATCTCACTTGACATACGCGGTGTATGTGATAATTATTACACATACATCACGTATGTTAAATCATTCCGTCCTGTATTGCTTCATCTGCGCTATCTATTTGAAAAGAGGAAACCCTGTGATTCAACGCGAACCTGTTTTTCCTGCTCATCGCCATGCTCTCTATAATGAACACGGTTATTCCGCCGCGATCCGTTCTGGCGACTTGCTGTTTGTTTCTGGTCAGGTCGGAAGCCGGCCAGATGGCACGCCGGAACCCGATTTTGCCGCTCAGGTCCGACTTGCCTTCGATAATCTGAAAGCGGTTCTTGATGCTGCTGGATGTACCTTTGATGATTTGATTGATGTCACGACCTTTCATACCGATCCCGAGAATCAATTTCCCGCCATTATGCAGGTTAAGCAGTCTGTTTTTCCGCATCCCCCTTTTCCAAACTGGACTGCTGTTGGCGTCAACTGGCTTGCAGGATTCGATTTTGAAATTAAGGTGATTGCCCGCATTCCTGCGCATCAGTCATAACCAGAGGAAACAGGTCAATTTATCAGTAGAACTGACATGAAAATCGCCAGACGCCGTCTGGTGATTTGTGAAAATAGCCAATGCCGTTGTCCGCCCACATCCAGTTAACTTTTTCTTCAGATCCCACCTGAAAGACGAAATCCTCAAGCCCGACACCATGTTGTATTTCCGCAGGGTATCCGCCAACTTTGGTTCCCCCGTAGCGGCTAAAGTCCTCAAAGAAACTGTCACTGGCTGGTTCATCATCGTTTACGGCAGAAAGATCAAGAATATCCCAGGCATCCTCCCAGCCCGGCGCATCATCATTCACACTTAACCATCGCACAGGAAACGCGCGATACGGCGTGGCCAGTTCAGGTAATAATTCAAGCCCCTCAAGCGTGGCATATTCACGAATTAGCCAGCCTTCACCATGGGGTTGGTCAAAAGGATGGCTTTCCATATTATGAAAGAGAACCAGAAGAGCGACATTCTCGAGTTGTTCAGGAATAACAGGGAGCTCATCGATACGAATCTGAAGAAGCGGAAACATCGGTTTCCCTCTCCAGACAGGTAGTCCTTCGCCTGCAAGCGATACTCCTTTTAAAAACCAGGAGGTAAGAGGATCTGCACTGGGGCGAAAACCACCTACCTGAGCCACCGATGCGGGGCGCAATTTGGACCTGAGCTCTTCTAAAACTAACGCACTTTCGGATTTCATCTTCGATGCCTTGCGTATGAGGATATTCTCTTAATATCGGGGATTCAGACCTGCTCATTATATATAAAAATGATTCCCGAAAAGGTCCGGACCAAAAAAGACCTCAGCAAGCCTTTCTCAAAACAGGTGACTTTTCACCCTCCCCCTGCTAGCTTCATCTGATGATAAAAATCTGTTCAGTATCTTCTTATGCGTTAATTATTATCACCTGCACCTGTCAGGTGGGATAACGCTCGTCATTTTCCCGCCGGTAAGGCGGGGCCTTACCGGTAATCATCCAGTGAGGCAAAGCATGAATACGGATACACCTGTCAAAGCAGTAAAACCAACTCTTCACCTTTTATGTGGAAAAATCGCTTCGGGTAAATCCACGTTAACTGCAAGATTGGGGGCATCGCCAGGCACTATGATTATCAGTGAGGACACGTGGCTGGCTGCGCTCTATAAAGATGAAATACAGTCCGTCGCGGCGTATGTGCAGTGCGCAGCAAAGCTCAAAAATGCCATGAAGCCACACCTGATATCCTTACTGAACGCTGGTGTATCGGTCGTTCTGGATTTTCCGGCAAATACACGGGCGAATCGTGAATGGATAATGGGTATCATTACGGCGTCGGGTGCTAATAATTGCCTGCATTATCTCAACGTCTCTGACGATATATGCAAAGCCCGTTTACGCGCCCGTAACGCCGAAGGCGCACACGATTTTGCAGCAACAGATGAAGAGTTTGAAATGATAACGCGTTATTTCACAGCACCGAGTGCAGATGAAGGGTTCACTATTATTGAATACAGCTAAAATAGTGAACGTGAGCCGTCAGCAGACGGCTTTTTAATGCCCGTATTTATTCAAAGCATTTTCTCTACGTTATCTAACCAGTCGGGAAGATGTTCCTTGTACCAGTTAAGATACAGAGGAAAGGTTGATTTTTTCCGCTCATAAAGCAGCGTAATCACTTCGGTGACGATCCATGCTTTAGCAATGGCCATTTCCCTCGCCAGCGCTGTGGAATTACGCTGACCCGATAGCTGGCAATAGCGTTCGGCAAGATCAGTAAAGGCGTGTTTCGTTCCCATTCCTTTTATAAGGGGAGCCAGATCGATGGCCGGGCTTCCTTTTCCAAACCTTTCCCAGTCGAAAAGCACAACATCACCGTTCGCTCTTCTTCCCCAATTACCGGCATTGCTATCGCCAGAAATCAGACTCTGATAACCAAACAAAACATCACTACACTGCCGGAAGTGCCGAAGCTGTCGCGCACTTTTGTCGGGTAATGCCAGGAGCAGAAGAGCGTGCTCAAGCGCGGAGTCTGACCATGCATGGTTGTGGTAAACCCATTGCGGACTGGCGGCGTATCGATGTAAGTTTCCCAGCATAGCGAGTATTTCATCTGCGCAGACTTCATCCTGGTCAACCTCACGGGGGATATATTCCAGTCTTAGCCTGCGTAACTCAGGATCGGCAGATAACAGTTTTGGTACCGCAACGCCTGCGTGGGTGAGTGCATTGGCAGCCTGTTGATAAAAATGGTACTCCACCTCACCAACAGGACATTTCTCGATGAACTGATAACCCGCTTCATCCACAAGAAGCGCCACTCTGGCTACCCCCATCCGGGATAGATTTTCAACTGACATAGCTCACTCCCTCATCAGGTATTTTTCTGGTACTCAGGCGTTTAAAGCGATGGCGTTTATGCGCGAATAAAATCGACAAAGGCCCGCAACGCGGTCGGCAGATTCCGCCGCCCGGAGTAGTAGAGGAAAAATCGCCCCGGCGGCGCGCTGAAGCTATCCAGTACAGACACCAACCGCCCCGCGGCTACCTCTTCTCTCACCATCGCCTCGTAAAGGTAAGCAATGCCTGCACCGTCGCGTGCAGCCTGAATCATTAACATGTCGTCGTCGAACACTAATGGGCCAGCAACAGCGACGGTCAGCGATTTTCCTGAGACCAGAAATTCCCAGTGATAGTGGCGGCCACTTGGAAAACGGCGGCAAATGCAGGCGTGGTCCAGCAGTTCGTCCGGCGTTTTCGGTGCGTCATGCAATTTCAGGTAAGACGGCGACGCAACACAGACGAAGCGCTGCGGCGGACCGACAGGGACAGCCACCATATCTCCGGCCAGGCTTTCGCCAAAACGGATACCTGCGTCAAAGCCACTGTCCACGATATCAGCCAGGCCGTCGTCAGTCACAACGTCGACTTTTACGCACGGATACTTCGCCACAAATCCCGCCAGTATCGGGGCCAGCACCAGCCAGGCCGCCGGACGCGGTACGTTCAGACGCAGCGTCCCTGCGGGTACCGCCTGTAACGCCGTCACGTCGGCGAGCGCGTCGGCGACATCACGCAAAGCGGGAGCGAGCCGGGCCAGCAGGCGATGGCCTGCCTCGGTGGGCGTAACGCTGCGGGTCGTGCGGTGGAGCAGACGCACGCCCAGTCGCTCTTCAAGCCCACGCATGGCATGGCTCAGGGCCGAGGCAGAGACACCTCGCTCAGCGGCCGCTTTACGGAAGCTGCGATGCCGTGCCACGGCTTCAAAGGCGTCAAGTTCATGCAGATCGATTGTCATATTGATGAGAATTATTCAGTAGTTCATCAAACATAACACGGCTTATCGCCTGCTATCTACCGTGACACACTGGCGCCGTCTACTTGATTGAGGAGTTAAACCATGCAGCACAGAAAACTGGGGAATGCCGATTTCACTATCTCACCTATCGGGCTGGGAACCTGGGCCATCGCGGGGGCGGACTGGGAATTTGGCTGGGGAGCGCAGGATGACGAAGAAAGCCTGTCCGCGCTGGAATACGCCGTGGAACGCGGCGTGAACTGGATCGACACCGCCGCCGTTTACGGTCTGGGTCATGCCGAGGAAATTGTCGGAAGACTGCTGCGCCGGGTGCCGGCTTCGCGCCGTCCGTTAGTCTTCACCAAAGGCAGCCTGGTCTGGGATCCGATAAGTCGGCAGATTTCGCACTCCCTGGCACCGGATTCGTTGCTTCGGGAGATTGACGAAAGCCTGCGCCGCCTTCGGACAGAAACTATCGATCTGTATCAGATCCACTGGCCTGCCTTCCCGGCAGACGGCCCGGATGACGGCATTGAGGCGGCGCTCTCGGTGCTGGCCAGGGCTCGTCAGCAAGGAAAAATCCGCGCCATCGGTGTCTCCAATTTTGACGTCACACAACTCAAGCGCGCCCAGGCCGTTACGGAGATTGCCTCACTCCAGCCGCCTTATTCAGCACTCATGCGCGAGATCGAATCCGACATTCTGCCCTTCTGTGAGCAAACGGGTGTGGGCGTCATCGCCTATTCCACCCTGCAATCAGGTCTGCTGAGCGGTGCGATGACGCGTGAACGCATCGCCCGCCTCCCCGATGACGACTGGCGCAAAACCCGCAGTCCGGACTTTCGGGAGCCACGGCTGACCCAAAACCTTGCGTTGGTGGAGACCTTCCGTCGGATAGGCGATCGCCACGGGCTGACACCCGCTGCGGTGGCGATTGCCTGGGTGCTGAGACAGCCTGCCATATCCGGTGCGATTGTCGGCGCGCGCCGCCCGGCACAGGTCGACGGTCTGCTGGGGGCTGCCGGGTTCAGACTAAGCGAGAGCGAACTGGCCGAAATCGCGCCATTTCTGCCCGAAGGCATGGGCACCAACGTGCCAGAAGAAACGGCGTCCTGAATGGCGTTCCTTTATCCTTAATAGAAAAGGTTGCCACTGTCTCACTCAGCGCTTTGGGCTGTTCATCCGGCACAAAGCGCGCTGTTTTGCCGGGTATTTATACGGCGACCGGTTTTGTCCGCACGCCGACAAATACAATGAACATCGCCGTCAGCAGCAGTAACCCGCTGCCGGTGAAGACACCGCTTGCCCCGCTGACGTCGAATATTGCCCCACCGCCTGCCGCGCCCGCGCCAATGGCAAGCTGCACCGATGCCACCAGCAGCCCGCCCGCGCTTTCCGCCTCATCCGGCACGGTCGTCGCAAGCCAGGTGGTCCAGCCTACCGGCACCATGCCAAAGGCAAAGCCCCACAGAGTAACCAGCAAGCCATCCAGCAACGCCAGATGACCAAACAGCACCATCGCAACCGCCATCAGCCCCATTCCAAACGGCACCAGCGCCAGAGTCAGATGTAAATTGCGCGATAGCAGATGCCCGGCGAGGGAAGTGCCAACAAAGTTTGCCAGCCCAAATCCCAACAGGATCAACGAAATGCTCTCCACACTCACCTGCCCGACGGTCTCCAGAAAAGGTCGCAGATAGGTGAAGAAGGCAAAATGTCCGCTGAAAATCAGAATACTCGCCAGCATCCCGCCCACCATGCCCGGTCGACGCAGTACGCGAAACAGTGCGCTCAGGCTGCTACTGTGTTCCGGTTTCATGGATGGCAGCACCCATAATTGCCACAGCAGCGCCAGCGCGCTCGGTGCGGTTGAAAGAAGAAAGACATTACGCCAGCCAATGATACTGCCCAGATAGCTGCCGAGCGGTGCGGCGACGACCGTTGCAACCGACACGCTGGAAAAGATAATCGCCAGCGCTTTTGGCACCTGGGCGATTGGCACCAGCCTTAGCGCGGTGGCGGTCGACATCGCCCAGAAGCCGCCAATCGCCACGCCTAACAGCAGACGCCCAAGCAGCAACACATGCAGCGAGGGGGCAAAGGCCACCAGCAGACTGGAGACGATTTGCAATACCGAAAAGAAAATCAGCACCCAGCGACGGTCGATATTTTTCGTGGCGGCGGCAATCAACAGCCCACTCAGCAGTGCCACCAGTGCCGTGGCGGTCACCGCCTGCCCGGCCATCCCTTCGCTTACCCCCAGACTCGCCGCCATGGGCGTCAATAAACTGGCGGGTAAAAACTCTGCGGTAATCAAACCAAACACCCCAAGCCCCAGTGAATAGACGGCTCGCCAGGCGGGTTTTACGGGCGCAGTCACCTCTCTCGCCGCAACATCTGCATTCATTTTTTCTCTCCCGTCATAAAATGTGACCTGTGTCGCAAAGCATAGGAAGTTCCCCACGGACGATCTATGACATATAATCTCCAATTATTGATAATTCGTCCGGAGTTGTAGCGATGGCGGTTCAGACACCCGATCTCATCAGCGAGTTACTGCGCGGTATGCGCCTTTCTGGCGTGAAATACCGCCGCTTTGAGGCCAGCGCGCCGTTCGGTTTCGCCTTCGACGCCGCGCCCGGTAAAGCACAGTTTCATTTCGTCAGTCGTGGCCCGGCGGTATTACGGATGGAGAGCGGTACCCGTTTTGCGCTCAACAGCGGCGATGCGCTGTTTATTCCCAACGGCAACGCTCATGCCTTGCTCTCGGATGACAACGCAACGGCGACGCCGGTCTCCGCATTTCAGGGCGAAGCCATTTGCGGCTCGGTTTGCCAAATCACCTGCGAACCCTGCAAAGGCAGTGAAAACGTGGTGATATTCAGTGGATGTATGGATTTCGAACTGGGCGGGATGCAGCCGCTGATTAAAGCGATGCCGGAAGTGATGATGGTCAGTAAGCTGATGTCAACCTGGCCGGAAATTCACCCCCTGCTTGCCGCCATGGAGCGCGAATCAATGACCCGTCAGGTCGGGTTTGCGGGCATCCTGGCGCGGCTGGCGGATGTGGTGGCAGCGCTGATTGTACGCGGTTGGGTGGAAGCCGGTTGCGGCAAAGCCACCGGCTGGGTGCAGGTGCTGCGCGACCCACGGCTGAGCCGGGCGATTTACGCCATGCATCAACAACCGGGTATTAACTGGAGCGTGGCGGACCTGGCAAAAGAGGCAGGAACATCCCGCTCTGTCTTTGCCGAACGTTTCCTCTCTGCCACCGGTAGCACCCCGGCAAAATATCTTAGCGAGCTACGTATGCGACTGGCGATCCAGTACATTAGCCATGAAAACCAGGCTATCGAAACCGTGGCGCTGCAACTGGGCTATGGTTCGCTCGCGGCATTCAGCCGGGCCTTTAAGCGCATTGTCGGCCACCCACCGGGCGCCCTTCGCGAGGCCGCCCAATCACAGCCGGAGTTATGAGGATTTGCACCGGTTGAAGACTACTGGCGCATATGTCCGGCAATCATTTCTGACAAGGTGTTTTCTTCACCCAACCGGGCGAGCCGTTCTGTTATGGCATCAAAATACCGATTATCGGCTTTTGCCACGCAGATGGCCTGTTGAATTTCGGTGAAATCATCCGGCAACACGCGAAAGCCTGGATTGTTTTGGGCTGCGGCCTCAAGCGGCTGGCGAATACCGGCGGCCATCTCACCTTCCCCCGCTAAAAAAGCATCAATCGCCGCCTGGGAGGATGCAAGGCGGTTCAGCGTTGCATGATGTAACTCGCGTGATAGCCAGAGGTCATAGGCCGCGTTCTTACCCACATTGATGACGACACCCGGCTTATCCATGTCGCTAACGCTTCGCCAGTCACTCTGTTCGCGTACCAGCAAGGTCCCTTTAATGGTGATATATGGGGACGTAAAGCGCAGGCGATCCTCGCGTTTGGGATCGATTGCCAAAAAGGCAATATCCCAGATGTCCTGACCGGCGTCCTCAACCACCTTCCCGGCGGCAGGATAAGTGATGAATTCCGGGCGGCAATGCAGATGACGGGCGATATCTTTTGCCAGTTCGACGGTGATACCTGCTGGCTGACCATCAGGCGTCAACGAGGCCAACACAGCATTACCTAAATTGATGGCAAAACGCAGGGTGGGTAACGTTTCATCTGACATGAGCTTCTCCTGTGCGCAACGCGGTGTGATCGGTTCTCCCGTCAGGAAAAGATAGCAACAGGCCGTTCGTCATGCGCGGGCAATCTGCCATTGAATTGCCCGCGCCTTATTGCTACGCCCCGCTTTCCAGCCGCTGGCGCTTACGAAGATTAGGGAACCACTTCATCCACAGCGCCACCACCACCAGCGTACCGATACCACCAATGGCCGCCGCAGGCACGGCACCAAGCCAGGCGGCAAGCATCCCGGACTCGAACTCACCCAATTGATTTGAGGTATTGATAAAAATGGAGTTCACCGCGTTAACGCGCCCGCGCATCTCATCCGGCGTGTCGAGTTGTACCAGCGAACCACGAATGACCATGCTGACCATATCACAGCCGCCCAGCGCAAAAAGCGCCAGCAGCGACAGCCACATCCAGCTCGACAGCGCGAAAACCAGCGTGGCAACACCAAACCCCGCCACACTCATAAACATGATCATCCCGACATTGCGCTTAAGCGCACGATGGCTTAACCAGAAGCCCATCAGCAACGCCCCTACGGCAGGGGCGCTGCGCAGCACACCCAGACCAATGGGGCCGGTGTGCAGCACATCGTGAGCAAAAATCGGCAGTAGCGCCGTTGCCCCGCCCAGCAGGACGGCAAAGAGATCGAGGGAGATGACCCCTAAGACATCCGGGCGCTTACGGATAAAATCGACACCGGCAAACAGTGAGGAAAGCGTCGGCGGGGTACGCGGCGGTAGCGCCTGCTCATAGCGCAACGTCAGCACCAGCATCAGCGAGAGCAGATACAGCCCCGCCGTCACCGCATAAACCACCTCCGCACCAGCCGCATACAGGAAACCGCCCAGTGCAGGCCCGACAATCTGCGCCGCCTGGCCGGATACCGCGTTGGCGGCCGTGGCACGCGGCAAAATCGAGGTGGGCACCAGCGCAGGTAGCATTGAGATCATCGCCGGTGATTCAAGGGTTTTCGCCGAAGAGATAATAAAAATCAGCGACAGGATCACCCCGACGCTGGCATCCCCTTTCCAGGTCAGCCAGGCAAGGAGCGCAATGGCCGCCCATTCCAGTATCTGGCCAAACATCACGACCCGACGGCGATCAAACTGGTCGGCAATATGTCCGGCGGGCAGTGCGAGAATAACGGAAGGGAAAAATTGCACCAGGCCTATCATGCCCAGCCAAAAGGCACTGTGGGTTTGCGAATAGATTTGCCAGCCAACGATGATAGACAACATCTGAAAGCCGAAGCTTGAGCTGGTGCGCGCCAGCCAAAACGAGACGAATGAGCGATGTTGCAATAAACGGCCATCGTTGCCGGACAACAGTGGTGCCATAGAAAATCCTATAAAAGTGGTAAGCCAGGCATGATGTTTGCCCGGCGGTGGTTCCTGGTTCCCGTTTAGTGAATGCTGTAGCGCCTGGGATGCGCATAGCATTATTCAGTACATGTCCGTTAAGTGGACCAGGTTCCGTTCACGAAAACTCATGCGAACTCTGTCACGCTCCCCTTGATGAACGAGTAAAGGGGGCCACCGCGGCCCCCTGCACCATCCCCGCAGCCATCGCTGTTAGCCCCGGGTTTCATTGCGTCCAAAATGGCTGTGTCGTGAACGGAACCTTTCCTTCTCGCTAATATAACGTCCCTTCCCACTCTTATTAATGCCCCGCCGCTGGCGCTGCCCCCGGCGCACCGGCGCGAATAAACGGCGGTTTCGCAAACCAGATAATCACCACCAGCACCATGAACCCCCACCCCAACAGCCAGAAATAGTCGATGGTCGACATCATATAGGCCTGCTGTTCGATGGTTTTATCCACCGCGGCAAGGTGCTGCTGCGTGACGCCACCCATCTTATTGAGGTAATCCATGGCTGGCGGGTGATACACCGAGACACTCTCGGTCAGATTCGCATGGTGAAATACCTCTCGCCGCGACCACAGCCAGGTCGTCAGTGACGAGGCAAAAGAGCCTCCCAGCACGCGGAAGAACGTCGCCAGACCGGAGCCTTCCGCCACTTCATTGCCGTGCAGGTTCGACAGCACAATCGTGGTGATCGGCATAAAGAACAGCGCCACACCGATACCCATAAACATCTGCACTTCGGCGATAGTGCGAAAATCCACGCTGGTGTTGAACTGCGCACGCAGCAGACACGACACCCCCATGGTCAGGAACGACAGCGACGCCAGAATCCGCAGATCGACCCGGTTGGCATAACGCCCCACGATAGGCGTGAGCAGCAGCGGCAGGAAGCCCATCGGCGCCGCCGCCAGCCCCGCCCAGATCGCGGTGTAGCCCATCTGGGTTTGCAGCCACTGCGGCAGAATAATGTTGATGGCAAAAAACGCCGCATAGCCGAGCATCAGTGTGGTGGTGCCGATGGCGAAGTTGCGGTCGGCAAACAGCCGCAGGTTCACAATCGGATGGCGCTCGCCAAGCTCCCAAATCACAAAGGAGACCAGCGCAATAGCTGAGATCACCGACATAACAATGATCTCGTTCGACGAGAACCAGTCGAGATCGTTGCCTTTATCCAGCACCACCTGCAACAGACCCACGCCCAGCACCAGCAGCATAATGCCGATGTAATCAATGGGGGCGTGCGTGGTGGTCTCCTCACGTTCGCGCAACTGCGTCCACACGACGATGGCCGCAAAAATACCGATCGGCACGTTGATATAGAAAATCCACGGCCAGGAGTAGTTATCGGTGATCCAGCCCCCGGTAATCGGCCCGACGATGGGCGCCACCACGGTCACCATCGACAGCAGCGCCAGCGCCATGCTGCGTTTGGTGGTCGGGAAGATAACCAGCAGCAGCGTCTGGCACATCGGGAACATGGGCCCGGCGAAAAAACCCTGCAGCGCACGGAAGATAATCAACTCGGTCATGCTGTGGGCAAAGCCGCACAGGAACGAGGTCAGAGTAAACAGTGTGACCGATCCCACAAACAGCTTCAGTTGTCCAAAGCGCCGGGTAAACCACCCGGTCAACGGCAGCGCGATGGCATTGCAGACTGCAAACGAGGTGATAACCCAGGTCCCCTGGTCCGAACTCACGCCAAGGTTGCCGGCGATGGTCGGCAACGCCACGTTGGCGATGGTGGTATCCAGCACCTGCATGAAGGTCGCCAGCGACAGCGCGATGGTGGCGAGCAGCAGGCTGGGTGGCGTAAAGGCCGCCTTATCTTGCATAACGCCCCTCTTAGCGGCTGTTTGCCGCTACCGACTGACTGTTGTCATGAAGGATTTTCGCCACCATCTGATCGGCTTTATCCAGCGCGTTCTGATACACATCGGTGGTAAAGCGCGGTGCTGCGACCGTTTTTTGCGGCAGAAGATGGCCTTCGGTGTCGCGGATATCCACTTTGGCAAACATCGACAGCCCGACACGCAGCGGATGTTTCTCCATATCGTGCGGGTCGAGGGTAATACGCACCGGCAGACGCTGAACGATTTTGATCCAGTTGCCGCTGGCATTCTGGGCCGGCAGCAACGAGAACGCGCTGCCAGTACCAATACCTAAGCTCTCAATGGTGCCCTGATATTCCACTTTATCGCCGTACAGGTCGGCGGTCAGGACCACCTTCTGCCCCAGACGCATAGTGTTCATCTGGCTCTCTTTGAAGTTGGCGTCCACCCAGACCTGATCCAGCGGGACGATCGACATCAGCGTCGTGCCGGAGTCAACGCGCATTCCCAACTGGACCGCGCGTTTCGCCACAAAACCGCTGACCGGCGCCACAATGGTGCTACGGGCGTTATCCAGATAGCGCTGGCGCAGGGTTGCCACCGCGCTTTTAATTTCCGGGTGGCTGTCGATGACCGTGTCATCAACCATCGCCATGTTGGTACTCAACGCCTGTTGCGCCGCCGCTAAATCACTCTGCGCCGTGGCCACGGCATCGCGATAGTGCGACATATCTTCTGCCGCAATCGCCCCGCTGGCAAAAATCTTCTGTCGACGCGCGAAGTCGTTCTGCGCAGTTTGCAGGGCCACTTTTTTCGCCGCTACCTGAGCGCGGTAGTTGTCTGCGGTGCTGTACAGACCACGGACCTGACGCACGGTGCTGGCCAGGTTGGCTTCTGCCTGTTGCAGGGCAATTTGCGTGTCGCTGGGGTCCAGCAATACCAGCGGCTGGCCTTTGGTGACGTAATCCCCTTCATCAACGGCGACCTGGGTGACCGTTCCGGCAATTTGCGGGGTCAGTGTCACGAGGTTGGCATTAACGTAGGCATCGTCAGTGGTTTCGTAATAACGGGCATACAGGAAGTACCATGCCAGGCACCCGGCGGCAATAAGCACCAGGATTACCAGCAGTATGGCGAAGTTGCGCTTACGTTTGCTGGGTGCGCGTTCTGGTTGTGCAGATGACTGTGCAGATGAATTTTGCATCTTTATCGTAACCTTATTCAGGACAACTTAACGATGGGGTTTGGTGGCCTCGTCTGGCAGCATTTTTATCAATAGCTGTACCAGCAGGCGGGATTCTTCTGGGGTCAGACGGGCCGTCAGCGAGCCAAGAATGGAAGACAGCGCTTCGTTCTGAAAGCGATCGCAAATTGTCTGCCCTTTCTCAGTCAGCGCCAGGATAACCTGACGTTTGTCTTCTGGATTGGGGGTGCGCAGGATCAGTTCGCGCTTCACCATCCGCTCGAGCATCCGGCTCATGGCCCCGGCATCCATCAACAAATTTTTGCTGACTTCAAGCGGGCTGTTGAAACCTTTATAGATGCTGATCAGGACTTTAAATTGCGCAGCGGTGATATCCGTGTCGGCAAAAAAGTGGCTGATAAGCTGGTCTTTAAACTGGTTCGCCAGATGAATCAGTAAGCCGAGATGGAGCTTAGGATTAGGGGTATCTGTAACGTCGCTCATGTTATTTGCCTGGTCAATAATTACAAATGAAATTACTGACCAGGCAAATGTTTGTCAACGTGGTGTCAGCAAAAGAGCACAAATCTATACATTCTGAATAGTGCGTTTTGCGCCGCTGCGCTTATAGCCGGATACTGTTGCGCCGTTTTCGGCGGGTCGATTTGCAGACGTTTCAACGGTTCAGTGATAAACAGACAGGAGACTGCGCCCAGGATCTCTTTCGGTGACGTATCGCTGAGAATGCACCAGTCGATATTGCCGAAGCCTTTGGCAAAGAACGCAATGCTCATCACCACGACCACGTTAGAGGCGACATCATTGGGGAGAATAATGGATTGACCGTTTCTTCCCTGCGGAGTACGACCGCGCCTTTGTAGGTAAACATCCGCTGAGTGCCAGGAGCGGACGTTGAGATGACCGGCCCCCCCATGCCCGGTTATCTATATCTTGTAAACTGTGCTTATTACAACGTCAGATATTCAGGTTTTTTATGCCAATACTTCTGATATTTCAGATGAACGGGTAACAAAGGCGTGTTGAGGCAGGATTTTTTCAAGTAAAAACAAATTTGTGTCATGATCTGGATCGGCGCAGCAATCACTCACAACGACCAGACGGTAATCAAGGTCAAAAGCTTGCCCGACGGTAGAAAGCACCACACCACTGGTCGTCACGCCCGTAAGAATAAGGGTTTCGATGCCTTGTGCACGAAGAATCATATCAAGTTCGGTAAAAGAAAAAGCGCCGACTCTGCGTTTAACAATGACGGCCTCATTCTCTGCCGGAGCGACATCGGCATGAATCGCCGTACTCTCGTTATCAGCCTTAAAAATTCCATTCTCTTTAATTGACGAGAAAATCGTGTTGTTTTGGCTGACCTCAGGGTAACCCTTGCGGAATCCTACACTCACGTAGATAACCGGTACACCTGCTGCGCGGGCGTGAGATATCAACGATGCCGTGTTGCGAATAACGTCTCCAGCACTCTCTTGCGGGAGGAAGTTGTTGAGGATGATCGTCTGAAAGTCCATTACCAGCAGCGCGCTGTTTTTATTGATATTACCGAGTTGAGTTAACATAAAATCTCCGAAATTTGCAGGTGAAGAGTGATACTGTCAGTCAGCGCGTTGCTGACTGGCGATGTATTTTGAGGTTCCACGTCGCTCCGAGCAGCAGAATGCAACTGGTTGCCATGAAGACGGCTCGCATCCCGATATGCCCGCCGACAAAACCGCCAATCAGCGGCCCGATGAACTGTCCGGAGAACTGCGCGGCGACAGAATAACCAAGGATGCTGCCCACCATTCCTTCTGGTACGCGGTGACGTATCACTGCCGCAATACAAGGCAACAAGCCGCCAAGCGCCAGTCCCATCAGGAAACGCAGGGCAATCAGTTGCCACCCGGAGGTGACAAATGCCTGGGGGATCAGCAACAAACCAGCCGCTGCCAACGCAAGTGCGATAATGAGCAAGTGCCCTACCTTGTCTGCCAGCTTCCCAAGCCCAGAGGCGGAAATAATGCTGCCCAGTGCCGCTGCCGCCATCACATATCCTGCCACTTTTGTAATCTGAGAAGCGTCGCTGACGAGTGTACGTACATAGACCGTAATAATGGGCTCTATTGACATGTTAGCCAGCATCAACAGCAGGCCGGTGCAAAGCATGCAGACAATCACAGAGCGTGCGGGTAGCTGCGACCAGCCAACCCTGGATTTGGGGGATACATCCGCAGGCTTTTTCACCTCTTCCCGGATAAGAGTGAACGTCATGAGGAAGGCAAGGAAGATCAGCACGCCAGCACAAAGAAATGTGGATCGAATCCCAATCAGACCGGGAAGCCATCCACCGGCAAGCGGACCGACAAGATTACCTGCCATCACACCAGATGAAACGATCCCCAGCGCCCACGCGGCACGTTCTCTGGGGGCCTGAACAGCGATAAGAATTGTCGCGCCGGATGAATATCCGCCAGCCAGTCCAACCAACAACCTCAGACCGACAAGTTGCCAGATATTTGTCACCAGCCCCATAAGCGAAACAGTAATCGCCATGCCAAGGCTGGCTCTCACGAGCATCGACTTGCGGCCATATCTGTCACCGAGTCTCCCCCAGACGGGGGCGATCAACCCGGCAGTAATAAACGTTGCGCTGAATGCCACGCCAGACCATTGAACAATAGCTGCGTGTCCATGAACACCAAGCTCTTCGACATACAAAGGCAGGAACGGCAGCATCAGGGTCATTGCAAAAACGGTTGAGAACGAGCCAATAAAGCAAACGATCAGGTTTCGCTGCCAGAAGTTGTTATAGAATTGGGTCATAGAAATGCTCTTTCTTGGTATACCAAGATGGTATACCATAACGAATGCGCATTTTACTGTCAATTTCCGGGAGAACATTGCCGCCATGAGTCAGGCATCAGAGGTTGAAAGCCAATTAAGAAAAATGATCCTCAGTCTCGATCTGGGACCGGGAGAAAGACTGACGGAGCGATGGGCAGAAGCGACATTTAATGCTTCCCGAACACCTGTGCGGGCCGCATTACAAAAACTGGAGTCAGAAGGTCTGGTCTGTCGTGACGGGCTACGCTGGTTGGTCGCACCGATCGATGTCGGTGAAGTTGAACAGCTGTGTATTTACCGGGAAGTACTGGAAGTGGCGGCACTGAAACTTTCAGCCAGCCAGATTACGGAAGAACAGCTCAACGATCTAGAAAACCTGCTCACAGCGAATACTGCTGATACGACGGAAGAGGTGATGGACGATGCCGGGACACGATTCCATCTACAGCTGACCCGTCTTTGTCAGAATGCTTTTATCATCGAAGGGGTAAGCGATGCCCTGCGCCGACTTTCACGGGCACGATGGCTCGACAAGGCACCATCGAACCCCGCCTGGGATGATCATCGTGAAATAATCGCTGCACTTCGGTCACAGAAGACGGAAAAAGCAGCAGAATTACTCGCCGTTCATCTCAGCGAAAGCCGCCTCCGCCTCCTTGAGACAATCAATTCAAGCAGACGTAGCCTGAGGGCGAGAGGTATTGCTATATCCTGATTAAGTGGCGAGATTTTACGACAAAATGACAAAGGTCCGCTCATCGCTCAAAGCTGTCGCTCCTAAAGGTTTTCCATATAATGAAACGCTTTCATTAACTCATCTTCTGTAAGCGGCGAAATGAGACTTGTGCCTGTCTCTTTCTCAACCTTCATCAATAGTTCGCTGCGGGTGATTCCCAATCTGTTCGCTACGTGGTTAGCGCAACTCCGTGCGTGTGACGCTCTGTGCGCAAGAAGGCCTTCTATATCTAAAACTTTTCTTCTTGATGACGAATGTGACATTGATTCCTCCTTTAATCGAAATTGCTGTCCACTCATGCATGATGCGATAAGAAAAACAACTGATGTTTCTTGCCAGCTTCTACCAGGAGTAAACCGTAAGCACAACTTCGTAAATCAAAATAGCTGAAGTTGATGATAGCGTCCGCCCCTCGCCCATAACGACCTTATCGTTTTATGCTTTTTCAATAGCTTTACGCCCAGGACGTTTTCGCCCCGTTCATTATTTGTTCTCTGTTTCATCATAAAACGATCACACGCAATCCCCGTAATGTTGGGCATTCTCGTGAAAAATCTGGATGACACATGAACAGCGCACTGGCAGAACACCCGGAAACCCTGGCGCCCTCGTCGCACCACTTGCACAGCGCCCCGCTGCATAAGGTGCTGAGCGTCAAAAACTTAAGCAAATCCTACAACAGCCATCAGACCGTGTTGCAGGACATCAGCTTTGACCTGCACAGCGGTGAGATGGTCGGCGTGATTGGCCGCTCCGGCGCCGGTAAATCCACCCTGCTGCATGTGCTCAACGGAACGCACAGCGCGACATCCGGTGAGATCCTGAGTTTCCCCGATGTCGGTCTACCGCGCGATGTTTCTCGCCTTAAAGGCCGTGAGCTGAGCCAGTGGCGCAGCCAGTGCGGGATGATTTTTCAGGACTTTTGCCTGGTGCCGCGTCTCGACGTGCTGACCAACGTACTGCTGGGCAGGCTTAGCCAGACCTCAAGCTTTAAGTCGTTGTTCAAAGTCTTTACAGCCGAAGATCGCGCGAAAGCTATTGCGCTGCTGGAGTGGCTCAACATGCTGCCGCACGCGCTACAACGTGCGGAAACCCTTTCCGGCGGTCAGATGCAGCGTGTGGCAATTTGTCGGGCGTTAATCCAAAACCCCTCGATTTTACTGGCGGATGAACCCGTCGCCTCGCTGGATCCCAAAAATACGCAACGCATTATGCGCGTGTTACGAGAAGTGAGTGAGCAAGGCATCAGCGTGATGGTAAATCTACATTCCGTGGAACTGGTAAAGGAATACTGCACGCGCGTTATCGGTGTTGCACAGGGACGGATTGTTTTTGACGCCCCCCCTTCTGCACTGACGCAGGATGTTTTGCACACGCTTTATGGTGATGAAATAAGTCAACTGCATTAATTCTTCCTTCAATTGAGACGACACAGGCAATGACAATGAAAAAGCATATTTCAGGCGCATTACGTTTATCGGCATTGATGACAGGACTTCTGCTGGCGTGGCAGGTGAACGCGGCTGAACAACCGAAGGAATTAAATCTGGGTATCCTCGGCGGGCAGAACGCCACCCAGCAAATTGGCGATAACCAGTGCGTAAAAGACTTTCTGGACAAGGAACTGAGCGTCGACACCAAATTGCGTAACTCGTCTGACTACTCTGGCGTTATTCAGGGCTTGTTGGGCGGCAAAGTCGACGTGGTGCTGAGCATGTCGCCTGCATCGTATGCCTCCGTCTATATCAACAACCCGAAAGCGGTGGATATTGTGGGCCTCGCCGTGGACGATAAAGACCAGTCGCGCGGCTATTATTCTGTGGTTATCGTCAAAGCAGACAGCCCGTATAAGAAACTGGAAGACCTGAAAGGCAAACCGTTCGGCTTCGCTGATCCGGATTCCACCTCTGGCTTCCTGATCCCGAACCAGACGTTCAAACAGCAGTTCGGCGGCACTGCCGACAACAAATACAACAACTTCTTCTCCAGCGTCACCTTCTCCGGCGGCCACGAGCAGGACATTCTGGGTGTACTGAACAATCAGTTCGCGGGCGCAGTAACCTGGACTTCCATGGTCGGCGACTATAACTCCGGCTACAGCGTGGGCGCGTTTAACCGCCTGATTCGTATGGATCATCCGGATCTGATGAAACAGATCCGCATTATCTGGAAATCACCGCTGATTCCGAACGGCCCTATCCTGGTGAGCAACACCCTGCCGGCTGATTTTAAAGCCAAAGTGATCACCGCCATCAAGAAACTGGATACCGACGACCATGCCTGCTTCGTCAAGGCGATGGGCGGCACCCAGCACATCGGTCCTGGCAGCGTGGAAGATTACAAACAGATTATCGATATGAAACGTGAGCTGGTGACCGCACGTTAATTCACCCCATTCACGTTGAAAAAATAGCCCCAGGCTCAACGCCCGGGGCTTTTGTTCGAGTGTTGTCTCCGCCTAAGACCGGTTAGCCATGAACACGAATACGTCGTTTGAGCAGTATTACCAGAACATCAGAATGCGCCAGAAACGTGACACGGTCGCCTGGTCGCTTGTCTTACTCGCACTCTATTTTACGGCCGGAAACGCAGCGGAATTTAACCTGAACACCATCTGGCATTCACTGCCGAATTTCTTCGACTACATGCGGGAGACCATGCCGACGCTGCATGTATCCACGCTCTTTGCCGACATCCACACAAAGGGGTCGCTGGCTTATTGGGGCTATCGCCTGCCTATCCAGTTGCCGCTTATCTGGGAAACCCTGCAACTGGCGCTGGCAGCCTCGTTGGTATCGTTTGTCCTGGCAACGGCATTCGCTTTTTTGGCGGCAGGTAACACCTGGTCGCCGCCGCTGGTCCGTTTTGGTATCCGTGCGCTGGTGGCATTTTTACGTACCATGCCGGAACTGGCGTGGGCGGTTATCTTTGTGATGGCCTTTGGTATTGGCGCGATCCCCGGTTTTCTGGCGCTTATGCTGCATACCGTTGGTAGTCTGACCAAGCTTTTCTACGAAGCGATTGAAAGCGCTAATGACCGCCCCGTGCGCGGTCTGGCCGCCTGTGGCGCGAGCCATTTTCAGCGCGTCCGCTTCGCCCTGTGGCCACAGGTGAAGCCCCTTTTTCTCTCCTATGGATTTATGCGCCTTGAGATCAACTTCCGCTCCTCTACCATTCTGGGGCTGGTGGGCGCTGGCGGCATCGGCCAGGAGCTGATGACCAATATCAAACTTGACCGCTACGATCAGGTCAGCATCACGCTATTGCTGATTATTGTCGTCGTTGCGGCGCTGGATACCCTGTCTGGCCGTCTGCGCCAGTGGGTGCTGGAGGGTGGAAAATGAGTCACTGGCAGGCCGCACCCGATGTGGCATTAAGCCGTCAGCAGCATAAGACATTGTTTCAGGCGCAGGGGCGTTATTTGCGCCGTCTTGGTCTGATTGCCCTGGCGGGGTTGCTCTATTACGTCTGGTTTTTTGCCCGGTTCGGCATTCCCGCCGATCAGGCCCTCAACGGCATCACGCAAATTGGCCGTTACATCCTGCGTATGTTTGTCTGGCATGACTTTATGCACTGGCCGTTTCGCTACTACTTCACCCAAATTGCCATGACGCTCGCCATCGTCTTTGCCGGGACCCTGACCGCCACCTTTATCGCGCTGCTGCTCTCCTTCTTTGCCGCACGTAATATTATGAAAGGCGGTATCGCCGGAGTGGTGGCGTTTTTGATGCGTCGCCTGTTCGATATGTTGCGCGGTGTTGATATGGCTATCTGGGGGCTTATCTTTGTCAGGGCCGTGGGGCTTGGGCCACTGGCCGGGGTGCTGGCGATCATCATGCAGGACACCGGATTGCTGGGGCGTCTGTATGCGGAAAACCACGAGGCGGTGGACCGCTCACCCGCACGCGGGCTGACGGCTGTCGGTGCCAGCGGTCTGCAAAAACACCGCTTTAGTACCTTTACCCAGTCCTTCCCCACGTTTCTGTCGCTCAGCCTCTACCAGATTGAATCGAATACCCGGTCAGCGGCGGTGCTGGGCTTTGTCGGCGCGGGCGGGATCGGCCTGATTTACGCCGAAAACATGCGCCTGTGGAACTGGGATGTGGTGATGTTCATCACCCTGATTCTGGTGGCGATCGTGATGGCGATGGATGCGGCGTCCGCCTGGCTGCGACGCCGCTATATCACCGGAAAGCCGGTCCCGCTTTATAAAGCGCCGTAGCGGTTTAGTCCAGACGCCAGTTCAGCACCGGCCAACGGTGCTGTTCTCCCTGGGCGGCGAGCTGTGAACAAGGATTGACCAGAAAAACCTCGTCGGCACGCAGACACAGGGGCAGATCATTAATTGAATCGGTGTAAAACGTCAGCGGACCATTGGATTGCGGATGCGCGTCGAGCCAGTGGTGAAGGCAGGTGATTTTGCCCTCCTGATAGCTCGGGGTGCCGTCAATGATGTCGGTATAGCGGTCGTTATCCATTTTAACCTCAATACCAATGGCGTGCTGGATGCCCAGCACAGGCGCGATTGCCTTCACCAGCAGGCTGACGGAGGCCGAGATAATCAGCATCGGCTGATGTTGCGCCTGTAATGACTGGATAAGCGCGAGCGCCTGCGGGTAAATACGCGAACGGATGTCGGTTTGCACACAGCGCGCCACCAGTTGGTCAACGTCATCGCGGCTGAGTCCGATGAGCGGAGAGAGGATCAGCGCAACGTATTCCTGCAGATCCATCTCCCCCCGTGCGTAATCGAGCATCAGGCGTTCTTCATGCAGCAAATATTCCGGGTCGCTGACATACCCTTCGCGGACCAGAAAACGGCTAAAGATGGTGCTGCTGTCACCCTCTATCAGCGTATTGTCCAGATCGAATACGTAAAGCGGTTGCGACATTGTGGCTTCCTTTTTGTCCGTTTTGGACGCACAGACTGACAAAAATATATGACATCACGATGTTGAGCTGCGCATTTTTTATCCGTTGAAAAATGGCGATTTTACGAAAATAGGCACACGCTTGTGATCGGTGCAATACCGCTTTGTACCCGTCTTGATCAATGATGAGTCAATAAGAGCCGTTTTTATTTTAATTCCCCACAAACTGTGTTGCTTATAAGAAAGGAATTGGCTATCAAATCTGTAGATTCATTCAAATACCTCTAACTGGAAGCAGTGTATATCGTAACGAGACTCACTAGTGCAAATGGAGCCAGATATGAGCATGTCAGAAGATACGTCCCCGGAATCCTCCGCAGGCAAATGCCCTTTTCATGAAGGCGGCGCAAAACCCGCGAAGAAAAGCAGTGTCACCACCAACCGTGACTGGTGGCCAGAGCAATTGCGCGTGGACCTGCTTAATCAACATTCCAACCGTTCCAATCCTTTAGGCGAAAGCTTCAATTATCGTGAAGAGTTTAAAAAACTCGATTACTCCGCGCTAAAAGCCGATATCAGAAAAGTGCTGACCGACTCTCAGGAGTGGTGGCCTGCTGACTGGGGTAGCTATATCGGGCTGTTCATTCGTATGGCCTGGCACAGTGCCGGAACCTATCGCACCATTGACGGACGCGGCGGTTCAGGTCGTGGGCAGCAACGTTTCGCTCCGCTCAACTCATGGCCGGATAACGTGAGTCTCGACAAAGCACGCCGCCTGCTGTGGCCAGTGAAACAAAAATATGGGCAGAAGATCTCCTGGGGTGATTTGATCATCCTCGCCGGTAACGTGGCGCTGGAAAACTCAGGCTTCCGTACCTTCGGTTTCGGCGCTGGTCGTGAAGATGTCTGGGAGCCGGATCTCGACGTCAACTGGGGGAATGAAAAAAACTGGCTTGAACACCGTCATCCAGAAAGCCTTGCCCAACAGGCCATCGGCGCCACCGAAATGGGGTTAATTTACGTCAACCCGGAAGGCCCGAACGCCAGCGGTGAACCCACTTCCGCCGGAGCGGCCATCCGTGCGACCTTTGGCAACATGGGTATGAACGATGAAGAGATTGTCGCCCTGATTGCCGGTGGGCATACGCTGGGGAAAACTCACGGTGCGGCCTCAGCCGACCATGTGGGCGCCGAGCCGGAAGCGGCGTCTATTGAAGCTCAGGGCTTAGGCTGGCAAAGCAGCTATGGCAGTGGTGCAGGTGCCGACGCCATTACCTCAGGCCTTGAAGTGGTCTGGACACAAACCCCGACCCAGTGGAGCAACTACTTCTTCGAGAACCTCTTCAAATACGAGTGGGTACAGACCCGCAGCCCGGCCGGGGCGATTCAGTTTGAAGCGAAAGATGCGCCGGACATCATTCCTGACCCGTTCCACCCGGAGAAAAAACGCAAACCGACCATGCTGGTGACGGACCTGACGCTGCGTTTCGACCCGGATTTCGAGAAAATTTCCCGCCGCTTCCTGAACGATCCGCAGGCCTTTAATGAGGCCTTCGCCCGCGCATGGTTCAAACTGACCCACCGCGATATGGGGCCAAAATCCCGCTACATTGGCCCGGAAGTGCCGAGCGAAGATCTGATTTGGCAGGATCCGCTGCCTGCCGCCATCCACCAACCGAGCGATCTGGACATTGCCAGCCTGAAAACGGCGATTGCCGAATCGGGTCTGTCGGTTAGCGAGCTGGTCTCCGTAGCCTGGGCGTCTGCGTCCACCTTCCGTGGCGGTGATAAACGCGGTGGCGCCAACGGCGCGCGTCTGGCGTTAGCGCCACAAAAAGACTGGGAAGTGAATGCGACGGCGGTCAAAGTACTGCCAGTACTGCAAGAGATTCAGCAGGCGTCCGGTAAAGCTTCGCTGGCCGACATCATCGTGCTGGCAGGCGGCGTAGGTATTGAGCTTGCGGCTGCCGATGCTGGCGTGAAAATCAGCGTGCCGTTCACACCGGGCCGCGTTGATGCCCGTCAGGATCAGACCGACGTTGAGTCGTTCAAATGGATGGAGCCGCTGGCCGATGGGTTCCGCAACTATCGCCGCGTGGCAGATGAAATGCCGACCGAAACGCTGCTGATTGATAAAGCCCAGCAGTTGACGCTGACCGCGCCGGAGATGACCGCTCTGGTCGGTGGCCTGCGTGCGCTGGGTGCCAACTACGACGGCAGCCGGCATGGCGTCTTCACCGACCGCGTTGGCGTGCTCAGCACCGATTTCTTCGTGAACCTGCTGGATATGCGCACCGCGTGGAAACCGGTTGATGAGAAAGCTGAGCTGTTTGAAGGCCGCGACCGGGCTAGCGGCGAAGTGAAATATACCGCTACCCGTGCCGATCTGATCTTTGGTTCTAACTCGATTCTGCGTGCGCTTGCCGAGGTGTACGCCAGCGACGATGCCAAAGAGAAGTTTGTCACTGACTTCGTCGCCGCATGGACGAAGGTGATGAATCTCGACCGTTTCGATCTGCAATAACCGACAACCCGGCGAGACCTCTCGCCGGGTGCTTATTCGCTTAAAAAGAGATACGGTTTTTCACTGTGCGGGTGCAGTTCCACCCGCACATCCGCCTGATACCATTTTTCGATGATCGATTTCTGAATAACCCTCTGCGGCGTGCCCTGCGCCACCAGTTTTCCCTGATGTAAGAGCAAAATCCGGTCTGCCCACAGCGCCGCCAGGTTCAGGTCGTGAAGCACCGTACAAACGTGCAGTTTTCCGCGCCGGGTCAGGCTTTTCATCAGGCGCAGTAGCTGCTGCTGATGGTAGAGATCTAACGCTGAGGTAGGCTCATCAAGAAACAGCCAACCCTGCGGGCCATCATCCTGCCAGAGCTGCGCCAGACTGCGTGCCAGTTGAACGCGCTGCTGCTCGCCGCCGGAGAGCGTGCTATAGCGGCGACCCGCCAGTTCGCAACAGCCGGTCAGCGCCATCACGCTGCGCACAATCTCACTTTCTTTGCCCGGTCCCCAGGGGGCGCGCCCCATGGCGATAATGCCCTCAACCAGCCAGTCAAACTGCATCCGGGTTTGTTGCAGCATCACCGCCCGGTGGCGGGAGAGTACCTCGGGCGGCCAGTCGTGTAACGGGCGGCCATCCAGACAACACAGCCCCCCTTTGGCCTTTAAAAACCCGGTCAGCAGGCGCAGCAGTGTCGATTTCCCCGCGCCATTAGGGCCAATCAGCGCCACCAGTTCCCCTGCTTCGAGGGTGACGGAGACATCGTTAATCAACTGGCGCGCGCCCACCCAGAGGTTGAGGTGCTCAGCCGTTAGACACTTAACCATGGGTCGCCCTCCCCTGACGGAAGATAAGCCACAGGAACCAGGGCGCGCCCAGTACACTGGTGAGCAGCCCCACCGGCATTTCAGCAGGCGCCACCACGGTGCGCGCAATCGTGTCGGCAATCAGTAACAGTATCGCCCCGGCCAGCACCGAACCGGGCACCAGCGCCCGATGGTCCGCCCCCAGCCACAGGCGCATCAGGTGCGGCACCACCAGCCCAATAAAGCTGATAATGCCGCTGATAGCAACGCTGGCCGCCACCAGCAGTGCGCTGCACAGCAGCAACAACCGCTGCAGCATGGGCACGTTCACGCCGAGGTAATGCGCTTCTTCATCGCCCAGTTGCAGCAGGTTGAGCTGCCCGGCCACGCGCCAGACCACGACGGCAGAGGGCACCATCAGCGTAGCGGCGACGGCAAGCGTTGACCACTGCGCCTGCCCAAGCCCACCCATCCCCCACAAAGAGAGCTGGCGCAACTGGGCATCGTTACTGATCCACGACAGCACACCCACCAGCGCAACGCACAGGGCGTTAATGGCAATCCCTACCAGTAACAGTCGTGAGAGCGAACTGTCGCGGGTTTTGCTGAGGATGAAAATCACCATCATCACCCCGACGCTACCGAGAAACGCCGCCAGCATCGGGGCATACAGGGCTACCAGAGCAGGCACCGTCAACGGCAGTACCAGCCAGCAGGCTACCGCCAGCGCCGCACCGCTGCTGACACCCAGCAGGCCTGGGTCCGCCAGTGGGTTACGAAACAGCCCCTGCATCACGCAGCCGGAAAGCGCCAGCGATGCGCCTACAACCAGCGCCAGCAGCACGCGCGGCAGACGGATAGTCAGCCAAATCTGGCGCAACGCTTCATCACCGCTGGGCCAGAGGCTGGCAAGCGGGAGCTGCATCGCCCCCACCGTACTGGCCATCAACGTTAGCCCGGCCAGCAGCACCATCAGCCCCCAGAGATAGCGGGTCACAGGGCGCATTACGGCAGTTGCTCCGCTTTGTCACGTAGCGCTTTCAGCGCCTGCGGGGTGCGAACACCAAAACCGAGCAGCGCGATATCGTCCACGATCAGCAGTTGCTTACTGCGCCCGGCAGGTGTTTGTGCAAGACCGGGCAGTTTCCACAGGTTCTCTTCGCCGCCCATGCTTTTAACGCCGTCGGCGGAAATCACCACCAGGTCCGGTTTGCTGGCAATCACCCCTTCTTGCGAGAGGTTGCGATAGTGGCTAAAGCCCTGCATCGCATTGGTTAAACCCGCGGCGCGAATCGCCCCGTCGGCAGCGGTCTCCTGCCCTGCGACCATCGACCCCATCCCGCCGTGGCTGAGGATAAACAGCACGCGTTTGTTAAGTGGTTGCGTCGGTAACGCGGCGATTTCGGCATCCAGTTTTTTGCGCAGTACGGTCCCTTGTGCGGTTTTCCCGATGGCGGCGGCGACAACGTCCACTTTCTTATCAATGGCCGCCACGTCATAACCGCCCGGAACGTTGACCAGCTTCACGTTGTTCTCTTCCACTTTTTTCAGCACCAGCGAGGGCTGCGCCTGGGCGCTTGCCAGGACAAGGGTCGGGCGCAGCGAAAGGATGCCTTCGGCATTCAACTGACGCACATAGCCCACATCGGGAAGCTTTTGCACCTCGCCCGGCCAGGTGCTGGTGCTGTCGCGCGCGACCATCTGCGGCCCCGCCCCCAGCGCCCAGGCAATTTCGCTGACATCACCGCCAAGCGTGATAATCCGTTCGGCGGCGGCGCTGGCCATCAGCGGCAGTGCCGCCAGCAGCAGGACGAATTTTTTCATGCCGCTTTTCCTTTCTCTGCCAGCGCGTCAATCTGTGAGCGCCACTGGCTCTGTTCCGGCTGGCCTTCGCTGCGCTGGCCGTACAACTGGGCGATCTGCGTGCCATCGGCGGCAAACAGCTCAAGACTGGTGACATGCCCGTCGGCGGTCGGCTTGCGGGTGATCCAACTTTCGGCAATGGTCTCCTCGCGCAGATGCAGGGTGAAGGCCGGGTTGAAGATGTTGAGCCAGCCTTTCATCGGCGTCACCTTTTCCAGCGCGCCGGTAAAGATCTGCACGCAGCCACGGTTGCCCACGAAAATCATGATTTCGTTGCCCTCCCGCAGCACGGTATTGAGCAGTTGCGACAGCGCATCGTTACCCACCCGCATAGCGAGATCATCCCTGACCAGCCGAAAGGCCTGCTGGCGGGAAATATTGTGTTGTTTCAACAGGCCAAAGAACTGATGCACATCGGTCATTGCGCGCCAGGCTTTGTCCAGCGCCGCGCCGTCGGCATCCTGCGCGTAGTCAGGTGCGTTGACGGGTTGCAGCGTTAACGGCTGTACTTGCGGGGCGCTAAAGCGGGCAACCACCTCACCCCACGCGGCGCGATCGGTCTGTTCCGTGGCGTATACCTTGAGCACCGCATCCCCCTGATGATCAAAGAACTGTATGCTCTGGCGTTCACCGTGCGCACTTGCTTCACGCACAAAAAAGGCACTGGCCCACTGGCTGATAAACAGGCGTAAATCCAGCGCCCGTGGGTTCAGTACCAGACCGGCACGCTCACTGATATGCAGGTTGGTAAAACTGCCCAGATGTTCATGAACCGCATAGTCATTGCGACAAATGCACTTCGTTTCCCCTACCAACTCAAGTGCGCTCAGGATCTCGCGTGCGTCATTGATCAGCGCGATGGCGTCATGTCCTGTGCGGGCGTGCGTGAGTTCCGCTTCGCTTACCCCCAGTTCGCTGGCAATGTCGCGCGCGTATTTGCCCGGCGTCGCGGTTTTGATCTCCTGGTACTGCTGCCAGAGTGCGGCGTAATCTTGTGATGAATGGGTCATGGGTGTGCTTCCTTTATGAGATTAAACCTCCGGCGCACAGGCCGGAGGGCAGGTTAAATGGAACAAAAATCAGAAATCGACGTTCACGCCCAGTTGCCATGTACGGCCAGGCATGACGGCCAGCGCTTTGTCGTAAGCATCCTGATTGGTGGTCTCCTCCTGGGTACGGCTGTTCAGGTAATCCCAGTATTTACGATCGGTGATGTTATAAACGCCGCCATGCAGTTTGACGTTTTTCGCCACCTGCCAGTACGCGGTCCAGTCCAGCAGGCCGTAGCCCGGCACGCGCATGTATTCGGCGCTGGATTCGCCAAGGGACGAGCCGGTATTGCTGTAGGATTCACGGGTGGTCGCGGTGGCCTGCTTGCCTTTGACGAAGGTGGCGGTCAGCGCGGTGCCATACCGTTTTGCCGGGTCATCCCAGGCCACGCCTGCAATGGCTTTCATCGGCGCGACGCTATCAAGGTCGATGTATTTGTCGCCCATATAGCTCGATTTCGACTGGCCCTGCGTATAGCCGTACGCCAGGGTCGCGCTCAGGCCATTAACCTCTTCAAACCAGGTGCCGAAGTTAAATTTAGTGCTGATTTCGCCGCCATAGATAAAGGCTTTATCGCGGTTTTCCGCCTGATAAATGGTGTAAATGTTGGACGGCACGCGGGTGAACTTGTCCGGGTTGCCGGTACGGGTGTAACGCGTATAGGCGATAAAGTTCTTATAACTGTTGTAGAACAGCGCGGTGCGCAGGGTAATGCCTTCCGTTACCTCGCCTTTCATCCCCCATTCGAGATTATCGCTGGTTTCGGTTTTAAGGTCGGTATTACCCACCAGCGCATACTGCCCGCGCCCTGCATAGTTTGAGCCCAGATTCCAGGAGCCGTACAACTGGCTGGCGTTGGGGAATTCCGCCCCGCGTTTGTATTGCAGGTAGGTCATCAGGCGCGGCGTCAGATCGTACTGGAAGGTGAGCGACGGCAGCCACTGGGTGTCTGAGTTTTTGCCATACAGCGTGGACACGTCAGACTCATCCAGCACCGAGCTGTTGCTGGTCAGACTGGCGAGGTTGTCCGGCTTCATTGACTGATGCACAACGCGCACGCCGGGGATAATCGCAAAGTTACGATCGGCAAGGTCGAAATTAATCTGATCCTGGGCGAACGCCCCCAGCGTGTAGCCACGGCTATCGGCTTCCGGCTGCATAATTTCGCTAAACACACTCGGTATTGGCGACTGGCTGAACGGACGCTGTGTTTTGCTGGTGCTGGCGTTGAAACCGGCGCTTAAATCGTGGCGTCCGAGGGTTTTCGTCAGCGCGTTGGTGATGCCCCAGGTATCGGTATCGTAGTTTGAATTTACCGTCTCCATCGACAGCGTGGTGCTGTCCGGCATGTATGTCCAGTCGTGGGCTTCCGTATGCTGGTAGTAAACTTTGGTGGACATGCTGTCCAGCCAGGCATTCACTGGCGTCCAGTCATCTTTCAGGCTGACACCCCAGCGACGCGTCTGGCTGGTCTGGTTGGCGTTGCCGATAATGGAACTGCCTGCGCTGTTCCACGCATCGTAATGGGTGTGGTTGGTCTTGTGGTAGTAATCCAGCGTACCGGTAAATTTATGCACATCGTTCGGCTGCCAGATACCGGAAGCCAGCATCGCATCGGAGTGCCAGTTGGCCGGGTAGGCGTCAATTGTGCCGCTGTTATTACGGGTCTGCTGACCGTCACGACGGCTGTAAACAAAGATACCGCGCAGGGTTTCATCGCCGCCCGCCGCCGTCAGGCCGTTGTGCCAGCTACGATCCGCTGAATCATAATCCGACTGGTAACCAAAGTAGGTCTGCTTACCGGCGTGCAGGTAATTGTCTGCCGATTTCGGCTGGAACGAGACGTTGCCGCCGATAGAGGTATTGGCGGTTTCGGTGGAGGTGGCGCCAGACTGAATATCAATCCCACCGTACATATAGGGGTCGATATAATCGCGACCAATACCAAAGGTATTCAGGCCGGAGCGGCTGACATAACTACGCCCGGTGGCATCGGGTTGCGCAATACCGTCAACGTCGATACCGACACGGTTACTTTCCAGGCCACGAATGTTGTATCCGGTATAGCCACCACGGTCAAAGCCGCTTTTGCCATTGCCGGAACCCCCGCTTGCGCCGGTGGCGCTAATAAGCGGCTCGTAGCGCATGATTGAGCCAAAGTCGTTGGCGCCTTTGTTTTGCAGATCCTCTGCGCTCACCGTATGGCTGCTGCCCGCTTTCAGTACCGGTGCTGGTGCGGTAACAACCATCTCCTCGGCATTATCCTGCCGGGTATCAGTTGCGGTGGTCTGTTTTACGTGAGCATCAGCCGCCACGGCGGAGGTCTGATACAGTGCTGCGAGCAGTGAAGTCACCAGGACGCTCTTGCGAAACGGTGTCCGGGAAAGTTGCGATGTACCCATAATGTTGCAAGCCTTAGAATTTATTAGTATCAGGCCCACCGTTGCTTCCAGTCTTTTTATTGAGCGGGTGCTGTCAGCACAAGACATGCTGCACCGCTCTTTATCTTGATCGGAATCATAATGATAACTATTATCAGTTGCAACAACTTCACAATTTCTTCACGCTTTGCGCATTCTTTTGTCTACACTAAGCCAACGTTTACACTTGCTGGTTAACATGATTATGCAAAACAAACCCGCCATCACCTTACAGTACTGCTCCCAGTGCAACTGGATGCTGCGCGCCAGTTGGATGGCGCAGGAACTGCTTCACAGCTTTAGTGCCGACTTAGCTTCCGTCACCCTGGTACCGGGTACAGGCGGTATTTTTGTCATTGATATCGACGGAAAGGTTATCTGGGACCGTAAAGTGGATGGCGGTTTTCCGGATGCCGCAGAGCTAAAACGCCGCGTGCGAGATTACTGCTTCCCGGAAAAAGATCTCGGGCATCTGGAAAAGAAAAGCGACTAGCCGACATGAAATGTGCGAGCAGTTTATATTTGTTGCTCGCGCATAATCGAATAATTGTCAGACAAACAGCGCCCCACTACCTTAATATCCCTGGTCACCATTGCTATTTCACTTCCCATAACTACCGCTGCCAATAATTCTGCACAGAGTAAATATTTATTTACCGGTCTTAATGCAACATATTGATTCAAAATAAATTATTCTATTTAAGTGATCCACTTCATATTGTTTAGCGTTCTCCATTAAGCCGTTTCCGATGCCCGATATGATGCGAAAAATATACCCAATGGAGATCGCAATGAATAAAGATGAATCAATCAAGGATATTGGCTTATTTACCGACGCAGATATCGAGTGCATGAAATCATTTTCACACCTTGCAGAAATGATCGCAGGCCTGATAGGGCCACACTGCGAAGTGGTCCTGCATTCATTTGAAGATCACAACGCGTCGGTGAATAAAATTATTAATGGCCACCACACCGGCAGAACGATCGGCTCGCCCATTACCGATATGGGACTTAAAACGCTGCAATTGTTTAACAAGACCGGCATCAATAATACGCTGAGCTATTTTACGCGAAATAAAAAAGGCGAGTTGTTTAAATCAGCGACGTCGGTGCTCTTTGGCGAAGAAGGCAAAGCGATTGGGTTATTTTGCGTCAATATCAATCTCTCTGTTCCCTTTCACCAGATGCTCGAAACCCTGATCCCGGACGGTGAGGAACCCATGCCTTTTACCGAACATTTCGGTGCCAGCCCGCATGAGGTTGTGATGGAAGCGGCAAACAACGTCATCGCCAGCGTACAAAAAGACGTCATGATAACCAGCAAATTCAAAAACAAAGAGGTGGTTAACCAACTGTATAATAACGGCATTTTCGAGCTAAAAGACGCGGTGAAGATTGTCGCCGCCCGTCTTGGCATCACCCGCTACGCCATCTACAAATATCTGCGTGAACGTAAGTCCCGCCAGGCTTAATGCCTTTCTTTGCGCGGCCATCATGGCTGCGCACGGTTCATTTTTCCCTTCACTCCCGATGCCAGTACCCGTGTACTTTGTGAACGGAAAACCAGGCGCCCCACGCTTTACGATTCATTTAATTGACTGAAAAATAATGCTTTTACATCACAATACACTCTACCCGTAAAGTAATATTGACGATAATAAATGGTCTTTATGAAATGAATGAAAGCGAAAACGGGATTTATTTCTCAATTTCACTTCGCTGGTTCACATTTCAAAACAGCGACAAAAAACGTCGTTCACCGAATGTTCCAGAATAAAGTGATTTATTGTCCTCTTTTTTATGCCATCATGACTTAGCACTCGTACAATCAATTGAAAATACAATATATTTTATTATTATTGTGAACTTTATCACCCGCTTTACATTATTTAAAAAAGCGCAAAAATCGAATTACCCTCCCGCTATTCCCTTTGCCATCTCTTTATCGCATGATGCGTTTGCCAAATGATTCCCGGGAAAGGGAAAGGACAATAAGACGCCTCCAGAATTAACTGGAGGAATTCGATTCGCTATAACTTTTTAAATTACAGAACTCACTGGAGATATAAAATGATCTATCCGGCAGAACCATTCCGTATTAAAAGTGTTGAAACCGTCTCAATGATTCCCCGTGACGAGCGTCTTAAAAAAATGGAAGAAGCAGGACTGAATACCTTCTTATTGAACTCCAAAGATGTGTATATCGATCTGCTGACGGATAGCGGCACCAACGCCATGAGCGATAAACAGTGGGCGGGCATGATGATGGGTGATGAAGCCTACGCAGGCAGCGTCAACTTCTATCACCTGGAAGCCACCGTACGTGAGTTGTTCGGCTTTAAACATATTGTGCCGACCCACCAGGGACGTGGCGCGGAAAACCTGTTATCACAACTGGCGATAAAACCGGGACAGTATGTGGCGGGCAATATGTACTTCACCACTACCCGTTATCATCAGGAAAAAAATGGCGCCTCCTTTGTTGATATCGTGCGTGATGAAGCGCATGACGCCACGCTGAACGTTCCCTTTAAAGGCAATATCGACCTGAATAAACTGCAAAAATTGATCGATGAAAAAGGGGCCAAAAACATTGCCTATATCTGCCTGGCGGTGACCGTTAACCTGGCAGGTGGGCAGCCGGTTTCGATGGAAAACATGCGTGCGGTGCGTGAGCTCACCAGCGCACATGGCATCAAGGTTTATTACGATGCAACGCGCTGCGTGGAGAATGCTTATTACATCAAAGAGCAGGAAAAAGGCTTTGAGAATAAGAGCATTAAAGAGATCGTGCATGAGATGTTCAGCTATGCCGATGGCTGCACCGTGAGCGGTAAAAAAGACTGTCTGGTGAATATCGGCGGCTTCCTGTGCATGAACGATGACGACCTGTTCTCTCAGGCGCGTGAGCTGGTGGTGGTTTACGAAGGGATGCCCTCTTACGGCGGCCTGGCCGGACGCGACATGGAAGCCATGGCGATTGGCCTGCGCGAAGCCATGCAGTTTGAATACATCGAGCACCGTATTAAGCAGGTACGCTATCTCGGTGACAAACTGAAAGCGGCGGGCGTGCCGATTGTTGAACCCGTTGGCGGCCACGCGGTATTCCTGGATGCCCGCCGTTTCTGCCCGCATCTGAGCCAGGAACAGTTCCCGGCGCAGAGCCTGGCGGCCAGTATTTACGTGGAAACCGGGGTGCGCAGCATGGAGCGCGGTATTATCTCCGCCGGGCGTAATAAAGAAACTGGCGAGCACCATAAACCGAAACTGGAAACTGTACGCCTGACCATTCCGCGCCGCGTATACACCTATGCGCATATGGATGTCGTCGCCGATGGGATTATTCAGTTATATAAACACAAAGAGGATATTCGCGGGTTACGGTTCACTTACGAACCTAAACAGTTGCGTTTCTTTACCGCACGCTTTGAATACATTTAATGTGTTTTCCTGCCCCATGACCTGATGGGGCAGTTTTGTTTCTCGCCGATAAAAAATGATGTTCAAACTTATATAACGCTACCCTGACTATTCGCGTTGCTGCCAACGCGTGTGCAACCTGAATAACGACGGGTAGGATACTTATTCAGGAATATCTATTATGGCCCTCTCTTTATCTGAACCGATTCGTGACGCCGGGCTGACCAGCGGCGCCATGCTTGTTATTGCCACCGTGGTGGGTGGTGGTATGTTTTCACTGCCTATCGCGATGGCGGGCGTCTGGTTTCCGGGTGCCACCCTGATCCTTATCGCTATTTCACTGATGATGCTGATGACCGGATTAATGCTGGTTGAGGTGAATCTGCATTTTGATGTCGGTGCCAGCTTTAATACATTTACTCTGGAACTGCTCGGCAAACGCTGGAATTTCGTGGTCGGCCTCGCCTTCGGCTTTGTTTTATATATTTTGACCTACGCTTATATTTCCGGCTCGTCGGCGGTATTATCGAACACCATCGCCAAATACAGCGGGATGCGCTTACCTTCCCCTGTGTCGATTATTCTGGTTAGCGTGATTGTCAGCCTGATTGCATGGTACAGCTCGCTGCTGGTTGGCCGCATCACCACCGTTCTGATCTTCGGTAAATTTATCGCTTTTTTCGCCACTTTTTCCGGCATGATCGGCACGATTAACGTTGATAATCTGTTCGATACCGCCAGCGTCGCCTTGCCGCAAACCCGCTATTTGCCCTATGTGTTAATGACACTGCCGTTTTGTATTATCTCTTTCGGCTTTCATGGCAATGTGCCAAGCCTGGTGAAGCTCTACGGTAAAGAGAATATTCACCACATTAAAAATTCCATCATCGTCGGAACGTTATTTGCGCTGATTCTCTATATCTTCTGGCTGGCGGTAACCATGGGCAATATCAGTCGTGCCGACTTCTCGCCGATCATCGCCAAAGGCGGCAATATTGATGTGTTTGTTGAGGCGATTGGCGGGATTTTTACCAGCCGCTATATGGAATTGATTTTGACGTTCTTCGGTAACTTTGCCGTTGCCAGTTCGCTACTGGCTGCCACGCTCGGTCTTTTTGATTACATCGCCGACCTGTTCCATTTTCCCAATAACGGTATCGGGCGCTGCAAAACGGCCATTGTGACCTACCTGCCCCCGGCGACGGTATGCCTGTTCTTCCCCAACGGTTTTGTCCACGCCATCGGTTATGCCGGGCTGGCGTTTACCATCTGGAGCGTGATCCTGCCACCTTTCCTGGTCAAAAGCGCCCGCCAGCGCTTCGCCACAGCCGCTTACCGTGCGCCCTGCAATAATGCCGTGCTCAACACCGTTATCGTCTGCGGCGGGATCGTCTATTTAACCGTTATTCTGGAAGTTTTTGGCCTGCTTCCCGTTTTTCACTGACGGGCGGTAACACGGAGGATGGCGATGTTTCTGACACTGCTCCAGTATCAGCAGCCGCTGTTTTGTCGGTTTACGTTGCTGCGTGTTGTGGTAACACTTTTACGCAGCGTGGGGCTGCGTAGAAAAACACGCTGCCAGTGAACAGGGCCTGCATTGCAGGCCCCGGTGGTAAAACGCTTTGCTGTGCTCGAATCCCCGCTTAACCCGGCTCGACGGTTTGGCGGGGATTACGCCTGGCTCCTGGCTGCGGTGCTGGCGCGAACAATGTTACGCCCGGAACGCTTAGCCTCGTAGAGTGCGTCATCCGCCGCCTGAATCAAGCTGCCATAGTCTGTATGCACACGTTGGTTGAGGCTGGCAACACCTACGCTGACGCTCACGACGTCGCCCGGCGAACCAGAATGCGGCAGCCCCAGCGCCTGAACACTCGCACGCAATCTTTCCGCCACGACGACGGCATCAGCCGAGCGCGTTTCCGGCAATAGCGCACAAAACTCTTCCCCGCCGTATCGGAAAAGCATGTCATAGGGGCGCAACAGTGAACCTCGCATGGCCGCCGCTATCTGTTGCAGGCACAGATCGCCCTGCTGATGACCGTAGCGATCGTTGTAGCGCTTGAAGTAATCCACATCAATCAACAACAGCGCCAGTGGTTTGTTATTACGCTTACTGGCACGCCACTCTTTCTCAATGCACAGATCGAAATAGCGACGGTTACCCACCGCCGTCAGTCCGTCGGATAACGATTGTGAGAGCAGCACATGTGCCTGTTCGCGTAACAGCGACTCCCGGCGAACGGCCATGCTGACATCGACAATCTGAATGAGGCAGTAACGCTCCACATCGCCCAGCGGGACGATAGTGATCGCCTGGCTTAAACGCTCACCGGGCTGTGCGGGTTCCGCAAACAGCGGGAACGGCGAACGATGCAGCGATTGCGACAACAGCGCCGGTAAGTTGTGGCATATCGCTTGTTTAATCGCTACGCCAACCCGGTGATTACGCAAATCCGGAAAAACCGCGAAAAAATCCTGACCTTTGGCTTCGCTTGCCGCACGACCTGTATGTGCTTCTAGCCACGCGTTCCACAACGTAATCTTGTAGTTCGCATCAACAACAATCACGCCCAGACTCAGGGCGGAAAATGCATCCAGTAGCAGCTTGTCATTCATGGTTATCAGAGCCCGTCGGAAGCAAAACCAGATTCAACGCGTTCAATATAGAGGCTGATTTGTTCGCGCAAATCACGCAACGCCGACATGTCCAGGATAAAAGCCAGATACCCTTCAATTTCCTGACGTTCCAGCGAAAAATCGATGCGCAACATTAGCACCGACGGGTCGCTGGGGTCGTGCGACGGGTTCAGGATCTGCTCACTGGTCCCCACACGAAACACGGGCAATGAACCCTGTAACTCTTTTTGAAACATATTCGCCAGCGTGCCCACACAGGCATTGAGCACAATGTTGCCGATTTCGCTCATCGCTTCGCGCTCCATCTCACCCAGTTCATGGGCAGGGATGAGATCCCCTACCATCATGCGGACGATTTCAAAGCTGGCGGTCTCCGGAAACATCAGAATAGCTTCGGTGGCGTACGCCCCTTTGTATTGCTGGCTGATACCACACAATGAGAGACCGGCCCCGAGCTCATCGGCCGCTTCCGAACGGGTGGTAATGCGCACCGACGGGACAGACATGCGGACTTCTTCATTAACGATGTCACTCATCGCGGCAGCCGCGTGACCCACACCAATATTGAAGATCTCCATCAGGCTGTCTGCTTCGATTTCGCTCATATCCGTCAAATCGATCATCAGTTCGACTCCAGGTTTTGCAGCATGGCGCGAATTTGCGGTTCTTTAATCGGTTTGGATAAAAAGCCCAGACCAAGCTGGTCAGCCTGCGCCTGCACGGAGTTCTGCACGTTAGCCGTCAGCAGTACGATGTGCATATCCGGGTGCGTCTCACGCAGGATAGCCGCCGCCGCAAGACCGCCCATTCCTGGCATATTGACATCCAACAGGATCAGATACGGTTTTTTGATGGCCGCCATCTCAATAGCCTGCTCGCCTGTCATCGCCTCTTCAATCTGCCACTCAGGGTGCTGGCTGAGCACATACTGCTTTGAGATCATGCGTGACAACCGACTGTCATCCACGATGAGAATATGTCTGGACATAATTTTACTTTCTCTTTTATTTATTCAACTGGCATAAAAATCACCCGACTCGCTGTGTCGGTCTTTGCACGCAGTACCGCTTATTCTCACCCTGATTGCGCAATATTTCCGTTAGGTAACACTATTCATCGGCAACAATGACGAATTAATTAGTGCCAGATTGTAAGAAGTTGCATATTGCGTGCAGCTTAGTCTGCTAATTGATGTTTTATTCGCCACAACGCCATTCTAGTGCGAAAACAGGCGGGCAATGCGCAGAAAAAAGAGGCATATGTGCAAGGCGGAAATACATTACGCAGGGTACCTCGCCGTTAAAAAGAGAAAAGCGGAGCATGACTGCCCCGCTTTTCCCCGATGTTGACGCAATAGACGTGGTATTAGTAGAAGCCCATCGCCTTACCGCTGTAGCTCACCAGCAAGTTTTTAATCTGTTGATAGTGGCTCAGCGCGAGTTTATGGGTCTCACGCCCTACGCCGGAGTTTTTATAGCCACCAAATGCCGCATGGGCCGGATAGAGATGGTAGCAGTTGGTCCACACGCGACCGGCTTTAATGTTGCGCCCCATGCGCCATGCGCGGTTGATATCCAGCGTCCACAGCCCGGCCCCCAGTCCATATTCCGTGTCGTTCGCGATGCGCAGCGCTTCTGCTTCATCTTTAAAGGTGGTGATCCCAATAACCGGCCCGAAGATCTCCTCCTGGAAGCAGCGCATATGGTTCTCGCCTTTGATCAATGTCGGCTGAATATAGAAACCGTTTTGCAGATGGTTATCGTGCGCAACGTGCGCGCCGCCGGTGATGATTTCGCCCCCTTCTTCTCGGGCGATATTGATATAAGAGAGGATCTTGTCGTACTGCTCGCGGGAGGCCTGCGCGCCGATCATGGTGTCGGTGTCAAAGGGGTCGCCTTTGCGGATGTTTTCCATACGCGCCACGACTTTTTCAACAAACTGCGGGTAGATAGATTCTTGTACCAGCACGCGTGACGGACATGTACACACTTCGCCCTGGTTAAAGAAGCCCAGCACCACCCCTTCGATGGCTTTATCGATATACTCTTCGTCGCCATTGAGCACATCTTCAAAGTAGATGTTCGGCGATTTACCACCCAGTTCGACGGTGCTCGGAATGATGTTGTCTGCGGCACAAGAGAGAATGTGGCGGCCAATCGGCGTTGATCCGGTAAAGGCGATTTTTTCAATACGCTTGCTGCGCGCCAGCGGTTCACCCGCTTCGGTACCGTAGCCGTGCACCACGTTCAGCACCCCTTTCGGCAGCAAATGACCAATTAACTCCATCAGCACGCAAATGCCGAGCGGGGTCTGTTCTGCCGGTTTCAGTACGATACAGTTACCTGCCGCCAGCGCCGGCGCCAGTTTCCAGGCGGCCATCAATAGTGGAAAGTTCCACGGGATAATCTGACCGACCACCCCCAGCGGTTCATAAATGTGGTAGGCGACGGTATTGCTGTCAATTTCTGCTGCCGTCCCTTCCTGTGCGCGGATACAGCCCGCAAAGTAGCGGAAGTGATCCACCGCCAGCGGCAAGTCGGCATTCAGGGTTTCGCGGATCGGTTTACCGTTATCCCAGGTTTCCGTCAGCGCCAGCAGCTCCAGATTCTGCTCAATGCGATCGGCGATCGCCAGCAGCACGTTGGAACGTTCCTGCGCGCTGGTTTTGCCCCACGCGTCTGCGGCGGCATGGGCGGCGTCGAGCGCCTTTTCAATGTCTGCGGCACCTGAACGCGGGAACTCAGCAATCACTTCCCCGGTCACCGGCGTGGTGTTGGTAAACCAGCGCCCTTCTACAGGATCGACAAATTCACCGCCAATGTAGTTGCCATAACGTTTTTTAAAGGAGACTTTAGCGCCAGTCTGGCCAGGGTGAATGTATTTCATAAGATGTTCCTCTATTTTTATGGGTACAGGTGAGGCGTCGCGCCCTGTGCGGACATCTCTTCATAAGCAGCTCTTATGCCAAAACCTGCGCCGAACAGAGAAATTCTTTTATCTTTTTCTAAAACAACGCGTTACGAAATTAAAATTTTTATCATTGCTGTCTGGCTGGAGAAAAAAATCGCGCCGCTCTTCGCGAACTGTGTCGTCCATCGCTACACGCGGGACACTTTTATGCTACACAATTGTAACATCTCAGTTCTCCGGAGTGTGCCATGCCGCATCGCGTACCGTCTTTTACTCTCGCCCCGCAGACCACCGGGCTTCCCTGCCAACTGGAAGACTCCTGGCAGCGTAGCCTCAATTACGGGCTTCACCGCGACGACGATACCCAGCCGTGGGTGGCCAGGTCGATGCTGAAAGACGCGCGGGCGGAAAACGCCTGGATAAGCCAGTTAGTTGCGCCGCTTCTTGCCAGGCTGCAACCGGAATTGTCCAGCCATCCGTCTATTATGGTGATGTCGGATGCCACCGGCCTGGTACTGGAAACCCACGGCAATGCCGATTTCCTGCATAAAGCGCAGCGTTATGCGCTGGCGCCGGGTAATTTGTGGGGTGAACATGCACGGGGAACCAACGCCATTGGCACCGCGCTGGCTATGCAGCGCCACTGCGAGGTCTCCGGCGGTGAACACTACCTTAACCGCAATGCCGGACTGTTCTGTTCCGCTTCACCGGTATTTCGCCCGGACGGCACCGTGGCCGGCGTACTGGATATATCCACCCCGGCGCAACTACCGAAACACGATGCGGCCGCCCTGATTCGCCGGGCAGTCTGCCAGATTGAGCATGCGTGGGCCGCCAGCGCCGTCAGTGCCGATCGCTGGTTGCTGAGCCTGCACAGTGACGCCAGCGTGCTGGGAAGCGCTCAGGAGCTGCTGCTGATTTTTGAGCAGAACACGTTGCTGGGAGCAAACAAGCTGGCGATAGACGAGTTCTGTCTCACACCGGGACACTTTGGTGCGACAGCGATCGAGACACTGTTTCCCGGCATCACTCTTAATGCGGGTGAAACCACCCTGGAGGCCAGCAATCGTCAGCGTTATTACGCCCGCCAGACCACACCCACGCGCCGCTATATGGGGCGTGGCGCCGCCCGCACGCCGATTACGGTTGACCCGGAAAAAGAGAAAGCGCTGCGGATTATCAATGCCGGGATTGCCCTGTGCATCACCGGCGAGACAGGAAGCGGTAAAGAGCATTGCGCCCGCGAGTTACACAGCCGCAGCCAGTGGCGGGAGGGTAATTTTGTCGCTATTAACTGCGCGGCCCTGCCCGAGAATCTGATTGAATCGGAGCTGTTTGGCTATGCCCCTGGCGCATTTACCGGGGCCAACCCGAAAGGTTATAGCGGGAAATTCCGCGAAGCCCACGGCGGCGTTCTGTTTCTTGATGAAATCGGCGATATGCCACCGGGTCTGCAAACCCGATTACTTCGGGTATTGCAGGAGAAAAAAGTGACGCCGCTCGGCTCAAATACCGCCTACAGCGTCAATTTTGCGCTGATCTGCGCCACCCATCAGGATCTCGCCGCACAGGTGGCCGCAGGGGCATTTCGTGAAGACCTGCTGTACCGCATTCAGGAGTTTCATCTGCGCATCCCGCCGCTGCGCGAATGGCCCGACACTCGCCGGTTTATCCAAAAATTGTGGCAGGAGCTGGGCGCCAGCACGCGTGATATTACCCTGAGCGAAGAGGCTATCCACGCCCTTGCCGCCCGCCCCTGGCCGGGCAATGTGCGTCAGTTGTTAAGCCAGTTGCGGGTATTACTGGCGCTGGCGGATGACCATTCTGTGGTCCGGCTGGCGGATCTGCCCGGCGATCCCACTCCCGCCCCGGCGCCCGTTATGCTGTCTGCCCCTGCCGATGAGCAAATCGCCATCCGTGAGGCCCAGGGCAATATGAGCCTGGCGGCAAAGAAACTGGGAATTTCACGCAGTACGCTTTACCGGCGACTGGAAAAACGCCAGAGCGTCGGCAGCGTCTGAATTGTGCTTACAGGGGTGTTTCCCTTGCTCAGAACAGAGTCGGGTTATTGGAGAGGATGAATCGGTAAGCCCTGATGTGAAGTGATACCTCAGGGCTTACCGTTGTGCTTAGCGTAGCGGTATCCGGTGGTGATAAACGAAAATCGTCATATCGGCGTAGAGGAGCGTCTCGTCAGGTTTGCCCAACTGCGCTCTCACCGCCTCCAGGCGCGGATGGGGCGCCGTTTCCGTTTCGACTGCGGGGATCGCCACAAACTGGCGCTCCGGCGAGGTTTGCACGTAAGCATCGGTTAACCACGATCTCAGCGTCTGGGGGCGCGTGTTGTCAAACTGAATATGGAAATCGGTTTGATCAAACATTACCGGGGAAATATGGATTTCACCAAACGATAGCCAGTTAACGTTGTTAGATAATTTCCAGTAATCGCCGTAACCGAAAGTCAGATTATTCTTTTTCAGGAAGGAGATGTAGTCGTACGTCTGGTTTTCCTGGTCGTACAACGGCTTAGTAGTAATCTGATAAGAATAGAGAGAAGAGGCAATATAAAGCGGGAATACCAGCGCAATCACGGCCTTCTTCGTGAAGGAAAAGGCCAGAACGACCATCACAATAGCAAAACAGACCGCGCTGACAAAAAAGCGGGCGCTGATATCAGCGGGGGCATCATAGCTGATAATAAATGAGGAAATGATGCCGGAGACGGTAAAGAAGCTGAACAGTGAGACAAAAATCGTCTCAGTGCCTTTCCTTAAACAAATAATAACGGCGCACAGGAACAGGGCCATCCAGATAACAAAAGAGGCGATATAGGCCAGCGGCGTGTGAACAAAAAAGAGGTTCAGGCTCTTTCCTAAAAGCTGAACGACCCACGCGGCATTATCCGGCCATTGCGCCACTGGCATCAGTTTAAAACGCTGAATCGGCAAGCCCATCAGTCTTTGCAGAGCGTGGGACATGCTGATAATAAAACTCACACCCAATATAATACTGAACTTCTTAGGAAGAAGGCGTCGCCAGCTAAAATAGCCACAGGTCAGCAGTAACGGGAGAAAATACGTGGCCAAAAACCACGGGTCAGAAATAGAGGCAAAAAGCGCAATAAACGTCGTCAGCCAGAGTACAGGTTGGGATTTTTTCTGGATATTGAAGAACGCCAGCGCAAAGACCAGTACCCCAAAGAAATTGGTAGAGTAATGCGAAAAAGGATGTGCAGCGAAACCAAAGGTGTAAACGTAAGCCGGGAGCAGAATCAGGCAAATAGCCACAAGCAGTGCGTGCCAGGCTTTCGACATCGTATAAACGACAGATGCCAGAATAAAAGCGCTTAACCCCACAAATGCTGACGTAGAAAGAACCAGCGGGTGAATGCCGTCGCTCCTCATCAGCGCAAAAAAGAGGAAATTGACGGGATAGGTGGTGAAATACCAGTTATCCGGCGTGGGTGCCCAGTCTTTAAAAGCGGAAAACCCCTCGGTAAGAAACGCCCGCCAGACCAGAGGACTATTGGCAGAGTCCGGGTCCAGAGAAAAATAACGCATTGTCAAAAAGTAAGAACCACCAAGGGCAATAATTAACAACAACAGAAAGAATCCGACTTCTTTCAGGCTAAACTTAAACATTACTTATCCTTTTTCGCGCCTTTTACAATATAGCGAGGCCTTTTTTTGGTCTCGATATAAATCCGACCAATATACTCACCCAAAACCCCAATACCAATGAGTTGCACACCACCCAGGAACAGGATCGATACAAGTAACGACGGATAACCGGCCACCGCATTTCCCCATATCAGCTTATCGATAATCATCCATGTCCCATAAAGGAATGAGAGCGCGGCGACCAAAAAACCAAGATAGGTCCAGACCCTGAGCGGTAAGGTAGAAAAGCTGGTAAAGCCTTCCAGCGCCAGGTTCCATAATTTCCAGCCGTTAAATTTCGACTCGCCGCGAACCCGTTTTGAGCGGGTATACTCGACCACCGCTACCTCACCCTCAACCCAACTCAATAAGCCCTTCATGAACAAATTGCGTTCCTGTAGTAGCTTGATATTTTCGACCGTTTCACGTGACAACAGACGAAAATCCCCTACGTTCTCTTCAATCTTCGGTGAACTTATTTTGTTGTGGATCCGGTAAAACCAGCCAGCAGTTTTACGTTTGAAATGGCTGTCACTGCTTCTGTCGCTACGCTTGGCAAGGACCACGGACCAGCCTTCCTGCCATTTGTTAATAAGTTCAGGAATAACCTCTAACGGGTCCTGAAGATCCACATCAATTGGGATAACCGCATCTCCCGTGGCATATTCGAGCCCTGCCAGCAATGCGGGTTCCTTACCAAAGTTGCGGATGAAGTTAATCGCGTTAACGCCAGGATCTGCCTTCGCAAGCGCATTGATAATCTGCTCCGTGGCATCTGTACTGCCATCATTAATAAAGACAATTTCAAGATCGTATTCAGAAAGCGTCTCTTTCGCCGCCTGATAGAAAACAGGAATGGCGTCTTCTTCGTTAAAGACGGGAACAACCAAAGAAATCTTCACTTTTTCACCCTGAAGACAATGAATCTGGAGTAGATAAAACCGAAAACCAGACTGATAGCAGAAAACGCTACGAGTGTAATCACGGGGTTAATATGCGCGCGATCGGCCAGTTTACCGACGCCCGCCGCCATAGCCCCCATAAAAATGACATACAATACATAGCGAACGGTCGTCGCCTGGGCTTTGAATGTCCAGCGGGCATTGACGAAAAATGAAAACGTCACGGCGACACAAAAGGCAGCAAGATTGGCTATCGTCTGGCTGGCGCCTGCAAAGAACAGAATGGCGAACACCAGCCAGTGGAGAAGCGTATTGATCACGCCCACGGAGGTGTATCGGACGAACAGTTTTAGCATAAGAATAGCCAGGTTTACCCTGGGCCAGGTCAGGTCGCTGTTTGGGCAGGGATTTTAGCAGTTGCCGCCATAGAGTGAAAGCCAGGATCAGGTAGCACGCAGTATGACGAGGCGAGGAAATTCGTCGGGGATGAATGGTTTTGTGGGGTATAGAAGGTTCACAAAATGCTGCACTGTGTTATTCGCGATGGTCGATCACGACACTACTTAGATACGCCGGATTAATTTCAAGAGTCCCTCACAGATTTGCCGCTTACATACATCTTTCAAACAAATGTTAATCCAGGCTTAAACCGGTATTTCTTTTAAAAAGCGTTTTTTTTAATAAGTTATAAACTTACAAACATTTACACAAAACCGTTTTCACACATTTTTTGTGTGTGTAATAGTCAGCGGCTCGAGATGCTGAAGCCAAACAAGAGGGATTTTATGTTAAGCATCAGAGCATTAAATTTTTTTGAAATAGCTCAAGTGAGTGGTGGTGGCAATGCGGCTGTATCAAACATTGGTGCGACCTGTGATTTCGATTCTCATTCCAGCTCACGCTCTGGTGTGCCGTTTAGGTGATGAGCAAAATGAATTTTAATTTAACTGACTCGCTTACTTATCTGGCAAAAATCATTCTGGTTTTGCTGTTGAGTTACACTGTTTATAATCAGCTTAATAATGGATTGCAATGCAGTAACAGTCACAACATTGCAAATATACTAATTTATATGTGCCTGGTTAGCGGTATTATTTCGGTATCAAATACAGTAATTAATACAGTAGCAATGCTATTCAACAAAAAATCGATCAAAGCACCTCCTCAGTAACAGACTCACCATAACATACGAAAAGCGCCCACATCATACGGACAAGTTCCCGCCGCTCCCTGATAGTCCCTTTATCTGCACCGGGCCACTCTAAAGCAGAACCCGCCACATAAACAGCAAAACCCGCATGACCGCGTACTACTCACAACATTCCAGCTTTTATCTCAAAGGCGACGGGTTGAAAGAGGCGGGATTTGAGACCGGGCGCAGCGTAACCGTGAAGATCTCACAGGGGTGCATTATGCTGATGGTGAACTGTAACGAGGTACAGAAGTTGCGCGAGCAGCTTTATCAGGCTAAAGAGGGGGTGAAAGAAATGAAAGGCGGAAAATCGGGCGTAATATGTGATATATAAAAAAAGGCAGCAAAGTGCTTGAGATATTTCCAGGCGTTTATTTAATGTAGGATTATTTTTCCTTTATATGGTACATATCTTTATCACTCTATATATAATACTTATATTTATCAAAGTTAATCTCTACGATAGCTAACAGGGGAAGTAACCTTCCCCTGATGATCACATATTGGTCAGAACATTGTCGACAAGCTCAAATCCGGAAACCCCCATCGTTGTGTAATTAGGGTATTCAGCAACAGACAACCGCCTGATTTCCTCCTCACCATCATATAAACCACCAGCATAATTAAATATTTTTAATTGTTTTTTTTCTTCTGTGAGATCAGCGTGACCAATAATTTTCCAAACACCTTTACTAATATTTTGATTACCAGTAAAAATAACCTTCATTTCTTTGCCAAATTTTTCAAAAGATAATGGTGTTAGTGAACCGCTATCCTTAAGTTCTTCGGTATTCTGTATTGATAAAATGCAGAACCCTATCGCTTGTTTGAACTTTTGCTTTGGAGCAAAGACTATCTGACAAAGCGCATGTTTGCCATTACTCATAGGAATGACGAATATGTCACCCTCTTTATATTTTACTTTCATAAACCATTACCTTTTAGAATTGATAATGCATCTTCCAATACTTCTCCCCCCAATCACTGCTATGACCCGCAATATCATATGTACTAGCGTTTGGGTTATTAGGGCTATATGATCTAATATTATTGAGGAGATTTGTTAAGGAATTCGTTGATTTAGCTCTACCATTAAGAACCATAATCCTTTGTTCTAAGTATTTATCTTCCGCTTTGGTGCATCGCCACGTCCTACATAGATAATATTCTTTCCATCGTGTGGCACATACAACCCTTGTCCATTTATAGGATCATAATGTTTGCCTGTACCTCCAGCCTGGTTGGTTAAACCAGGGTATTGCTGGCCAGCATCAGCATGGATAGGGGCGAGAACTTCATAGACTTTATATGGTTTATTCAGCGTATCCAATGGTAATGTACGTCTCTCAAAATACAAGAACTGCGCGAGCAGCTTTATCTGGCTAAAGAGGTGCTTAAGGGAATTAAGAACGTCATTGTTTAGTGAATTAAACCAAAGCCAGGTAATTAAAGAACCGAGTAGGTTTTATAATCCTCCCGGCTTTGGTTACTTATGGCATCAGTTTTTTAATATCTTCAATAGTCAAACTAAAACTATCCATAGTATTTTCATTTAATCCCAAACAAAATTCATTATCTATTTTTCTCAACCAATAATAAAACCCAATAAATATACTCTCATTTTCCTCTGTCAACTCCATAAAACCAGAATCAGTATGTGACAACTCTAATGACCTTATTATGTATTTAAAAACATCTTTGTTTTCGGTTAAGTCATCAGATTCAACGGTCATTAAAAAACTAATTATCAATAGCTCATCCGGCATATCCATTATCGCAGGAAGAGATGAGACTTTATCCTTTATTTCTTGTAATTTCATATTAATATCTCAATAAGATGAACTATAAAGAGGGATATGGGCACCATTAGGATCTGATTTGAACGTTCCCAATGTACCATCAGTTCTAAAGACCTCTCCAGTTGAAGTATTTTTCATACTTACTGTTGGGCCATTTGCAGCATTGGCGTTAGGGAATTTGGCTGCCGCTAATGGATTAGCGCCACGACCATGTACGGTATAACTACCTGCATCATATTTAAATCCAACACCAGGGAATTTTACTGGATCATGCCCCCATGTATTAGGAATACCGCCTTGACTTGCCCAGGCATCAATCTCGGATTTATTAATGCTACCATTATTTACTAATTCAGAAGGATCGTTTGGTCGTTTAGTAAAACGTCCAGTCTCATTATTTCGCTAACAATTTGATTTACTGTCAAAAGAACAACTTAATCCCAGCGGTTCGATCCAACTAAGCGGATTAGGTGCATCCGGCGCATACCGGTAAAGGTTTATCCCCCGCCAGCCCTATCGGATCAAGGCGACGAATCTACCCGCCCGTCAATTGATACTACCAGTTTCGTTCGTACCATTCTGGGACTACTGCGTCATAGTACATCCGCAATCGATATATTCAGATAACTTAGATTATCAATAATTAGATTATTTTATTTTTAATCAGTTTGTTAGCAAGTAAAAATAAATTCAAAAATATAATAAAATTATAAAGTTGGCTATATCAGAATCTGTTACGAAAACCGTATAACCATGTACTATTCATGCCGCCCTAACAACGTAGTACCTTAAGAAATGCTGACCGGAAGAAGATCTTATCCCCACGCAGTGGATCTTCGACGGATATATGAGTAGACAATAATGGTAATACAAGAGTCGCACAAACAGCTTTATCATGCGCAGCATGTGGTTATGGAGCATTAATAAACCACTTGCTTACCTATACTTATTTGCATTATTTTTAATAAACAATCCTTTGCCACCATTGCTTACCTGCAATATATTTAGAAATAAATCCCCTAGCCCATTTATCATATTTTTTTAGAAAGAAAACCATATCGGCATCAGATTTCTCTATAATTTCAGCAGATACATTCAGGCCTAAAAAAGACAATGTATTTATTGAGTCAAATAAATGTAATACTTTCAAAAATTCCTCATACAGTAAGTTATCACCAAAATAAATTTTCCTGTCTTCGACCATGGACGACCGTTAACACGATCAAATCCCCTTTTATCAGCAGGGAATCTGAATGTTCTCAAACCATCTTCTGACACAAGTCCTTTACCGCTAGACATAACTCTATAATTAGGACCTACAAATACTTCACCTAATCTGAAAGCATCATTCTGTGATACAACGCCAGTAATTCCCCGATTACCACCTGCGGCGGTCTGATTTCTAATTCGTTTAAGTTTATTCTTAAACTGCTGGTTTGTTAACTTGCAGGTTAAACCAAGAGGATCGCTCCAACTTAACGGATTAGGAGCATAGCGGTAAAGGTTTATTCCCCCCGCCAGCCCTATCGGGTCCTGCTGGGTAAACCTGGCACTATCCGGGTCGTAATAACGGAACAAATTGTAGTGCAACCCGGTCTCCCGATCCAGGTATTGCCCCTGCATACGCAGGTTCTGCGCATAGCCCGTCTCCTGCGGTATCGACTCGTGCAGCAGTTTACCCCACGCGCTGTTCTGCCCTTCCCAGCGGATATGTCCTTCACGGTCCGTCATCCGTTCCGGCGTACCGTTTGGCTGACAGTGGAACCAGAAGATATCCGGATCCTTCGTGCCATCGATACGCGCCAGCGGTTCATAACTTTCCGCGTCGCTATAAACATAAGTCAGGGGCACATCGTCGTGAATTTCCTGCAACAGGCGAAAACCTTCCCACAGGAAACGTGTCGACACCTGCTTTCCTGGCCTGCCACCACATCGGTTAACCGGTGCTCGCCGTCGTAACGATAGTGCCAGCGCGTCTGACCATTATTCTTCTACACGGTGCGGTCGTGAATGTCGTAACGCCAGCGAATGCCGCTCCGGTTCACCAAGCGTTTATTGGCATAACCTCCAACGCCGGGCATCAACGAAAGGTCACATGGCACTTTTGGTTAAGCGAAAGATCCGCACGATTAACAGGCATCCATTCATGCTCTGCATGAGTTTTCCGCGACTTTTTTTCAATATTGAATACCGTAAAGTTCTTTATTAACCATGCCTTCCCCTTTGAACAGCAAGGCCTCTTCATCTGTTTCAACATTGAAATGATGGCACACCCTATTGCTGTCGAATATTAATGTATTAAAGCGAGGATATTAAATCGAATAGATTAAATTAAACAACATCCCTTCATCTCTTTTAGGAATAACCCTATATTCCTCACCAATTAATTTAAATATTTCATCCTCATCAACAAAAAAACCTCTATATATTATAGCCGAAATAATTTTTTGGAACACTTCCGAAGGAACATTTCTTCTTAAAAATTTAAGATCAGCCGGATTATTCCTAATGATGTAATATGAGTAGTTCATCAGTATGAAATTTGATATTAATAAATTCCCTGTAGACTGATATTTATCAAAGCACTGCCCCAGGGCTTTATATATGGTTTTCTGAGATTTTTTATAAGTATATATAAAACCATTAGGGTCGCTAAGATAGAAATTTGTATCATTGAAATGCAGATAATTATCCCGGTCATCCTCAACGAACAAAAAATTCAATACCGATATTTGATAATTCTTTATTGATTTAATATCGCCGTAGTTTTTCTCTTTTGCAACCAGTTCATAAAAGTGCTCTATCAAAGGCAATACTGATACATTATCATTGCGAGTAGTATTTATACAGAACCCGTCACTGGTAACGCATAGTTTGTCATAAGCATCATAATCCATTCCCATTTCAAAACATAAAAATCTCAAAAAGAAATTTTTTGCTTTTATTGCGTAATCTTCATTGTTATTTTTTAAAGAAACGAGTTGGTATATATAAAATAAGATAAAAATATCTTTATCTATACGCTGTCGGTTATCAATTTGAAACAGATAACCTAGTCGCGAGAGGAAAACTTCGAACGCGTAGCCTTCATCTTCACTTAAACCTAATCCCTTCAACGCACGCTGGGGCATTCCTTTGGGAAAACAAGTTTGCCAATGGCTCAATTCTGCGAGTTTTCCATTTTCTTTTTTAAAAAAAATAGGAAACAAATTTGGCTCGTCCTGTACATAAACATACTCGCCAAAGCTTTTCATCTCGGCTCTCGCATTGATAAAATGTTCAATCTTATGCAAATACATTTCAAAACTCATCAAATAATCCTCTTACCGCATTACTTCCAATTTCCTTTAGCATTTTTGCTTTCAATCTGGAATGAAGTAATTTTATCATTAAATTTGGCAAGAATATTTTTACCAACACCCTTTGCTCCAGGTTCATTTCTCTTCCAGAGAACGCCGTCTTTTAATCCTGTTTCTTTATAATCAACTTTAGATATATCATCTGTGCTGATTAAAAAGTTCTACTCCAGAGTCATTAACCGTTATAACTGCTCGATATTTTTCATTTCCGGGGTTAAATCCAGGTCGACTATCATGGTTAACCCATATGGCTTTATCACCACGATTATTAGGAACTAATCCACCTTTACCACCGCGTTCCGAGGCTGATGCAATAGCTTCGTCTTTACTCATATAACGTATAACTTCTTCTTGTTTTAATCCGAGGGGGTCTCTTCTAGAGAGCCCATTTACGCCATACTGATAAAGATTTATCCCCCCCGCCAGCCCTATCGGATCCTGCTGGATAAACCTGTCGCTATCCGGGTCTAACGGAGTCCCCGTCGGTTATTCATTCAGCCACAGCCAGCTTCTCAAATAAATTGGCCAAAAGCGGCAGGACTTGAGACCGGGTGGACCGTCATCATAGTAGTTTCTGAGAAACGTACTATCCCTTGGAGGATAACAACAAGATACAAGAACTGCGCGAGCAGCTTTATCAGGCTAAAGAGGGGGATTAAGGATGTGCTGGTTTAGTGTACCGAACGGGTATTAGATAATAAAAAAGCCGGGAAGAATTTATTTCTTTCCCGGCTTTCGTTTTAAATAGTTTCGAACTTGATAACATCAGGAGGGAAGCTATCGGGAAATGATTTATATTTAACCCTGTTTGCTAATAAACTTTCTAAAAAAGCAGTCAGCCCATTGTCAGAATAATCAACTTCAGGCGATCTTGATGGAATAATAGCGGTCCCCCATAAATCACTATTCACTTTAGAATTTACAACCCAAAAAATATAATCACCATTATCAGTAACCCCCACTGGAATCAGTCTATTATCTTTTGGATATAATTGATATTTATAATAATCGCTATCTGACTCGATCAGATAATTAAGATCTTCTAAAATAAATTTATATTGTTCAAAAAAACTCACATCTCCATTTTGGCTAAATGGGTTAAATATAACAATAAATTCTGCAATACGACCCGAGCCATATGTATTTATAAAATCAACATAATCAGACGGAAAAGATAAATTTTCCTCAATCAAAGGCCATTTCATCCCCTTGCCCGATTCTGAAGGGGAAACTGGTGGTGTTAGTATCGAAATTAGATTATTTATTGGCATATTTACATTCCCGGTGGATTAAGTACTGTATCGTGTCCGAAGAATCCTCCTGATCCTTCTGCTTTTATTGTAATACCAGCCGGTATTCTGGAAAGGCCATGATAAATAGGAGTTATGTTTAGATCAACAACTTCCCCTTGTTCCAAAGCCTTCCTTATTCGACCTTCTATTCCACTCATCACTGGTGTATTGGCCGGTCGTTGTTGAATAGTAATTAGATTGCGAACATCATCACCAGAGCCACCTAACTGACGACCAAGCAAGTGTCCTCTTGCCCGATTACAACCAGCTCCGGTAATAAATCCGGGAGGTTGAATATTGGTATTTGCGTGCGTTTCAGTATTTATATGGTTTGCATTTAATCGAGCCTTCACACCTGTTGGCCGACTAAGCTATCCAGTTCACCATATTTGATACCACAATTCATTAACCCCAGCGGATCTATCCAAATAAGAAGGTTAGGCGCAACTGATAAAGGTTTATCCCCCCGCCAACCCTATCGGATCATGCTGCGTAAACCGTCCGCTGTCCGGGTCGTAGGACCTGAACAGGTTATAATGTTACTCCATTTCACAGTCAAGATACCCCCCATGAAAATACTAAATAGCTGCGTCTAATACCGCTACACTTGCCATTTATTAACATGTGGCAGCTACGCAAGAGCAAAACATAGCAAGCCCGGCGTAGCTCCGCTTAGCGGAGAGAAAAGCCCCAATTCCTTGTCCTGCAAGGGCTTGCAAAAAGTGTAGCCCTATTCCGCGCAGTTATTTAGAGTTAGTGTTTTCTAATTGTCTATATTCCTTAAGGATTTAATTTTACTAATAGATAATCATATAATGCTTCAGCAATAAATTCAGCATGCTCACTCTTTACTATCAAATTAAAAAAATAATATTGTTCATATAAATCATCAATAATTTGATGTTCGCACATAAAGAATTTGGCATAACTTATATATATACCTCTAATATCCTCGGATAGTTTTTCCAAATTAACTTGGGAGTTTGTAACATCATAAAATATATTCGCATACTCCCGATCAACTTGACTAATCTCTATAAAAGGAGCATTCAATTTCTCGCACTGCTTCCAGTGATAAGTTTTTTGATTACTATCTTTATAGATAAATTTCATGTTTAATCCTTAATCTTATAATCAGTCACATGAGTCATTCTTCCACGCTTATCAAATTTCGCCATATAATGAACAATTACGCCATTGATTTTTTGCTCCACTTTAGACCATCCTTTACCTTTAAAGTGAGGATCTCCAATTTGATCCGCTTTAATAATTACCGTACCGTTTTCAGGATGTTTTATTACATGATCTAAAGCAAATTCTTCATTTTTGTTCCTGGGCCTCGTTCTGCCTGTCGATTTTGATTTTACCTTTTCAGGTTTACGTGATGATGAACATTTTCTCAATCCAAGAGGATCGATCCACCCCAACGCATTCGGCGCATACGCATAAAGGTTTATCCCCCCCGCCAGCCCTATCGGATCCTGCCGGGTGAACCTGGCGCTATCCGGGTCGTAATAACGGAACAAATTGTAGTGCAACCCGGTCTCCCGATCCAGGTATTGCCCCTGCATACGCAGGTTCTGCGCATAGCCCGTCTCCT
>Ga0213876_10000135_pt1 | contig 80441 bp, 76 predicted proteins | sample BarmaccomBMRX_R9_FD_160113 | JGI IMG/M metagenome (GOLD analysis project Ga0213876, IMG submission 160113) | Root-associated microbial communities from Barbacenia macrantha in rupestrian grasslands, the National Park of Serra do Cipo, Brazil - RX_R9 | ecosystem: Host-associated > Plants > Roots... | reverse complement strand
ATCGGCGAGCCGAACATCGAGCCGGATGAGAACCTGCGCAAGCTCGCCGTCGATGCGGCGGCGAACGGTTCGTGGCACTACACGCCGAATCCGGGGACGCTTTCGTTACGCAAGCTGATCGCCGGTGACAGTGGATTCGAACCCAACGAAGTCTGCGTAACCGCCGGAACCGAGGAAGCGCTTTTCTCGATTTTTCAGGCGTATGTCGATCCTGGCGATGAAGTGCTCGTCCCGAATCCCGGCTTCCTCGCGTACGCCACGCTCGCGCGCATCGCCGGCGCGACGGCGGTGCCCTACGATCTCGAACCGCCCCAGTGGCGCGTCGATGCCGATGCGTTGATGAAGAAAATCACGCCGAAGACGAAATTGATCATCGTCAACTCGCCGTCGAATCCGCTCGGCAGCGTGATCGACGACGGCACATTGCTGACGATCGCCAACGCCGGTCCGCTCGTCGTCAGCGACGAGGTCTACTCCGAGATCTGGTACGACGCGCCGCCGCCGTCGATGCTCGGGCTGTCCGATAACGTCATCGTCGTCGGCGGCATGTCGAAGAGCCACGCTATGACCGGCCTTCGCCTCGGCTGGGCGATTGCGGCCGAGGCGGTGATGAAGCCGATCGTGACCGCGCATCAGTACATCGCCACGTGCGCATCGGCGTTTTCGCAATCGCTGGCCGAGGCGATCTTGATGCGTCCTGCCTGGAACCGCGCCTGGCTCGAAAACGTCCGCGCGCAGTTCGCGAAGCAGCGCGAGAAGGCGCTGACCGCCATCGCGCGCGAGCTCGAAGTCGACATCCCGCCGCCGGCCGGCGCGTTCTACGCCTTCGTGCCGGTGCCGGCCTGCGACACCGTCACCTTCGCGAAAACGCTCGCCACCGATGCCGCGGTCCTGGTCATCCCGGGCGTCGCATTCGGTTCGCTCGGCGAAGGCTTCATCCGGATTTCCTACGCCGCGAAACTCGACGACATCAGCTACGGCATCGGGCAGATCGGCCGCTGGCTGCGCGCGGCCGGGCGATGAAAATCAACAGCGCTCGAAACTTGCAACGGCATCGCCGAGGATTCAGTACCATTCGCGCCGCCATGAAGTTGAAGTCGAAACCGGACAACGAAAAACTGCCGGTGCCACCGCCGACCGACTCGGTCGCAGCGTCGGAGATTTCTCTCTATCGCAACGTTCTCAAGATCAAGAAGGACCACGACCTGGAGGAGCTCGGCATCTCGTTCTGGGACGCGCAGACGACGATCCAGTGGTCGTTCAACGCCGACCATTACTTCCACGCCGCGTCGACGATGAAGCTGGCGGTGCTGCTCGGCGTCTTCCGCGAGATCGATCGCGGCGAGCTCGCGCTCGACTCGCCGGTCCACGTCCGCAACCGCTTCACCAGCATCGTCAATCAGGAGTCGTTCATGCTCGACCTCGGCCGCGACGCCGATCCCGACGTCTACGGCCATCTCGGCAAGACGCTCACGGTGAAAGAGCTGGCGTATTGGATGATCACCAAGTCGAGCAACCTGGCCACGAACCTGCTGGTCGACGTCATCGGCATCGAGACCATTCAGTTCGCGCTCGATGAGCTCGACATCGACGGCGTTCGCGTCCTGCGCGGTGTCGAAGATCAAGCGGCATTCGCTGCTGGTCTGAACAACGAAGTGACCGCGAACGGCCTCCTGAAAATGCTGCGCGTCATCGCCGACGGCAAAGCATTTTCAGAAGAAGCGTGCAAAGAGATGCTGGAGATCATGCTCGATCAGCAATACCGCAGCGGCATCCCGGCCGGACTGCCGAAGGCCGCGCGCGTCGCACACAAAACGGGCAATATCTCGACCGTTCATCACGATGCCGGAATCGTCTTCCTCGAAAACCGCGAACCGTATGTGCTGGTGATCCTGACGCAGTTCGGACCGGGCAAAGCGCGCGGTACGGCCGTCGCCGACGTCTCGCGCGACATCTACAACACGCTGGCCGGACTGACGTATGAGTGATCAGGTGTCGATCAAGGTCGTCGACGCCTTCGATCTCGATGACGAGCTGCGGTCGCTGCTCAAACCGGGCGAGATGATGCGCGATCCCGAAGGCCGGCGGCATCGTCTTCCACGCTATTTCTACGAGATCCCGGACCATGAGGCGGCGGTGAGCATCCGTCTCTCACACCATTTCGGTCTCAATGAATTCATCCTCACCGATCTGAAGGAAGCACCGCGGCTGCTGCAGTTCCCGCGGTACGTTCCCTGCGCCGTGCGCGTGCTGGCCTTCTACCTCGAGCAGTTCCGCCGCGAGATCGGCGCATCGGTGCACATCGCCGTCAACGGCGCGTACCGGTCGCCGTCGCATAAGCTCTCGCAGACGGCGACGCCGCACATGTGGGCGACAGCCGCCGACATCTACCGCATCGGCACGACCATCCTTCGCGGCAAAGAGTCGATCGAAAAGTACAACGGCATCGCCGAGGATTTGAGCGACGACATTCACGTGTTGCCGTACGGCCACGTGACCGGCCTCAATGCCGACGATCACGTTCACATCGACCTCGGATACATCACCGTGATCCCGCGCGAGATCTCCGAGGATCGGATGGAAGTGCCGCAGGAAAATCGCCCGAGGTTCGCGTTCGAAGAGCGCCGGCGGCGGGAGCGGCGGAATGTGCCGGAGACGGAGGGGTAGCGCTGTCATCCTGAGCCGCCGGAGGCGCTGGAGCGCGAAGCGCGGAACGCCGAAGGACGGTCGAAGGACCCCCAGCCCGCTAACCCATTTCCAATTAACGCGAGCGTTGCCTCCGCCCCACCACCCGGGTTAGCAGGCTGGGGGTCCTTCGACCGTCCTTCGGCGCTTCGGCTTCGCCTACGACGCCTTCGGCGGCTCAGGATGACAGTGCTGTCCGTTGCGCGAGCACTTACAATCCCCGCCCATGAAGAGCGCCGTAACGTCCGCCCTCCTCGTTCTCGCCGTCACATTCACCGTTTCCGCAGCGACGAAACCTAAGCCGGCCGCAAAGCCCTTCAACGTCGTCGAGGCCAGCATCTCCGACATGCAGGCTGCGTTGAAGGACGGCCGCGTCACCTCGCACGAGCTCGTGCTGCAGTACCTCGTCCGCATCGCAACGTATGAGGACAAGCTGCACGCCGCGATCACCGTCAATCCGAACGCGTTGAAGGAAGCCGACGAGCGCGATCGCGAGCGGGCGGTTGGAAAGATTCGCGGACCGCTGCACGGCATTCCGATCGCGTTGAAGGACAACATCCAGACCACCGATCTGCCGACCACCGGCGGTGCTCTGGCGTTCGTGAATCTCGTGCCGCCGTACGACGCCACGCTGACGAAGAATCTGCGCGATGCCGGCGCGATCATCATGGCCAAGACGCAGCTCACCGAGCTCGCGAACTGGGTGGCCGGCAATCCGCCGATGCCGACGAACTACAACGCGCTGAACGGCTACGGCTTCAATCCGTACGATCCGCGCCGCGATCCGCGCACGGAAACCGGCGACGGCCGTCCCGCGCTTGCAACCGGCGGATCGAGCTCCGGCGCCGGCACCACCGCGAACTTCTGGGCCGCGAACGTCGGCAGTGAGACCTCGGGATCGATCCTCAGTCCGTCGAATCAGAACATGCTCGCCGCGATCAAGCCGACCGTCGGCCGCATCTCGCGGTACGGCGTCATCCCCATCACCGCCGATCAGGACACGGCTGGTCCGATGGCGAAGTACGTGACGGACGCGGCCATCATGTTCGGCGTCCTCGAGGGCAACAATCCCGACCCGAACGATGCCGCCACGACGCGCTGCACGCCGCCGCCCAACCACGACTACACGGTCTTCCTGAAAAAGGACGGCCTCAAAGGCTCGCGTATCGGAATCCCGCGCGCCGGCTTCTACGACAAGTTCACGACGCCCGGCGCGACCACGCCGCGTGGCGGACTCAATCCCGAGCAGACCAAGGCGATGAATGATGCGATCGCGGTCCTCAAAGCCGAGGGCGCGATCGTCATCGATCCCGCCGACATCCCCAGCGTCGTCGACAAGAACGCCGCCGACAACTACTTCCTGTGGGGCGTCTGCACCGACATGGACGACGTGAAGGGCAAGAAGTGCTCGATCGATCTCGCCTACGGCATGGAGCGCGATTTCAACAAGTGGCTCGCATCCCTCGGCACTGCCGCGCCGGTGAAGTCGCTGGCCGAACTGCGCAAGTGGAACAGCGATCATCAGAAGATGGGCGCGATCAGGTACGGCCAGTCGCTGCTCGACATCTCCGACGCCATGGACCTCGATCTTTTCAAGTCGCGCTACGAATCCGACCGCGCCAACGACATCCGCCTCAGCGCCACGCACGGCATCGACGAAGTGATGAAGTCGCAGAACCTCGACGCGCTCCTCTTCCCCGGCCCCAGCGGCGCCTCGATCGCCGCGCGTCCCGGCTATCCGACCGTGATCGTCCCGTGGGCGATGGTCCCGAACGCGCCGCAGACCGCCTTCCCGGAAACATTCAAAGCGCTCCCGCAGCCCTTCGGCGTGAGCTTCACGGGGATGGCGTGCAGCGAGCCGACGTTGTTGAAGCTCGCGTATTCGTTCGAGCAGGCAACCAAGAAACGGGTGCCTCCGGCTTCGACACCATAAAAGCTTTCACGCGGAGTCGCGGAGTCGCGGAGACGCGGAGCGGCCTTTCTCCGCCTCCCCGCGACTCCGCGTGAAAACGTTCCCCGTTAATTAGCAAGCAGAGCAAGCCAGAAACGCTACCTTCCACCAATGCGAAAACTCATCGCCGGTGGAATCGTCGTCGGATCGCTCGACATCACCTACGCCATCCTCTTCTGGTCCTTCCGCGGAGTCGCGCCGACGCGCGTGTTCCAGAGCGTCGCAGCCGGCATCCTCGGGAAGGCGTCATTCAGCGGCGGGATGAACAGCGCGCTCCTCGGCGCGGCGTGTCATTACTTCATCGCCTTCAGCATCGTCATCGTCTACTGGCTGGCCGCGAAGTCGTTGCCGGTGTTGACGCGTCACGCCGTCATCTGCGGCATCGTCTACGGCATCCTCGTCTACATCGTCATGAACTACGTCGTGATCCCGCTGTCGAACGCGGCGCGGCCGAAGAGCTTCAACCCGCTGTGGGTCTCGATGAGCGTGATCGTGCACATGTTCCTGATCGGATTGCCCGCCGCGCTCTTCGCCACGGCCGCGATTACTTCACGACGCGCGTCCGATGCGTCCGGTCGTCCTCGCGGTTGAGCATGCGGCGCAGGTGCGGGCGGCAGTAAAGGGCGCCCTGTTCGATCGGCGTTTTGCAAACGACGCAGCGGTTCTTCACCACGACGGCTTTTGCGCTGCTTTCGAGTAACCGCATCACTACGCCGGCCGCGATCAGGAGTCCGCCGAGGGCCAGCGCTTTCTGGAGCATGGCGGGCGCGAAAAAATCGACGAACGGCGCGTCCTCGTACGTCTGCTGCAGCACGTAGAGCACGACGACCAACAGGATTACCCAGAGGCCGAGGCGCAGAAGTGTGGACGACATGAGGGAAATTCACTGTAGGACGCTCACCGGGGAGTGTCAACTTGCTGATGGACGACGAGTTGCGTCGGGAGAAAATCGACGTCGATGGTGCCATTGCGGTCGGTCCTCCACGAATGAATGCCGCGGCTTCGCAACGACTCGAGAACGCCTGGATGCGGATGTCCGAAGAGGTTGTGCAGCCCGCACGAGATCAACGCGATGCGCGGATGAACGGCGTCGAGCAGGAGCAGCATCGATGACGTCTTGCTTCCGTGATGCCCGACCTTCAGCACGTCCGCGCGAATGTCGCGCGCTGCCAGCGACTCCTCGGCATCGCGTTCGACGTCGCCGGTGAGCAGCGCCCTCCAGCGGCCGATGGCGACGCGCAACACGACCGAGCTGTTGTTTTCGGGCGAATGTTTATACGTGTGCCCGGCGACGAACGCGTGAAGCGACATGCCGCCGACGTCGCGAACGTCGCCATCGCGCACGAGGTGAATCGGAATGGCGCGGCGCGAACATGCTTCCAGCACGCGTTGCGCGCAGTCGCCGCGGAAACGCCGTGGCGAAATCCAGACGCTGTCGACGTCGATGTTTTCGAGCACGGCCGGCAATCCGCCGCAGTGATCGGGATGCACGTGGGTCAGGACGGCGACGTCGATGTGGCGCACGCCGCGGTCGACCAGCATCGGCAGCAGTTCCTGCTCGCCGAAGTGTGCGTCGCCGAGGCGGCCGCCGGCGTCGATGAGGACGGCGTGGTGCGGAGATCGGAGAAGGAGCGCGTCGCCCTGCCCGACGTCGAGCATCGTTAGTCGTGGGTTCGTCACGTCCCCGCGTCCGGCGATCAATGCTGCGGTGAGCGGGATGAGCATCGCTCCGAAGATCACCAGCGCGCGAATGCGGCCGGAAAGAAACGCGATTGCCAGCATCGCAATCACGTAGCCGCACACGATCGCGACGATCGGCGGCGCGGCGAAGTAGCCCCACATCGGCGACGCAATGCCGTTCACGAACAGGCAGACTTTGTGAAGCGCGCCGATGACTCCGAAGAGCACGCCGCTCGGAATCGCGCAAGCGAAGACGGACGTGATCAGCATCGCGAAGACGATCGGCGTCAGCAGCAGCGTCATCAGCGAGCCGCCGAGCGCGTATTGGTGGAAGTGGAAAAGCGTGAGCGGTGTGATCGACAACTCCGCCGAGGCCGCGTACGTGAGCCAGCGCGTGCGGCGGGTGGCCAGCGCTTTTCCGGCGAAGAGAAGCGCGGCGGCGCCGGCGTAGGTTAGATGGAATGCCGGTTCGACCAAGTCATGCGGCGCGACGATCAGGCGCAGCAGCGCGGCCACGCACCAGAGATTTTCGAGCGTCGTCGGGCGGTGCAGGATTCGTGAGGTCGCGTAGACGCCGATGGCGATGCTTGCGCGCGACACCGAGGCGGTCGGCCCGATGAAAAGCGGCGCGGCGATCGCGAAGATGAGCAGAGACCAGTCGCCTGCGCGCGGCGCGTGCAGCCAACGCAACGCCAGCGCGATCAAAGCCGCGGCGAACGCGATCTGCAGTCCGGAGAAGACGAGCAGGTGATACGTCCCGCCGCGTTTGTAGCTGTCGCGAACGTCGTCGCTCAGCCGCTCGCCGCGCCCGAGGGCCAGCGCCTCGACGAGCGCGACCTCGGTCGGATACATACTCGCGAACGGCCGGACGCGATTGGCGAGCGCACGGTTCCACGCCGCCGGCGTGAACGGATTCGGCGAACCTTCATACGACATCAGCCGAGGCGATTTCACCGTTAGCACCGCATCACCTTTCTCGCTGCGCCGCAGAAATCCCTCGGCACGAACAGAGCGCTGCATGTCGATCGACGGCGGAGGAAAGCGCGTGTAGATCGTGATCGGCAATTCGATGGCAACGCCGTCCGCGACGAAGCGTGCGCAGCGCAGCACGTGTGCTTCGCCGCGCGATGACCAGTCGCGATCGATCGGCGCGATGACCGTCACGAACCGATCGGAGATCAGCGGCGCGATAGCGCGATCATCGGCGCCGCTTCGTACGTGCGCATGCGTGGCCGCGCAGACGCCTCCTGCAAGCGCGAGGCAGAGCATGGCGATGCGCGGTTTGCGAATCGCGATCAGCAACACAGCCACGCACGCGAATCCGATCGCCTCGGCATACGAGTGCCCGGTCGCCAGCCCGGCGGCGTAAAAGATCAGCGGAAGTGCGGCGGGGACTTCGCTACGCACGCTCGAACGAAGCGAGCGTTTCCACGTGATGCGTATTGGGGAAGAGGTCGAGGAGGTCGAGCGAAGCGAGTCGCCAACCTGACGCAATCAGCCGGCTCGCGTCGCGGGCGAACGTTACCGGATCGCAGGCGAGGAAGCAAACCATCGCGGTGGCGCGCTCGGCGATGGCGTCGATCACGTTGCGCCGCGCGCCGCTGCGCGGCGGATCGAGAAACACAAAATCGGCGCGCGGCATCCGATTCACCCACCACTCCACCGGCGCGTTCACGAGCGTCACGTTCGCCGGCACGTTGCGTTTCGCGCATTCGTGGGCGGCCTCGGCGCCTTCAATCGCGGTGACATGTTCGAACAACTCGGCCAGCGGACGCGTGAAGAATCCGACGCCGGAGTAGAGATCGAGAGCTGTTGTGCGGGAGCCGGGGGTCGGAGGTCGGGGGTCGGAGGGATCTTGGTTTGCGTTCTCCGATACCGGACACCCGACACCCGACACCCGCATCGCCAGTTTCGTCACCAACTCGCGCATCGTGCCGAGGAGATGACGATTGACCTGAAAGAACGCGTCGGTGGTGACGTGGTAACCGTCGATCACCATCTCCCCCTCGGCGACGAGTTTCCCATCCACCTCCCACGTCTCGCCTTCGCGCGGATGCTCGCGTGTTTGCGCGCCGACGACTTCGCACTCGCGCGGCAGCGGAACGACGTCGTTCGTGCGCATCGCGTAGAAGCCAACCTTGTCGCCGTCGCGATGCAGCCGGCTGCGCAGCCGGTAATTCAACGGCGATGGATGGATCGCAATCGGCGGCAACGTGGCCGGATCGATCTTCCCAATGCGCCGCAGAGACTCCGTCAGAATCCGCTGTTTCGCTTCGAGCTGCTTGTCGAGGCGAAGCGCGGTCCAGTCGCAGCCGCCGCACTCGCTTGCGACCGGACACGGCATCGCCCGGCGGAACGGACTCGGCTCGATGACTCGCACCAGATCGGCGTGCGCGAATCCCTTCTTCACCTCGAGCAGCCGCACCACGGCGACGTCGCCGGGATAAACGTTGGTCGCAAAGATCGGAAAGCCGTCGACGCGCGCGATTGCCGCGCCGCCGGCGACAAGTTCGGTCGGAGTGATGGTGATTTCGTCGCCGGCGTTCATCACACCGCCGTGTACTTGCGGAGAAAGTCGCTGAACAGCGGATCGATCTCGCTCGCGGCGACGGAGAAAATGCGGTCGGCGTGGTAGTTGCCGGGGATGTCGATCACGTGCAGTTCCTTCGGCTCGTTCGCGGCTTCGTAGAGCGCGAGGGAGTGATCGTGGCCGATCAGCCAGTCGTTCTTCACGTGCACCAGGCAGATCGGCGCGTGAACGTCGCGGACGTCGTCGATGGCCTGCAGCTTCGGACTGCGACGGAAGTTCCAGTCGAAGTGCGGGCGCTTCAACGCCTGCGACAGCGCGATGTGACGGTGCAGGGTGAACGGATTGATGCGAGGCATGATCTTGCCGAAATCGGCGACGGCGGAAATCAGCAGCAACGACGCGATCGGCAGCTTGTGCCGCGCCGCGGTCGAGATGGCCACCGATGCGCCATACGAGAGCGCCACGATCGTGATCGACTCGATCGCCAATCTCCGCAGCAACTCCTCGGCGACCGCGGCCGTGTCGTAGTGCTCGTAGAGATTGAAGCCGTACGTTCCGCCGCTGTCGCCGTGGCCACGCGGATCGGTGATAGCGGTGCGGTAGCCGAGTTCGCCGAGGTGCGAGGCGAGGGCGAGCATGGAGGTGTGACGGCGGTCGCGCCAGAAGCCGGGGATCACCAGCACCAGCGAGCGGGACGTATGGTCGTAGAGGTCGTACGCGATCTCGGTACCGTCGAACGAGGGCACGACGCCGGCGACAGGGGGCCGCCGGAGGGGGTGAAGCGGAGCTGGGGCGCTTGACATGACGGCGTTCGTCCTAGACTATAGCCGCTCGTTGAGCGGCCTTCGCTCATCCTTCCTTGCTGCATCCCCGGAAAACATCGTTGAGGAGTCGCTACGTATGAAGAGATCGTTGGTTGCCGTACTGCTCGTCGTGACGGCGCTGGCTATCGGCTGCAAAAAGGAAAGCAACGCCAATACCGACACGGCCGCGGTCGATACGGGCGTGTCGTCGACCGGCGCGAGCGCGACGGGAACGAGCACCACCGACACGTCCGCCACCACCACCACGGCCACATCGACGACCACGACCACCAGCAGCACGGGCGCGTCATCGACCGATACGATGGCCACCAGCGGGACGACGGCCACGCATTGATTTCCCATTTTCAACCGGTTTGATTTCAGTCTGGCATCGAGGTTGCCAAACTGTGCTACGAATAGAGTAGAAATCCGATTCCGAATCCCAGGTGGCGAAGCAGCCCGCTTCGCAGGAACTATTCAATCGATTGCCAAGGGGGGTGAGCAGGCACTCTTTTTCAACCAACCCAACTTCCCAAACAACAACACACAATCGAGAGGAAAAAACATTATGAGCAAGAAACTTCTGGTTCTGGTCACGGTTCTCGCACTGAGCGTCTTCGGCTTCGCCTGTAAGAGCGAAACCAACAACAACAACACCGACACGAGCGCGGCTGCCACTGACACCGCGTCGACGATGGCGACCGACACTGCCAGCACCACCGGCACGATGGCCACCAGCAGCGACACAACCGGCTCGACGTCCACCTCGGCCATGCCGGCCGGCACGATGAGCGACACCTCGGGCACGGCCATGACCTCTACGACGGCTACGTCGACCACGGGCACGACCGCCACGACGACCTCGGGCACCACCGCGACGACCTCCACATCGTCCACGAAGAAGCACTGATATCGATTCGCAGTTTCGAGACGCCCCGCCGCAGTTCGGCGGGGCGTCTTTGTTGAGACCGCCGCCGTGGCATTTCTCTTGCTGGTTTTCCTCCCGCCCCTGAAAACGATCCGACTCGCGAGGCACCGTGCCTCGCCGCGACTACTCAAAATTCGGCAGATGCGAAGGAGGTGAGGCAGGCACTCCCAGAATCCGACATCGCACTTCATGTCGCAGCAACCGATTCACAAGCAACCATCTGAGAGGAAAAGACAAATGAAGAAGACCCTGATTCTCATCACCATTCTGGCCCTGACCGTCTTCGGCTTCGCCTGCAAGAGCGAAGTGAACAACAACAACGTGACCGACACCGGCGCCGTCGCCACCGACAGCTCCACGACGACGAGCAGCTCCACCACGATGTCCACCGACACCACGATGACCGGCACGACCGGCACGATGGCCACCGACACGACGGGCACCGGCAGCACGATGACCAGCACGATGGCGACCGACACGACCGGCACGGGCGCGATGTCGACCAGCGGCACGACCGGCACGGCCGCGACGGGCACCACGGCCACGACTTCGACCTCCGCCAAGACCACCACGAAGACGACGACCAAGAAGCACTAACTGCTGCAACGCGTTTGTTCGAACGCCCCGCCACCCGGCGGGGCGTTTTGTTTTTCTCCGCTCCTCCGCGTCTCCGCGTGAACCCGTCCCCCCTGGTCACAAACGCAAGTCGCGCAACAACAACCCAAACACGCGTCGAGTCTCCGCCTCAGCGGCCCGCAGATCGCCGCTGTTGTCGATGACGTAGTCGGCGTAGCGAAGGCGCTCCTCGCGCGGCATCTGACGGGCGATGCGACGCTCCGCGTCCTCGCGCGTCATCCCGCGGGCGATCGCGCGAGCGAGCTGCGTCTCCGGATCGACGTCGACGACGATGATGCGGTCGTAGCGATCCTTGCCGCCGGCTTCGATCAGCAGCGTAGCCTCCACCATCACGATGCGATCGCCGTCCCCACGCGTTTCTTCGTCCATCATCCGCACTTCCTCGGCCACGACCAGCGGATGAATGAGCGCGTTCAGCGCTTTCGCCGACTCGTCCGTGGCGAGGGCAACATCGGCGAGTTTGCGGCGGTCGATCGTGCCGTCCGGCAGAAGAATGCCGGAGCCGTAGGTGCGGACGATCGCGTCGTGTCCTGCCTGGCCGGGCTGGTAAAGACGCGCCACGATCTGATCCGCGTCGACGGTGATGCAGCCGAGATCCGCGAACATCCGTGCGATCGTCGACTTGCCGCTGGCGATGCCGCCGGTCAGGCCGGTGCGGAGGATCATCGCCGCCGCCACTGCGCCGCGGTCACGGCGTTGCGCATCAGCATGGCGATTGTCATCGGACCGACGCCGCCGGGAACGGGCGTGATCCAGCCGGCCGCTTCGCGGACGCGCGCGAAGTCGACGTCGCCGACCAGCACGGTCCCGTTCTTCGCAAGCAGGCGCGATTTCTCCTCGTCATGCGCGACGATGTCTGCGTCCGAGGTGGCGAGACGGTTCATGCCGACGTCGATGACCACCGCTCCCGGCTTCACCATTCCGCGCGTCACCAGCAGCGGCTTGCCGACGGCGGCGACGACGATGTCCGCGCCGCGGACGACCGATGGCAGGTCGCGCGTGCGCGAGTGCGCGATCGTCACTGTCGCATTTCGTTGGAGAAGGAGCGCGGCCATCGGTTTACCGACGATGTCGCTCCGTCCGATCACCACCGCGTTGCTGCCGGCGATCGCGGCGCCGGTCGATTCGATCAGCCGGATTACGCCGGCCGGCGTACACGGCGCGAGAGTCGGACGGCCGAGGTGCAGCTTGCCGACGTTGATCGGATGAAAGCCATCGACGTCTTTCGACGGATCGATGGCGTCGATCACTTTCTTCGCATCGATCTGCGGCGGCAGCGGAAGTTGGACGAGGATTCCGTCGACGGCGTCGTCGTGATTGAGCCGGTCGATGTGCGCAAGCAGCTCCGCTTCGCTCGTCGATTCCGGCAGGATCAATTCATCGCCGCGCAAACCGAGCTCGCGCGCCTTTTTCGCCTTGCTCCGCACGTACACCTCGGAGGCTGGATCGTTGCCGACGCGAACGGCCACGAGTCCCGGCGCGATGCCGAGGGACGCAATCGCGGCGACGACCTCGGCCTCGATCGTTTTCGCTACCGCTTTGCCGTCGATGAGCTGCGCTGTCATGAACGCGGGACGTTACAACGCCCGCTGCAATGTCGCAATGCGCTCACGCAGCGCCAAGCTTGTGAAAGAAGTCGCGTTGCGGCTCTTCGAGATCCGCCGGCGCGGCACTGCCACGGCCCGAAGCCTCGACGATCAGGATGTCGGCCAGTCCTTTGAAATCTTCCGACCGCTCGTGGCGCTCGATGCCGCGCAATTCCGGGTACATGCTCTCGCCGTAGTCGCGGCGGACCACGGTGGCGAAGCCGGCCTGGAGCAACAGAGATCGCAGCGTCGACTCGTTGTAAAGAAACCGATGTCCCCAGCCGCGAAAGGCCCCATTCAATTTGAAACAGTCGCTGACTGCGTCCTCGCCGCCGTAGTGCGTCGCCCAGACCCAATCGAGATTCGGTGTGGAGAGACGAAGCACGCCGTCATCGCGCAGCACGCGGCGGCACTCCAGGAAAAGGTACATCGCGTCGTTGAGGTCGAGGTGCTCGATGAAGTGCTCGGCGAAAATGAACCGGACATCTTTGAACGGCAGTCCCCTGCGAACGTCAAGGACGCGATCGACGCCGGGGTAACGGACGATGTCAATGTTCACCCATCCACTGAGGCTCTGCGGTCCCGAGCCGAGGTGCAGCCGCTCCGCACTGCTCGGCAGGAAGACCTTGCGGAACTTCATCGGTGCGCGCGACAGGTAGTGCCACGGGGAGGGCATCGTAATCAGCAATCATCTCACCCGCTACAATGCCCCGAATGTCGAAGGAAGACGATCGGGCCCGGGACGAGTTCACCGGCGAAGCGGAGGAGCTGCTCGACACCCTCTCGCGCGACCTGGTCGAGTTCGAATCGCAGGGGCGGGATGTGCGCCCCGAGGTCATCAACAAAATCTTTCGCGAAGTGCACTCGCTCAAAGGCCTCGCGGGCATGCTCGGCTTCGGCGAAATCTCCGAGCTGGCGCACAGCCTCGAGGACATGCTCGACCGTCTGCGCATGGGCAAGATCGAGATCACGAAGGATCTGATCGACCTGCTCTACGACGCCGTCGACTCGTTGAACCGGCAGGTCATCTCCATCAACGATCCATCGGTCGGCGGCCTGATCGACGTCACCGGCCTGACGCGGCGCATTCATCAGCTGGTTACGAATCAGCCGGCGCGCGTGCACGAGAATCCATTCAACGAGTTGACGCTCGACGAGCAGACGCGAAAGTCGCTCACAGAATACGAAGAGCACCGCCTGCAGGAAAACGTACGGGCGCGGAAGCAGATCCTGGCCGTGGAGGTGCGCTTCGACTTCAGCGACTTCGACGAGAAACTGCGCGCGCTGACCGAGGTGCTGGGCGCGTCGGGCGAGGTGATTTCAACTCTGCCGGCCATCGACAGCAGCGGCGGATCGGGCATCGCCTTCCGGCTGCTGTACGGATCGATTCTCGACGCTGATGCCGTCAGCGCGCTCGTCCCCGAGGGGAAGGTGACCTCGCTGCGCAAAGAGGGAGCGCCGGCAGCCGAGGAAGTCGAGACGGCCGAGGAAGAACAATCGCTGCGTTCCATTTCGCAGACCGTGCGCGTCGACATCAGCAAACTCGATCACGTTATGAACATTGTCGGGGAGCTGATCATCGAAAAAACGCAGCTCGATTCGCTCACGCGGTCGCTGCACCAGGGCGAGGCGCTGCAGCAGGCTAGGCTCACCGCGCACGAGCTGACCAAGATCGCGCGCAACCTCGACCGCAAACTCAACGAGCTGCAGAAGTCAGTCATCGAAACGCGCATGGTCCCGGTCGGACAGATCTACGCAAAGCTTTCGCGGACGGTGCGCAAAGTCGCGCGCGAGCTGAACAAGGAGATCGAGCTCGTTCTGCGCGGCGAAGACACGGAGCTCGACAAGGTGATGGTCGAGGAGTTGACCGATCCGCTGATGCACATCATCCGCAACGCGCTCGATCACGGCATCGAACCCGCCGAGGAGCGCGTGGCGAAGGGCAAGAACCCGATCGGCAAGGTCACGCTCAATGCGTATCAGCAGGGCAACTCGGTCGTGCTCGACGTCACCGACGACGGCCGCGGCATCGATCCCGAGCTGGTGCGGAAGTCGGCGGTGAAGCGCAATCTCATCGCCCAGCACGATCCGTTCGATCAGCAGCGCGCCTACGAAATGCTCTTCATGCCCGGCTTCTCCACCGCGGCCGCGGTGAGCGAAATCTCCGGCCGCGGCGTCGGCCTCGACGTGGTCAAGAAAAACCTGCAGGAGCTGAAAGGCTCGATCGACATCCTCTCCGTTCCGGGCGAGGGGACGACGTTCCGGATCATGCTGCCGATCACGCTGGCGATCATCCAGGCGCTGGTCGTCCGCGCCGGCGGCGAGCAGTTCGCGATTCCGCTGACGTCCGTTGAAGAATCGCTGCGCATCTACTCGCGCGACATCCGCACCGTCGAACGCCGCGAAGTCTTCACGCTGCGCGATTTCACTCTCCCGCTGCTACGCCTCGCGGACGCCTTCCGGCTCGACGGCGGCCGTGACGAAGGCCCCGACACGAAGTGGTTCGTCGTCGTGACGCGCTCCGGCGAAAAAGTAGCCGGCATCCTCGTCGACGCCCTCGTGCGGCAGCAGGAGGTGGTAATCAAGTCGATCGGCGAGCGGCTGAAAACGATCCCCGGCATCGCCGGCGCGACCGAAGTCGGCGAAGGAGAAATCGTGCTGGTGATCGACGTCGGAACATTGATCGATGCATTCGGCGGCGCGGCGCGGGAGATGCGGGCGGGAGTGTTGGTTTGAATTGAAATGAACCACAGAGACACAGAGAGCACAGAGACTCTGTGTCCTCTGTGTCTCTGTGGTTAATCTACTTTCACATGTTCGAAGAATTCTTCGGCCTCACCGCAAAGCCCTTCGGCAAAACGCCCGATCCGGGATTTCTGTACGAGAGCGCGCAGCACGGCGAGGCGCTGGCGCGGCTGGAGTATGCGGTCGAGGAGAAGGAGCTGTCGTTGCTGGTCGGCGAGATCGGATCGGGGAAGACCACGCTGTCGCGCGCGCTCATCGACCGCATCGGCGACGCCCGGCCGGTCATCCTGCTGATCAATCCGCGCCTCACTCCGACCCAACTCCTTCGCTCCATCGCCTCGGGGCTGGGAATCCAGCCAGCCCGTTTCCGCAACGAACTGCTCGATCAGATTCACACCAAACTCTTCGAGCTGTACGAAGCGGGACGCGAGCCGGTACTGATCATCGACGAGGCGCAACTCATCCCGACGAAGTCGACCTTCGACGAGATCCGGCTGCTGACCAACTTCCAGCTCGACGATCAGAACCTGCTGTCGGTCCTGCTCATCGGCCAGCCCGAGTTGGAAACGAGGCTCGAACGCGCGCACTACGCGCCGCTCCGCCAGCGCATCGGAATGCGCTATCGCCTCGGCCCGCTGACGCTCAACGAGACGGTGAATTACATCGAGCACCGCATCCGCGTGGCCGGCGGATCGCGCAATCCGTTCACCGAGGACGCGGTCCGCGCCATGCACGCGATCAGCGGCGGCATCCCGCGCGTCCTCAACACGCTGGCCACGACGGCGCTGCTCGACGCCTTCGGCGATGACGCCGAAACGATCGACGTATCGCGCATCTCCGCCGCCGCCCGCGAGCACCGCCTGCGCGAAGTGCCGCCGAAAGATGAGAGGATCGACCACGTTCATGGTTGATCTGGTCAAGATTCGGAAGAAGAAAGCGCGGGAGTCGGGAGCCGGGAGTCGGGAGCCGGAGCAGAAACCGCAAGCAGAAGCTGTGGTCACAGCGCCGGAACCGGTCGTCGCTCAGCCTGAGCCCGCAGCCACTTCTCCGACCCCCGACCCCCGACCCCCGACTCCCGCGTCAAACAAACTCGACCAATTCAAAGCCACCGCCGGCCAGCGCCGCGAAGGTTTTTTCGAACGCGAAGACGAAACCACCTCGGCCGAACAGGTCGAGCTGCTCACCTTCATCATCGCCGGCGAGCAGTACGCCGTTTCGATCGAGCATCTCGTCGAGATCATCACGCCGCGTGATGCCACGCAGGTTCCGAATGCCGATCCGACCATCGTCGGGATCATCTCGTTGCGCGGCACGATGGTCACGGTCATCGACGTCCGCCGCAAGCTGGGGCATCCGCCCGCGGCCGGCGGCAACGACGCGCGCGTCATCGTCGTCGAGCGTGCCGGCGAGGTCCTCGGCTTCGAAGTCGACCGCGTCCTGCGCGTCCTCAAAGTAGACTCCGCCGCCGTCGAGCCGCATCCCGTCGTCCATTCGAGCGAGCTCACCGAAGCCGTGCGCGGCGTCTTCCGTCACGCGAACGCGTTGACGATCCTGCTCGATTTGGACAAGCTACTGGCCTGACCTGAGCGCCAACCGACCGATGGATCTCACCTGCAAGCAATGTGGCGCGCGATTTCGCGCGACGATTCCCGAGCCGTTGACGCGCGCGGTACGCGTGGCCTGCCCGTCGTGCAGCAACCAGATGGTGCTTAAACCGGCCGCGGTTCCGGCTGCAATGCCGCGGCCGGCCAATCAGCCCCCAACGCTGCAAAACACGCCGCTGCCGCAGAGAACCCGCCGCACCGCCGTCATCGCCGACGAGCCTCGCCCGTTCCGCTCGTTCCTCGCGGAGCATCTTCGCCGGCTCGGCTTCGACGTAACGATGTTCGAGACCGGCGAGCCGGCGATCGACTTCATTCGCCGCGTGCGTGCCGATCTCGCCATCGTCAACGTTTACCTGAAAGGACGCCTCGGCGTCGAAGTCACGGAAGACATTCGCGCCGATTCCTCGCTCGGAGGCACGCGCGTCATCCTCATCGGCGCCCTGTTTCGCGCCAATCGCTTCCGCGCCAATCCGACGAATCTCTACGGCGCGGACGAATACATCGAAGAGCAGATTCCGGAGAAAGAGTTCCGGCAGATCATCCGGAAGCTCTTCCCCCAGGTCGGGCATACCGAGGAATTGCCGGTCGAGCCGAAGGAGTACGACGAAGCGCGGCGCCTGGCGCGGCTCATCCTGAGTGACATCGTCATCTACCATCCCGGCAAGGTGGAAGTGGGCATTCGTGACGACAACTTCTTCGACGTGCTGAAAAATGAGATCGCGGAAGGCCGCAACTACTACGACTCGCGCGTGCCGCTGCGCGTGCGCCAGAACACGGAGATTTTTTCCGAGACGCTGCAACAGTTCGTGCGCATGAAGCGCGAAGAGATGGGAAGGCTGATGACAGGGACGGATCAATGAACGCCGACCCGCTTCTCATCGAACAGGCGCGCTCCGCCGATCCCGATGCGCGGCAGAAGGCGGCATATCTCGTCGCGCACATGGTCGATGACCGCGACTACTCGCTGATGTTCGAGCTGCTCGGCGACAAAGACTGGCGCGTGCGCAAGACCATCGTCGACGGCTTCGTGCGCGATCCGCAACCCGAGGTCGTATCGGGGCTGCTCGACGCGCTCGCGGATGCCGAGAATGCAGGCAAGCGCAATTCGGCCACCGAGGCGCTGATCAGGATTGGCGAGGACGCCATCATCCCGATCGTCGAACGGCTGCGCATCGAACGCGACGTCGACGTCCGCCTCTCGCTCGTCAACCTCCTCGGCGATCTTCGCAGCAGCGACGCTTTCGACATCCTCGTCGAGACGCTGGAAGGGGAGCCGGACATCAACGTCTCCTCGTCGATCGTCTCGTCGCTCGGCAAGTATCGCGACGCCGCCGCGCTGCCGCACCTGCTGCGCGTGCTGCAGCGCGAGGATCTGTGGCTGAAGTTCCACGCCATCGAAGCGCTCGGCGAAATCGGCGACCGCGCCGCGCTGCCGGCGATTCTGCCGCTGTACAAGGAGAAGTCGCTGCGCAAGCCGGTGCTCGAAGCGGTCGGCAAGATCGCCGACGTCGGCACCGTCTCGTTCCTGCTGAAGATCATCGCCGGCGACGAGAAGCTGAACCTGACCGCGTTGCGCGCGCTGGTGCGGATCGCCGAAACGAGCAAGCCGAAGATCGTGGAGCAGACGGAACGGCTGCTCATCCAGCGCAAGTTCCGCGAGGCGTTCCCCGAATCGAAAATCGATCCGCTGATCGATCATCTGCACTCAACGCCGAAGCGCGATGTGAAGACGTTCATCCTCAAGTTTCTCGGCTGGTCAGGCGACGAGCGCGCGCTGCCTGTGCTGATGGCCTGCCTCGAGCATCCCGACTCCGCGGAGACGGCAGCGCAGGCGCTGATCGACTTCGGTCCGAACGCGGTGCCGGCGATTCTCGAAGCTCTCCGCACCGCGGAAGAGGACGAGATCATCGCGCTGCTGCTGCGCGTGTTGAACGTGATCGGCGGCAGCGAGGCCGGCCCGAATATCCTGCCGCTGCTCGATCACGAGAACGCGATGATCCGCCGGCTGGCCATCGAAACGCTCGGCGAGATCGTCGATCCGCGTTCGGCCGACTACCTGCTGGCGAAGCTCGATGACGTGGACGTCGCATCGCAACAGGCCGCGGTGAACGCGATCTCGGCGATGGTGGCGGCGTTCCCGGAAATCAAGCCCCAGGTGCTCACGAAGATCCGCCGCCTGCTCCAGAACCCGTCCGTTCCGATGAAACTCAACTCGCTCTCGGTCTTCGTCAACATCCAGGGCGAGGGGTATCACGACGAACTGCTGCTGGCGTCGAAGGAGAGCGATCCGGTCATCCGGCAGAAGGCGGTCTCGCTGATGGGGATGTTCAGCGAGGAACGTTTTGCCGACGCGCTCGTGCTCTCGCTGGCCGACGAAGCGACGTCGGTGCGCCTCGCGGCGATCAACGCCATCGTTCGTCATCGTCCCGTGCAGGGACTCGAGCCGCTGATCTCGTCGCTCGAAGACTCCGACATCTGGATTCGCACCGCGGCCGCGCAGGCGCTCGGCGAGTATCGCCATCCCGACGCGATCGAGCCGCTCGTGCATCACCTCGATCACGATCTGCCGCCCGTCCGCATCGCCGCGATCGAGGCCCTCGGTAAGTCAGGCGATGAACGTGCGAAGAGCGTCCTATTCGATTGCGCGCACGAGTCGGATCTCGAAGTCCGCCGAGCCGCGATCCTTTCCCTCGGCCGCGTGCCCGGCGAGGAAGTCTTCGACTACCTGATGTTCGCGACGACGGACGCCGATTGGCGTATCCGCGCGGCGGCCGTGACCGCGGTGGCCGTTCGTGGCGACCGCACGGCGTTGCCGGCGTTGCACGCCGCGCTGCTGGATCCCGACACGTACGTGCAGCAATCGGCGGTGCTGGGGCTCGACAAGCTGCCCGACCGCGAGTCGTTCCCGCATCTGTTCCGGGCGCTGGAAAACAGCGTCATCCTCGATGAGGTTTCCGATCTTTTCGTGCGGCACAAACAGCTCTACCGCGATCTTCTGGAGGAGGCGTGGCGTACGGCCGACAGCCGCCGCGAAGTGGTGATCGCGGCGATTTTGCAAGCAATGAAAGAGAAGGGATGAGGGACGAGGGACGAGGGACGAGGGGTTGATTTCCCTCGTCCCTCGTCCCTCATCCCTGGCTCATGTCCACATTCAACCTGTCCTTGAACCACCATCTCGATCTTCCGGACGACGTGTTCCGGCTGATGCGGGATCAGATTTACAAGCGGACGGGGATGTGGTTCGCCGACACGTCGAAGTACCTGCTGCAGAAGCGGCTCTCGCCGCGCGCGCGCGAGCTGAATTTCGAATCGTTTCAGAAGTACTTTTACTTTCTGCAGTACGACCCGCGCGCCGAGGCTGAGTTCGATCAGATCTACGACCTGGTCACGACGAATGAGACGTACTTCTTCCGCGAGCCTGCGCAGCTGGCCGCGTTCGCCGACGAGATCGTGCCGGAGATTCTGTCGCGCAAGACCATCAAGAAAATCCGGATCTGGTCGGCGGGCTGTTCATCTGGCGAAGAGCCGTACTCGATCGCGATGCTGCTGAACGAAGCGGGCTACTACGACCGCGCCGCGTTCGAGATTTTCGCCAGCGACATCAACCAGCAGGTGCTGGCCAAAGCACGCCGCGGCCACTATCGCGAGAGCGCCTTTCGCGCCACCGACGGACCGTTGCGCGACAAGTACTTCACGCGCAACGAAGACGGCTCCTGGCACATCCACGACGATATTCGCAACCGCGTTTCGTTCGGCCGCCTGAACCTCTACGACGAGCCGCGCGTCTCGCTCCTCGGCCACCTCGACGTGATCTTCTGCCGCAACGTGATCATCTATTTCGATGACCAGTCGAAGAAGGTGGTGGTCTCGAATTTCTACAACCGCCTCACCGACACCGGCTACCTGCTCCTCGGCCACTCGGAGTCGCTGATCTCGCTCTCCACGCAGTTCAAACTGCGCCACCTGAAGAACGACATGGTGTACCAGAAGTGATGCCGCTCCGTGCCCTCGTCATCGACGACTCTGCCTACAACCGCGTGACGATTTCGCGGTTGCTGGCCTCGTCGCCGGACATCGACGTCGTCGCTACGGCGGTCAACGGCGAAGACGGCATCCGCCAGGTCATGCGGCATCGTCCTGACGTGATCACGCTCGATCTGGAGATGCCGGTGATGGACGGCTTCGCCTTCCTGCGCTGGCTGATGGCGAATGTGCCGACGGCGGTGATCGCGGTATCGTCGCGCTCCTCCGACCGCAGCGTCTTCAAAGCGCTCGACCTCGGCGCGGTCGATTTCATCGCCAAGCCGGGCGGACGCGTTTCGCCCCGCCTCGAGGAAATCCAGCGCGATCTGATCGCCAAAGTGCTGCAGGTCGCCGACATCCGCATGGAGAACGTGCGGCGGCGCATCGTCGAAGAGGACGACGTCGCACCGCACGATGTCGAACCGCTGGCTGTGTGCGAGGGCGGCATCGATCTCGTCGCCATCGGATGCTCGACCGGCGGCCCCCCCGCACTCCAGCACGTGTTTCAAAACCTGCCGCGGCTGCCGATTCCGATCGTCGTCGCGCAGCACATGCCGCCCGCGTTTACGCGCCTCTTCGCCGAGCGCGTCAACAAACTCACCAGCTACACAGTGAAGGAAGGCGACGACGGCGAGTTGCTGAGGCCGGGAACCGTCTACGTTGCGCCGGGTGGGATGCAGATGGAGATCCGCCGCATTGGGGAGGGCTTGCAGTTGCGCACGTTCGCAGCGAAGTCGAGCGATCTCTACGCGCCCTCGGTCGATCGCCTTCTCACTTCGGCCAGCGACGCCTGCGCCGATCGCATGGTGGCCATCATCATGACCGGCATGGGCGACGATGGCGCCGCCGCAATCCGCCGCGTCCGCGAGCGCGGCGGCCGCACCATCGCCGAGTCCGCGCAAACCGCCATCATCTTCGGGATGCCCAACGAGGCCATCAAGACCGGCTGCGTCGATCAAGTCCTCGCGCTGAACGACATTCCGCGCGCCATCGAGCGCCTCTGCGCGGGGTAGATCTCACTTCCTTCTGCTGTCGCGAACCGCGGCAACGATCTGACTTCGATTCAGGCGGAGTTTGGTGCCTTCGACATCAAGTGGCGCGGAGGCCGTCGTCTCGGGCCGCAGAACGAAGCTCGCGCCGTCCCGGCGCCGGATGCGCACTCCTCCCCTTCGCCGTGCTTCATCAAGAAGGCTGGCGAGATTCTGTCGTGCTTCCGAATAGGTATAAATCTTCACGTGACCTCCAGGACTTGTACGCCGATCCGCTTCGCGGCTCGGGCCAGACCGTGATCCAGAGTGAGTAGTGGCGCGTTGTGTTGTCGTGCGCAGGCGATGAGATAGGCGTCGTAGGCGTAGACCGATAACTCAGCCGCGATTTGGAGCGAAGCGCTGAGATCGACGTCGACGAACCGTATTGGAATGTCTTCATAACCCTCCAGCGCTTCGGCAATTTCGGGTGGAGTAATCAGGCGGCGTTTCAGCAGGGATGAGAAGGCATTACCAATCTCCCAGTGGACGGATGCAGGGGCGATGATTCTGGAATCGCGGGTGATGTCCACCAACCGGTCCTTTTCTGCTGCGCTGGTGAGCACCGCGATAATGATGGATGTATCAGTCACGATCTCCATTGGACAATTGTACAACTTTGTTCGCCGGGTAACTCCTAGAGGCCGTAGAAACGCTTTGGGTTGTGGCAGAGGAGCTTTTCGACCGTTGCGTCGGAAATCGTCCCTTTGAGTGCCATCGCATCCTTCATGACGTTCGGGTCGTGATCCATGTGTGGGAAATCGGAGCCGATGAGGATGTTGTCGGCGCCTATGAAATCCATGAGCGGGGCCAGGTAAGCCTCCGTCGGTTCGATGGCAACGAAGCACTGCCGGCGGAAGTATTCGGACGGTTTCATGGTCACGTTGCCGCGCACCTCCCACTCCAGGTCGTGGTACTCGCGGTCGAGACGCCAGAGCCAATACGGAACCCAGCCTCCGCCCGCTTCCAGAAACGCGAAGCGAAGACGCGGATGCCGTTCCAGGACGCCGCCTTCGATCAGCGCCAGCAGGGCCATCATCTGTTCCATCGGATGCGAGCAGGCGTGCATGGCGAAACGCGAGTCGAAGCGGTCGGCACCTGCCGACGGCACGCGGGCGTGAGTGCCTTCATGGATTCCAACCGCGATGTTCAACTCCTCGCACGCGCTCCAGAACGGTTCATACGCGGGATCGCTGAGGAGGCGTCCTTTGATCGGATTGGGACGCATCACGACAGCGCGCCATCCGAAACCGGCGATGCGGCGCAACTCCGGCACCATCTCGTCAGGCGCATGACGATTGATCGCGCCGACGCCGCGCAGCACCTGTGGATCGTAGGCCACGAAGTCGCGTAGCCAGTTGTTGTACGCACGGATGAACGCGCCTGCCAGCGCGGCATCCATCGAGTCGACCGCGAAGAGGAATCCGCCGACCGAGGGATAGAGGAACGCAAAGTCGGCGCCGAGAATCCTGAGCGCTTTGACCGTCGAAGGAGCATCCCAGGCGGTGATGCCGTACGCCGCGTGGCTGCGATCGAGGATGGACGGACCGGCAGAAGCCACTTTGTCGGAGATCTTGTTGTAGATCGCCTCGCCATCGAGACGCAGCGCCGTGGTGATGGAGTGGCTGCCGAACTCCGGCTCCAGGTAGTCGTTCCAGATGCTGGCGGGCTCCCACACGTGGCAGTCGGCGTCGATGATTTCGTGGGCGGTCATTGCCGGTCTCCTTCCGCTCTGCTTCCGATGATGAATTCGCCCACGGATGTCTCCTCGTAGTAGTCGACGCCGGCCGCTGCGGCAAAGACGTCTGAGTCGCCGCCGCCGATGGCGCAGGCGCCGAGGCCCATCGCCTCTGCCACGAGATAGAGCGTCTGCATCAGGGCGCCCACGTCCTTGAGGATGAGCGCGTAACCCATCGACTCGTACTTCCAGAAGACTCTCGCGAATCGAGCGGTGATCGTCAGCAGCACCTGCGGCGGAGCGTATGGTTCTTGCGTCGCCTGCTGAAGAAGCGCCTTCGACGAATCTCCGATGCGCGCGAGGCGGTGCTCGAGCGGATCGTAGTGATAGAGCCCGGAGCGGAGGTCAGCGCAGGTATGGACCGTGAGGTAGATCTCCAGCTCGTACACCGCGCCGCCGCCGGGATACGGACGGTTGCTGAGTTGCTGGCCGATACCGACGTCGTAGACGTCGCGGATCCGCGCGGCGCGGAAGAGAAGCTCGCCCAGCTCGCGGCAAGTGATCGGCGGCTCGCCGAACTGCCGTGAGGAGTGGCGGTTCTCGATGACGGAGGTGAATTCGCCCTGCAGCTCAGGTCTGTGGAGAGGTACGACGTCGTCGGATGCGATTTGCTTCGCCACCGGGGGCGGCTGCGTGCGAAGGCGAAATGGAAACGAGGCTCCGTACTGGCCGTGATGACGCCCCTTCCGCGACCGCGCGTGGAAGAGAAGATCGTAAAAGTTCCAGTAGCCGAGCGAACCGTCGTTCTCTTGCTCGCCGGCGAAGAGACCGCAACTCCAGAAGAGCGTGCAGAGCGCGGAAACCTCATCCGGCGGAAGGATTGCGGTCAGCTCGTCTGCGCGCCGCGGCGTAGCCAGCGTCGCCAGGAACGGCAGCAGGCGCGGATCGGTGAGGGTGACGTGAGCTGCGGATAGCGGCGTTTCGATTGTCATCGTGTCGCCATCGCGGCGAATCAGCGCAAATCGAGAGAGGAGCAACGGCTGGCCAGGGTCCACGGTTCGTAAATCCAGCCGCGTTCTGCATGTGGCCGTGGCCAGCGTTCCGTCATCGCTGGCGATTCGATACGACAGCGCGTCGCGGCGGGCCAGCGCGTCCAGCGCGTAGTACAGCAGCGGAAGACCACCCCGCCCGTCCGCGGCGATGACGCTCGTTTCGAGCTCGTCCTCCGTTTCGCCGTTTCGTGCGATTCGTGCGAGCGCATCGCGTACGCCGGTTGGAAGGGAGGCCGAGGGCGCTTCGCCGTCACGCAGAAGCAATTCGATGCGCGCGGCGGCCATGGCAGCGCCTCAGAAGAAAACCGGTATCGGATTCAGCTCGGCTTCCGGCAGCGGTGCGGGCAACCAGCCCAGCGATACCGGAACGTCATACAACCGGCCTGGTCCGAGACGTTGCCAGAAGTGACGCATCCCCGGCACGACCACGCGCACCACGGAAAGGCCGATGTCAGGCCGAGTCTGATCGAGGACGAGCGTCTCCAGGCCGTGTTCTGCGGCGATGCGCACACACGCCTCGACGTCGTCTTTCAGATCATCGTGGTCGAACCGTCGATAGTCCTGAGCGCCGACGGTTGCACCGGATGGAGCAAGGTATGAATGTTCCGCGAGCGTGGCCGTTCGGAGCCAGTCGAGAACCTCATCGCTCATCGTGTCGAATGGCGAATCGGCAGTGTGGCGATTGATGACGACCGGCAGAAACTGATTTGTTTCTGTCACCGCGCGAAGGATTCCGAGCTTCGCATCAAGATGGCAGCCGAATCCGACGATGAGATCCTCGGCCGGCGTATCGATGCGGCGGCTGACGGCGGCGAAGGCGGGGATGCCGAAGTCGCCGGTGATATCGAGAACCGTGAGATCGCGATTCAGCGAACGGTAGTAGCGCCGCAGCGTGGCGAAGTAAGGCTCATCGAACGTATCGAGGTCGACGGCTGGCCGGGTCAGGCGGTTGTACCACCAGATGGCGACGCAGTCGCGTTCCACCAGTTCGAGGAATCCCTGCAGGACGGCCTCTTCAAGGGAGTTGCCGGCCGCGCAGCCGTTCGAGTCGGCCCAACCGAAGGGTTCGCGCGGCTGGTATTCGAAATAGCAGTAGGCCGTCGGGAGGTAGCGGACGCGATCTTCCGTCAACGACCAGAGAGGGGACCATTCGATTTCGGCGGAGGGATCGAATGGCGCCGGAACGCGGTGAGAGCGCGGGGCGGGAGTCTCGTTATGCCGTTGGTATTGCGCGGCGCTGTAAAGCATGCAGTCGTTCGGATGAATGGCGGCGTCGCCGATCGATCCGAAGCTGGCTCGGAAGCGCGGCTCGCTTCCGTCGAAGAGGCCGCTGTAGCGCTCGATCGCTTCCGCCAGCGCGCCGGCTTTGGCCTGCTGCGCGGTCTTACCCTTTCCGCCGCTCCCGCTGCGGAAGCGTCCGCGCAGCGATTCGAGAGAGTCATCGATACGCGACGCGTTGCGGCCCGCGAAGCAGAGCGGCGCAGCGGTGGAATCGACCGGCGACTCCGAGGTCAAGTGAGTGACGACTCCGGTCAGCGCACTTACGTGACGGCTGTAGCGCGCCAGCGTCACTTCCGGCGATTCCGAACGAAAGCCGCCATCGCTGGTGAACTTCTTGGTGCGGCTCGTGAGGCGGATCGGCTCCGCCGTTCGAGACGGCGCTGCCCGGCCGGTTCCGCATTCAGGGCATTGCGGCCGCCGCACCACCGGATGGCGCTCGCTGGTCAAGCACGCCAGGTCGATGGTCAGCAGACTGTTCTCCAACTCCGGACTCGGCGCGCCGGCCAGCCACTTAGCTACCTCGGTCGCGATGAGAGAAGCCGCTGCGGACTCGGTCAGGGGAATGCTGAAGTTGCTCGCCACACGCGGATACGAGTCGTTTTTGCGCCGCTGCACGAACCGCTCGGCCTCGCGCTGCGTGCGCAGACGGTGAGCGAGGCACGTCCAGCACGCAGTCACGCCAGGCCGGATCAGTGGCCCGATCCAGAGGAGGGAGCCTACGGGACGCGCGAGGAGCCACGGTGATCCGTCCTGCAGGCGTGCGGCGTTGAATGCGGCTAATTCCGGACGGAGATAGTCATCGGTCAGAACGACTGAAACGCTCCCTTCGGCGGCGACACCGATGCCGGCGGAGGTCAGCGACCGCAGGAGCGGTTCGGTTGCGATGTCCCCAATCGCCACGATTGCCACGCGAGCTTCGGAGAGAGCACGAACCGCGGTGCCGGGGGAGACACCGAGCGCATCCCAGAATTGCGCTGCCGGCGGTGGAAGAGAGTCGTCGCTCTCGCGGATGACGCCGCATTTTTCCAGCCGTTCGAGAGCGTAGTAAACCTCGATCGCGCTTACGGCCGGCCTCGCCGCGTCAACGATTTCGTCGACGGCCCTTCCTTCGCCGAGAAGAGACGTCACGGCGGTATACGCGGAGCCGCTGAAAAGCTGGGCTCCCCGCTCGCTGAGCAGGAGCGTGTGCTCGTCATCGACGATGGTGACGTCGTAGCAAGTCCTGAACTCCGGTCGGATAAGCAGGTAGATCTCCTTTTCGGTACGAGCACGCCCCCGGCGGCCGTGAAACGCTGAGGCCACCGGAGGCTAGTCGTTTGAGATCAGCAGCAGAAGACCATGTCTTTGTGGCAGTTGGTGCTGCTGCAGAAGGGGGTGCCCTTGTAGTTGCCGAGATGTTCCTCGTTCAGATCGGCGGGCTTCGCCGGGAGGCCGAGAGTGAGCGTGCTCTGCGTCGAATCGACGGCGATCTTTACCGTGATGGCGGGATTGATCTTCCACCCGGCTTCTTCCAACACCTTCGCCGGCTCCTTGAGGAGACGGTCGCGATAGGCATCATCCGACCACGCCCTTGCAATGACTTTTTCATAATTATGAGTTTCTTCCGACATGACGAATCCTTTCTTTTGAACTGCGTTTATGTCGAGGACCGGGTCTGACGAGGGACCCCAATGAAAATATCCTCGACACGTTCCTTGGTCTCACGGGGATGCGCTGGGAGAGTTACGACGAGGCAGGTTGTAAATGAGCCGCAAGTGAATCGTCCTGCCGGCCTGGAGCACCCGAGGCAATGTGGTGAAGTTGCCCGGGTCGGAATAGTTCTTATTGAGGAGGTTAAAGGCGCTGAGCTGCAGGGTTGTTTTCGGCAGAATGCGGTAGCTCAGGGTGGCGTCCGTCGTCGAATACGGATCCGTCTGCGTAAAAGGGTCGGTTGCGTCCGTCGTTCCTGGCCCGGTCCGCCGGCGTCCCACGAAATGAACGCGCAGCCCGCCGTACAGGCGTAGTGAAGCATCGCTGTCAACTCCTACAGTGGCCTGATTGGCGGCGATGTCGGCCACTGGCAGCTGTCGAATCACTTTGCCGCTGCCGTCCACGAGTGGATTGCCCTCGAAATCGGCCGGGTTCAGTTGCAGCGGCTTCGTATGTGTGTAATTCGCCCACAGGCGGAATCGGGACAGCCTGTACGCCGCGGTTGCCTGTAATCCGGTAACGAGGAGACGATCGCGATTCTGATACTGCGCGCACCCCGAGAAACAGTCGGGTACGAGGGTGCCGTCGGGCAGGCGCGGCGCGCCGATGGCCACGACGTTCGAATAGCTGGCCCGGTACGCCGACGCTTCCACCGACAGCCTTTCGTCGCGCTCCCAGCTCGCGCTCAGCTCCACGTTGCGCACGCGCTCCGGTGTAAGGCCGTTGCTGCGATATTCGATGACGTATCGCAATACGCTGAATTTTTGAGCTTCTGTTGGGTCCTTGAATGCTTCCGAATAAATGCTCTTGAGTACGAGCCGTCCATCGCCCGGTGACCAGATCACTCCGACTCGGGGCGTGAACAGCGTTCCATAGCCGTACGCGCCGGGTTTGTTGTCGATACTGTTGTGGCTGACCCGGCCTGCAAGAACGAATCGCAACGCTTTATACGGTTTCCATGATCCCTGGCCATAGACGGCCGCGTCGGTATGCTCATTCTCCTCAGGTTTCTCGAGAGCAGTTCCCGTCAGAAATCCAGGACCGCTGGGCGAAGAATCCAATTGCGTCTGCACTGAGGATTTTGCGAACTCAACGCCGGCCACGCCGCTGATCTTTTCCGACGGTTCATAGGTGAGGCTGATTTCGCTGCGCAATATGCTGTTGAGTAAACCGAATGTATCTCTCTCGATCCACGGAGAGGCGGGCGCGCAACCGACCGGCTGCGGGTCGTTCGGAGCGACGCAGGGAGGCACAAGACTCCATAGGCTGAGAAAGCCGTCGTAATAGCTGTGTGTGTAGTCGAAGCGGGAGCTGGCCCGGTCGAGTGACGTCTGTTGATAGCGCGCGAAGATGTTGAGTTTCATGCGGTCGAGAGGGACCGAGTACTTCATGTATAGAGCGGTCTCTTTCGGCGTCCATGTGGTATTTCCCGTGATCCCGACCGGTATGCCGTAGGCGGAGATGATGCCCTCCTGCGACGACCACGATTGAAGGCCGACGGTCAGGTTTTGAACCCGCAGCCGGGCATTCACGGACCAGTTGTTGGCGCGGTCATCGAAGCCGGCTCCGTGATCCTCGATCAGCTTCCGATCGAGTCCGCGCACGAGTGTTTCACCCGCATCCGTCAGATCGATTCCCGCGGCGCTGCAACGAATGTAGGGCGACGGCGTCGCGCAGAGTGCGGCTCTTTCTTCGGAAGTGCCGCCAAGGTGCAGCAGGCTTTTGTAATCGATGGTCCTGTAGGTGAAGTCGTAAAAAGGGAGCGCGGAAAGATCGCGCTCTTTCGACTGCTGAAAATTCGCGGCCACGCTCCATGCAATCGTCGCGTCGCGGTTGGCGCCGGCGGCGGTGATGTCCGCGGACCGATTCGAGTAGCCGCCACCGGTCACCTCGCCGATCAGTCCGAACCGCCCCTTCTCGCCGATGATCGACTCGGGATCGCGGGTGATGATGCTGATTACGCCCGTGTACGCATTCGCGCCATACATCGTCGAGGCCGGGCCGTAGATCACCTCGACGCGCTCGATATCCGTCAGCGAATACTGCCGCGAGAGGTAGACCACGCTGCCGCTCAGATCGTTCTGCTCGACACCGTCGACGAGCAGGAGCAGGCGGTCGTTTTCGTTGTTGAGGTAGCCGCGTTGATAGATGGAGGAGTAGTTCGCTCCATTCAGCCGCGCGATGTCGAAACCGGGCAGGTCGTGAAGAAGTTGTTCGAGGTCGAGGTAGCCGCGCCGCTCGATTTCGTCGCCAGTGATGACCATGACCGTGGCGGGCGCTTCGCGCAGACTCTCGCTCGTCTTCGACACGGAGGTGACCTGCGTCTTCTGCTCCTCTTTGCGCACCTTCGCGACGAGCGAGAGATAGCGCGCCGACGATCCGGCCTCGGGTTCGTAGTTCGCCTGCAGTCGGAGGAGCGTGGAGACTTCTTTTCGCGCCTTCTCCGGCTCATCGTTGTTGAGATAGGCGCGCGCAAGCAGTGAGTGGACGTGGGTTGCTACCGCACGCGAGGTCGGTGTGCCGAGGCATGGGGCGAGTTTCGCAGGGATGTCTTCGAAGAGACCAAGCTCGTAGGTTTTTTCCGCGTCGTGCAGAGCGTCCTCGCACGCGGTCTGCGCGAAGACCTTGGACGACGAGGTCAGCAGGAAGACGGAAGCGAACAGCGTGATTGCAGTTTTTTTCATCGGCAGGGTGATCCGGGGTGGTACTCGACGCCCGGCATGTATTTCGTCCACTCTTTTTCCGTCAGCTCTTTCTTCCCCGGAGAGACGGCGGCACAGAGGTCGTTTGCCAGGAGACTGACGTGCGCGGGCCAGACTCGGATGGTGCGGTCTTCGCCGCCGGAGACGAGGCGGTCGCCGTCGGGAGTGAAGCCGACTGACCAGACCCACGACTGATGGCCGGGCAGCACGATCGACTGCGATCCGCCGGCGTTCGTGTTCCAGAGACGGACGGTGCTGTCCGAGGAAGCCGAGGCGAGGTAAGAGCCGTCGCGGCTGAAGCTAAGCGAATTGACGCTCGACGTGTGGCCGAGCATCGGAGGCGGAGCAGGGGTATTGCCGCCGAGGGGCGCCTGTACGATTTCGCCGCGTCCGCTGCCGCAGGCGACCAGCTTGCCGTCGGGACGGAAAGCGACGCTGCGGACGTCCAGTCCGGCGCAAAGCGTTTGCGGCGCTTCGGCCGGTTTTGCGACATGCCAGAGGAGTGCACCTCCTTGCGCGCGGCCGGCGGCGACCATCTTGCCGTCCGGACTGAAGGCGACCGCGGTGACGCGCTTGCCCTCGCTGCCGGGGAGTGTGACCGGCGAACCGGAACCGTCGACATTCCAGAGCTTCACGCTTCCGTCGAGATTCGCCGAGGCCAGTGTGCCTCCCGCGGGCGCGAACGCGAGCGAGCTCACCGCGGCTGTGCCGGAGTGCAGTACTACCGGCGCGGCGGATGGGTTGTGAAGATCGCGGATCTCGATCACGCCGCCATCGCCGCCGGTTGCCAGGTGGCCGCCGCCGACAGCGAGAGTTCGTACGGCGCCGCCTGCATTGGCGACGACGGAGGCGCTGCCCGGATGGTCGATGCCGAGGCGGAGGATGTGGCCGTCGTCGCCGGCGGCGAGGATGGTTCGACCGTCCGGCTCGAGAGCCAATGCGCGGATGTTCGTCTGCTGCCGAATCGGGGCAGCGGGACGGAGCCGCTCACGCGCGGTGCGCAGTGCGTCGAAGATCGTGGGATCGTCGGGGACGCCTTCGTTTTCGCGATTCAGGCGGTCGACCTCGAGCGCGAGGAGACCGGAAGTCTGCGGATCTTTCAGTTGCAGGATCGAGAGCGCCAACGCGCGCGCGGCGGCGAGGTGACTGAGTCTGCGTGTCTCCTTTTCCGATGCCTCCGCTTTCTGTTTCTCGGAAACGGCGACGCTTCGATCCTTCACTGCCTCGGCGCGCGCGACTTCGGCCTCGGCCTTCTTCGCACGAGCCTCGGCGGCGTTCGCCTCCGCCTTGAGACGTTCGGCCTCGGCGCGTTTCGCCTCGCTTTCGGCGCGCGTGCTCTGCTGCTGGGCCACCGCCGATTGGTGCTCGGCGTTGGCGCGCTGCTGGTCCGCTTCTTTGCGCTCCCGCTCAGCCCGAGCCGATTCGGAAATGGCCTTGCTACGCGCAAGAATGGCGGCGCGGCGTTCAAGGTCCGCGCGGCGTTGTTCATCTTCCGCTTTGCGTTGATGCTCGACGGCAGCATTCTTCTGCTGATATGCGAACGCGCCGAGGGCCAGCATGATCAGGGAGATCACGGAGAAGACCGCGACCAGACGGCGCGCTTGTTTCAATTGCTGGCGTCGCCGCGCTTCTTTCTCACTCACTTCGCGATCGCGTTCGGTCCGGCTGGCGTCGAGGAAGGCCATGGCCCGCTCGAATGACACGTCGTAGCGGCCGGCCCACTCCGCGGTCGGCTCGGCGTTCTTGCGCCAGGTCAGCGCGAGTTGCAACTCGGGATCGCGCCACAGCGCGGCAACACCTTCTTCATGACGCTGCGCCGCTTTGGCGACGTTGAGATAGAGCTGACCCGATTGCGCTTCTTCGTTCGCCCACTCCGCGAGGCGGTCCCATACCCGCATCAGGCTTTCGTGGGATATGTCGAGGATAGAGTCCATCCGCAGCGGTATGCCCGCCGGCGGCATGAGGAACGAGCGGCCCGGCTTGCGGAAGGTATCGACGACGGCCGTGACCTCCTCGAGGCTCGCGCCGGTCAGCGCGCAGATCTCGCTCATCGGAGCGGGGCGCCGGACGCCGCGGACGTCGGAGCCTTTGTCGGTGAGCGCCTTGAAAAGCTTTTCGGCGATGGCCTGACCGCGCGCGTCGAGCTCCGAGTAGCACTCCTCGGCGTGACGGGAAAGCGAGGACTCCATCGTGCCGATGGCTTCGTAGTGCACCAGATCGAGAGGCACCTTCGGATCGCCGTCGTCCTCCCACTTTTCCCACGTCCGCATCAGCGCGTGCTGCAGGATGGGAAGTTGATCGGGATCGTCGCCGACGTCGTTGAGGAGACGCGAAACGAGGCGCGGCGCGATCGTTGCGCCGCCGACGCCGACCGGCCCGGAGATCGCGGCTTTCAGCTCGTCGCGCGACATGCGCGGCACGAGATAGAGACCGTCGTTGATGACCTCCGGGAGCTGGCCGAACTCCATGCAGTCGCCGATGAAGTCGGAACGCATGGTGATGGCGACGTAGCAGGGCACGTCGCTCTCGCGCGCCGAAAGCAGCAGCTTGACGAACGCCGCGGCCTCATCACGGCCGACGACGCGGCGGCTGCGTTTGTAGCGAAAGATTTCTTCGAACTGGTCGACCAGCACGAGGATGTTGTCGCGCTCGGAAACGCGCGATTGCCGGATGCATTCGACGATTCCCAGCCGGCTGGCGCGCAACGTCGTTTCGAAAAATGCGCGCGCCAGATTCTCGTCGTGGCCCTCGTCGTAAAGAACGCCGGGCACGGAAAGGGCGGCGGCCAGATTGCCGAGCGGATCTTCGCCCGGCCGCATGATCACCACGCGCCACCGCGAGCCGGCGTGCGTCATTCCGCCGCCCCACAATGTCGGGATCAAGCCGGAGCGGACTAGCGACGATTTGCCGCTGCCGGAGCGGCCGAGAATCGACAGGAACCGCGTCGTTCGCAGTTTTCGGAGCACCTCGTCCGTCTGGCGTTCGCGGCCGAAGAAGAGGTAATCCTCATCCGGTTCGAACGGGCGCAATCCCGGAAACGGATTCGATGACGGGGCCGGGTCGTCGAACGCGTAGGAGGTCATGAGCGCGCCTTTGCGAGGTCCGCGAGGAATCCGTCGACGACCGCCGTCTGGAAGCCGGCGTTCCCTTCGTGAAGAACGGTTGCTTCCAGCGTGCGGAGCCGCTCCTTTTGCGGAGTGGGCGGTCCGGCAACGTAGATCGCGCGTCCGAGCCACGGTTTTTCGCGTCCCAGTCCGCCGCTGCGCTGCAGTTCGCGGAGCTTGCGGCGCAGCCATATTTCGTTGCCGGCGCCATAGAAGATGATGACCACGTCGGCGGAGCGAAGGTTTTCCTCGTGCTCCATCCGGGTCTGCGTTTCGTCCTCGTCGAAGAGCGGCAGGATCACCTCGTACCCCTGGTCGAAGAGGTAGTCGGTCAGCGGGCCGGTCGCGTCCACGTCATCGCGATCGCACAGCAAGTAGATTCGGGTGAGCTCGCCGGCCGGCACAATGGCCGGCTTTTCCGCTTTCGGTGGCGCGAGCTTCCGGTAGATGAGCGTCTTGAGATCTTCGATCGGCGTCTCGAGCAGTTCCGCGGTGGCGTGTACGTTCGAATCGGTGCGCAGATGATCGATGAACGCGCGCTGCCGGTCGTCTTCGATCTCGATCTCGGGCGCCACCCAGATGATGCTGCCCAGACCGCCGGCGCTGCCGCGCTCCGACGCGAGCGTCTGCTGCATTTCCGGAAGCGACTTCACGCCTCCCTCGGGGACGACGCCGTAGTTCTTTCCGACGAGATGGATGGAGAGCGTGCTGCGGGCGAGTTGTTCGCGCGCCGCCGTGGTGAGGTCGGGCGCGACCAGCGGCAGGGGACGATCGGGGAGGACCTCGTAGCCGTTGCGGATCAGATCGCGCTTGATGGCCTCCCGCTCCTCGCGAAGCTCGTAGGTCGTCTCCGCGAGGAAGACCGTTCCTTTGCTCACTGCGGCCGGCGCGGTGGCATTGCCGTTCTGGTGGAGCAACTCGAGCAGCTGCGAGATGTCGTACGCAAGATCGTCGAGCTTCACAAGAAACGCGCGGTCCGATCCCGGGCCGTACGACGGCGCCAGCTCGCGCGGTCTGCCTGATTCAGGGTCGTAGACGAAGAAGTCGTAGCCGAGCATCGGCTGCACTTCCGGGGGCTGCTTCTCCAGGGTTACCGGAGTCTTGACGACTTTGAAGATGCGCGCCTTGTCGTGGACGCGCACGCCGCCCGATAGCTCGGCAGCGGCGCAGAACCCTTTCAACTCGCGGTTGCACCAGTCAGACTGCACGTATCGCGGCGAAAAAACCGAGACGATCGCGGCGATCTTCGGCAGCCGCTCCATGATGGTGTCGGCGAAAAAATCGTTGCCCTGCAGCTTCGGATCGCGCCAGATCTTCGGCGTCTGTCCCATGAGCTGGCCGACGCGGATTTCGAGCAACCGGTGAAGCTGTGAGACCCAGCCTGCCTGGCCGTCGACAAGCGCCTGATCGTCGATGTGGGCGTAGCTGATGAGGAAATCGTGTTCGAACGCCGATGACATAGTCCTGCGGCCCTTGCGCCGGGGGAAGATCGTTCTTTAATGGAAACCCTATCAATGGAGTGACACAGGGGAGGTTTTCCCTACCCTTGCTCCCAAATATTTTTACGTAGTTTGGCCGTGGATTTCTTATGGGAAGGAAGGATGAGCCCGCTTTCGCCGGTGTGGCGGCGCGCTCGTTCGGACGGCTGAGGAACGGTTCACGCCGCGGCTTGTTTTTTCGTCGTTTCCTGCTGCGCGGAGGCCCACTTGGCGTGTTCCTGCGACACCAGCGACTCGACGCGTTCGGCGAGCAGGGCGCGCGGGTCGGCGACGCCGGCGTACGGCGATGCCTTGGCGATGTAGACGTACTTTTCGTGCTTTAACGATTCGCACGTCGATCGATACGCGATCCAGTTCTGCTGGTACTGGTTCAGATGGAGCAGACCTTCGAGCACCGTGATCACGACGCCCAGCGCTCCCGCTACCCAGCTAACGTTCGGGATCGGGAGCGCCGGCAGGAACGGAATCACCGCGGCCGCCACGATCTCCGTGACTTTGATCCGCTTGTAAATCCGCTGGTTACTGCTGCTCTTGCGGTCGTACCAGGAGATCTGATCCTCGAGACGTTCGATCACCGGATCTGCGTCAGCCGTCATACGAAACTCCATCGATGTTTAATGAAGGCGCATTGTAGCTCCGCGCCCGCATTCTTCGTCCGCTTCCGTGTGCTACTCTCCTTCGTCGTCCGAGAGAGTTTCCATGACCGAAGAGAGAGCTGAGAAGTTCCTGGAGCTGTTCAACAAGGGCAAGGAATTCACCGAGGAGTTGCTGAGAGAGAATCAGCGGCTGCGGTATCGCCTGGCCATGCTCGAAACCGAGTCGGCGGCGGGATCGAATGATGAAATCCAGAGGCTGCGCGACGAGGTGCAGCAGCTCACCGAAGAGAACCGGCGCATCGCCCAGCGGTTCAAGGAAGTCGAGGAAGAGAACAAAGACTTCGCCAACCGCTACATCGAGGTCGAGGAACAGAACAACAACCTCGCCAATCTCTACGTGGCCAGCTATCAGCTCCACTCCACGCTCGACTTCCGCGAAGTCATCCAGATCGTGCAGGAGATCGTGATCAACCTGATCGGCGCGGAGTCGTTTGCGATTCTGCTGCTCGACGAGAAGACGAACGAGCTGAAGACGATCGCGTCGGAAGGCGAAGACGTGATGCCCGGCATCGAGTCGATCTCCACGCGCCTCGGCGACGGCGTCCTCGGCAGCGTCGCGAAGACGGGCGAGAGCTACTACATCAATCAGGATCTCGAAGACGGCGGCAAGGTCACGCTCGACAAGCCGCTGGCCGCGGTGCCGCTCAAGATCAAGGAACACGTCATCGGCCTGGTGGTGATCTACAAACTCCTGCAGCAGAAGGACTCGTTCTCGGCAGTCGATTACGAGCTGTTTTCACTGCTCGCCGCGCATGCCGCGACGGCGATTTTCTCGTCGAAACTTTACTCGCAGTCGGAGAGGAAACTGAACACGATTCAGAGCTTCCTCGACCTGCTGACGACGACGTCGTGAGGGCCCGATAGTGGCATCTGATAACGCGAACTTTCTGGTCGTTGAAGACTCGCCGACCATGCGCCAGTTGATCTCGTTTTCGTTGAAGCGATTCAAGAACGCGAGGATTCTGGAAGCGGTGGACGGCGTCGACGCGCTCAAAAAGCTCTCCGGCCCCGACAAGATCGACCTGATCCTGACCGATATCAACATGCCGGTCATGGACGGATTGAAGCTGGTGTCGCTGGTCCGTCAGAACGCGCAGCTCAAGAACATCCCGATCATCATCATCACGACCGAGGGAGCTGAAGAGGATCGCGAACGCGGCCTGGCCCTCGGCGCGAATGCGTACATCTCGAAGCCGATCCAGTCGTCGCATCTGATCAAGACGATCTCGGAGCTGCTGACGGTGTGAGGAATCGGAAGTAGGGAGTCGGGAGTAGGGGGTCGGAGCGCCGCAAATGAATTCGCCCCGACCCCCGACTGCCGACCCCCGACTCCCGGTCTCTCTGATCCTTCTTCTCTTCGCTGCTGCGCGCATCCCCCTTCTCATCGTCCGCGAACCGTTTTTCGACGAGCTGTTCACGCGGTGGATTTCAGCGAAGCCGTTTGCGGGAATCGTGTCGGCGTTGCGGTGGGATTCGGGTCCACCGCTTTTCTACTTTGTGGTGCGCTTGCTCGGCGATCCGTCGGTGACGATGACGCGGATTCTGTCGCTGGTCTGCGCGGCGATTTCGCTGATCGTGATTCTGCGAACGAAGAACATGATCGCCGCGCTGCTGCTGGCCGTTTTCCCGCCGGCGGTCCTCTTCGCGGCCGACGCGCGCGCGTACGCGATGTGCGCGATGTTCGTCACGATCGCGGTGCTGGCGATCGATGACGACCGTCCGTTCGCCGCGGCGCTGGCGCTGCTCGCGGCTGCGTATAGCCATTACTACGCGGTGCTGCTGTTTCCGATCCTGCTTCTTAAAAACCGTAGCGCCGGCGGCCCGCCGGCTGGACCGCCGGCGGCTCGCCGGCGCGTCTACGCGTTAGCGGGCGCGATCATTCTCTACATCCCGGGATTCGTTCTCGCCCTCCGTCAACCCACGGAAGCCAGAGCGTGGATGACCGCAAACTGGCCCGACGCGCTCTTCGTCGCGCCGCCGATCGCCATCGCCATCATCGGTGCGACCGCGTTCGCGATGTCGATCCGTGTGAATCGCTACGCCTTGATGGTGCTGATTCCGTTGCTGTTCGCCATCGCCACGCGCGTCTACGTCCCGCTGCGTTTCGAAGCCGTCATCGCCGCGCCGCTCGTGCTTTGGCTGGCGGAGTCGCTGAAGACGAATCGCTTTCGCGTCCCGCTGACCGCCGCACTCGTCACCGTTTGCGCCGTTTGGACGACGCTCGGCATCGCCGATCACGCAACGCGTCCGCCGGATTCGTATCGACAGGCAGCGGCATGGGTAGCGGCCAACATCCCCGCGGCCGAGCCCGTCGTCGCGACTGGATACTGCTACCTCGAGACGATCATGAACGGTCACACGCGCGTGGTCGCCTTCCCTGATGAGCAGGCCATCCATCCCGGATGGCGCGCGATACCGAAGCCGGGACTTCATTCGCCGGCCGGCGCGTTCTTCTGGACCGGCGAACGCGCAGCGCCCGAGTTGGGCGTCTTCCAGCGCGACCGCCGCATCATCGAACCGCTATTCATCAACGACCGTGCGATGGTTGCACTGGTAAGGTAAACTCGCCGCCCATGCCTCATTTCATCACTGACAAGTGCATTGGTTGCAGCGTCTGCGAGGTGAAGTGCCCCACCAACACCATCTGGGGGACGGCCCGCGGTCTGTACTACATCCATCCCGAGCGTTGCATTGATTGCTCCGTCTGCGGCATCTACTGCCCGGTCGACGCCATCCAGAACCAGCACGGCGATTTCATCCCGCGCGTGAAGCCGAAAGAGATCCCGAAGGCCGAAGTCATCAAAGAGCTCTGCACGGGATGCGAGTTCTGCGTCGACATCTGTCCGTTCGAGTGCATCAAGATGATCGACCCGAACGACGAGACGATCGCCAACCACTACAAGATCGCCTTCGTCGACGAGAAAAAGTGCGTGGCCTGCCGGCTTTGCGAGTCGGTCTGCGACAAGGACGCGATCGTCGTCCCCGACGCGCCGACGCAGCTCAAGACCTACCTGCCTGACTTCGTGGTGATGGGAACCGGACGTTGATTCGGGAGTCGTCCGTCGGGAGTGGGGAGTCGGAGAGAACACCGTCAGACATCACCGGCGAAGCCCCGACACCCGACACCCGACAGCCGACACCCGCCTCATCCGACGTCCCCAAAGAATCATCGCGCACCATCCTCTTCCAGTTCGTCGTCTTTCCGCTGGGCATCGTCGCCATCGCCGTCCTGATCTTTTTCCTCTTCGGCAAACTCGCGACCGACGAGCAGGGCATCCCCGACTACCTCAACGCCATCCGATCCGGCAGTTCGCACGAGCGCTGGCAGGCCGCGTATCAACTCTCGAAATCGTTGAAGCGCGGCGAGGCCAAACGCTACCCGAACCTCGAGCACGACGTGGCCACGCTCTACGCGAATTCGAAATCCGATGATCCGCGAATCCGCCGCTACCTCGGCATGGTTCTCGGGCAACTCGGCGACCGCCGCGCCACGCCTGTCCTGCTCGACGGCCTCAACGACCACGACATCGACAATCGCATCTACGCGTTGACCGCCCTCGGCGAACTGCGCGATCCCGCGGCCATCCCGCGCATTTCGAAAGCCGTCACCGACGACGACAAAGATGTCCGCGCCACTGCCTACTACACGCTCGGCGCGATCGGCGATCCGAGCGCGGTTCCTGTGCTGGCAGCCGGACTCGAGGAACAGACTCCCGACGTCCGCTGGAACGCCGCCATCGCCCTGGCCCGCCTCGGCGATCCGCGCGCCCTCGGGACGCTGCGCGAAGTCCTCGACCGCTCCCGGCTGAACAGCGTCACCGGCATGCGCGAGGACCAGAAGGAAGACGCCATGATCGTGGCGATGTCCGCCTACGCGAAGCTGGCCGGCAAGGGCGCCGCCTCCGACTTGCAGCGGATCGCATCCAGCGATCCGAGCCTGCGCGTCCGCGCCGCTGCCAAACAGGCGCTGGCGCAGATCGGCGCCTGATCATCCGCGGTTCATTGCCCCTAAAGTGCTGAGTTGCGATGCTTTATCGATGAATTCAGCAACGCACCGAACCGCGTGACACCTGTCACCTTTTTCGTTGACAGCGGTTGCTGAAAAGCGGATATTTACGCCCGCGCCGGAGCGTCCCCGTTCGGCAACCTCATTACCTGGATGTCTGACGAAATCACGCCATATCAGATGGTTCCGAAGACCCCTCTTGCGGGGAGCGCGGCTGCTGACATCCGCGAACAGGGTGAGATCACCCGCCGCAGTTTTCCCGTCGTCCTGACCGCCGCCTGGGTCGCCCTGGCCGCCGCCCTCGGAGGCATGAGCGCCGTTCTCCTGCGCTTCCTCTTCCCCAACGTCCTCTTCGAGCCGGTGCAGAAATTCAAAGCCGGTCTGCCGTCCGACTACTCCGTCGGCGAGGTCGACGAGCGCTGGAAAGACAAATACGGCATCTGGATCGTGCGCACCGAGGAGGTCGTGTACGCGCTGATCACCGTGTGTACGCACCTCGGCTGCACGCCGAACTGGCTGCCGACCCAGAACAAGTTCAAATGCCCCTGCCACGGCAGCGGCTATTACAAGTCAGGGATTAATTTCGAAGGACCGACTCCGCGGCCGCTCGAGCGCGCCAAGATCTTCATCGATATCGCCGACGGCCAGATCGTCGTCGACAAATCGAAGCAGTTCCATCAGGAGCGCGGCGAGTGGACTGACCCCGAAGCGTTTATCAAGCTGTAGCTTCCGCCTGTCAGGCGGCAGAAGGAAGCTGAGGAGAAAATGGCGAACCTACGAGGACTCCAGGAAGGCATCGTCAATTCGCAGATCTGGAAATCCGTTTTCCGGGTCGGCATCCCCAACACGAACCGCAAACGCGTCCTTGCGGTCCTCGGCTCGCTCATCCTCCACCTGCATCCCGTCAAAGTCCGCCGCTCCGGCGTGCGCATGAGCTACACCTGGTGCATGGGAGGGACGTCGTTCTTCCTTTTCCTCGTCGAGACCGTGACCGGCCTGCTGCTGATGTTCTATTACCGGCCGACGATCGAATACGCCTTCACCGACATCATGGACCTACGCGAACAGGCGCCGTTCGGGATCATGCGCGAAATGCACCGCTGGGGCGCGCACGCCATGGTCATCGCGGTTTGGCTGCACATGTTCCGCGTCTTCATGACCGGCTCTTACAAGCCGCCCCGCGAATTCAACTGGAACGTTGGCGTCATCCTGCTCGTGTTGACGCTGCTGCTGTCGTTTACCGGGTACCTGCTGCCGTGGGATCAGCTCGCGATCTGGGCGATCACGGTCGGCTCGTCGATGGCTCGCGCCAGCCCCGGCGCCGGTAATGAGGGGCCCATGTCGGGCCTCGTGAAATTAGGGGACATACGACTTATTCATGCGGGCGATGATGCCCGCTTCGCGCTCATCGGCGGACGGTCCATTGGCGCCGCGACGCTGCTGCGCTTCTATGTCCTTCATTGTGTAGTCATCCCTCTGGCGGCCGGTTTCCTGATGGCCATTCACTTCTGGCGCGTTCGAAAAGACGGAGGCATCTCAGGTCCGCTGTAGCGGGTCGAGAGCGCGATGACTTTCATCAAGGATTTCGTCAACGTACTGTCGGCAGGATCGATCTCGTTCCTCCTGCTGACCTCGATTTTTGCGTTGATCATCTTTTTTAATCTCATGAACGGCCGGATCCGGTCGGCGGGCGGTTTTGCCTTCATCGGTTTCGGTCTTCTGATGTTTCTGGCCGGGATTTTCGTCCCGCCTCTGCTGTATCTCGGCGTCGCCTATTTCCTGATTCTTTTCGTATTGGCGCGCCTCGGCGGGCGGCTCTGGGACACAAAGATCGGCCTGTGGCTCTTCGTTTTCGGAGCGCTCGCCTTTGGCCTTTCGATGCTCGATCCGAATTTCTTTCTGATCGCCGCGAAGCCGGACAATGTCCCCATCGTGGCGATGATCTTTCTCCTCGGCTTTTTCACATGGCTCGCCCTGCGGAAGGCGTATCTGAACGATACGCAACTGGTCGTCGGCGGGATTCCGTGGGAGAAAACCGAGTCGGACGAGAAGCTTTTCACCTGGCCCGACCTCGTCTATACCGAAATGCTCTGCATGATCCTGCTGACGATCGTGATGATCGTCTGGTCGGTCGTTCTCAGGGCGCCGCTGGAGGAAGCCGCGAATCCGACTTCCTCACCCAATCCTGCCAAGGCTCCCTGGTACTTCCTCGGCCTGCAGGAAATGCTCGTCTATTTCGATCCCTGGCTGGCCGGCGTCGTACTGCCGACGCTGATCATCGTCGGCCTTATGGCCATCCCGTACATCGACACGAATCCGAGGGGCAACGGCTACTACTCGTTCCGCGAGCGGAAATGGGAGATCAGCGTCTTCCTCTATGGCTTCCTGGTGCTCTGGTCGTTCCTGATCATTACGGGCACCTTTCTGCGCGGGCCGAACTGGAACTTCTTCGGCCCCTACGAATACTGGGATCCCAATAAGCTCGTTCCGCTGGTGAACGTCGATCTTTCAGAGCTGATGTGGGTGAAGGTTCTCGGTACGTCGTTGCCGAAGCTCTGGATCATCCGCGAGATTTTCGGGCTGGCGCTGATCGGTGCTTACCTCGGTCTGCCGCCGGTAATGGCCGTCGGACCGTTCCGCCGTTTCTATATGAAAATGGGCGCGGCCCGGTATTACGTCGGCGCGTACCTCTTCCTGATCATGATGTCGCTGCCGATCAAGATGGTTCTGCGCTGGCTGTTCAATCTGAAGTACATCCTGCATATCCAGGAGATCTTCTTCAACGTCTGAGGACGCCGTCGAACCGATGAAGCCACAAGAGCCGATTCCGCACAATTACTCGATCAGCAGGCTGAATTTGATATTCGCTCTGTCGAGTCTCGCTCTCGTCGCGGTGACCGGTCTCGTCGTCGGCTACGACTACATCCGCGGCTGGAAGTGGTTTCAGCTCGAGTTCATGCGCATGCAGCGCGAGCGCATCGTCCAGGAAATGCAGGTCGCGAAATCAGAAGAGAACACCAAGCAGCTCGCGGCTCTGGATGAGCAGGAGCGCAAGAACAGTCTCGAACTTGCCCGGCATCGCGATCAATACATGACGGCGCAGAAGGCGTTTGACGCGCTGGAAGGCGATCATTATCGCGCCGATCAGGATTACCGTTTCGCCAAGGCGAACCTCGACGCCCAGCGTTACATTACCGAAGCCTCCGTCGTCCAGCATCGCGCCGATGCAGCGCAACAGCAGGCTGAGTACGAACGGCAGTCGGCTCACCTCGCGGATCTGCAAGTGCGCCTTCAGGAAGTCACGCGGCAGCGCGACGCGGCAAAGGCAAACATCGACCAATGGCTGAAGAAAATCAAGGATGCCGAGGATAAGAAAAAAGAGCTGACGGCATCGGTGGATTTGCTGAGCAAACAGCTCACCACGGTCGACATGGGCCGGTTCAGCACGAACTGGATTCTCAGTCAGCCAATGCTCGATTTCGTCAATCCCGTCATCAAGATCGACCAGGTCGTGCTCAACGATCTTTCGATCGACATGAACTACATGAACGTTCCGCGCGTCGACCGCTGTCAGACCTGCCATAGAGCCATCGATACGCCGGGATGGGAATCAAAGGCGGAAGCGGCCCGCCTGTCGCAGGAACTGCAGCAGAAGCTCGATGCGTATCAAATCCCTCAGGAAAAAAGAGCGGAGACCGAGGAGCGCATCGCGCAACTGAAGAGAATTCAGGACGCGCCCAATGACACGCTGAACCCGTGGCGCACGCATCCGAAACTCGATCTGTACGTCGGCTCTGCGTCAGTGCACCCGCTTCTCGAATACGGCTGCACGGTCTGCCACCGCGGCCAGGATCGCGCCACGGAATTCGGCCGCGCCGGTCATACGCCCGCCAGTCCGCGGATGGAGCATCGCTGGGCGGAACGGACGCCGCTGACGGCCGGCTTCTTCCCGCTGCCGAGCGATTTCGCGCAGCGCCATTGGGGTTACGAAGAAAACGAATTCATTGAGACGCCGATGTACCCGCGCCACTATTACGAAGCGGGCTGCATCAAGTGTCACTCCTCACAGATTGCGGTCGATCGCGGCGACGACATCACCAAAGCCACGCAGACCGTCGAGCTTTATGGCTGCTACGCCTGCCACAAGATCAACAACTGGCGTTTCTCCGATCTCCGCAAGCCCGGCCCGGACCTCGGCGGCATTGCCGAGAAGACCACGCCGGAGTGGGCATTCCGCTGGATCAGCGAGCCGCACAATTTCCGGTCGACGACGCGCATGCCGTCGTTTTTCTATCAGCGCAACATGATCGATCCGAGCGTCGTTCCGCCGCAGGAACGCACGCATAACATCAAGCTGCAAGACGCCGAAATTCACGCAATCGTCAGCTATCTCTTCGACAAGTCGACGCATCGTGTTTGGCAACAGCCCGGCGCAGGTGATGCCGGCCGCGGCAAGCAGATCGTCAACAGCGTCGGTTGCATGGGCTGCCACATCGATACGGAGCAGGTCAAAGACGAAAAGTCCGGCCAGATTCGTTTGGCGAAGCGCGAAGATTTTCCGCTGGAGCGCAATTACGGCTTCAACCTTACCGGCGTCGGCACGAAAACGAACAGCGCCTGGATTTACAACTGGGTGAAAAATCCGAAGTCGTATTACGCCGAGGCGCCGATGCCCTCGCTGCGGCTGACCGATCAGGAAGCGTCCGACGTCACGGCATTTCTACTGACGCTGCAAAAACCGTCCTTCATGAAAACGGCGATCCGCCCGCCGGACCGCCAGGCTGTACACGATCTGGCCAAAGGCTATCTGATCAATACGCTCAGCGATCGCGACGCCGAATCGAAGCTGCGATCGATGTCCGATCATGAGCAACTCGTTTACCTCGGCCAGCGCAGCATCGAAAAATACGGCTGCTACTCCTGTCACAACATCAAAGGCTTCGAGGGCCTCAAGCCGATCGGAACCGAGCTGACCGTCGAGGGATCGAAGGCTCTGCATCTTTTTGATTTCGGCTTCATGAACGAGGAGAAGTGGAAGAACGAAGACGGCGTGACCGAACATGTCATCCACACGGTGCCGTCCTGGGTCTACAACAAGCTTCGCAATCCGCGGATCTATGACGACCGTCGTACGAAGGTCTACAACGACAAGCTGAAGATGCCGAACTTCCACCTCACACCGGAGGAAGCGCGCCGCATCGCGATGGTCGTGGTCGGTCTTACGAAGGAGAAGGTCGCCGAGAACCGGATGGCCGGCCTCGATGCTCATACGCGGCTGATTGAAGAAGGCCGCAAGCGAGTCTCGCAGCACAATTGCCGCGCGTGTCACGTCGTCGATGGCCGTGGACGCGCGATTGCGTCGACAATTGCCGACGCGAATTTTCTGCCGCCGGATTTATCGCCCGAGGGAGCAAGGGCCCAGTCGCCGTTCCTGTTCAATTTCCTCAAAGATCCGACTGTCATGAAGATCCGGCCGTGGCTCGGCGTTCGGATGCCGACCTTCCACTTCGACGATCACGAAGCGAATACGCTCGTGACTTTCTTCGCCGAAGCGGGCAAAGGCGCGCAATTCGACACGACGCGCGGTGCGAACCCGTCACCCGCGAACGTCAAGATCGGCCAGCAGGTCTTCACAATGCTGCGCTGCGCGCAATGTCACGGTACGACGCCTGTAAATCCCGAGAATCCTCCCACGCCAAATACCGCGGATTCGACGTCGCTCGCGCCGAACCTCACCCTCGCACGCCTGCGCCTGCGCCACGACTGGATCTCCGACTGGATCCGCCGTCCGAATGAAATGATTCCGGGCACGCGCATGCCGACGAACTTCCCTCGCGACGCAGCGACGGGCGGTTTCCAGTCGCCGCTGGCACTGGCAATCGACACGCCGCAGTTCGCACAATACAAATCCACACTGCTGCCGCTGTTCAACGGCAACGAGAAGGAATTGAAGCGCACGATGAGCGACGCGGTGGCGTTGACCGACTATCTGCGCGATTACATCTGGAGCATTGGAATCACACAAATGCGTTCGGCCTCGCCAACCGGCGATGCGCCCGCAATGGCAATGCCGCAACAATCGCTGCCGCCTGCGACGGCGCCGGCCGCGAAATCGACGCGCAACCAGCGCGCAATTCCAGCCGTCAGCGGCGGAGCCGGACGTTAAGAAACAGGAGATCAATCAGATGACGATGAAGAAATTTGTTTCGGTGCTGTTCGCTACTACGCTGCTCCTCTCGATTGCTTGTGGTAAGGGCAAAGAAGCCTCCAAGGAAGACGAAGGCGAAGATGATGAGCAGACCACGACGACCGCTGCGGCAAGCACGGCGTCGGGCGCGCCCGCCGCTGCCGCCGCTCCTGCTGCCGCCGTTTCCGCCGACGCGGCTACGCTCACCGGCCTCGTGAAGTTCGAGGGCGCCGCGCCGAAGATGACGAATATTCAGATGTCGGCCGATCCGTACTGCCAGTCGCAACACTCCAGCGCGCCCGCTACCGAAGAGGACGTGGTCACCGGCCCCGCCGGCGAGCTGGCAAATGTCTTCGTCTACATCAAAGACATCAAGGGCAACTTCCCGGCCCCGTCCACGCCGGTCGTCATCGATCAGAAGGGTTGCCAATACCATCCGCACGTCAATGCGGTCATGGTCGGCCAGCCGCTGCAGATCAAGAACGATGACGCCACGCTGCACAACGTACACGCGATGCCGGTTGCGAATTCGCAATTCAACGAAGGTCAGCCGGTGCAGGGAATGGTTTCGACAAAGCACCTCGACAAGCCCGAAGTGACGCCGTTCAAGATCAAATGCGACGTGCACGGCTGGATGAAGTCGTACATGGCCGTAATGCCGCATCCGTTCTATTCCGTTTCGCAGACCAACGGCACATTCACGATTTCCAATCTGCCGCCGGGTCAGTACACGGTGGTAGCGTGGCACGAGAAGTACGGCCAGCAGGAACAGCAGGTCACAGTCGGCGCGAAAGAGTCCAAAGCGCTGAATTTCACCTTCAAGGGTTAATGCGACAGCAGGAGCCGCAATGGCATTGAGACGACAGATCCGGGTAGGTTCGCAATGGATGTACGCGGACGAAGCGCACAAAGCGCTCCGCGAGGCGTTGCGCGTCATGGAGGACGAGAAAGCCGCCGAGGGACATGGCGGACATCATCAATCCTTCATTCGCCGCTATGTCTTTTCTACCGACCATAAATGGATCGGCATCCAATACGGCTTCACCGCGCTTCTTTTCCTCCTCCTCGGCTTTTGTTTGATGATCCTGATGCGCCTGCAGCTCGGCTGGCCCGGTCAGGCGTTCAGTATTATGAAAGTCCTCGGTGAAAGCCGGGCGCCCGGCGGCGTCCTTTTGCCCGAGGCGTACAACCAGCTCGGCGCGATGCACGGCACGATCATGATCTTCTTAGGGATCGTGCCGCTGGCTGTCGGTGCATTTGGCAACTACCTGGTCCCACTGCAGATCGGCGCGCCCGACATGGCCTTTCCCAAACTGAACATGGCCAGTTACTGGTGCTACTTCCCGGGCGGCCTGATCATGCTGGCCAGTTTCCTCGCGCCCGGGGGCACGGCGCAATCCGGCTGGACATCCTATCCGCCGCTGTCGGTCATCGCCTCACAAGGGCAGACGTGGTGGCTGATCGGGATGGTGTTCCTGATTACGTCCTCGCTGCTGGGCTCCGTCAATTTCATTGTGACGATCATTCAGTTGCGCGCCAAGGGGCTGACGTATATGCGCTTCCCCTTCTTCGTGCACGCGCAGTTCGTTACCTCGTTCCTGCTGCTGCTCGCGTTCCCTCCGCTCGAGGCCGCCGCGGTGCTGCAGCTCATGGACCGGATCGCGGGAACGAGTTTCTTCCTGCCGAGCGGTCTTGTGGTCAGTGGCCAGGCGCTTGCGAATGCCGGCGGCGGCAACCCTCTCTTATGGCAGCACCTCTTCTGGTTCCTCGCGCATCCTGAGGTTTACGTTCTGATCCTGCCTGCCATGGGAATCGTGGCCGAGATCATCGCGAACAACACGCGCAAGCCGCTCTGGGGCTACAAGTCGATGGTCTTCGCGACCGTCTTTCTTGGATTCATGTCCTTCGTCGTGTGGGCGCACCACATGTTCCTGACCGGTATGGGCACGACCATCAGCGCCTTCTTCCAGACGACGACGATGATCATCTCGATTCCGTCGGTGATCATTCTCAGCTCGTTGTTCATTTCACTATGGGGCGGGTCCATACGTTTCAATACGCCGATGTTGTTTGCGCTCGCGTTTCTGCCGATGTTCGGCATTGGCGGGCTGACCGGACTGCCCCTCGGCCTCGCTGCCTCCGACATTCATCTGCACGACACGTACTACGTCATCGGCCATTTCCACTATGTCGTGGCGCCGGGAACGATTTTCGCGATGTTCGCGGGCATTTACTATTGGTTCCCGAAAGCGACCGGCCGCAAGCTGAACGACTTCTGGGGCAAGGTGCACTTCTGGGTGTCGTTTGTCTGCATCAACGGCATCTTCTTTCCGATGTTCGCGCAGGGGTTGGCGGGCGTCTCGCGCCGGCTTTACGACGGCGGCATGCAGTACGCCCACGCCAAGGAGATTGCGTCGCAGACGAACCCGTTCATGTCCATCTGCGCGATCGGACTTCTTGCCGCGCAGGTTCCGTTCATTCTGAACTTCTTCTACAACGCAATCGCGGCGGCAATGGGGCGCCGCGATGAAGGCCTTGGCTCGAATCCCTGGCAGGCCACCACGATGGAATGGACGGCTACGACCTCGCCTCCGCTGGCGCACGGTAATTTCGAGGTGCTGCCGATGGTCTACCGCGGTCCTTACGAATACAGCGTTCCCGGCGAGACGGCCGAATACATTCCGCAGAACATGCCGTTGGCGGAACCGGCGCCGCGCGGCGGCAGCCTGTTGCCGGCGACCGCAGTGGCGATGAGGGAGAATTGATGGACGCGCACGCTTCCGCAGGTCACGCAGAGCTGGAGATTCCGTACAACGTCCATCCGCGTCCGGACACCGGGCTTTACAACGGCAAGCTCGGCGTGTGGCTCTTTCTGGCCTCCGAAGTCATGCTCTTCGGAGCGCTGTTCTCATCGCTGATTCTGTTGCGGACCGGCGCCGAGTCGTGGCCGCGCGGTTACGAGTTTCTGAATGTCAAGCTGGCCACGTTCAATACGTTCATCCTGATTCTTTCGAGCGTGACGGTGGTCATGGCCTGGTCGCATCTGCGGCTCGGCGATCTGAAGAAGGGCCGCATTTACATTTCCGCGACTGTTCTTTGCGCATTGATTTTTTTGACCGCCAAAGCATTCGAGTATTCGCACGAGTTCCAGGAAGGCCGCTTCCCGAAGACGAACAATTTTCTGGCCATCTATTTCACGATGACCGGCCTTCACGGTCTGCATATCCTCGGCGGCGTCATCGTATTTCTCTATTTCCTCGGGCCGGGCGCGAAGATGTGGGCCAAAGAGCCTGAGCGTTATACGAACCGGATCGAGATCGTCGGGCTCTACTGGCATTTCGTCGACCTCGTCTGGATTTTCCTTTTCCCGATTTTGTACCTCATGTAGAAGGAGCACGACGTGACCGATCCTGCAGCAGCGGTGGAACCTGGCGTCGACGTGCACGAGCACGCGGGCGTCGGCGATCCAAATGCGCATCACAGCCCGGAACAGATACGCAAGGAGATGAAGGTCTACCTGACCGTTTTCGTCGGTCTGGCAATTCTGACCGCCGTAACGGTAGGCGCGTGCTATGGACTGAATCTTCCCGTTCACCAGGCCATCCTCGTGGCGCTGATCATCGCCTCGATCAAAGGATTCCTCGTGGCGGGCTTCTTCATGCATCTGCTGTCGGAGAAGAAGGTCATCTACGGGGTCCTGATTCTTACCGTGATCTTTTTTATTTTCCTGATGACGCTGCCGATCAGCCATCACGCCAATCCGTTCGGATCGTAATGTCCCTGCGCGTCTTTCACGTCGTCTTCATTACAGTGTCGGTGGCTCTGATGCTGTACCTGACCGTGTGGGGTGTGCGGGACTTCATGGCTGCGCGCAGCTCGCTCGGGATTTCGATGATCATCTTCGGGGTGGCCGGTGGTGCATCGCTGGTCTGGTACGGAATGCGGGTATTTCACAAGCTGAAGGAATTGCCATGACGCGCAAGACTCAGTTTGTCCTGATCGCGATCTGCATGCTGTTGGTGCCGTCGGTCCTGTCGGCGTGCCCGGTCTGTTATGGCGCGCCGAATTCGCCGATGACGAAGAGCTCCAACAACGCCATCATGTTTCTTCTCGGCGTCGTTGGATTCGTGCAGGTTGGTTTTATTGCGCTGTTCTGGAGCTTCTGGCGGCGGGCGAAGGAGTCGCGCCGCCTGCGCGAGTCGTTTCATGTCGTGGACGGGGGAGCGGCGCAGTAGCGCCGAGGAAGGGTAGCGTCAATGGAAAAATTCTTAGCGCAGTGGATGCCGGTCGACGCGTCGGAGCACGGCCCTTACCTCGACCGGCTGAGCGCGAACGTGCACTGGCTGATGCTGCTTCTATTCGTCGGATGGGGTCTGTATTTCGTTTATGCGCTGTGGCGATTCAACGCCAAACGGAATCCGAGAGCCGATTACCACGGTGTCAGGAGTCATTTTTCGAGCTATACAGAGGCCGGCGTTGCCGTCATCGAGGTGATCCTCCTCGTCGGATTTTCAATTCCGATGTGGTACCGGTGGACGCACGTGCCGCCGCCGTCGTCGAATCCGCTGGAGATGCGTATCGTGGCGGAGCAGTTCGCTTGGAACGTCCAATATCCTGGCCCTGACGGCGTATTCGGGAAGCGCGACGTCAAACTGGTGACATCGTCGAATCCTCTCGGACTCGACCTCAAGGATCCGAACGCGAAGGACGACATTGTTACGCTCAATGACCTGCACCTCGAAGTCAACCGGCCGGTCATCATTCACGTCACTTCGAAGGACGTCATCCACAGCTTCAAACTTCCTGTGATGCGCGTCGAGACCGATGCAATTCCCGGGATGGAGATCGCCATTCACTTCACGCCGGTAATGACCAATGAGACGAAGGAAGAACGCGACAAGTGGGAAATCGCTTGCGCGCAGCTATGCGGCCTCGGGCATTACCGTATGCGCGGCCAGATGTTCGTTCACACCAAAGAACACTTCAAGCAGTGGCTGGCGGCCGCGCCGCCGGCGCAGACGAGTATCGGCGGCTCGTAGTCAATGAAACCGTCCCTCGGCGCTCCCTCGGCATTGCGGAATTCGGATGTCACCCCGGTCTGGCTGCGCCGCTATGCGAAGTTCGTTGCGGGTTCGACGCTGTTTCTGATTTTTGCCGGCGCGATGGTGACCTCCACCGGCTCCGGCCTCGCTGTTCCTGACTGGCCGTTGTCGTATGGAATGGTGATGCCGCCGATGATCGGCGGGATCTTCTACGAACACGGACATCGCATGATCGCTGCAACGGTCGGATTGTTGACCGTGATCCAGGCGATCTGGCTGCAACTTCGGGAGCCGAAACGTTTCACACGCATCCTCGGCTGGTGCTCTGTCGGTGCCGTCATCGCGCAGGGAGTGCTCGGCGGCGTCACGGTCCTCCTGCTCCTGCCGCACTCCGTTTCGATCGCGCACGCCGGCCTCGCAGAAATCTTCTTCTGCTTAAACGCCTCGATTGCCTTCTTCACGTCGAACTGGTTCCGGACATCGCGGGCGATGGAAAAAGGCGATGCTCCGATCGGCTTGACGACGCTGCTCGTGCTCGTCGCGTATGCCCAGATCCTGATCGGCGCGACGATGCGGCACCTCGGCGCCGGATTGGCAATTCCTGACTTCCCGCTGTCGTTTGGGCGTCTCGTGCCGCACTTCACAAGCCTCGAAATCGCCGTCAACTTTGCGCATCGCGCCGGCGGCGTGTGCGTCGGCGCGCTTGTGATCTACCTGGCCGTTCGTCTGCGGCGTTTCGAATCGCTGCATCCGCTTCGGCAGCTCTCCAACCTGCTCGTGACTGTCGTGCTCATTCAGATTGCGCTCGGCGGCTACGTGGTCTGGAGCGGCAAGCAGCCGGTGATCACGAGCGTTCACGTGATGACAGGCGCGGCGACGCTTGGCCTGTCGCTGATCACGGCGCTGACAGCGCGGACGATCGGCTGGCGCACGCGCCGGCAACGAACGGGAGCACTTCTGGCAACTGAGGTTCCGGCATGAGCGACGTGCTGGTGCTGGAGCGGCCGGCGAGACTCGGCAGCGTGATGCGCGACTACCTCGCGCTGTCGAAGTCGCGCATCGTAATGATGGTGCTGATCACGACCGCGGCCGGCTACCTGTTCGGCGCAAAGCACGTCGATTGGATGCTGCTCCTGAACACGCTGCTCGGTACGGCGCTCGTCGCGGCCGGAACGAACGCACTCAATCAATACATCGAACGCGATTACGACGCGAAGATGCGCCGGACTCGCCTTCGCCCGCTGCCGGATGGCCGCATCGCGCCGCGCGCGGCCCTTGTCTTCTCCATCGCCATCTCGATCCTCGGCACGCTCTACCTCGGCTTCGCCGTGAACTGGCTCACCGCTGCACTCGGCGCCTTCACGCTGATCACCTACATCTTCATCTACACGCCGCTGAAACGCCTGTCGGCGATCTGCACGCTGATCGGCGCGATCCCCGGCGCGATTCCGCCGCTGATGGGGTGGACCGCCGCGACCGGCGTCCTCGGCACCGGCGGCTGGATCATTTTCGCGATCCTCTTTTTCTGGCAGCTCCCGCACTTCATGGCCATCAGTTGGATGTATCGCGACGACTACGCGCGCGGCGGCTTTGCGATGCTGGCCGTGCAGGACGATGACGGCCGGACGACCGCACGCCACGCCGTCTTCTACAGCTTCGCGCTGCTCACGGTTAGTGTTCTGCCGCCGCTTTTCGGCCTGTCGACGTTCGTCTATCTTGCGGGCGCGGTGATCGCCGGCGGTGCTCTGACCTTCGCCAGTTTCGCGTTCCTCGCGTCGCGGACGCCCGTTCGTGCGAGGCGGCTTTTCATGGCCTCGAACATTTACCTGGTGGTCATGATGGCCCTGCTGATTCTGGCCTAATTTCAGCAAACAACAGGGTGCCCGCCGCATTGACTTGCCGAAAGACCGGACCCTATACTCCGGCAACTTTCAGCCCCGGCGCGCCGATGTTGCCCGTCCACCGCTGCCCACCGATCAGGAGGCTCCGATGCCGTTCGAGGAAGTAAAAAAAGTCTGGATGAACGGGCGCCTCGTCGATTTTGCCGACGCGAAGATTCACGTCTTCACGCACGCCCTCCACTACGGCTCAGGCCTCTTCGAAGGGATCCGCTGCTACGACACCCGCAACCAGGGACCGGCCATCTTCCGGCTCGACGATCACATCCGCCGGCTGTACGACAGTTGCCGCATTTATCGGATGGAGGTTCCGTACACGCCCGATGAATTCAAGAAGGCATGTGTCGACATCGTCTCGGCGAACCATTTTGACGACTGCTATCTCCGTCCTGTCGTCTATCGCGGTTTCCACTCCCTCGGCGTTTTCCCGGCCGCATGCCCCGTCGACGTCGTGATTGGCGCATGGCACTGGGGCAAGTACCTCGGCCCCGAGGCCATCGAGCAGGGAGTTGATGTGCGCGTGTCGTCGTGGAATCGCATGGCGCCGAACACCTTCCCGGCGCTCGCGAAAGCGACCGGCAACTACATGAACTCGATCCTGATCCGCCAGGAAGCGGCGGCAGACGGATACGCGGAAGGCATCGCGCTCGACGTCAATGGATACGTCAGCGAAGGTTCCGGCGAGAACGTCTTCGTCGTGCGCGACGGCAAGATCATGACGCCGCCGCTCGGGGCATCGATCCTGGCCGGCATCACGCGGGCCAGCGTCGTCACGATCGCGCGCGAGCTCGGGTTCGAAGTCGTCGAGTCACTGATCCCGCGCGAGTTGCTTTACGTCGCCGATGAAGTCTTCTTCACCGGCACGGCCGCCGAGGTCACGCCGGTTCGTAGCATCGACCGGGTGCCGGTCGGCAACGGCCGCCGCGGGCCGATTACGGAGCGTATCCAGAAAGAGTTCTTCGACTACATCGCCGGCGTCATCCCCGACCGCTATCACTGGTTCACGCCCGTCTACGCCGAGCGAACCGAGACGCTCCGCCAGCCGGCGCTCGTGGCCAGCTGATCCTCATTTGAATCCGCGGGTGCTCAGCGACGTAAAGCCGTGCGCTCCGGCAATGATGTGATCGACCAGATGGATGTCGATCAGGCGCAGAGACCTCTGCATCTTTCTCGTGTATTTGAGATCCTCGTCAGACGGCGACGGATCTCCTGACGGATGGTTGTGATACAGCACGACGCCGGCCGCATTGGCATCAAGCGCATATCGCATCACTTCGCGCGTCGAGACGAGCGCCTTTGAGGACGTGCCGACGTAGATCTCGCGTTCGCGCAGAACGCGGCGGCGCGAGTCAAGAAAGAGCGCGCCGAGGTGCTCCTGGGTCATGTAGCGGCTGCGTGCGATGAAGCCGCGGCTGAAGGAGTTCACGTCGAAGTGCGGCGGATCGCCCGGTTTGTCGTTTGCGACCCGGCGCGCGATTTCGAACGTGGCGATGATGCGCGTCGCCTTCGCGATGCCCATGCCCTCTCGTCTCGCAAGCTGTTCGGCATCGCATTGCGCCAGGCTCGAAAAGCCTTCGCGCAACAGATCGCGTGCGAGCTCGATGGCGTTCTTGCCCTGCATGCCGGAGCCGAGCAGGACCGCCAGGAGTTCCGCATCGGAAAGGCTTTTTGCTCCGTGCGTGAGCATCCGTTCGCGGGGACGCTCGTCCATCGGCATGTCAGCGATCAATTCGTGCATGCCGAGAGGTTAGGCGCAGTGACACGTATGCGCGTCAAACTCTACCGGGCGAGGAGAAACGGGCCGCCGGACGCACAGATTCGTGTGCATCCGGCTACCGTGTGTAGACCTAGCTGGTGGGGACGTTCTGCTCGTTGATCTGGATGAACGCGTCTTTGCGCAGACGATCGATGTAGGCCTTGTAGTCGCGCTGCCAGGTGTCGTCGCTCGCATCCTTGCGCAGACGATCCTTGACGGATTCGAAGGCCGGAACTTCGGATGGAAGGCGGGTCTCCACCTTGAGGATGTGCCAGCCGGACTTCGTTTCGATCGGGCCGAGAACCGTGCCGGCGGTGGCGTTGAAGACGGCTTTGTCGAGGTCGGGGAGCAGCTCGCCGCGGGCGACTTCGCCGAGGTCGCCGCCTTTCTCTTTGGTGCCGGCGTCGGAGGAGGTAGTGGCGAGTTTCGCAAAATCGCCGGTGCGGGCCTGCGCGGTCAACGCATTCGCACGTTCACGCGCGGCCTCGACTTTCGATGCATCTGACGGCTTGATCACGATGATCTCGCGAAGACGGGCGCGCTCGGGAAGGCGATAGCGTTCCTTCTCGCGGTCGTAGCGTTCCTTCAACTCTTTGTCGGTCAGCTCATCGCGCTGGCGCAGCTCGCGGCCGAAGACCTTGTTCATCAGGATCGTGTCGTGGAGGCGGGCCTCCATGTCGGCGCGGGTCATGCCGGACTTGCGCAGCGATTCGTCGAACTCAGCATCCGTCTTGATGCCGTACTGCTCTTTCAGGCGCGACATCGCGTCCTTCAGCTCGTCCGCGGCCACAGAGAGGCCGAGGCGGTCGGCGCGGTCCTTGATGAGGAGCTCGGCGATGAGATCGGTGGAGAGGTTTTTCCGCAGCTCCTCTTTCTTGGATGCGGCGTCGGCGGGCGTCGTGGAGGTCTGATCGATCTCGGTGAAGGCATCGTGGAGCCGGCGCGCGTACTGCGTGCGGGTGACGACGCGGTCGCCGACGCGGATGACGATCGCTTCGACGAGTTGGGCGGCCGTGAGGCTGACCGCGCTGGCGGTGAGGACGAGTGCGAGAATCGTTTTCTTCATGCGTTTTTTCTTTGACGTGGAAGTAGGGACTGCGGTTGCTTTCGGACCGAGAACGGTGCGGCGCAGGAGATTTATTCGTTTTCCGACTTCGAGAAGCCGCCGGTGTATTTGAACGGCAAGCGCTTGGTAAGGACGGCCACCTGCAGTTCCGCGCGGGCCTTGGCGACGAGCTGGGCCATCCGAGCGCGGATGGCGTCGTCCTTGAGGCGTTCGCGGATCACTGGCTCGGCGGTCGGGAGGTCGATGACGCCGGGAGGACGCCGGTCTTCGACCTTGAAAATGTGGAAGCTGGCGTCGGTGCGGATGATGCCGCTGACGCTGCCCGGCTTGAGCGCGAAGATCTCGTCTTCGAACATCTTCGGCAGCTCTCCTCGGCTGACATAGCCGATCTCGCCGCCCTTCTTGGCGTTCGGCGCGAGCGAGTACTGGCTCGACAACTCCTCGAACGACCCGCCGGCCTTCAGCTTCGCTGCGATGTCGTTCGCCACCGCTTCGTCGTGCACGAGGATCTGTTTGACATGAACTTCTTCGCCGCTGCGGAACTCCGCCGGATGCTGGTCGTAGTAGGTGCGGATATCGGCGTCACTCGGCGCGGGAACATTTTCGGACTGATCGCCGATCAGCTTCTGTCTCCGCATCTCGTCGCGCTTCTCGATGACGGTGACGCCTGCGTCGTTACGAACGGAGGATGCGATCTGCTCGGCCGGAATCTCGACTCCGTGCGTGGCAGCGTATTCGGACAGGATCACTTCCTCGAGGTATTGATCGACCATGGCGCTGGCCACTTCGGGACCGAGCTGCGCGAGGTCGGTGCCGGTATTGCGGTCGAGGTAGCGCTTGAAATCGCCGAGCGTGACCATGCGCTCGCCGACGCGCGCGACGACGTCGGGCGGAACCGACGGTTTCCGATGACACGCGGCGGCCGCGATCAATACGGCTGCGAGGGCGAGGGCGAGGCGGCGCACGGGGCGCGCGAAGTGTAGCCGATTGGTGCTTGCGCCGCACTCGGCATCAAAACAGAATGCCGTCAACTGGAGACCGATTCGACATGAGAAGAATGGCCCTGATTTTCTCGCTGCTCGCCCTCTCGCTGCCCTTTTCGCTGCCTATGTACGCGCGCAAGGTTCCGCGCTCGCAGATGACCGTAGGCAATCCCGCTGCGCTGACCATCACCGCCGTCGATGACGCGCTGCCGGCTCGTCTGCTCGCACAGTGGAAAGCGCGAGGTGTGGCGCGGCGCGCAGCGCACGCAAGCGGAGTCCACGCGTCGGCCATCGCCGACTCCGTCTCCGCCCGGGCCTTCATCATTCCGGCGGCCGGCAGTCTTGCGGCCGGCGGCGGCGCGCTCTTCTTCCGCTCCGACGTCACCCTCGTCAACTATCGCAATACGCCGCAGCAGGTGCTGGCCGGCTTCTGGGCACAAGGGTCGACAAATACCATTGACCCTGCGAATTTCAAGACCATCACGCTGCCGCCCGGTCAGTTCGTCACCGTTCAGGATTTCGTCGCCACCGCCCTCGGCAAATCCGGGCTGGGAACGCTCATCTTCATCCCGTACACCGGCACCGATTTCGACCCCAACGGCGCCATCGACGGCTTCTCGCGCATCTACACAAAGCAACCCGGGTCGACCGGAACCGTGTCGCAGCCGTTCGATGCCGTCGATCCCGACACGCAATCCCTCCAGTACGTCGACGAGGCGATCGCTCTCGGCCTTCGTCAGGACACCGACTTCCGCACGAACTTCGGCATCGTGAACGTCGATGGGTCCGACCACGTCTATAAGGTGAGCTTCGTCGGCGAAAAACTGCAGACCACTGTGACCGTGACGGTCAAAGCCTACGGGATGATCCAGCAGGCGATCCCCGCCGGCGATTACGGCGCGGTATCGATCCTCTTTCAATTGACCGACGCCGGAAACAACTTCGTGAGCTGGGTCGGCTACGCCAGCAGCACCGACAACATCACCGGCGACGGCTGGGTCTCACTGGCTTCCGCGGATCTGTCGCCGAGCGAACTAGATGTGATCGGGTATTGAACCGCAGTAGATTAGTGGACTAGTAGGTTAGTAGATCAGAGGTGTTCGCCATCGTCCTCCTTCCTAATCTACTGATCCACTAGTCCACGAATCTACTAACCAACAATGCTCACTTCACAAGCGCAGATCGACGAGAACGCTTCGGCGGAACTCATGCAGCTGGATGCCGATCATCCCGGCTTTCATGACCCCGTCTATCGTCGCCGGCGCAATGAAATCGCGCGCGCGGCGCTCAACTACCGCGAGGGCGAGCCGGTTCCTTCGATCGGGTACACAGAGCAGGAGCACGACGTGTGGGCCGAGGTCTGGCGGCACCTGGATCCATTGCACGATCGGTATGCATGTCGCGCGTATCGCGAGGCCGGCGAGCGCATCGCGCTGTCGCGGGAACGGATTCCGCAGCTCACCGACGTCAATGCCACCATCCAGCCGCTCTTCGGATTTCGCATGACGCCCGTGGCCGGACTCGTCGCGGCGAAGTCGTTCCTCTCGCAACTCGGACGCGACACGTTTCTCTCGACGCAGTACATGCGTCATCACAGCGTCCCGCTCTACACGCCCGAGCCGGATGTCGTGCATGAACTGATCGGACACGCCGCCACCTTCGCCGATCCGACCTTCGTCGCGCTCAATCGCGCGTTCGGCGAAGCGGCGTTGCGGGCGCACGACGATCCCGAAACGATCGAGCGCATCGGTCGGCTCTACTGGTACACGCTCGAATTCGGCGTCGTGCGCGAAGGAGGACGTCTCCGCGTGTACGGCGCGGGACTGCTCTCCTCGTTCGGCGAGCTTGGCCGCTTCGAAAATGAAGAAGAGCTGCGCAGTTGGGACGTCGAGGTAATCGCGAATACGTCCTACGACCCGACGCAGTACCAGCAGAACCTCTTCGTCGCGCCGAGCTTCGAAACGATGGCGAACGATGTGACGCGCTGGCTCGCTCTTATCAAGTGACAGCAATAAGAACGCGTCACGCGGAGTACGCGGAGAGGCGGAGGGCGGGGAGTTGTTTTTCTCCGCCCCTCTGCGTTCCCCGCGTGAACCCGTTCCCTTTGAGTTATCTACGCCGCCAATCCCCGCAACGTCATCTCAATCGCATCGATCACTTCCGGCCCTTGCACCTTCAGCGGGAACGTCAGCACGCCGTTCGGCGAAAACTTCACGTGCGGATCCTGTTGAATCAGCACCAGCAGCTTGTTCGGATCGACCTTGGCGGTCGCTGTCAACTTCACCACCGCGCGCGCGCCTTCGCGGACGATCGAGACCACGCCCATGTGCTGCGCGAAGCGCTTCACCTGGACGAAGCGGATCAGGTTCTCCACGTTCTGCGGCAGTGCGCCGAAACGGTCGCGCAACTCGTTGCGGATCTCTTCCAACCGATCGTCGGTCGATGCCGAGGCGATCTTCTTGTAGAACGTCATGCGCAGGTTTTCTTCGCTGATGTAATTCTTGGGGATGTAGATGTCGACGCCGAGGTTCATCGACGTTTCCACCTCCTCCTCGATGCGCTCGCCCTTCATCTCGCGGATCGTCTCCTCGAGCAGGCGCGTGTACATCTCGAATCCGACCGCCGCGATCTGGCCGGACTGCTCGCCGCCGAGGATGTTGCCGGAGCCGCGGATCTCGAGGTCCTTCGCCGCGATGCGGAAGCCGGCGCCGAGGTCGGAGAACTCCTGGATCGCGGCCAGGCGCTTGCGCGCGTCGGAGGTCAGGATCTTGTCGCTCGGCACGAGCAGGTAGCAGAACGCCAGCCGATCGCTGCGCCCCACGCGTCCTCGGAGTTGATAGAGCTGCGAGAGCCCGAAACGCTCTGCGTGATTGATGAGGATCGTGTTGCAGGCAGGGATGTCGATGCCGTTCTCGATGATCGTCGTCGCCAGCAGCACGTCGTACTCGCGCTGGATGAAGGCGAGCATCGCCCGCTCCAGCTCGCGCTCCTCCATCTGCCCATGGCCGACGATGACCTTGATGCCGGGCACCAGCTTCTCCAGGTACTCCTTCATTCCATAGATCGACTCGACACGGTTGTGCACGAAGAAAATCTGCCCGCCGCGGCCGACTTCGAACTCGATCGCCTCGCGGATGAATTCGTCCGTGAACGACACCACCGCGGTCTGAATCGCCAGCCGGTCCTTCGGCGGAGTCTCGATCACCGAGATGTCGCGGATGCCGACCAAGGACATATGCAGCGTGCGCGGAATCGGCGTGGCCGACATCGACAGCACGTCGATCGCCTTCTTCATCTGCTTAAGTTTTTCCTTCTGTCCGACGCCGAAGCGCTGCTCTTCGTCGATCACCAGCAGTCCGACGTCTTTCAGCTTGATGTCCTTCGAAAGGACGCGGTGCGTGCCGATGATGACGTCGATCTCGCCGCTTTCGAGCTTGCCGAGGATCGCCTTCTGTTCTTTGGCGCCGTAATACCGCGACATCAGCTCGATCGTCACCGGGAACGACGCGAAGCGCCGCAGGAAGGTGCGGTAGTGCTGATAGGCGAGCACGGTGGTCGGCGCCAGGACGACCACCTGCTTCCCGTCCATCACCGCTTTGAACGCGGCCCGCATCGCCACCTCGGTCTTGCCGTAGCCGACGTCGCCGCACAGCAGCCGGTCCATCGGTTTGCGCGACTCCATGTCCGACTTCACGTCGTCGATCGCCGATTCCTGATCTTCCGTCTCGTCGAATTCGAACGCATCCTCGAACTCGAACTGCCACGGCGAGTCCTTCGAAAACGCGTGCCCCTGCACCATCTGCCGCGTGGCGTAGAGCTTGAGCAGCTCGTCCGCCATGTCGCGCATCGCCTTCTTGACCGACGCCTTCGTGCGCGCCCACGCCGTGCCGCCGAGCTTGTCCAGCTTCGGCTGCGTGTCCGCTCCGCCCGAGTATTTCTGGATGAGATTGAGGTTCTCCATCGGCATCAGCAACTTGCCGCCGCCGGAGTACTCGATCTCCATCACCTCGCGCTCGTTCGCTCCGAACGGGATGCGCTGCAATCCATGAAAGCGCCCGACGCCGTGATCGACATGGACGATGTAATCGCCCACCTTCAGATCCCGCAGATCCGTCACGAATGCCTCGGAGGCCCGCTTCTTCCCGCCGACGCGCGTCGAAGTGGGAGGCTCGAACAGGTCCCACTCCGAGTAAACGGTGAGGTTCAACTCCTCGAAGTCGAATCCCCGAGGAAGCGCGCCATCCGCGATGACGATCTCCGCCTGCAGATCGTCGCTCGCCGCGACAAACGGAACGTCAAACTCCTTGAGCAGCCGCTCGACCTTCTCCCGTCCGCCTTTTGTCGCGGCGAAGAACACTTGACGCCGCCCGCTCTCATGCCCCCGCTTCACATCGGACGTGAACTCCGGCAACCGGTTCGTATACCGATCCACCTGCGGCGCCCGAAGGCGAAACTCCTCGAACTCCCGGAGCGCCGGCGTCTCGCCGGCTGGCTCGGCGGCGTCTCGCCGCCGCTCGGACGACCGCCCAACATGCACCTCCGAAAACGCCAGCCTCGCCGCCCCCAAGAACCCCAACACCTCGGGACCCGCCGTCGTCAACTTCTCAGGCGGATACACCGCCCGCCCTTTCTCCGCCGCCGCGTCGTACTCCATCCGCAGCACCGACTCGAACTTGGCCACATTCGTCGTGATCTGGTCCGGCTCGATCAGCGCGAACATCCACTCCGCCGGATGGAGGTACTCCAGAAACGACACCGTCTCCGCCGCTACCGGCACGTAATGCTCGATCCCCGGAAACGTCCCGTTCTCGTTCAGCCGGTCGATCTTGTCCGCGACGTCGCGCTTGAACAGCGGATCCATGAAGTCGAGCGACAGCCGCCGCGCCAGCGCCGACCGCATCGCCTTCGTCACCGCAAACTGCCCCATCGGCAGCACGCTCACCGGACCGCTCTCATCCTCCGACCGCTGCGTCTCGACGTCGAACCACTTCAGCGAATCGACGGTGTCCCCAAACAACTCCACTCGAACCGGCTTCGCCGTATTCGGCGGAAAAAGATCGAGGATGCCGCCCCGAAACGCGAACTCCCCCGCCTCCCCGACGAGGTCCGTCCGCACGAAGCCATTCTCGACCAACCGCTCCAGCAGCTCCCGCATCTCCAGCTCATCGCCCTCGGCAATTCGCACAATGCGCGACGCAAACTCCTCCGGCCGAGGCAGCCGCGAAAACAACGCCCGCGCCGGCACGATCAGAATCTCGACGCTGCGGTCGATCAGCATCCCCAGCGCCCGAATCTCGTTCCGCACGACCCCAAGCGACGGCGCCAGATCCTGATACGGCGACAACGAAGGCGACGGATACGCCGACACACACCGCGCCTCGTGATGAAACAACCTCAGCGAAGCCTCGAAGTCATCAATCGCCGCATCCCCAGGAACGACGATCGCGATCCGCTTTTTCGTAGTGTCTTGCAACGTAGCCAGACACAACGCCCGCGCCTCGACCGCCGCCCCAGTGACGTCGACACGCCCCTCCTCGACGCGCTTGCTGATCCTCCGAAAGGCCTTCGTCTTCGCCAACTCCGCGCGGACGCGGGCGGTCAGGGTGGGGGAGGGAGGCATGGGAGGGGGATTCTAATGCGGGAGCTCAGGTGAACAGGAACACCGGATCGCGAAAGAGAGGATTCTGCATCCCACCTTTTCTCAAGCTCGGTGTCTTAAAAGACGGACTGAAAGGAGCTGGGAAATGGCGAGGCGTTACAACGGGCATATGAACGGCGAGCAGTACCTCGGCAACAAGGCCAAGAAGCAGGTTCACGATCTCGATAACGAGAAGACCGGCGCAAATGAGTGCCAAATCGATGAGATCATTCGCGCCGGAAACGACACGCCATTCTCTTCGCTCGCCGCAGCACACGGGGCTGGCTATGCGGACTGCGATTATTGCTTGAAATGATGCTTGCGGTTGTCAGTTGCGGCTACGTCATGATCGGCACTTCGGTCGCGATCATGGTCGCGATTGGTGTGTAGAGGTCCACTTCCAATTCAGAAGCACTGATCGAAACGACAAGCGAATAGTCAACGCTATCGTTCCCGCGTTTTAGATGGGGCTTCTCCTTCCACCATCCGCCTACAGGGAACACCGCAATGTGTTCCCTGTCGGCCAGCTGCGCGGCCGGACCCCGCCAGCGGTCGGAGTGAAGAGAACCTTTTGTTCGAAGCCGCGGACCGAGATCCCATTTCGGATCGTCCGCTGAAGTCATCAGTACTTGTGATTCGTCCTCTTCGCGTGCAATCAGATTTACGCGACTGCGAAATCCGTCCAGCAACTCTTCCGGCATTTGCATTTCGAACCGAAGCCCGTGTGAAGCATAACGGTGTCGACGCGCCCAACCTCGACGCGCTGGGTTTGGTTCGACGAAATACGAAAGCGTTACTCGCAGCTCAACCTCGCTATCGCCGAGATCACGTAGAAGTTCCGATGGCCAAGGCAGCCGATGCAGGTGCATCTCGTTCAGCGATATACCGCTGCGCCCCTGCGCGAATGGTTGAATGGTCGATTCGGCAAGTAGCGTCACCTGATTCGAGGCGCTCCATCGTGCGCGCTCGATAGATGGGACACCAAAGCCACAATGACGAATCAACCGCTCGGTTGCCGTTCTCGAGGTGCCTCCGTAGGTCTCTCGCATCACATTTGTCCATGAGGCGGAGTGAACGAGGAGAGCGCGAATTGTTTCGGGCCGCAGATGCGGATACTCAGTTTCCAGCGTACCGCCGAATCGCGCTCCGAGAGCACATGCGGCACTTGTCTCACCAGTCGTTCTGAAGAGCCTCTCTTCCGGCCTGCTGTGCGTCGTTAGAAGCGCAAGTGAGTCAATTGTGTCGGACTGCGATCCGATCGCGTCGGTCGCTGCATTCCCTCCCTCGAACACTACATCTGGCTTAAGTGGCCATGTAGTAGACCATGCGCACGACGTGCTCGTAAGCGGGCTGAGGTCGCCCGGCCGCGCGACCGCGTGCCATTCGTCGAAGAACTCCTCATCAATCTCCCACTTCTCGGTGAAGGCACCTACCGTAATTGCGTTCCAAGCCTGAGCAGGATCATGAATTTCTTCCGTTGAGAGATGCGAAGGATGGCTGCTCCAAGCTTCCCGCGACCAATTGTTTCCGGCCGAAACGATGAAAAGTCGTTTGGGTCCCCCGTCAACAGCGCAAGCTAAACGATCGATCTCAGCCGACCACGAGGTGGGACGGCCACGATCTCCCATCACAGGAGCTGTCACAGTTAAGGCGAACACACGTCGTCGCTCTGGCGCGACGATCTCCACGAGGCTCACCGCGTCGCGCGTAATCACGCCATGCAGATCACGCTGAACTCCGCCAGCCCCGGGGTAGATCTTCACCGACTCCAAGACGCTCTCTACAACAACGGGGCCGTTGCCTCGGAAGACTTCACTCAAATCGCCGAAAAGCGCCAATCCCGCCATCATCGTCCCGTGGCCTTCGGTGTCGTCGATACGCCATTCTGGACGGGCCGCGAGGACTGCTTCCGGATCAATGAATGGCGAAAGCAGGGGATGAGCATGTGTGACTCCTGAATCGAGCAAGCACACTGATGCTGGGTCGTCCACAGTAATGACGCGTCCTAGTAAATCGATCGACCATTCGCGAGCGTCTGGACCGCGCAACTCCGCATAAAAGAGCGGCGCATCTTTTGCGCGGCGCAACTCGGCGATTTCGTCTAGGACATCGACCGAAGCGGCTAGTTGCGCGATCGTCCCGGTGACGAGGAAGACGTGACGATCAGGGAAAACCAGGAACTTCTCGGAAACTGAAAGGCCGATGATTTTGGCTCTCTCGATGAATGCGGTCGTTGTAGCCGCCGCACGCGTCCACACCTCGAATCGAGCGCTTAGGCCATCCGCGGGTAATGCCGCATCATCCGTCCACAAATCGGCCAACACCGCGAGACGGATCTCCGAGATGATTGAGATGAGGCGCGAGTTCGCGGGGTTGCCAGACAAAGTATCTGCGAAGGAGTCTGCGTACGCGCGCAATTTTCGTTCGAAGATGTGGAGCTTGCCGGCCGGCACGTATACTGTCACGCGAACTGCTTCAGCAGTCCTTTGAGTCGCGACGATTTCGATGCCTGCCTTTCGGTGTTCCAGGGAGGTGATGTTCTCCTCAAACCCAGGCTCTACCTCAAAAAGAAGATGCACACCTTCCTTGGCTCCAACGCTGATTGCTACAGCGGACCTTTGATGCTCGTCCGCTAGGCGCATCGCCTCTCTCAGTTCGCTCAAGAGTTTTGCGGCATGCGCGTCACGATCACGCTTCGGCAGCGGCGGTGGCTCGATTTTCAGTGGCGGTCGTTGATACCGTTCAGCCGAGGTGGCGCCCCTTAGGATTAGGTGAGGTAAGCGAGTGACGGGCACGCCTGACTAATTTCCTTATCCGGCAGCGGATTGCGATTTTGCTCGTTTTCGCTCTTCAATTGACGCTCGTAGTTGATCCGTATCGATCGCGTCACGATCAGCAAGTATCGCCGCTTTCGCCGCATCATCGCAGGCTTTGATGATCTCTGCGTAGCTCAGCCCAGCGGAGAGCGACGCAACGGCATCCCAGTTCACTTGGCTCGTATCGAGAGTGGAAAAGCGTCCACGCAACGCGCGCTTCGCTAAATCAATGGAAGGGAAATCGTAATCAAGGACATCATCAAAACGTCTTGATAACGCGCGATCGAGAAGCTCGGGATGATTTGTTGCGGCTACGACTAAAGATGACGGGTCCATCTCTTCGAGCAACGACAGGAACGAATTGAGGATGCGTCGCACTTCTCCTACATCGTTAGAAAACGTCCGTTGGCCGCCGATTGCGTCGAACTCGTCGAAGAGATATACCCCTTGCGTTCGCCGCATTGCGTCAAACACGAGACGAAGTTTGGCAGCGGTTTCACCCATGAACTTAGTGATCAGACCGTCTAGCATGATGGAAAAGAGGGGAACGCGAAGTTCGCCCGCCAACGCACGCGCTGTCATCGTCTTGCCTGATCCCGGTGGGCCAACGAGTAGGAGTTTCGATCGAGGAAACAATCCGTGCGACCGCAGCTTCGCATCCTGCCGATGCTCGTGAAGAACGCGGCGCACTCGTTTCTCGAGATCCTTCGGCAAGATGACATCTATGAGGCGGACATCGGGATACGTAACCGACAGCAGGCCCGCGAGCTCCCCACGGGGCTGCGCAAGCGGAGTCGGTAACCGATGCTGATGCTCGACGACCGAGCGCTGCTTTCCGCGGATCGAATCGATGAGTTTCCTGAGGTCGGTCGCAAGCTTTCCATGCCCTAGATGGGCCTCATGGGCAGCCATCTGCAGCGCGACGGAGTAGAGACGTTGATCGTCGCCTTCTTCAAGGCTTTTTAGCAGCGCTTTGAGCTGCGCACCCGTCGGCATTCTGTGTATTCCTGAACTATTCTAGCTGAATGCTCGATGCTTGGATCCCGCCGTTCGCTCGTTAGGAATGTCCAAATGTTCGTTCGCGCACAAGCTCACTACCTTAATCTTCCTTCCGGGATTTCGGCGAGACCCGGGGTCTGCGGTCGAAGACCTTGATGAGTTCTGACGGATGACGGTTGAGAGCGTCGGCTAACCGCAGAAGCATGCCGAGGGTGGGTGTCGTTACTCCACGCTCGAGCTGGCTGATGAAGGGAGTGCTCGTTCGTGCTTTCTCGGCGAGTTGCGCCTGCGTCAGTCCGCGAGCTGTTCTAAGCCCCCGCAGGTGAGCGCCAAATACTTCGCCTTCGTCGCGGGGAGTGAGCGTCAAGCGTGCTGCTCCCATTGACAAAGGCGCGATGCGAATATAGTATATATCATCTAATGCAGGAGCCGCCTACCATGATCCCAGCCGACCTCCACAGCATCCGCCGCATCTTCCTCACCCCTCGTCCGAACGTGCCGCTCATGACGGCGGCGGATTTGTTGGGGATGTCGCTGCGGGAGCTGAAACGGGACATTGCGGATGGGGTGATTGTAGCGGTTTCGACTGCCATGGGGACGAAGGTGGCGAAGAGGAGCTGATCGCGACGGCGATGCGGCTCTGGGATCAGTCGGCGATCGAAGAGGCGCTCGGCGATGACGCCCCTCGGCTGATCCCCGAGGCCATCCGCCTCGTCGAGTTGCGCGCCTGCGTTCCGCGGTATCAGCGCGACGTTCTTCGCGAGCTGGCTCGCCGCGACGGGACATCCATCGACGCCGTGCTGACGCGCGAGCTCGAGGATGTGGTTTCGTCGCATGCGGAGGAGTTGGCGTCAGTGCTGCCGGATTTGCCCGCCGCGCTGGCGTGGCCTGGAGTGGTGGCGTGACGGCGTAGTACGGCCTATCCCACGAACTACTTTTTCGGCGTCCGGCGCGCGATCGCTGCCTCGCGAATCATTTCGCCGGCGTCGGCGCCGAGGACCTCGGCCACCTCCAGGATCAGGGAGAGGCTGGGAACGTTTCCGCCTGCTTCGACTACGCCCAGGTATTGAGCGTTCATCCCGGCGCGCTGGGCGAGCTTGCGCAGAGTCCATCCGCGCGCCTGCCGCTCGCGGCGGAGAATCGCGCCGAAGACGACGGCATCGGGATCGGGTCTCCGGGATAACGTCATCGCTTCAATGTTAGAGCTGCGGCAGGGAAGCCGAAAGGTATTTTCCGTGGGCGATATATCCAAGGACTTTTGAGTCGAGGCCGAATCTCTCCCGCAAAACAAGAAATTAAGCTCAGATACCTCCATGGAGGTTTGTTTCGTCTCCGTTCGGTTAAACCGCTCGGATGCCGAGCCTGTTCAAAAGGTCTGGCCCCTTCCGCAAAAGGCCATGGACTTATCGAAGAGAGGAAAATCCCTTTCGGAAAAGATCATCAGTCGCATGGGATACCGCCATGGATGAGTTGTCGATGTCGGCGAGCATTCGTTTAAGGGGGACCATCTTCTTCGAAGGCTGATTCTTCCGGTGTGAGAGGGCTATGGCCTTTTCACGCGGAGCCGCGGAGGCGCGGAGAAAGGCCAGGAACTCCGCGACTCCGCGTGAAAAACGTTCGCGCGCAGTGTAAAGTGACGCGGAAAAGTGTCTTATCTCGTCACTTTGCTGTTTTCCGGCTCCCTCTGCGGCCGAACGTCAAGACGACGTCGGTTCGGCATTCCGGGACGCGCGTAGGGTCATGGCGATGGCAAAACGTCGCGATCGCAGTGATCAGCTCCGGCAACTCGCCGAGGTGATTTTCCGGCTCATGCGCGAGTATGAGTTGGCGACGACCAGCCGGCTGAAAGTGGGCGGGCCTGTGGGGCGGATCCTGAAGCATCTCCCCGAATGGCGTGCGCAGCGCAAAGGGAACGAGGAAGGCGGCCGCAAGGCGAAGGAGCCCTCCTACTTCACGATGCTGGAGGCCGCCAACGAGCTGAAGGTTCCGATCTGCGCGTTCTCACCGACGATCGAGCATCAGCCGATCACCGATCCGCAGAGGAAGGTGCTGACGCTTTTCGCGCGCTGGACGCTTGCGAATTTCGCGCGCCGTCCCGAGGAGCGCGCGGCGTATACGAGCGACTTCGAGGATTTCGAGGCGTATGTGACGATCCGGAAGCAGGCCGACAGGCTCGCCGCCAGCCAGATCGGTACCGACACGCAGATCGAGCGGGAGGAGGTCGAAGTGCTCGAATCGATCCGCGGAATCGGTACCGACCGCCTGCAGGTCACGTACGTTCGCGGCAACTCGATGGCGGAGCGGCTCCATGACGGCGATCGCGTCCTGGTCGACGTTCACGAACGAACCCCTCAGAACGGCGACATCGTCGCCGTCGACCGCGGTCACCTCGGCCGCACGATCGGCTATTGGCGCCACGCCGGAAAGCGCTATCTCCTCGAGAAGGAGAGCGAACCGACCATCGACCTCGGCTCCGCCGACGATTTCACCATCCTCGGCACGGTCAAGGGCATCGTCTGGGCGCCGCTCGCTCCGCGCCGGCAATCGCGGTGAGAAAGAACGATCCGCAGATTCACGCAGATTCACGCAGATTGAGACCGTTCATCGTTTCTCCATCTGCGTAAATCTGCGTCATCTGCGGATGTATCCTTGCCACATGGATCCGAAGGAAATTGTGCATTCCGATCCTGAGATCGTCAGTGGGACTCCCGTTTTCGTCGGCACGCGCGTCCCCGCGCAGGCACTGCTCGATTACCTCGCGGGCGGCGAGACGATCGAAGAGTTTCTGGACGACTTCCCAAGCGTCTCTCGCGAACAGGCAATCGCCTTTCTCGAAGAAGCCGGACGGGCGCTGCTGGCGCGGATCGCGTGAGAGGCCAGTTGGCGCGAGGGCATCCGCGCCAGGCTTACCTCCGCGTCGCGATCTCCGTTCCCGGAACGCTCGCGCCGCCGTGGACGGCCCAGCGGCCGTCGAGCGTGCCGTCGGAGCGTTGGCGGTAGGAGGCCACGCCGAACCAGGACCGGTCGCCGCCGGTGTAGGCGACCGACAATGTGTCGTTTACCACGATTCCGACGCCGGTGTAGTGCTCCTTGGCGATCCACCAGCTGACGTCGTAGACATCGCCGCGCGGGGCGATGGTGAGACGTCCGGTGTAGGCGCCGACGCCGGGATTCGTGCCGGCGACGGAGTACGTTCCTGACCATCCGGACCTTGCCTGCATCGAGAATCCGGCGCACAACAGGGCTACCGTGAAGAGGGCGATCGCTACACGTCGCATGACTGCCTCCTGATTTTTTGGGCAGTTTATAACGGCGTAGTGCGGACGTCCTCGTCTGCATCCGGCGGGCGTCTCGCCCGTCGGGGGTGTCTTTGACACGACGCTACTTGCGACTTACGTTCGCGCGGCAGGTTCAGAAACCACCGTCGGGCGGGACGCCACGCCGGACGCAGACGAGGACGTCCGCACTACGCTGCGCCAGCCAGGTAGCGCGCGAGGTAGACGGCCGTCCGGCTCTCCTTCGACTTTGCCACTTCCGTCGGCAGACCTGCAGCGACGACGTGTCCGCCCTCCTCGCCGGCGCCGGGACCGATGTCGATGACCCAATCCGAGCCGGCGACTACGCGCATGTCGTGTTCGACGACGATGACTGTGTTGCCGGCGTCGACGAGGCCGGAGAGTTGCGTCATCAGTTTTTCGACGTCGGCGGGGTGGAGGCCGGTGGTTGGTTCGTCGAGGATGTAGAGCGTGTTGGCTCGGCCGATTCGTTGGAGCTCGGTGGCGAGTTTGATGCGTTGGGCTTCGCCGCCGGAGAGCTCGGTGGCGGGCTGGCCGAGGCGGATGTAGCCGAGGCCGACTTCGCGCAGGACGGAGAGCGCGCGATGGACGTGCGGCTCCTCGGCGAAGAACTCCCACGCCGCGTCGACCGTCATGCCGAGCACCTCGGCGATGTTTTTTTCGTTGTAGGTGATCTCGAGCGTCTTCGCGTTGTAGCGCGCGCCGTGGCAGGTGGGGCACGGCGCATAGACGCTCGGGAGGAAAAGCAGCTCCACCATCACGAAGCCTTCCCCCTCGCACGTCTCGCAGCGGCCTTTCGCGACGTTGAACGAAAAGCGGCCGGCGTCGTAGTGGCGCGCTCGCGCGGCTTTCGTCGCGGCGAAGAGTTTGCGGACGTGGTCGAAGAGGCCGGTGTACGTGGCCAGGTTCGAGCGCGGCGTGCGTCCGATCGGCTTCTGATCGACGCGAACGAGTCGCTTGATCTGCTCCATGCCGGCGACGATCTCGCCTCCGATCGTCTTGACGACCGGCGCGAGCGCGTCGGCCTCGTCGACTTCCGATTCGAGCTCGTGTCCGAGGCAGTCGGCGATCAGCTCGACGAGAACCTGGCTGACGAGGCTCGACTTGCCGGAGCCGGAGACGCCGGTGACGGTCGTGAAGACGCCGAGGGGGAACTCGGCATCGAGCTCGTGAAGGTTGTTGCGCGTCACGCCTTCGAGGCGTAGCCAGCCTTTTGGTTTGCGGGTGTCGGGTGTCGGGGGTCGGGTGTCGAAGCCCGAAAGTAATTCTCCGACTCCCGACTCCCGACTCCCGGCACTCGATCGAAACAGATGCGCGCGCGTTTGCGACGTTTCAATCTTCGCAAGTCCCGCCGGCGGACCGCTGTAGAGAATCTCGCCTCCGTGCTCGCCGGCGTTCGGTCCGACGTCGACGATCCAGTCGGCGTGGCGGATGACGTCGAGCTCGTGCTCGACGACGAAGAGCGAATTGCCGGACGCTCTCAGTTTGTCGAGCGCGCGCAGCAACGCCTCGGTATCGGCGGGATGGAGGCCGGCCGAGGGTTCGTCGAGCACGTAGACGACGCCGAAGAGATTCGAACGCACTTGCGTGGCCAGCCGCAGCCGCTGCAGCTCCCCGGGAGAAAGCGTCGGCGTGCTGCGTTCGAGCGAGAGATAGCCGAGTCCGAGGTCGAGGAGGATTTCGATCCGCGCGCAGAGGTCGTACGCGATGCGCTGCGTGACGATCGCTTTCTCCGGATGTCCGGCCGACGCTTTCGATGCGGTCGTGCCGTCCGCGTACGGACGCGTCACCGTCGCCAATCGCGCCAGCGGCAATGACGAAATCTCGGCGATGTCGTAGCCGGCGAACTTTACCGACAGCGATTCGCGGCGCAGACGTTTGCCGTGACACAACGGACAATCGGCGCTGAGCATGTAGCGCGCGGCGCGCTTCTTCATCAGCGGACTTTGCGTATTCGCAAACGTGTGCAGCACGTGCCGCCGCGCGCTGGTGAAGGTGCCCATGTAGCTCGGCTCTTCCTTCCTTTTCAACGCGCGCCGCGTCTCCTCGGGCGTGTATCCGGCGTAGACGGGAACGGTCGGCTGATCGTCGGTGAAGAGGATCCAGTCGCGATCCTTCCGCGGCAGATCGCGCCACGGACGATCGACGTCGTAGCCGAGGGTGACGAGGATGTCGCGCAGGTTCTGGCCGTGCCACGCTGGCGGCCAGGCGGCGACGGCGCGCTCGCGAATGGTGAGCGAATCGTCCGGCACCATCGACTTCTCCGTCACCGTGTACACGCGCCCGAGGCCGTGGCACTCGGGACACGCGCCCTCGGGTGTATTCGGCGAGAACGACTCCGCGTATAAGAGCGGCTGATTGCGCGGATAGTCGCCGGCGCGCGAATAGAGCATCCGCAAGAGATTCGAAAGCGTGGTCACGCTGCCGACCGAGGAGCGCGTCGTCGGCGATCCGCGCTGCTGCTGGAGCGCGACCGCAGGCGGCAGTCCGATGATGTCGTCGACCTCCGGAACCGCCATCTGATGGAAGAGTCGCCGTGCATAAGGCGACACCGACTCCAGATACCGCCGCTGCGCCTCGGCATACAACGTCCCGAACGCGAGCGACGACTTCCCCGATCCCGACACCCCCGTGAACACGACCAGCGAGTCGCGCGGAATGTCGACGTCGATGTTCTTGAGGTTGTGCTCGCGCGCCCCGCGCACGTGGACGAAGCGGTCGTGAAGGTGATCAGTCACGCTCCGCGTTGTTCGCGTTCTGTGCCACTCTCAGTAGCCGTCGGCGAGCAATCCGCGATTGATCGGAGCGCTGGCGTCCTCGCCGGCTGGCCTGGCTGCGTCTCGCTGCCGACCCGGCACCCGCGCAAGTCTCTCATTCGGCGGCGGGGACGCCGCCGAGCCAGCCGGCGAAGACGCCGGCGTTCCGGCCGCGAGATTTCTGTAGCATTCATCATGCGCAAGGCTCAGTTCGTCGTCGGGATGGTCATGGTTCTCGCGTTCCTGAGCAGCGGCGCCTACATGCACCTCCGGCTGCACCACCTTCACCAGACGCCGGACGCGCAACGCATGGTCTATCGCGCGTCGCACATCAACATGCTGTTGATCGGCGCGCTGAATATTGCCAGCTCGCGGCGCGCGCGGAGTGCGGAGCGAGCCGCGATTCTCATCGACCGCCTGACGGCGATGCTCGCAATCGCTGCCGCGGCATTCTTCGTCGCAGCGTTCGTCCGCGAGCCGCTCTACGCGCACTTGTATCGTCCGTGGACCAGAGTGGCGGTCTACTGCACGTTCGCCGCGGCGATCGTCGACATCATCGCCATCGCTTCGAAACGCGTGACAAATGGCACAGCGGCGGAGCGCTGATCCCTGTATCTTGGCGCAAGTCCCTCTTTCTGAACTCGTCCGTCCATCCTCACATCGCAACGAAGGAGCATTGATGTTCAAGGGAGTTTGTGTGTCTACGTTGTTCGTAGTCTTCATCGCGGGTGTCGCCTCGGCCGCGACGTTCACCGTCACCAACACCAACGCGACCGGACCGGGATCGCTCGTCGACGCCATCAGCCAGGCGAATGCGTCCGCCGGTCCGCACACGATCAACATCACCGCCTCGGGGACGATGAGCGTGACTACGCCGCTGGTCCTGACGCAGCAGATGACCATCAACGGGCCGGTGGCGACGCCGCCGGTGTTCACGATCGATGGCGGCAACGCCACGCGGCTGATCCAGGTTTCGGCGTCGGCAGCGGGACCGATGACGCTCACCGGCATCACGCTCACGCACGGCAGGGTCGACTCTGCGAAGGGCGGCGCGATCGACGTTCCGGCCGGCCGGACGCTCAATCTCACGAACTGCCTGGTCACGGCAAATTCGACGACAGGGACGTCCTCCGCGGACATCTTTCTCTCGGCGGGCGGCGCGATCAGCGTCGCCGGAACGCTGAACGTTCAGTTCTCCTTTATTTCCGACAACTCCGCGACCGGCCCAGGCGGCGCGATCTACTCCGCGGCAACGGCGACAGTGTCGATCGCCGGCTCGCAGCTCACCGGCAATCAGGCCTCCAACTTCGCCGGCGCGATGTATTGCAGCGCTTCGGTTCTGATCACGATCACGAACACGACGTTCTTTGGCAACCAGTCCGGAACGGGAGGAAGCGGCGCCATCGGTTTCACAGACACGAAGGCGGTGATCCGCGGATGCACGTTCTCCGGTAACGCGACGCTCGGCGCCGGCGGTGCGATGGTTACGAATTCCCGGACCGGAGAAGCCATCGGCATCGAAAACTCCACGTTCAGCGGGAACTCGGCAGATTTCGCGGGCGCGTTCTATGCGCAAGCCGGTACGACGGATCTTCGCAACGTGACCATCACCGCGAACACCGCGCACCGCTCCGGCGGCGGATTCAACAACCCCGGGCACGTCATCCTGCTGCGAAACTCGATCGTTGCCGGCAACACCGTCACGCAGTCCGGCGGCGCTGACTGCTCCGGCCCGGTCGATTCGAACGGCTACAACCTGATCGGCGACGCCAACGGTTGCACGGGCCTCGTCGCCACCGACATCACCGGAACGCTGGCCGCTCTCGCCCCGCTCGGCATCAACGGCGGCCCGACACTGACGCACCTTCCGTTCGCCTCCAGCCCTGCCTTCGAAGGCGGCAATCCCGCCGGTTGCCTCGGACTCAGCGGCGCGAACCTCACCGTCGATCAGCGCGGCTTGAGCCGTCCTTTCGGTCCTCGCTGCGACATCGGAGCGGTGGAGCTGCAGGTCGCTCCGCCGATCGTTCCGCCGCGGCATCGCGCCGCGCATCATTGATAGTCTCCACGATCTGTAGATGATCCACCGGCACCGCGTGATGCATGCCGAGGCCGCGCCTCGGCATGACGAATCGCCGCCGGCGGAAGTGCGATCGCACCTCGCCGCGATGCCATTCTGATCGCGGAGATGACGACCATGAACGAATACCAATTCACCGCCGAGGTTGCGCGTCAGACGCGAGTGCCGAACGCTGTCGAATTCTTTCGCGATGCGGCGGGAACGCTTCGCGAGCGCGCGTACGGCAACATCGTCGTGCACGCCAACTGGATGCCATTGGCCTCGGACGACGACATCGTGCGGATTGATCTGCGCGTAACCGGAGATTGCGCGGCGGCCGATATCCCGGCGTACGTCGAACTGTTCTTCCACGACGCGTTTCTTCTGTTCAACGTCGCGCTGCCCGGATCGTTCGGCGGCGCGATCACGGCAACGGGCGGCGAGTTTCGCGTGAACGACCTCTCCTTCGACGCCGCGCCGTTCGCCTGCGGAGCGCCGTCGATGCCGCTGCCCGAGGTCGTGGCGTGGTATCGCCCCGAAACGAATCAGATCGCCGCGACGCCGATGCAGACGGTGCTCTTTCATCTGCTCCACATCGGCCGCGGAGATCACGACGACTGGATGCAACGCGCGCGGCTGAACGAATGTCTGAAGGCGCTCGGCATCGACGAATCGATCGACGAGATCGCGGTCATTCACCCGATGCACGACGAGTCGCTCGACGCCCGTCTCGACGACAGCGCAACCGGCATCGTCGATCGCGCCATGGTCCGCGTGTTGACGGCGGTGCAGGCCGCCGCACGCGCTAGCTGACGATGCCGAATGCCTGCAGCGTATCGGCCGGCACGTCGTCGTGGACGACAACGCTGGGCCAGATGACGAGCGGCGGCGCCGCGATCAGTTGTTTCGGCAACTTCACGATGTGCAAATCATCGTAAAGATGGCCGCCGCAGTGCTGCGCCTGGCATCGCGACCGGATTCCTGGACCGCACTCGCGCCAGGGACAGGTACGGCCGAGGTAAGTGCCGGAGGCGTCGGCGAGAAAGACGTTCGCTCCGCGATTCATCGTCTGCGCATGTCCGGAGAGTTTCCGCGCCGCGGCGGCGACAGCCGGAACGGCCTCCTTCGCTGCGATCGTCACGAGCAGGTCGACACCATTCGGTTGCGGTTTCGGCGTCGCCAGCGATCCAATCAGCGCGATGCGCGCGACTCCGCGAATGTGTTTGGCGCGTTCGACGAACGTCACGGCGCCTTCGAGCAACTGCTGCCGCTCCACGAGGCGCGGCTGGTACGGCGGCAGCGGTTCGTAAAGTACGTTGATCCCCGCCTCGGCCAGAAACGCAACGATGTTCTCGCGACGCACCTGCTGCTCGAAATGGCGCCAGCGGTCCAATTCGCCCAACTCCTCCTGAAGGACGTCGCGAAACGCGCGAAACCCACCGCGGCGTAGCGCTAACGCATCGCGAAGCCGATATCGGAACTCTTCGTCCGAAACAGCGTCGATGAATCGTCGGGCGTCGTCAATCGAAGGACGAAACTCCTCAGGATCGAGTGAAACGAAACGCCCCGGCGGAGCCTCCTCCACCATCTCGATCGCGGCTTGCATCTCCTCGTCGACTTCCTCGTCGTACGCGTCTCCCGGCAGCGCGATGCACTTTCCGGATTCGGTATCGAGAACGTAATGAAACACATCGCGGCCCAGCTCGATCGCTTCCTCGAGCTCATTCATGTCGACGCGCAGGGTTTTGGTCATGGTGTGTGGTCAGAAGGGCGCTGTGAATGTCACTATCAGATCGTCCTCAATGAATGATCGCTGGATGTTGTCCGGCCGATCCGTTTCGAAGATGCTTCGATAATCCCTGAAGAAGATGAGGAATGCCTTTGAGAGCTTAGTCATGATGCGGTAGTCGCGCGCGGTGATCGGCAGCGGTTCCATGGCCCTGTCGAGACCAAACAGCGTCGGATAGGCTTGCGGTCCGGCGATCGGCCAGTGATGCTCTTTGATCTCGCGCATCATCGATGTTGGAAGTTCTTTCCTCGGCCCGAACGACATCGAACGGACCGAAAACCGATCCCTCGCCCGGCCCTTCGCCCGGCGAGTACCGAACGACAGATAGTCTTCGAGCGAGCGAAAGAGCAGCAGTCCGCTACTTTCTCCGGCGTTGCCGATCACCGACAGGCAAGCGCCTTTGACCCTCACCTTGGGGATGTCGACGCCGACGAGCTGATGGTCCTGAATGACTGTCCACGGTGCCGCGTAAAACAGAGACTGTGCCGCTTCGAAGAACTCAGCCGCGACATTCAGTGGAATGTTTCCGTCATCGAGATAGCTCGGCTGCATGTCGGCCGCCGTCTTTTCCTCGAGGTCCGCAAAGACTCGATCGAGCTCCGGGACAGGCGCCACAGTGACGGGGATTCCAGCCGTAACGCGCCGAAGCTCTTTGGCCAAACCCTCGCTCGGCACGCGGATCGAAGCGGGACGGGGCCGCAATCCGGTGTTCACTTGCTCCATCGCCTCCAGGAACACGTCGGCGAACGAAACTGCTTTTCGCGGATCGATGAGCGTCGCGCTGATGAGAAATCGCGTGGGTATCTCCATCCACAGCACGGCATCCGGCTGGAACCTCTCGTCACCTTCACGGATGATCGTGGCGACCGGGTAACGAGCTCCGAGCCATTCGATGATTTCGTCCGAGGGAGACACGCGCTGAACCTTGTAATGCGCCGGGGCTCGTGCGTCAACGGGCAGGCGAAAATCTGCCTGCCGCCCCAGGTCACTGCTTCGTCGCCATCTCCGCACGCAGCCGCTGTTCCTGTTCGCGCACCTCGGGCGTGAGCTCGTCGCCGAAGTCTTCCATCTCCATGATCGGACGGATCTCGAGATCGAAGTCGCCGCCCGAGGGATTGGGACAGCGCTTGGCCCAATCGATGGCCTCGTCCATCGACGCCACTTTCCACAGCCAGAAGCCGGCGATCTGCTCGCCCACCGGCGTGAACGGCCCGTTGACGACGCTCTTCGTTCCGCCGCCGAGGCGGACGCGTACGCCTTTCGAAGTCGGATGCAGCCCTTCGCCGGCCTGCATGACGCCGGCCTTCACCAGCTCTTCGTTGTACCGCCCCATCTCCGTCAGCATCGCTTCATCGTCCGGACCGTGACCGGCCTCAGAATCCTTGTTCGCTTTGACGATCACCATCACTCGCATCGCGTTCTCCTTAGATGGGTTTTAGGCGGCCGCCCGAAACGGTCGATGCACATTCCGAACCCTGCCGAACGTCGGCCGGAACGGCAACGACCAACTAGCCTCGGACGGCGCTCCGAAGATCGAACGCGCCTGCTCGATGGTCTCGTGGCGTGGTCGGCATTCTCAATGCCTATCCGGACATGATGAGGTGAGTGTGGGGCGGATCGCGGATAGCAGTTCGTCCTAGGGTTTCTTTGCTCCCGACTGGGCGGATGGGTAGGGATTCCTCCGTCTCCGTCACTCCTAGAGAGAGCGAACCCGCGGATAACTAAGGATTATCGTCTAGTTACGAATGATACTCACCGTCAGAGATCTGCTTCTCCTTCTGGTGGTCGCGGTATTGCTGTCCTTGTCTTACCTCACAATCAAGTACGCCAAGGCTAGCGGAACACACTTTCGTTCGTACGGCGCCTATCTCTTCGAAGCTCGCGGTCGCAGTCAGTCGCTGGCCAGCAACGCGGGCGCTGTCTTCTCGGTGACGTACTTCTTCGGTGCGACGTTCATTTACGGCATGGTGTTTGGCGCGTGGATTCGGATCATGACGGTCTTCGTCTTCGTCGCGGTGACGGCCCTTGCGATCTATGTCACGTCCCAAATCGATACGAGCAATGGGCGAGCGGCGGATTCGAATCTGCTGCTCGCCTTCTTTGCAAAGAAGCTCGAGCCGAATGACTTCCGCACGGTCGTGCGCATCTTCACGATCATCTATTTCGCACTTCTGGTCGAGGAACTCGCGGTCAGCCGCCTCGTTCTACACGCACTGACGCGACAGCCGATTGCCGTTGCGTTTCTTTTGACGACCATTTGCTTCGTTGTCTACACGTACCTCTACCTTGGCGGATTTCGTGCTGTCGTGACGGCCGATAGCGTGCAGATCATCGTCCTCATTCTATTTCTGCTGATGCTGGTTGTTCTCATGCGCGAGTACACGACACCGTCCGACTTGCTCTGGCGACATCTGGACCGCCAGAGACCGATGGCGAGCCTGAATCTGGCTGGAGCCGGCATATTTGGTATCTCATGGTTCATGCCGGCGGTGGACTTCTACTCGCGCTTGAACTTCAGCGGTCGTGCGAGAGGAAGCGAAACGACGGGATTCATCATGACGAGTTTCGCCGTAACAGGTACAGTGATGCTGATCGGAGCCCTCTTCGGTGATTGTCTGGCGTCTCACCTGGCCGTGACGTCGCCGTCCGATTACGTATTCAAAGCGATCCGCTTCTTCGTTGACGAGTCGCCACTCGTTGCGTTCATCTTCATTGGGGGCCTGTTCTCGATGATCTTCACCACCATCGATACGCTGCTGCTCTTGAATCTGCAGGTGGGGTATTACCAGCAGCGGCGCTGGTTCCGTCGCGAGAATTTGCTGAATATCCTTCTCGCGGCGATCGTGATCTCGACGGCGATGAGTTTCGACGCAACCAGCGCGGTCGGCATATTCGTCGGCTCTTGCATGGTGTTCCCAACGCTAATGCTTGCGCGCCTTCTTTGGCCGAAAGCATTCGTAATTTTGCCCGAAACGCCCATGTATCTGATGGCGGCGATGGTGTTGTCGACTGGGGTCTTTGTCGTCAACTTTCAATGGATCGAGAATCGATTCGACCGCCATTTTCTGCTGGCAATCCTGACCCTATGCGCCGCCATCGGGTGTGGTGTGACTTTCAACGGGTGGCAAGCGGCGGCGCGAGCCGTTGCGAGGAGACGAAGTGATAAGACTCTCGAGAAAAAATAGACCGCGGCAGAAGTACGAGTCCGAACAAGAACGGATTCTCCCTGAGATTCCCAGTGAGTTGAAGTGGGTGATCATGCTGCTGGTAGCCATGATCCTTCCACAAAAGTCGAACTGGTTCACGTTCTCGTCCAGCCCCGAGGAGGCATACGCCGAATTACGGCTACAGATTCCAGGGAAAACAGTGGTCATCGGCAAGAACGCCGGAACCCGCCGCATCGCCCTCCTGGCAAAAAGTTTTGAGACACACATCTGCCGCGTCATCGGCGGTAAGGAGGCGTTTCTCGCGCACCTGCCCGGGACGATTCCGCCATCGTCGTATTCAGTGGTGATCTTTTCGAATCCTGCTATCGAAAAGCCGTTGTCCAAAGTTCGGCTGGATGACGATTCCGAATTCGAGCCGCAACAGCTTCGCGTCACGACGCCGATCGAGGAAAATCAGTACATATTCGCCGTGATGATCGTCATCCTCCTCGCCGCTGCCCTGGCGGTTCGCCTACGTGACTATTACCGCCAAGATAATGCTGCAATGACAGGAAGACGATCATGATGTCGATTGCGCACGCAGCAACGAATACGTGATTCTCGACCGGTGTGTCGAGGAGCGCAAATCCAGCCGTCTTCGAGAACCGCCAGAAGTGGCGTTGTTCCGCCGGGTAATCGATTAGAAACGTCATGCAGGTAACGAAGACGGTTACCTGTGCCATGTGTATCCAGTTCCCGGCGAAGCGGCGCCGGGCGCCGAGTAGTGCTGCGAGTGTCAGTCCGACGAAGAGTGGCACGAATGCCGGCCACGTCATTCGCTGACGATCTCCCAGCTCCCAACGACCAACATGTGTCCGATGAAGAAGCCGATATGCTCTTCGATCGGAATCCCCAGCACACCCAGTCCGCACACGCGCCCCGCTGTCCAAGACCACCATCCCCAGCGAATCGCAAGCAAATCTACGATTGTCCCTAACACCTCGAATGTGATTGCCGACATCCAGAACAACCGTGTGCGGAGGAGCCGTCTTAACGGAGACCAAAGGATCGTCGCGCCAGCACCGAGATAGACGAGTAGCACAAACAAGTATTCGAATCGGGACGGCATGACGATAATCCTTAGTTATCC
>Ga0213876_10000134_pt1 | contig 80875 bp, 72 predicted proteins | sample BarmaccomBMRX_R9_FD_160113 | JGI IMG/M metagenome (GOLD analysis project Ga0213876, IMG submission 160113) | Root-associated microbial communities from Barbacenia macrantha in rupestrian grasslands, the National Park of Serra do Cipo, Brazil - RX_R9 | ecosystem: Host-associated > Plants > Roots... | reverse complement strand
GTGACGAGCCTCGCCGAGCTTGGCGGGCCTGCCAGCCTGGCGGCGGCTGATTCGGCGCTGCAATCGAGCTTCCGGCAGGTCTTCGGGCCCGTCGCCGAGGCGCCGGAGCCTTATCCCGCGCGCGCGTGCGGGAAGGCCGAGGCCAGCGTCTAGTGTCCTGAGTCCGAAGTTCGCCAGTGGATGGGATCGGCGCCGAGCGAACTTCGGACTCGACAAGGACACTATCAAAGCTTTGAATTTATTGTGGTTTACGAATTTGAAGTTCGCTTCGGCGCCCGCCCCATCAAGCGAGCGAACTTCAAATTCACCACACCAGGCGCAGTGGGCGAGGACCGGCCCATCGGCGGCGCGCCTTGTTGTCGGCCAGGATGCGGTTCGTATAAGAAGACGGCGCGCTCGATGGCGCGGCTGCAGCTCAATCCTCCCATATGCGCCTGCTCGAACGCTACCTGTTCCGCCAGCTTCTCGTCTCCGTGGTCTGGACCACGGCGGCGCTCACCGGGGTGGCGGTGCTGACCTCGAGCCTCTCGGCGCTGGACCTCATCGTGAACCAGCACCAGAACGCGCTCATCTTCCTCGAAGTGACGCTGCTGGCGACGCCGCAGGTGGTCGCCATGATCCTGCCGCTTGCGATGCTGATCGCCGGGCTGATGGCCCTCAATCGCCTGCAAACCGAGCAGGAGATCGTCATCTGCTTTGCCGGCGGCATGAGCCCCTGGCGCGTCGCCTCCCCGGCCATCCGGGTGGCTTCGCTGGTGGCCATCCTGGTGCTGGCGCTGAATCTTTGGGTGCAGCCGGCCTGCTTCCGAGAGCTGCGGGCGGTGATCGAGGCGGTCCGCGGCGACCTCGCGGCGGTGATGATCAACCCAGGACAGTTCACCCACCCGGCTCCGGGATTGACCGTCTACGCCCAGTCGCTCGACCAGAGCGGCGAGATCAAGAACCTGTTCATCAACAAGGAAAGCCCTAGCGGACGCTCCTCGACGGTGATGGCCAGCGAGGGCCGGTTCGCCAAGCGCAACGGGGCGCCGGTGCTGATCATGCGGGGCGGCTCGTACCAGCAGCTGTCCCAGACCGGGGTCTTGAACACCATGTCGTTCGACGAGAACGTGTTCGACCTGCGCCCCTTCATCGCCGGGCGAGGCCCCATTCGCTACCGGCAGTCGGACCGCTATCTGCACGAGCTGTTCTTTCCCGACCTTCGCCAGTCCTGGGACGCGGAGAACCGGAACGCCTTGCTGGCCGAGGGCCATGCGCGGCTGGCGACGCCGCTCTACAGCCTGGCCTTCACCGCCCTGGCGCTGGCGGCGGTCCTCGGGGGTTCGTTCAGCCGTATCGGCTACGGCCGACGGATCGCCATGGCTTCGGCCGCGGCGCTGGTGGTGCGGGTGACCGGTTTCGTCTCGGCGGCGGCCAGCGCCTCGCACCCCTGGCTCAACAGCCTGCAGTACGCCGCGCCGCTCGCGTGCTTCGCTATCTGCATGCTGACCGTGGTGCGACAGCATCCGGCGCGCGGCGCCGGCGAGGTTCCGGCGCGCCTCGCGGTCGGGGGCGCCGCATGAGGGTCGCGCCCGGGAGCCTCGATCGCTATGTGCTGACCGAGAGCCTCGCCGGCCTGGCCCAGGCCATGGGCATCATCTCGTCCATGGTGCTGATGATCTCGTTCGTGGACCTTTCACGGCAGTACGGAGGGCGCGCTGACGTCGGGTTCTTGAGGTTGGTCGAGCTGGTGCTCCTGCAGGCGCCCTCGGTGATCCTGCTGCTCTTGCCCTTCGTGTTCCTGTTCGGCGGCCTAAGCACCTTCGTCGCCCTCAACCGTCGCAGCGAACTGACCGCCATGCGGGCGGCCGGCGTGTCGGCCTGGCGCTTCATCCTTCCGGCGGCGGGGATGGCCGTATTCATCGGCATCGTCGACGTGACCGCGCTCAATCCCCTCGCCGCTGGCCTCAACGGCCATTTCGAGGACGCCAAAACGGCCATCAACCAGGGCTTCAACCGCTCCGGATCGCCGATCTGGCTGCGGCAAGGTGACGAGCATACCCAGATCGTGATCCACGCCGACCGCCACGACATGGTGGGCGGGATCGTCCGGCTCCAGCACGTCTCGCTCTACCTCCAGAACGTGACGCCGCAGGGCGGCCTTCAGTTCTCGCGGCGAATCGACGCGGCCGAGGCGCTGCTGGGTCCCGGCTACTGGCGGCTCAACGAGGTCCGCGAAACGACGCCGGGGGCCGGCTCAGTGCGCTCGGAGGTTCTATCCATCCCCTCGAGCCTCGATCGGCGCACGGCGATGGAAAAGTTCGCCGCGCGCGATTCGGTCAGCTTCTGGCGCCTGCCCCACACCATCCGCCGCGCGGACGCGGCCGGATTCTCGTCGGCGCCCTACCGCCTGAGGTTCTTCCAGCTCCTGGCGACGCCGCTGCTGTTCGCGGGGATGACGGTCCTGGCCGCCGCCTTCTCCCTGCGCCTGACGCGGCTGGGAGGGGTGGCGGGGCTGGCGGCCGCAGGCGTGACCCTTGGTTTCGTCATCTTCTTCTTCGATCGTCTGTGCGGGGCGCTCGGCGCGGCCGAGGTGGTCCCGCCGCTGGTCGGGGCCTGGGCGCCGCCGGCGGCGGCGATGCTCGCAGGCTGCACCCTGCTTTGCTATACCGAGGACGGCTGAGACGGCCGCATGACCAAAGGGGGAACGTCAGTGACTCTCAGCACCGGCATTCGACTTCGGCAGGACGACGCGCAAGATTGTCCGACTAGCTGAATGCGCTTGGTCCTCCCGCAGCTTGTCGCTGGCCGACGGAGCGGCTGGGCGGCGTGCGCCTCGGCGGTCGCAGCCTTGCTCGCGCTCGCGCCGGCCGCAGCGCTTGCCAGCCCGCGCGAAGGGACGCTGCCGGCGCTCGGCGCGGCTCCCGCCAAACCGGCCGGCCCGCCGCCGCCCAGCGACGGACTGGCGGGCGGCGGCTTCTACATCGAGGCCGACGAACTCACCCAGGACCAGCAGACCAACCGGGTCACCGCGCACGGCCATGTGGTCGCCCGCTACCAGGGCCGGACTGTCAAGGCCGGCAAGCTCGTCTACGACAGCACCACCGGCATCGTGACGGCCAGCGAGGGCGTGACCGTCATCAATCCCGACGGGACCGTCGAGTTCGCCCGCACGGCCACCCTCAACCGCACCATGTCTCAGGGCGTGGCCATGGCCTTCTCCACCCGTCTCAAGGGCGGCGTCTCGGTCGCCGCCGCCGGCCTGGTGCGCAAGTCGGACCTGCGCAACGAGCTCAACGAGGCCATCTTCACCCCCTGCCCGGTGTGCGCCAAGCACCCCAAGCCGACCTGGTCGATCCGGGCGCGCAAGGCCGTCGAGGACAAGCGGCGGGAGATCGTCTACTTCCGCGACGCCATCATCGAAGTCCACGGACTGCCGGTCTTCTTCACGCCGGTGTTCTGGCAGGCGGACCCGTCGGTGGCGAGGAAGTCGGGCTTCCTGATTCCGACGGTCACCACCTCGACCTTGCGCGGCTTCTCATGGGAACAGCCCTACCTCCAGGTGATCTCGCCCTCGGAAGACGTGGTGGTCAGCCCGCAGTTCAATTCCAAGGTGAACCCCTTCCTCAACGTCGCCTGGCGCAAGCGTTTCTACTCCGGCGCCTTCGACCTCAGGGCCGGCTACACCCACGAGCGTGATTTCGACTCGCACGGGGAAAAGTTCGGCGACCTGACGTCGCGCAGCTACATCCTCGGCAAGGGGTTGTTCGCCATCGACCGGAACTGGCGCTGGGGCTTCACGGCGGAGCGGGCCTCCGACCCGTTGATCTTCGAGAAGTACGCGATCGACGATCCGTACGTAGAGCGAGGCCTCTACGCCGCCGACGACCAGCGGTTGATCTCGCAGCTCTACACCGTTCGCCAGACCCAGACCTCGTACATCTCGGTGGCGGCGATCTCCGTCCAGGGCCTGCGGGCCACCGACATCAACGCGACCTTCCCCACCGTCGCGCCCCTGATCGAAGCCCATTTCGAACCCTCGACGCCGGTGCTCGGGGGTCGCCTGAGGCTGGACGGGAGCGGGGTGGTGCTCAACCGCGACCAGTCGCCGGTGGACCCAACCCTGGCGGGGATCGACAGCCGCCGCGCCACCGCGCAGGCGGACTGGCGGCGAACCTTCATCGTCGGCCCGGGGATCAGGATCGATCCCTTCATCCAAGGCCGCGTGGACTTCTTCAGCCTTTCCAATCTGCAGCCGCCCTCGGCCAAGCACGCCGACATCACGCGCGCTTTCGGGACCGCCGGGTTCGACGTCACCTGGCCGTTCTTCCGGCGGACCGGGGCGGTCACCTGGATCCTGAGCCCCATCGCCCAGCTGGCCCTGTCGCCCGCCACCAAGCAGGATCCGCGCATCCCCAACGAAGACAGCATCGACTTCGAGTTCGATACGACAAACCTCTTCGAGATGAACAAGTCGCCCGGCTTCGACCTCTACGAGGGCGGCCAGCGGCTCAACGTAGGCGCCCAGGCGAGCGCCGAGCTCGACGACGGACGCGACGTCAGCGTGCTCGTGGGGCGCAGCTTCCGCGCCAAGGCCGACCCCAACCTGCCAGCGTTCAGCGGGCTTTCCCACGCCGCCTCCGATTGGGTGATGTCGGCGGAGGGGACCCCGATCAAGGGGCTCGACTTCTTCACCCGCTTCCGCCTGGACTCCGGGACCTTCTCGATCAACCGGCTGGAGCTGGGCGCCGACGTCAACATCGGGCGCTTCAACGGCACGATCCGCTACCTCGACGAGAACCCGGACCCCAACGGCCAGGTGGTCAAGGATCTCGACTTCCGGGGCGAGCTCTTCGTCACCAAGAACTGGGGCGTCACCGCCTATGGCGCCCGCGAGTTCGAGAGCGGCGTGTGGACGCAGCGCGCTTTCGGGGTGATCTACCGCAACGAGTGCGTGCGGGTGGACGTGGTCTACACCAGCAACGAGACCTTCAACCGGACGCTCGGCCCCAGCAGCGGCTTCGTCTTCCGCCTTTCGCTCGCCACATTGGGGAATTCAGTATACAGCCCCGCATCAACAAATCCGTCGCCGTAGCTTAAGACGGGGCTCACGCGTTGAGAGTTGAGAAGGGTTAGCATGGGGCTGTTTTCGAAGGGAGCGAGGGCCGTTGTCTGGCCGGCTCCCGGGGTCTTGCTCGCACTCTTGCTCGCCGGCGCCGTCCAGGCTCAGGAGCCCGCCACTCCGACGGCCGCGCCGGCCGCCGCGCCTGACGCCGCCGCCGCGCCCGCCTCGCCGCCCGGGCTCTATGAGCGCGTGGTGGCCACCGTCAACGACGACGTCATCACCAGCTACGACCTCGAGCAGCGCACCCGCCTGCTGATCGTGGTCGCCGGAATCCAGCCGACCAACGACAATCTTCCGGAGATGGAGCGCGAGGCGCTGCGCTCCCTGATCGAGGAGCGCCTGGAGCTGCAGGAGCTCAAGCACGAGGAGAAGCAGCAGAAGTTCTCGATCATCGCCAGTGACGCCGACGTCGACGATGAGATCGCCGCCACCGCCAGCGCCAACAACACCACCCCGCAGCAGCTGCTGGCCTCTCTGGGCCAGGCAGGGATCGGCGCCGAGACCTATCGCTCGCAGCTGCGCGCCGAGATCAGCTGGCAACGCTGGATCCGGGGCCGCTACGGCTCACGGCTGCGGATCGGAGAGGCTCAGATCAAGGCCTTCCAGCAGCGCATGGAGGCCGAGGCCGGCAAGCCGCGGTATCAGGTCGCCGAGGTGTTCATCGACGCTCAGCGCGCCGGCGGACCGCAGGCCGCCATGAACGAGGCCAACCAGCTGATCGAGCAGCTGCACCAGGGCGCGCCCTTCGCGGCGGTGGCGCACCAGTTCTCCGCCGACAGCACCGCCGCCAACGGCGGCGACCTCGGCTGGGTGACCGCCGGCGAGCTTCCGGCCGAGGTCGTCGCGGCTTTGGACCAGATGCGGCCCGGCCAGCTTTCCGCGCCGATCGCAGTCAAGGATGGAGTCTACATCGTCAACCTACGCAACAAGGAGGCCGGTGGGACATCCCAGATCGTCGACCTGAAGCAGGCCGCCATCGCCCTGGCCGCGGACGCGCCCGCCGATCAGGTCGCCGCCGCGCAGGCCAAGCTCGAGGCGCTGCGCGGCAAGCTGCACGGCTGTGACAATTTCGAGGCCATCGCCGGCAAGGCGGACGGGGTGCTGGCCGGCGACCTCGGCGAGTCCGACGTCCGGGACCTCGCCCCGGCCTTCCACGATGCGGCCACGACCGTGCCGGTGGGCGAGGTGTCGGCGCCGCTGCGCAGCGACCAGGGCCTGCACCTGATCGCGGTCTGCAGCCGGCGGAGCAACGCCGGCCAGGGCCTAGACCACGACCAGATCGAGAACCGGCTGGCCGGCGAACAGCTCAGCATGATGTCGCGCCGCTACCTGCGGGACCTCAGCAACTCGGCCAGCATCGAGATTCATTGAGCGCGCCTTGCCTCGCGGTCACCCTCGGCGATCCGGCCGGCATCGGCCCGGAGATCATCGCCAAGGCCTGGAGGGCGCTGCGCCAGACCGGGCCCGCCTTCGTCGCCGTCGGCGACGGCCAGAGCCTGGCGGTGGCCGGGGCGCCGATCCAGCGGCTCGGCTCTGCCGAGGGAGCTGCGGCGGCCTTCGCGCGTAGGCTGCCGGTCATCGACCTCGCGCTGCCGGCGCCGGTCGCCCCCGGCCGCCCGACCGCCGACGCCGCGCCGCTGGTGGTGCGCTGGATCGAGACGGCGGTCGGCCTGGCGCTGGCCGGGACGGTGGGCGCCGTGGTCACCGCCCCGATCGCCAAGAGCGTCCTCTACGCCGGCAGATTCCGCCATCCTGGCCATACCGAGCTGCTGGGCGAGCTTACGGCCGCCGCGCCGGTCGAGGGGATTCGCGGCCCGGTGATGATGCTGACGGCCCAGGACCTGAAGGTGTGCCTCGCCACCATCCACGAACCCCTGGCGCGGGTTCCGGGCCTGCTCTCCGTCGAACGCATCGTGGGAGTGGGGCTGGTGGCCGCGCAGGCCCTGCGGCGCGACTTCGGGGTGGCGGCGCCGCGCCTGGCCGTGGCCGGTCTCAATCCGCACGCCGGAGAGGAGGGCGCGCTCGGGCGCGAGGAGATCGAAATCGTCGCCCCCGCGGTCCAGGCCCTGCGCGCGCAGGGGGTCGATGCGGCGGGGCCGCTTCCCGCCGACAGCCTTTTCCACCCCACGGCGCGGGCCGCCTACGACGCCGTCCTCTGCCTGTATCACGATCAGGCCCTGATCCCGGTGAAGATGCTGGACTTCTGGGGCGGCGTGAACGTCACCCTGGGGCTGCCAGTCGTTCGGACCTCGCCCGACCACGGGGTGGCATTCGACATCGCCGGCCGGGGCATCGCGCGGCCGGACAGCCTCATCGCCGCGATCCGGCTCGCCGGCGCGATCGCGGCCCGCCGCGCCGCCTGACGCTGCGCATGCGCCTCGAAGACCTGCCGCCAGTTCGCGAGGCGCTCGAGGCGGCCGGCCTGGGCGCCCGCAAACGCCTCGGCCAGCACTTCCTCCTGGACCTGAACCTCACCCGCAAGATCGCCCGCCTGGCCGGTCCCTTGGAAGGCGAGACGGTGATCGAGGTCGGGCCCGGCCCTGGGGGCCTCACCCGGGCGCTGCTCGAAGCCGGCGCCAAGGTCATCGCCATCGAGAAGGACGCCCGCTTCCTGCCCCTGCTGGCCGAGATCGGGGTGCGCTCGGACGGACGGCTACAGGTGCTCGAGGCCGACGCCCTGACGGTGGACGAGACGGCGCTGCCGCCCACGGCGCCCATCGTGGCGAACCTCCCCTACAACGTGGCGAGCCCCCTGGCGGTGAAATGGCTGACCGGGCCACGGCGGCCGACGTCCATGACGCTGATGTTCCAGAAGGAAGTGGCGCGGCGTCTCGTGGCGGCGCCCGGGTCGAAGGACTATGGGCGCCTGTCGGTCCTCGCCCAGGCCCTTTGCGAGGCGCGCATCGTCCTGGAACTGCCGGCCCGCGCGTTCACCCCGCCCCCGAAGGTCGACTCGGCGGTGGTCCGCCTGCTCCCTCGCCCTGACCGCCCGAGCGACGCCCAAGTGGCGGCGCTGCAGCGCGTGACGCAGGCCGCCTTCGGCCAGCGCCGCAAGATGCTGCGCTCGAGCCTCGCCGCGCTGGGCGGCGAGGCCCTCTGTGCGGCGGCCGGGCTCGATCCGGCGGCGAGGGCCGAGACGCTGACGGTGGAGAGCTATCTGAAGCTGGCCTCCAGGGTCGAACAGACGCCGCCGCCGCCGGCCTAGTTCGCCCAATCGCACGCCGAAACCCCGCCCCAGCGCCGCGGCGCCCAAAGCGAGGTTTTCCAGCTCCGCCGTGGGAGCTACATTGCAAACGCCGTAAGAGATGGCCGGCGCGGTCGCGCCGTGGAGGAGTCATGTTTTTTTCGATGCGTTTCGCCGCCGTCAGCCGGGAGTTGGCTGGTCGGGCGGCCCTCGCGATCCTGTGCGCCGCCTTGATCGGAAGTGCGGCCGCGCCGGCCGCCGCCGCGCCGCGCGGAGGCGCCGCCACCGACGTTTGGGCGGCCACCTGGGCGGCCAGTCCCGAGCCGGCCCACGCCCCGGCGGTCGAACTGGCGGGCCAGACCGTACGCCAGGTGGCGAGGATCAGCCTCGGAGGGCTCTACGTCCGCGCCCGCTTCAGCAACGAATTCGGCGATCAGCCGCTCACCATCGGCGCGGCGCATCTGGGTCTCTCCGCCGGGCCGGGGGCGGCGGTTCAGCCGGGTTCTGACCATCCCCTCACCTTCGGGGGTAAGACAAGCATCACCATCCCGCCGGGCGCGCGGGTGCTCAGCGATCCGGTGAGCGTCAACCTGCGCCCGCTCTCCAGCGTCGTGGTGAGCCTCTACTTCCCAGGTCCGGTCGGGGCGGTGACCGAGAACTTCTTCTCGATGCAGACCGCCTATATCGCCGCCGGCAACCAGACCGCCGCGCCGGACCTGCCGGGCGCGGCCACCGTGACCCGCCGGCTCATCTTCACCGGCCTCGACGTGTCCGCCGCCGCGGGAACCAGGGTGTTGGTGGCCCTGGGCGACTCGGCGACCGGGGGCTTCGGCTCGACGCTCGACGCCAACCACCGCTGGCCGGACCATCTGGCCGAGCGGATGCTCGCCCGGCGCGGCGGGGCGCCCATCGCGGTGGTGAACGCCGGCATCGGCGGCAACCGGCTGCTCCACGACTTCTTCGGACCCAACGCCCTTTCGCGCTTCGACCGGGACGTGCTCTCCCAGCCCAGCGTCGGCTATCTGATCGTGCTTATCGGCATCAACGACTTCGGCCTGCCGGGCGGGCGCAACCTGCCGGCCGAGGAGGTCAGCGCCGATGACGTGATCGCCGGCTTCCATCAGCTGGTCCAGCGCGCCAACAGCTACGGGATCAAGGTGTTCTTCGGGACCATCCCGCCGTTCGGCCCGATTCCGCAGCGGCCCGGATTCTACAGCGACGCCGCCGAGCTGAAGCGCGAGACGGTGAACAACTGGATCCGCACCAACAAGGAAGCCCAAGGCTACGTCGATTTCGAAGCAGCCGTCCGCGATCCGAAGAATCCCAAGCGTCTATCGCCGACTTTTGACAACGGCGATCATCTCGACATCAACGACGCCGGCTTCCAGGCCATGTCCGACGCGGTGCCCATGCGGCTGTTCGAATAGCCGCGCAACCGCTCAGATCGGCTCGGCCTCGAGCGCCTTCACGAACGGGGTGAGCCAGGGGTTGCGGACCCGCCGCAGCCGCTCGGCGTGGTAGACGTGGGCGAGCTCCGCATAGGCGAGGTCGAAATCCTCGTTGACGATCACATAGTCGTAGTCCGACCACTTGGCGATCTCGCCCTTCGCCCGGCCCAGCCGCCGGCGGATCACCGCCTCGGCGTCCTGGGCGCGGCTGTGCAGGCGCCGCGACAGGTCGGCCATCGAGGGCGGCAGGATGAACACGCGCACGACGTCTCCTGGCGCCGCCGCGGCCACCTCCCGCGCCCCCTGCCAGTCGATGTCGAAGATCACGTCGCGGCCTGCCCGCATCGCCTCGACGACCGGCGCCCTCGGAGTGCCGTAGGCGTGCTCGTGCACCTCGGCCCACTCGAGGAAGTCCCCCGCCTGGGCCATGGTCTCGAACGTCTCCTTCGTGACGAAATGATACTCCCGACCGCCGGCCTCGCCCGGCCTGGCCGCGCGCGTGGTGGCCGAGATCGACAGGAAGAGGTCGGCGTGGTCGGCGACCAGGCGGCGCGAAAGCGAGGTCTTGCCGGCCCCCGAGGGACTGGAGATGACCAGCATCACGGGCTGGCGCCGGCGCTCACTCGACATTTTGGACCTGTTCGCGGAACTGATCGATCGCCGCCTTCAGAGCGAGGCCCACCGAGGTCAAGGAGGTGGTGGCCGCTTTGGCGCAGAGCGTGTTGGCCTCGCGCATCAGCTCCTGGGTAAGGAAGTCGAGCCGGCGTCCCACCGGCGTAGCCTCACCGAGCAGTTTGCGGGCGCTCGCCACGTGGCTCGCCAGACGGTCGAGTTCCTCGCGCACGTCCGCCTTCGCCGCCATCACCGCCGCCTCCTGAAGGATCCGGTCCGGGGCGGCGGTCTCGCCCAGCAAGTCGGTCAGGCGGCTTGCAAAGCGGTCGCGGATCGCCGGCCCCTGGGCCGCCGCCGCGCTTTCGGCCTCCCCGGCCTCGACCTCCATCCGGGCCAGAAGGCCGCCCAGGATTTGCGCCAGGGCCTCGCCCTCGCTCAGGCGCGCTTGCTTCAGAGCGTCCATGGCGGCCGATAGGGTTTGGCCCATCGCCGCCTCCACCGCCGAGCGGACCTCCGGGTCGTCGATGTCGTCTCCGAAGTCCACCACCCCGCGCAGGGCCAGAAGGCCGTCGAGGCGGGGCGGCGCCGCCCGCTTGTCGTCCGCCAGCTCAGCGGCCAGGGCGAGATAGCGCTCCAGCTGGTCGCGGTTGATCCGCGCGCCCCCGGCCGCCTCCGACCGGCGCGCCTGCAGGCTGACGCTGAGCTGTCCGCGCTGAAAGCGGCTCTGGGCGGCCTCCCGCGCCAGCCGCTCCAGGGATTCGAAACCCGGCGGCCCGCGGAAGCGCAGGTCGAGATTGCGCCCGTTCACCGAGCGCGCCTCGACGGCCCAGCTCCAGGCGCCCCTGGCTCCCTCCGCCCGTCCGAAGCCGGTCATGCTCGAGATCATCCGCAACCTTTCGCCGCTGGGGCGGCAGGGGGGCAGGCGTGCGCGGCCGCCTCGATGGAGCGCCACCTGGCGACGTTGCGCTGATGGGCTTCGATGGTGGTGGAGAAGGCGTGGCCGCCAGTGCCGTCGGCAACGAAGTAGAGCTCGTCGGTGCGCGGCGGATCGAGGGCGGCGGCCAGCGAGGCGCGGCCAGGATTGGCGATCGGCGTCGGCGGCAGACCGGCTGTCTGATAGGTGTTGTAGGGGGTTTCGGAGGCGAGCTCGGAAGCCCGGATATCATGGCCGAGCGGCTTGCCGCCGGTGAGGCCGTAGATCACCGTCGGGTCGCTCTGCAGGCGCATGCCCGCCTTGAGCCGGTTGATGAACACCGCCGCGATCCGCGGTCTCTCGTCGGGTTTGGCGGTCTCCTTCTCCACGATCGAGGCCAGCGTCACCGCTTCCTCAGGTGATCGGTACGGAAGGTCGGGACGCCGATGAGCCCAGAGCTCGGCGAGCAGAGCGTCGCGCGCGTCCATCATCCGCTGCAGCACCGCGGCGCGGTCGTCGCCGCGTTCGACCTCGTAGGTTTCCGGCAGCACCGACCCTTCCGGGGGCGCGGGGGCCACGCCGGTCAAGAAGTCGGCCCGGCTCAGGATCTCGAGCACCATCTGCGAGGTGACACCCTCGGGCACGGTCACGAACCGGCGCACGACCCGCCCCTCGCGAACCGCGTCCATCACCTCAGCCATGGGGATCCGCGAGGCGAAGTCGTACTCGCCCGCCTGCAGGCGGCGCCCCGCGCCGGTGAGCTTGGCGGCGATGGCGAAGAGGGTCTGGGATCGGATGACGCCGGCCTGCTTGAGGGTCTGGGCGATCTCGGGCAGCCGGGCGCCCGGCCGCAGGACGAGGTCGGTGGAGGCGCCGTGGCGCGCCGCAGGTCCCGGCCCGAAGAACAGCAGCAGCGCCAGAGCCGCCGCCAGCAACCCTGCGGCGGCCAGGGTGGCCGTCGCTCCGATGAGGGTCATGATCCGCCGCCGCGTCCGCACGCCGGTGCGCCGGCCGCCTGAGCCCTTCGGCTTCACGGCGCCTTCTTGAAGACGAGCGAGGCGTTGGTGCCGCCGAACCCGAAGCTGTTGGACAGGGCGATGTCGATCTTCATCGGCTTGGCCTTCAGCGGCACGAGATCGAGCGCCGTCTCCACCGAGGGGTTCTCGAGGTTGATGGTCGGCGGGGCGATCTGGTCGCGCAGGGCCAGCAGCGAGAAGGCCGCTTCCACCGCCCCGGCCGCGCCGAGCAGATGGCCGATGGCGGATTTGGTGGAGGACATGGCGGTCTTGCCGGCCGCCTGGCCCAGCAGCCGCTCCACCGCTCCGAGCTCGATCTCGTCGCCGAGCGGCGTCGAGGTGCCGTGGGCGTTGATGTAGTCGATGTCGGCCGGATCGATGGCCGCGTGGGCGATGGCCGCCTCCATGGCCCGGTAGCCGCCGTCGCCGTCTTCGGCCGGGGCGGTGATGTGGAAGGCGTCGCCCGCGAGACCATAGCCGATGATCTCGCCATAGATCTTGGCGCCGCGTCGGCGGGCGTGCTCCAGCTCCTCCACCACCAGCACCCCGGCGCCCTCGCCCATGACGAAGCCGTCGCGATCCCGGTCATACGGGCGCGAAGCCCGCTGCGGCTCGGCGTTGAAGGCGGTGGACATCGCCCGGCAGGCGATGAAGCCGGCGATGCCGATCGGGCACACCGCCGCTTCGGCCCCTCCGGCGATCATCACGTCGGCGTCCCCGAACTGGATGATCCGGGTCGCATCACCGATCGCGTGGGCTCCGGTGGCGCAGGCGGTGACCACCGCATGGTTCGGGCCCTTGAAGCCGTACCGGATCGAGACCTGGCCGGAGGCGAGGTTGATCAGCGCCGAAGGAATGAAGAAGGGGCTGACCCGGCGCGGCCCCTTGTCGCGGAGCTCCACGGCGGTGTCGGCGATGGCGGAGAGCCCGCCGATGCCGGACCCCAGGATCACGCCGGTACGCCGCCGCTCGGCTTCGTCCTCGGGCTTCCAGTCCGCGTCCCTGACCGCCTCGTCGGCGGCGGCCATGGCGTAGAGGATGAAGTCGTCGACGCGCCGCTGTTCGCGTGGGCTCATCGTCTGGTCGGGATCGAACGAGCCCTCGACGTCCGGCCCGCCGCCGCCGCGGCCGTCCACCCGGGGCACCTCGCAGGCCACCTGACAGGCGTAGTCGGACGGATCGAAGGCGGTGATTCGCCCGGCGCCCGACTTGCCGGCCAGCAGGGCCGCCCAGGTTCGCTCCGCGCCCCAGGCCAGGGGGGACACCATGCCGATTCCGGTGACCACGACGCGACGCATTCGCCGATCGACTCCTCAACTACCGGATAGAGCACCGCCGCGCGCACCGTGAGTGGCGCAGCGCGGCGGCTTGGACGCTTCGGCCATATCGACGCTCAGGCGCCGAGGCGCTCCTGGATGAACTTCACCGCATCCCCCACCGTCTGGATATGCTCGGCGGCGTCATCGGGGATTTCGATGTCGAACTCCTCTTCGAAGGCCATGACGAGTTCGACGTTGTCCAGGCTGTCGGCGCCCAGATCGTCGATGAAGCTCGCCTTCTCGGTGACCTTCTCAGGGTCGGCGTCCAGATGCTCGATGACGATCTTCCGCACGCGCTCGAGAATGTCGGACATTCAGGTCTGGTCCCTCATTGTGGTTGGGCGTGCGGCCTGCTTCGCTCCTGGTCCCGCCGCCGCACGGATTCTCACCTCATATGGCGCCGGCTGCGAGCCGCCAACATGGCGTCGCCAATTCGCGACTCCGCTAGCATGTTCCTTCCTGGGAGGCCAGCGGGGCCCACGCCCCATGGCCAGGCCCCGCGGGACCCTGCGGCGGGACGCGGATCTCCGCCTCACGGCCGGGTTCCAGCGGCGCTGGCGCTGAGGTCGGCCATAACCGCGCGCCATCCCTGCTCGGCCAGGGGACCGGCCGCCCGGAAGGCCGCGTCCAGATAGCGCGCCTGGGCGCCCGTGAGCTCGGCCTCCAGGCGCCGCCCCTCGCCGGTCAGCTGCAGGTTCCTCACCCGCCGGTCCTTCGCCCCCGGCAGCGCCGCCACCAGGCCCATCTCCAGCAGCTGGCGAAGCGGGGCGTTGAGCGCCTGCTTGCTCACGGCCAGCACCTTCAAGAGGTCGCGGACCTGGAGGTCCGGATCGCGGCCGACGAAATAGAGGATCCGGTGATGGGTCCGGCCAAGCCCGCGCCGCTCCAGGATCCGGTCGGCGCGCTCGGTGAATCCCCGGTAGGCGAAGTAGAGGAGCTCGATCGCCTCCCGCAGCTCCGCCTCCGACTTTAGGTCAACCATGTTGACATTCTAGCCGGCCCGGCCATAGGGTGTCGATAGGTCAAATAGATTGACATAATAAGGGACGCCCGGATGGCGCGGCTCTCGGCACGGACGGCGGACCTCCAGCCCTCGCCTATCCGCGAGATGCTGAGCGTCGCCCAGCGTCCGGGGATGATCTCCTTCGCCGGCGGCTTGCCGGACCCGGAGAGCTTCGCCGGCGTCGACTTGGCGCCGCCGCCCAGCGCGTTGCTGCAGTACGGTCCCACCGAAGGCGAGCCGGAGCTGCGCGCGCGCATCGCCGCCGAGCTCGCCGGGCTCGGTCTCGAATGCCCGCCCGAACGGATATTGGTGCTCTCCGGCTCCCAGCAGGGGATCGACCTCGCCGCCAAGCTGGTCGTCGACCCCGGAACCGCGATCGCGGTGGAATCGCCGGCCTACCTCGCCGCCCTGCAGGTCTTCCGGTTCTTCGGGGCCCGCCTGGAGGTCTTGTGGGTGAGCGAAGCGGGCCCGCCCTGGGCCGGCGCGCCGCCGGCGATGGCCTATGTGACGCCCACCTTTCAGAACCCCACGGGACGCTGCTGGAGCGCCGCCGAGCGCCGGCGTCTGGCCGAGGCGTGCGCGGCCGAAAGGGTCATCCTCTTCGAAGACGACCCCTACCGCGACCTGGCCTATGCGCCCTGCGAGCGCGGCCCGATCTGCGCGTCCATGCAGGGCGGGTCCTGGATCTACCAGGGCTCGTTCTCGAAGACGCTGGCGCCGGGCCTGCGGCTGGGCTTCCTGGCGGCCTCGGCGGACCTCTTCCCCCTGCTCGCACGGCTGAAGCAGGCGGCCGACCTGCATACGAGCCGCCTCGGCCAGTGGATGGTCGCCAGGCACCTGGCCGATCCGGGCCGGCCTGCGCGGTTGGCGCGGATCGTGGCGCGCTACCGGGCCAAGCGCGACCTCTTCGCCGAATCCCTGGAGCGGAACCTAGGCGGGATCGCCCGCTGGGACATCCCCAAAGGTGGGCTGTTCTTCTGGGTCGAGCTCGACGCGCAGGCCTCGCCATCGGCGCTGCTGGAGGCGGCGATCCAGCACGGCGTCATCTTCACCCCCGGCGCCCACTTCTTCGTAGAGCCGGACGCAGCGCCGGCCATGCGCCTGAACTTCAGCCTGGCGCCGCCCGAGGCGGCCGAGCGGGGCCTGGCGATCCTCGGCGAGCTCCTGCGCCGGCAAGCCGGCCCGCGCGCCCTCAAATCATCGCCATCCCGCCGTTCACGTGCAGGGTCTGGCCGGTGACGTAGCCGGCCTCGTCGCTGGCGAGGTAGACGCAGGCCGCGGCGATGTCCGGGCCCTGGCCGAGCCGCCCCAGCGGCACCATGGCCAGCAGCTGGGTCTTCTGGCTGTCGGTGAGCGCGTCGGTCATCGGGCTCTCGATGAAGCCCGGGGCGATGCAGTTGACGGTGACGTTGCGGCTGGCCACCTCCTGGGCCAGCGCCTTGGAGAAGCCGATCATCCCGGCCTTGGAGGCGGCGTAGTTGCTCTGGCCGGCGTTGCCGGTCACCCCCACCACCGAGGTGACGCCGATCAGGCGCCCGCGCCGGCGGCGCATCATGCCGCGCAGGGCCGCCCTGGCGAGGCGGAAGTAGCTCTCGAGGTTGACCTTCATCACCTGTTCCCAGTCCTCGTCCTTCATCCGAAGGATGAGGCCGTCGCGGGTGACCCCGGCGTTGGCGACCAGGATGTCGAGGTCCCGGCCGGCCGCCTTCTCCGCCGCCGCCACCAGACCGTCCACCGCCTGCGGCTCGGCGAGGTTGGCGGCGACCGCGAAGGCCCGCTCGCCCAGCTCCGCGGCCAGGGCCTCCAGGGCCTGCTCGCGGGTGCCCGAGAGCACCACGTGGGCGCCGCAGGCGTGCAGACCGCGGGCGATCGCCCCGCCGATGCCGCCGCTGGCGCCCGTCACCAGCGCCGTCTTCCCGGTAAGGTCGAACATCCTCTTCAAGTCTCTCCTCAGACGGTCTTGGCGAAGGCCTCGAGATCGGCGGGGGCGTTGAGCGACACGGCCTCGGCCTCGGGGGCGGCGCGCTTCACCATGCCGGAAAGCACCTTGCCGGCCCCCGCTTCGGCGAAGCGGACGACGCCGCCCTCCCCGGCCATCCATTCCAGCGTCTCGCGCCAGCGCACCCGTCCGGTCACCTGCTCCACCAGCAAGCGCCGGACCGCCTCCGGGTCGTTGGTGGGACGGGCGGTGACATTGGCCACCAGGAACGCCCTGGGCCGCGCGATGGTCACGCCTTCGAGGGCCTCGGCCATCTCATCGGCGGCCGGCTGCATGAGCGGGCAGTGGAAGGGGGCCGAGACGTTCACCGGGATCGCCCGGGCGCCGAGCTCCTTGGCCTTCTCGATCGCCCGGGCCACCGCCGCCGCCGAGCCGGAAATCACCACATTGCCGACGTTGTTGTCGTTGGCGACCGCGCAGACGCCCGCCTCGGCCCCCGCGGCCGCGGCCGCCTCGGCCAGGGCGACGTCGGTCTTGGGCCCGATCAGGGCCGCCATGGCCCCCTCGCCCACCGGCACGGCCCGCTGCATGGCGAGGCCCCGGCGGCGCAGCAGCCGCGCCGTGTCCGAAAGGCCGAGCGCGCCCGCCGCGCACAGGGCGGAATACTCCCCCAGCGAATGGCCGGCCACGAAGGCGGCGGCCTCCACCGGCTTTGCGAACTCGCGCTCCAGCGTCCGCATCACCGCCAGGCTCACCGCCATAAGCGCCGGCTGGGCGTTCTCGGTGAGGGTCAGGGTCTCGATCGGCCCCTCGCGCATCAACCGGAAAAGGTGCTCGCCGAGCGCGTCGTCGACCTCCTGGAACACCTCCCGCGCCGGCGTGAAGGCGTCCGCCAGTTCCGCGCCCATGCCGACGGACTGGCTCCCCTGGCCGGGGAAGAGGAAGGCGAGACTCATGGGCGGGTGCTCCGATGGCGGCCGGCGCGGCCGGCGTGCTCGTTAGGTCAAGACGCCGGACGGCTCAAGCCGGCCATCTTCACCGCGCCGGCCGCCACGAAGGTGTTCAGGCGGCCTGGCGGCCCTCGCGGTCCAGCGCCTGGAAGTCCGCGTCGGAGAGCGGCGCCTGCGCGGCCAGCGTGTTCTCCTCCAGATGCGCGACCTTGCTGGTGCCGGGGATCGGCAGCATCACAGGGCTGCGCTTCAGCACCCAGGCGAGGGCGATCTGGCTGGGCGTGGCGCCGGTCCTGGCGGCGACCTTGTCCAGCACCGTCCCCGGCCGGGCGAGGTCGCCGGCGCCCAGGGGGAACCAGGGGATGAAGCCGATCCCCTGGGCCTCGCAGTAGGCGAGCACGTCCTCGTCGGACCGGTCGATCAGGTTGTAGCGGTTCTGGACGGTGGCCACCGGGAAGGTCTTGCGGGCCGCCTCGATGTCCTCGACGGTGACGTTGCAAAGGCCGGCCCTGCGGATGAGCCCCTCCCTCAGCATGTCGGCCATCACCCCGAACTGCTCGTCGCGCGGAACCCGCGGGTCGAGCCCGTGCAGCTGCCACAGGTCGATGGCCTCGACCTTCAGGCGGCGCAGGCTCATGAGCACGCACTGGCGCAGGTATTCCGGCCGCCCGACCACCCGCCAGATGTTTGGGCCGTGACGGGTGAGGCCCCCCTTGGTGGCGATCGCCAGCCCGCGGTAGGGGGCAAGGGTCTCGGCGATGAGATCCTCGCTGACGAAAGGGCCGTAGCTGTCGGCGGTGTCGATGAGGTTGATCCCGAGTTCCGGCGCGCGCCTCAGGGTGCGGATCGCCTCGGCCCGGTCCTCAGGCTCCCCCCAGATCCCCCGGCCGGTCACGCGCATGGCGCCGAAGCCGAGGCGCCGGACCGCAAGGTCGCCGCCGATCCGGAATTCGCCGGAGGCGGCCGCGGGGGGTGGAGTAGCTGGCATCGGGGGCTCCCTTCGCTTGGCGCGTGGTCCTGGGGACATGGAGGCTGGGGCGACCCAAGTCCACCGGCGGAGGCCAAAAGCATCCTCCTATCGCTGGCGTATTCGCTTGGCGTCCGGCGGACAATCCGCGCCCAGGAAGCGGCCGTCGAGGGAGCCGCCGAAGACGATGGGCAACAGGTGCCAGTGCCCGTGGCCGTGCAGGTTCACGTGCAGCTCGGTGGGCGAATAGGCGCCGCTCCCGCGGACGTCGTAGCGCTCGTCACGTTTCCAGATCACGCCCTCGAAGCGGAGCTTGTCATCCTCGATGGACTGCACAGGGTAGGCGCAGTTGTAGATGTGGTTGCAGGGGGCGGCCATGAACCGGCTGATGTTCTCCGGCGCCACGCAGTAGCGCTCGGTCTTGCGGATCACCAGCCAGCGCTCCACCACCTCCCAGTAGCCCGGGTTGATCGGATAGGTCGGCGCCGGTGGGATCTGGACGACGGGCGGGCCCGGGGGCTGGGCGGGAGGGGCGGCGGCCTCGCCCCCCTGGGCGGACGCGGACCCACCCCCCGGCGCCCCGGCCGGTGGTTCGGGGATGATCGTCGGGAACGCCTGCGCCTGCGCGGTCGGCGGCTCTTGGACCTGCGGCCTGTCGCGCCGGGGCCGGCGCGGCGACTTCGGCGGCGCCGGTCGCGGCCTAGGGACCATCTCGACCGGCGTCGCCACTTGCGAGAATTCCATCGGCGGCCGGTGCGGGACGAAAAGCGCCGTGGCGGCGAGGTAGAGCACCGCCAGGTGGCCGATGAGCGAGCCCGTCAGGACCAGGCCCGCCCTACGCAGCGGGCGTTGTCGCTGGATCGCCATCCGAACCTCGGACCGCCCCGATCTCGCCGCCGCCTATGGCGCCGCCCTTCGGCCGAATCGTGGCCGGCCGCCAGAGCCTCCTTGCCTTGACGCCGGTTTGAGACTATCAGCGCCCCCTCCCAACGGAGGACGGTCTTCGCGCGGAGCGTCAAGGAGCCGGGGCTCGTCCCGGCCGCCGCCGCAAAGAGCCATCGTCGCGGGCGCCTTCCGTCGCCCGTCGGCGCCGTCCCCCCAGATCGGAAGCGAGGCCATGGCGCTCTACGAGCACGTGTTGATCCTGCGGCAGGATATTTCGCCGCAACAGGCTGAAACCCTTAATGAAGAGCTCAAGGCCCTGATCGAGGGCCAAGGCGGCCACATCGCCAAGATCGAGTACTGGGGCCTCAGGAATCTGTCGTACCGGATCAAGAAGAACCGCAAGGGCCACTACTCCCTCCTGGCCATAGACGCGCCGGCGGCGGCGGTGAAGGAGATGGAGCGGCAGCTCTCGATCAACGAGGACGTGCTGAGGTTCCTGACCCTGCGGGTGGAGCACCTCGACCTCGAGCTCTCGCCGGTCCTGGCCCGGCGCGATCGGGACCGCGAGCGCCGCTTCGACGACGCTGCGGCTTAAGACCTTCGGCTCCAGAGGATTTTTGGCGAAATGACCGACGTTGCCGCCCCCCAGGCCGCCGCCCCCGCCGCCGGCGGTGCGCGCCGCACCTTCATGCGCCGGCGCAAGGTGTGCCCCTTCTCCGGCGCCAACGCGCCGAAGATCGACTACAAGGACGTCAAGCTGCTGCAGCGCTACATCTCCGAGCGCGGCAAAATCGTCCCCAGCCGCATCACCGCGGTCTCGGCCCTGAAGCAGCGCGAGCTCGCCAAGGCCATCAAGCGGGCCCGTTTCCTGGCCCTCCTGCCCTATCTCGTGAAGTAGGAGCCGGGCCATGAAAGTCATCCTGCTCGAGAGGGTTGAGCGGCTGGGCGCGCTCGGCGACGTGGTCAACGTGAAGGACGGGTTCGCCCGCAACTTCCTGCTGCCGAGATCCAAGGCCCTGCGCGCCACCAGCGCCAACCTGAAGGTGTTCGAGGACCGTCGCGCCGACATCGAGGCGGACAACGCCAAGGCGAGGGACACGGCCTCGAAGTCCGGCCAGAAGCTGGACGGCTCTACCTATGTGATGATCCGCCAGGCGGGCGAGAGCGGTCACCTCTACGGCTCGGTGGCGGCCCGCGACGTCGCCGACGCGGTGAACGCGGCCGGCGGCAAGGTCGAGCGCGCGATGGTGGTGCTCGAGAAGCCGATCAAGGCGCTTGGCGTCCATCCGGTGAAGATCCGCCTCCATCCCGAGGTCGCGATCACGGTCAACATCAATATCGCCCGCAGCCAGGACGAGGCCGACCGCCAGGCCCGGGGCGAGAACGTGATCGCCGCGGACTTCGAGGAAGGCCGGGTCCAGGACGCCGAGGCGATGGCCGACCTCCTGGAAGGCGGCGCCGGCCAGCAGGCCCCTACCGAAACCTACTGAGCCGCTCGGGCGCGACCGACTCGCCCGCCCCACGCCTTGTAGCGCGCATCCGCCGCAACCGGCGCCCGTTTTATGGGCGCCCAAACGCCGGCCCCTGGTCTATAGCCGCAGTCTCAGGGAGCTTTGCAGTAGCGGAGGGGGGCGTTGCGGCGCGGTTTCTTTTGGCGGCCGGTTGTGGCTGCGGCGGCCATCGTCCTTGCGCCCACGGCGTCCTGGGCGGGCGCCCCCGGCGCAGACCATGGAGACACGGCCTGGGTGCTGGCGGCCAGCGCCCTGGTGCTCTTCATGACCCTGCCGGGACTGGCGCTCTTCTACGCCGGGCTGGTGCGGGCGAAGAACGCCCTGTCGGTGATGATCCACTGCGTCTCCATCGCCTGCCTGATCTCGGTGCTCTGGCTGGGAGCCGGTTACAGCCTGGTCTTCGACGGTGCGGCGCCTCTCATCGGCGGACTCTCCAAGGCGTTCCTGATCGGGGTCGGCCGCAGCGACCTCAGCGGCGGCCTGCCGCTGGCGGCCCACTTCGTCTTCCAGCTCACCTTCGCCGTCATCACCCCCGGCCTCATCGTCGGCGCCTATGTGGAGCGGGTGCGGTTTTCCTCGGTGCTGCTGTTCAGCGGGCTTTGGCTGCTGATCGTCTACGCGCCGGTCGCCCACTGGGTGTGGGGCGGAGGCTGGCTGGCGGCCCGTGGCGTGCTGGACTTCGCAGGCGGCCTCGTCGTTCACGCCACCGCCGGAATCTCGGCCCTGGTGTTCGCGGCCATGCTCGGCCGCCGGGAGGGATTCCCCCGCGACCTGCATCCGCCGCACAATCCGGGGATGACCATGATCGGCGCGGGAATGCTCTGGGTCGGCTGGTACGGCTTCAACGGCGGCAGCGCCCTGGCGGCCAACGAAACCGCGGCCATGGCGATCCTCGCGACCCATATCTCGGCCTCGGTCGCCGGCCTCGTCTGGGCGGTCCTGGAGCGTCTGCGCTTCGGCCGGGCGAGCATGGTGGGGATGGTCACCGGCGTGGTGGCGGGGCTGGCGACGATCACCCCGGCGTCGGGCTACGTCGGGCCCCTGGGCGCCGTCGTCATCGGCGCGGCCGGCAGCATCGTCTGCTTCGGCGCGGTCGAGCTCGTCAAACACCGACTGCGGATCGACGACTCTCTCGACGTCTTCGCCGTCCACGGCGTGGGCGGCATCCTGGGTTCGCTGCTGGTGGCTTTCCTCGCCGACCCGGCGCTCGGGGGCGCCGGCTACGCCCCCGCTGTCCGCGGCATGGCGGGCCAGGCCGCGGCCCAGCTTCTCGGCGTCGCAGCGGTGGTGGCCTGGTCGGCGGCCGCCACCGCAGTGCTGGTCCTCGTCACGCGTGCGGTCGTGGGCCTGAGGGCGCGAGACGACGAGATCGAGGAAGGCCTTGACCTGACCTATCACGGGGAGCGCGCTTACAACGCCTGAGCGGATTCAAGCTCGGCTGTCCACAGAAATGTTTTAGCTGTGGAGCGGCGCCTTGTCCGCCTGCGCCGCCCAGCTTGTTAGGCTAAGGCTTTCCCGATGGCGCTCGCCCCCGCACTCGACCTCCATGCGTCCTCGCCCGAAACGGGTCCGACGCACACTCCGGCCAACATCGAAGCCGAGCAGGCGCTGCTCGGGGCGCTGCTTTACGACAACGGCGCCTACGAACGGATCAGCGACGCGCTCACCCATCAGCACTTCTACGAGCCGTTCCACGGCCGTCTGTTCGCCGCCATCGAGGCGCACCTCCGGCGCGGCCAGTTGGCCGACCCGACCCTGCTGTCGGAACAGTTTCAGCGGGATCCGGCGTTCCAGGAGCTAGGCGCGCTTCGCTACCTCGCCGACCTGGTGGACCGGGCCCCGCCGGCCGCCCGGGCGGCGGACTACGCCCGGGCCATCTATGACCTGGCCCTGCGGCGAGAGCTGATCCGCATCGGCGGGGACATCGCCGCCACCGCCCAGACCAGCGATCCCGAGCTTTCGGCGCGCGATCAGATCGAATCGGCCGAGCAGCAGCTCTACACCCTCGCCGAGACCGGCCAGTCCGGGGCCGGGCTGGTCAACTTCGACACCGCCTTGACCCAGGCGGTGGAGATGGCCGCGGAGGCCTACAACCGCGACGGCGGCCTCTCGGGCGTCTCGACCGGGATCACCGACCTCGACCAGAAGCTCGGTGGCCTGCACCCGTCGGACCTGATCATCGTCGCCGCCCGCCCCTCCATGGGCAAATCCTCCTTGTGCGCCAACATCGCCTTCAACGTGGCGCGTCGCTACGAGTGGGAGCCGCAGCCGGACGGCACGCGCAAGACCGTCAACGGCGGCGTGGTGGCCTTCTTCGCCTTGGAAATGTCGGCGGCCCAGATGGCCACCCGCCTGCTGGCCGAGGTGAGCGGCGTCCCATCCGACAAGATCCGCAAGGGCGAGATCAGCGCCGCCGAGTTCGGCCGCATCCGCGACGCCGCCGCCGAGATCCAGGAAGCGCCGCTCTTCATCGACGACACCGGCGGCATCTCCATCTCCAAGCTGGCGGCGCGGGCGCGCCGGCTGAAGCGAACCTCCGGGCTCGACCTGATCGTCATCGACTACGTGCAGCTGATAACCGCCGGGGCCGGCTCCCGGCCCGAGAACCGCGTGCAGGAGATCAGCCAGATCACCCAGGGCCTCAAGTCGCTGGCCAAGGAGCTCAACGTGCCGGTGATCACCGCCGCCCAGCTCTCGCGCCAGGTGGAGAACCGCGAGGACAAGCGCCCGCAGCTGGCCGACCTTCGCGAGTCGGGATCCATCGAGCAGGACGCCGACGTGGTGATGTCGATCTACCGCGAGTCCTACTACCTCAGCCGCACCGAGCCTCGGGAAGGAACCCAGGAGCACCTGGACTGGCAGGAGAAGATGGACCAGATTCGCAACCTGGCCGAAGTCATCATCGGCAAGCAGCGGCACGGACCCATCGGCACCGTCAAGCTGCACTATGATGAGAACCTGACCAAGTTCTCCAACTTCGCCCGCGAGGGGCGCTACGAGCCGCGCTGAGGCCGATCAGCGCGGCGCGCTGGCCGACACGCTGGCGGCGGCTGCGTCGGGGACCATCGGGGCGATGGCGAGGTTCTCCGCTCCCCAGAGGACGAGGGCGATCAGCACGACGACGCCGAGACTGGCCAGGACGTAGCCTTGGCGCTTCTCCGCCGAGGGCGCCATGAGCTTCGGCAGCCCGAGCCAGGCCAGGTAGAGGCCGTAGAGCAGGCCGATGAAGGCCGCCAGGAAACCGACCGCCGGGATCAGGTCGAGCGCGCCGACCAGCCAGATGGGCGTGGCCGAATAGACCGCCAGCTTCATCGCCTGGACGCGGCTCGGGCGCGCCTGGAAGCGCGGGGCCAGGGCGTCGATGGCCAGCGCCATCGCCAGGAGGCCGGCAAGCTGAAGGCCGTAGGTGAGCGCCGCCAGAACGATCATGGGCACGATCCACGAGCGTCCCAGCAGCATGGACCCCAGCACCAGGGCCACGGCCGGGATCGTCGCCAGCACGCAGGCGTAGCCGAGGTAGAGGCTTTCGAAGGACGCCGGCTCCGCCTCGATCGCATCCCACTCGGAGGCGGGCCTGACGAGGATGTTGCGCGCCCGCCCGAGCAGGCCGCCGCCGACGCTCGCTCCGGCCAGGCTCATTGCGCCCTCCCGCGGCGGATCAAGACAGGCGCCCGAAGCGCCGTCCGCGCTAGCCGTTGGCCAGGGCCTGCAGCCGGTCGGGGCCCACCGCCGCCACCGCCGACTTCAGATCGTCGATGCTGACTCCGGAGCCCTCGGCCTCGAGGTTGAAGCGGTTGGCGATGAGGACGCTGTAGGAGCCGCTCTTCGCCTGATTGTCGTACCGCTCCATGGTCCAGCGGCCGTTCACGTTGCCCGCCTTCTCGTAGCCGGTGGCGGTCTCCTTGTTCTCCTGCACGTTCATGGCCCCGGCCATCGCCGCGAAGCCGCCCGCGGCGGCCAGGTCGGTGATCATCAGGGTGATGTGGGCGTCGTTCTTGTCGTAGGTCGCCTTGGCGTTGGAGCCGCCGAAGCCGGCGGCGCTGGCGCTGGTGGCCTCGACGTCGGTGCGCGGCGCGCCGGCGATGTTGTCCGGAAGCAGCATCTTGAGCTTGTCAGGGTCGATGGCCACGACCTTGCCGGTCTGGGCGTTCGACTGGGCCTGCTCGGCCGCGGCTTGGATCTGGCGCGAAGCGGCCGCGAGGTTGCCGAGCGCGGCGGCGTGGTTGGCGTTGGAGCTGAAGGCAGCCGCGCCGGTGGCGGCAGCGCCGAAGACCGCCATGGCCCCGACGATCACCATGATCCAGCCGACCACGGCGTAGACCACGATCTCGAGCAGGATCACCACCACCGCGTAGCCGACCGCCTTCTCGGCCGGCGGCTTCATGAGCTTGGCCACGCCCAGGTAGAGCAGGTAGCAGGTGTATCCGAGGGCGGCCAAGCCCAGCAGCCAGCCCAGCACCGGGATCCAGCTGACGATCCCCACCACCCACATGGCGGTGCCGGAGTAGACGGAGACCTTCAGCGCCTGAACGGCGTCCGGCTGGGCGTCGAAGGTGGGCGCGAGGGCGTTGATGATCAGCGAGACCACGAACACCATGCCCAGCGTCAGGGCGTATCCGACCACGCCCAGGACCACGCCGCCGATGAGGCCGGCCATCATCCCGAACCCGCCGCCCAGGAAGCCGCCCAGCAGGCTGTGGAGGATGACCCGGCTGATCAGGGTGCCGATCAGCGGGATCAGCGCCAGGATGCAGGCGTAGCCCGTGAACAGGCTGGCCGTGGTCGCAGGTTCGCCTGCGATGACGTCCCACTCGCTCCCCGGCCGCGTCAGTATGTTGGTTACCCGCGCCACAAGCCCGGCGGGCTTGGCGCCTCCCTCGACGACGCTCATTCGATTCCCTCGCTCTCGATGCGCGACTCCCTTGGAGGCTAGCCGAAACCGCTGCGGCTGACGAGAGCCGCATTTCCGACCCGAAATCCGCTTGGCGGGCGCAAGGTCGAACCGCGCCGGACGCCCGGCGGCGCGGTCGCGGCCGCCCGCGTTGGGCCCGGGGCCGCGGGCCGCTATATGAAGGGCCTCGTTCAAGAGAATCAGAGGCTTCATGGCGCGGGACGGGGCCGTCTTCATCTGCCAGGGCTGCGGCGCGGTCGCGGCCCGGTGGGCGGGCCGGTGCGCGGCCTGCGGAGGCTGGAACACCCTCGTCGAGGAGGCCCAGTCACGGCCGCCGGGCGCTCTGGCTCCCGCCCGCGGCGCCAAGGTCCGGGGCATGGCGTTCGAGGCGCTCGCGGACGCCGCCCCGCCCCCCGCCCGCCTGACCACCGGTGTGGGCGAGTTCGACCGGGTGTGCGGGGGCGGGATCGCGGCGGGCTCGGCGATCCTGGTCAGCGGCGACCCCGGGGTCGGCAAGTCCACCCTGCTGCTGCAGGTCTGCGCCCAGGCCGCGCTGAGGGGCGCCGCCTGCGCCTACGTCTCCGGCGAGGAGGCGATCGAACAGGTCCGCTCGCGGGCCCACCGGCTGGGCCTGGCCGCCGCTCCCTTGCGGCTGGCCGCCGAGACGGCGCTTAGGGACATCGTCGAGGGCCTGAAGCGCGAGCGCTTCGACCTCGTGGTGATCGACTCGGTCCAGACCCTCTGGAGCGACATGCACGAGGCGGGTCCCGGCTCGGTCACCCAGGTGCGGGCCTGCGCGGCCGAGCTGGTGCGGCTCGCCAAGAAACGGGGCACGGCGATCATCCTGGTGGGCCACGTCACCAAGGACGGCCAGGTGGCCGGCCCTCGCGTCGTCGAGCACATGGTGGACGCGGTGCTCTCCTTCGAGGGCGAGCGCGGCTATCCGTTCCGCATCCTGCGCGCGGCCAAGAACCGGTTCGGGGCCACCGACGAGATCGGCGTCTTCGAGATGAGCGACTCCGGCCTCATGGAGGTGCGCAACCCCTCGGCCCTGTTCCTCGGCGAGGGCGGCGAGCGGGCGGCCGGAGCGGCGGTGTTCGCCGGGATCGAGGGCTCGCGGCCGGTGCTGGTGGAATTCCAGGCGCTGGTGGCCCCGGCGGCCTACGGGACCCCCAGGCGGGCGGTGGTGGGCTGGGATTCGGGGCGTCTGGCCATGATCCTGGCGGTGCTGGAGACCCGCTGCGGGGTTGGCTTCGGGGCCCGTGACGTTTACTTGAACGTCGCCGGCGGCCTTCGGATCAGTGAGCCGGCCGCAGACCTGGCGGCCGCCGCGGCGCTCATGTCGTCGTCGTTGGAGATCGCCCTGCCGCAGGACTGCGTCGTATTCGGGGAAATCAGCCTCTCGGGAGACGTCCGGCCGGTGGCGAGGACCGAGGCCCGGCTGAAGGAAGCAGCCAAGCTCGGCTTTTCCCGCGCCCTGGCGCCGACGGGGGCGGCCGAGGCCGCGGGCGGCAGTCGCCTCATCGGCGTTGCGCGACTTTCCGACGCGGTGGCCCGGATCGGCGAGTCGGCGTGGTAAGAGCCGCCGCGATGACGCTCTTCGACATCGCCGCCGGCCTGATGCTGATCGTATCGGGCCTGGCCGGCTGGTTCCGGGGCGGCATGCGGGAGCTGGCCTGGGTGGCGGCCTTCGTCCTCTCGGCGGTGATCGCGATCTTCGCCCTGAGGTTCAGCGGGCCCATCGCCCGGCATGCGGTGCATCCCGTCTGGCTGGCCAACATCGCCGCCATTCTGATCGTCTTCGCGGGCGCCTACATACTCCTGAGAGTGATCGCCGCCTCGTTCACGCGCAGCATCCGCCAGACGCCGCTGGGCGGCCTCGACCGGCTGGCCGGAGTCGGCTTCGGGCTCGTGCGCGGACTGGCGGTCCTCGGTCTCGCCTATCTCACCATCAACGCCATCACCCCCCCGGACCGGATGCCGCCCTGGATCTCCGGGGCGAGGCTCTACCCGCTGTCCGAAGCCTCGGCCCGGACGCTGAAGGCCTTCGCCCCCCAGGGCGCACGGCTGGCCAGCCAGATGGCGCCGGTGATCGACCACGCCGTGTCCGAGGGGAACTCCGCAGGCGACGCGGAGAATCGGGACTACAATGATCCGCCGCCGAGGTCGCCGGGCGTGCGGGTGGAGAGATCGCGGTGACCCTTGGGCCCTGTCCGGCATGGCGCGACCCGGATGACGACGCGCCCCGCCTGGAGTGCGGCGTCTTCGGCGTGTTCGACGTGGAGGGCGCGGCCCAGCTCACCGCGCTCGGCCTGCACGCCCTGCAGCACCGGGGTCAGGAGGCCTGCGGCATCGCCGCCTTCGACGGCACCCATTTCCACACCGAGCGCCACATGGGCCAGGTCGCCGAGGTCTTCTCCGGACCCGGTCTGGAAGAGCGCCTCCCCGGCCGCTCGGCCATCGGCCACACCCGCTATTCCACCGCCGGCGGCAGCGTCCTGCGCAACGTCCAGCCGATGTTCGCCGACCTGGAGGCCGGTGGCGTGGCGATGGCCCACAACGGCAACCTCACCAACTTCCTGACCCTGCGCGAGCAGCTGGTGGCCGACGGCCACATCTTCCAGTCCACCTCGGATTCCGAGGTGATCCTCCAGCTCATCGCCGTCTCGCGCAAAGCCAAGTTCGTCGACCGGTTCATCGACGCGCTGCGCCAGATCGAGGGCGGCTACGCCCTGGTGGCGCTCACCAACAAGAAGCTCATCGGCGCCCGCGATCCGCTGGGCATACGGCCGCTGGTGCTGGGCGACCTCGGCGGCCGGCCGGTGCTGGCCTCGGAGACCCGCGCCCTCGACATGGTGGGCGCGACCTTCGTTCGCGACGTGGAGCACGGCGAGATCGTGGTGATCAGCCGCGACGGCGTGGAGAGCCTTCGCCCCTTCCCGGCCGCCAAGGCCCGGCCGTGCGTCTTCGAGTACGTCTATTTCGCCATGCCGGACTCGGTGGTGAACGGACGCTCGGTCTACGAGGTGCGCAAGCGCCTGGGCCGGCGCCTGGCGGAGGAAAGCGGCGTCGAGGCCGACGTGGTGGTGCCGGTGCCGGACTCCGGCGTGCCGGCCGCGCTCGGCTTCGCCCAGGCCGCGGGCCTCCCCTTCGAGATGGGCATCATCCGCAACCACTACGCCGGGCGCACCTTCATCCAGCCCAACCAGAACGCCCGCGAGCTGGGGGTCAGGATGAAGCTCAGCCCCAACAAGGCGGTGCTGGCCGGCAAGCGGGTGATCCTGGTGGACGACTCCATCGTGCGCGGCACCAATTCGGTGAGGGTGGTGAGGATGGTGCGCGAGGCCGGCGCCAAGGAGGTGCACCTGCGCTCGGCCTCGCCGGCGATCCGTTTCCCGGATTTCTACGGGATCGACATGCCCGACCGCGAGCACCTGATCGCCGCCCAGAAGACCATCCCGCAGATGGCCCGCCACTTCGGGGTCGACAGCCTGGGCTTCCTTTCCGTCGAAGGCCTCTACTGGGCCATGGGCGCCGGGCCCCGCGATGCGGCCTGCCCGCAGTTCACCGACCACTACTTCACCGGTGACTATCCCACCCGCCTGCTCGACCGCGAGATCGCCGAGGGGCGCAACGAACAGGCCGAGCGGCAGCTGTCGTTCCTGATCGACGCCTAGGCTTCGCCTTCCCGCGCCCGGCGCAGGGCGTTTGGTTCATCTGAGTGGTTGACCTCCTCCCGGCCGGTCGATTGACTGCCGCCCAGGTCTGACGGCCGGCGCGCGGCGCGCTTCGAGGCAACGTCCTTGGAGGCGGTTGCGCGCGCAGCGCACGTGAACGGGAGGAAGATGCGATGACCCAGAATCCGGAAGAGCTGGCCCAGCGGATCGAGCGGCTGGAGGCCCGCGACGAGATCCGGATGCTGGCCCACCGATATGCGCTGGCGGTGGACACCAAGAACCTCGACGCGCTCATGAGCCTGTTCGTGGAAGACGTGCAGGTGGGCAAGAACGCGCGCGGCCGCGACGCGCTGCGGCAGTGGTACACCCCGGTTCTGGCCAAGTTCCGCTCCAGCATCCACCAGGTCAGCAACCACATCATCGAGCTGAAGGACGCCCACAACGCCAGCGGCGTCGTCTACTGCCGCGACGAGCTCGAGCAGGACGACGGCCAGTGGCACGTGGGGGTCATCCAGTATTGGGACGACTATCAGCGCCAGGACGGCCGTTGGCTGTTCCGGCGGCGCAAGCTGCATCGCTGGTACCTGGTGGACGCCCTCACCCGCCCCGGGCGGCACGTCACCACCGACGAACGCGCCGGGATGCCGCAGCCCTGGCTGCCGGACGCCTGGCCGAGCTGGGGCCAGTTCTGGGAGGCGTGGGACACGGCGGGCGGCGGAAAGGCGTAGTCTCGCCTTTCTGCCCGCGCGCGCCTGGGCGGCCGGCGCGGGCGCGCGCGGGCATGACGACGTTGTGCCCGTCCCAGCGATCGGGGTAGGACGTCGCGGGTGTCATCGCCCCCCTTCCCCCTCGCAGACCGCATCGCCCTCGTCACCGGCGCCACGCGCGGGATCGGGCGGGCCAGCGCGCTTGCCCTGGCCGGGGCCGGCGCGCTCGTGGTGGCGGTGGGCCGCACCCAGGGGGCGCTGGAGGAGCTGGACGACGAGATCCGGGCGGCGGGCGGCCTGCGCCCCACCCTGGTTCCCATGGACCTTGCCGACGGCGACGGGGTCGACCGGCTGGGCGGCGAGCTTTTCCAGAGGCACGGGCGGCTCGACGTGCTGGTGCACGCGGCGGCCATGCTGGGGGGCCTTTGGCCCATGGCGCACCTGGACCCCAAGCTCTGGGACCGGCTGGTGGCGGCCAACCTCACCGCGGCCTATCGGCTGATCCGCTCCACCGAGCCGCTGCTGCGCCAGAGCCCGGCCGGCCGGGCGCTCTTTCTCACCTGCGAGGCGGCCTCGGCGCCCAAGGCGTTCTGGGGCGCCTTCGCGGCGACCAAGGCCGGCATGGAGGCCATGGTGCGAAGCTGGGCCGACGAGATCGAGCACACCGGCGTGCGGGCGGCGCTGATCGACCCGGGGCCCATGCGCACCCGCCTGCGCGCCCAGGCCTTTCCGGGCGAGGACCGCGAGGCGCTCGCCGATCCGGCCGAGATCGGCCCTATGATCGTGGCCTTGGCGGGCGCCCCTTGCCTCGGCCTGCCGACCGGGGCGCTGCGGTTTTGCGACTGGCGGGACGAGGCGAAGCCCGCTTCGGCCTGACCGCCCGCGACGGCCCCTCCCCGCCCCCCTCGGCGTAGGGGTTTCGCCCCGACTTCACCGTCAGCCGCACCGGCGTGCCCGGCAGGTCGAAGCTGTGGCGGATCGAGTTCACCAGGTAGCGGCGGTAGCTGTCAGGCAGCTGATCGGCGCGGCTGGCGAACAGCACGAAGGTCGGCGGACGCGCCTTGATCTGGGCGATGTACTTGGGCCGGATGCGCCGGCCGTTCACCGCCGGCGGCGGATGGCGCTGGATGGCCATGGCGAGCCACTGGTTGAGGTCCGAGGTCTTGACCTTCGTGGACCAGTCGGCGTGCGCCTTGACCACCGCGGGCATCAGCCGCTCCAGCCCCCGCCCGGTCTCGGCCGAGAGCGCCACCAGGGGCGCGCCGCGCAGCTGGGGCAGCATCTCGTCGGCCCGCGCCTGGCATTCCTTCAGCTCGGCGCCCGGCTCGCTGACCAGGTCCCACTTGGCGAGTACGAAGACCAGCGCCCGCCCCTCGCGCTCCACCAGGTCGGCGATCTGCAGGTCCTGGGTCTCGAAGGGATGGGTGGCGTCCATCACCAGCGCCACCACCTCGGCGAAGGTGATGGCCCGGATCGCGTCCTGCACCGAGAGCTTCTCCAGGCCCTCGGCCACCCGGGCCTTGCGCCTGAGACCGGCGGTGTCCACCAGGCGGATCCGCCGGCCGGACCATTCCCATTCCACCGGGATGGCGTCGCGGGTGATGCCGGCCTCCGGGCCGGTGAGCAGCCGCTCCTCGCCCACGAGGGCGTTGACCAGGGTGGACTTGCCGGCGTTGGGGCGCCCGACGATGGCGATCCGCAGCGGCTTGTCGGCCGGCTCGGCCGGCTCGGGCGCCTTGCCAGGGGCGGCCGCGTCGATGGCCTCGAAGAGCTCGGAAAGGCCTTCGCCGTGCTCGGCCGAGATCGCCACCGGCGCGCCGAACCCGAGGGCGAAGCCCTCCAGCGCCCCGTCGTCGCCGGCCCGGCCCTCGGCCTTGTTGGCGGCCAGCACCACCGGCTTGCCGCGCCGGCGCAGCAGGGCGGCGAACCGCTCATCCAGTGGCGTCACCCCTTCGCGCGCGTCGATCACGAAGAGGGCCACGTCGGCCTCGTCCAGGGCCAGCTCGGTCTGACGGCGCATCCGCGCCTCCAGGCTCTCGTCCGCCACGTCCTCGAAGCCGGCGGTGTCGATGAGCTCCAGGTCGAGGTCGCCCAGCCTGCCATGCGCGAACCGGCGGTCGCGGGTGACGCCCGGGCGGTCGTCCACGAGCGCGAGACGCCGCCCGGCCAGGCGGTTGAAGAGCGTGGACTTGCCGACGTTGGGGCGCCCGACGATGGCGAGTCTCACCACCCGCGCCCTCCCCCCTCAGCGGATCGCGATCAGGTCGGCCTTCTGGGTGGCCACGTAGATGGTTCCGTTCGCCGCGATGGGGCCGATGAGCGCGTCGTCGCCGAGCTTCAGGCGCCGCTGCACCGCCCCGGTCTTGGGATCGAGGGCCACCGCCTCGCCGGCGCTGGAGACGGTGATCAACCGCCCGGAGGCCAGGATCGGGCTCGACCAGACGACACGGGCGATCCTGGAGGCCTTCTTGCCTTTGGCCTTCGGCGGCACGGTGTTGAGGTTGGTGATCCAGTAGATGCCGCCGGTCTGGCGCAGGGCGCAGATCACCGCTCCGGTCTGATCCACGACGAAGACGACGTCGCCGGCCGGCCAGGGGGTGGTGATGCCCGAGATCGGAAGGCTCCAGCGCTGGGCGCCGGTGCGCAGGTCGGTGGCGGCCATCATCTCGGCGTGGCTCACCGCGAAGACGTCGCCCTTGTAGATCGCCGGACGCCCGGCGATGTCTCGGATCTCCGAGAGGGCCCGGGAGGTGGTGGTGTGCGAGAGGCTCTGCTCCCAGAGCTGGGTGCCGTTGGAAGCCCTCAGCGCCACTAGCTCGCCGGAGGCGAAGGAGGCGACCAGGGTGTCGCCGGAGACCGCCGGGCTGGAGGCCGCCACGATCCGGGCCGGCTCGGTCAGGGCCTGGTAGGTCCAGTCCGGGGCGCCGCTGGCGGCGTTGAAGGTGAGGAGCTCGTCGTCGACGTCCACGACGAAGACCCGCCCGTCCGCGACCGTGGGGGCGGCGTGTACGGGGGCGTCGGTGCGGCTCACCCAGTCCACATGCCCGTCGGCCGCGTTGATGGCCGCCACCAGCCGGAAGCCGGAGGAGACGTAGACCTTGCCGTCGGCGTAGGCGAGGCCGCCGCCGAAGGCCTCATGGTCGCGCCGCGACTTGGGCTCCAGGTTCACCCGCCAGACCTGCGCGCCGGTGCCGGCGTCATGGGCCGACACCTCGGCCATGGCGTCCATCACGAACACCTTGCCCTCGGCCATGATCGGCGGGGCGGTCACGTGGACATGTCGGTTGGAGGCCCGCCCGAAGCCCCTGCGCCAGGCGATCTGGAAGTTGGGCGCCGCCTCGACGTGCTCCACCGACTGCTCGAGATCCCCGCCCGGCAGCGGCCAGGCCGAGAGCGGCTGCGGCGGAGGCAGGTAGAAGTCCTGCCCTTTCAGGGTGTCCGAGACCCGCAGCTGTTCGTTGAGCTCCAGCAGGGAGATCCGCTGGCCCGGCGAGGCCGACGAGGCGTGCGTCCGATGGAACGGATGCGGCATCGAGAAGTTCTGGCAGGCGCTGAGGCCCAGCGCCGAGAGCGCCACGGCCAGGGCGACAGCGCGGACGGAGGCGGCGGTCCGGGTCATTGGGCGGCTCCCGCAGGGGCCGGGGCCGTCTGAGCCGCGGCCGCCCCGGCGGGCGGCGGGGGCGCCGGGCCGGCCCGGGCGGCCGCGAGCGCGGTCGCCACGTCGCCGGAATCGATCAGCGCCAGGGTGAGCTTGGCCCGCTCCTGGACGTCCTTGGGAGTGTCGAGACCGATCGAAAGGATGGAAAGGTCGCTGCGCGCCGCGGCGGTCTTGCCGGCCACGATCTTGGCCATCGCCAGCGCCTCCTTGGCGTAGGGCGCGAAAGGCCGGCTTGCCTGGGCCAGCGGCTGGAGGCGCGTCTGTATCTGCGGATAGGGCGCGGTGTCGAGCAGCACATCGGCCGCCCTGAGGCTGGCGAGATCGGCGAGGATCGGGTTGGGCGCGGCCTTGGCGGCCGCATCGAAGAGCGCCGCCGCGCCCGCCTCGTCGCCGGCCGCCGCCTTCAGGCCGCCTTGCTGGATCAGCGCCAGCGCCTTGTAGGCCGGGGTCCCGGCCGCCGCAGCGGTCTGGAACTGGGCGAGAGCGCCCTTGGTGTTCTTGGCCGCCAGGGCGTCGAGGCCGGCCTGGTAGGCGTTCCCCGCCGCATTGAGGTTCCGCTCCTGGTAGAGCCGGAAACCCCAATACCCGAGGTAGCCCAGCAGCGCCGCCGCCAGAACCCCGGTGATCCAGGGCGCCCATCGCCGCAGGGTCGCCAGGTAGCGGTCGGAGCGCAGCTGCTCTTCGACCTCTTCGAACAGATCGACCACTAACGACGGCTCCCGGAGGCTCTGGATTGGGCGGGGAACCTATCTTCGAAGGTCCCGGCCTGCAACGAGACCTTGAGGGACAGGGCCAGGCGGGCCTTCCGGCCATCGAAGCCACGCCCGCCGCGGCCGGAAATCCGGAGGTGGGGAATTGTTTACACCCCCTCGGCATTGTGCCCGGCCGCAACCGGGAGTGATCGGTGCCGCACAAGCCGGCGACAAAGAAGGCGGCCGCGAACGCCGCCCGCCTACGGCAGGCCGAGGCCGAGGCGCGCCAGGTGGCCGCGATGGTGCGGGCCGCCGCCGGGTGTGTGCTGTGGCGTTATGACGCCGTTTCCGACGAATACGAAATCAACCCGGATTTCGGCGGCGCGTGCCTGCGCCGCCCAGGCGAGCTGATCCGGCGCAGCATCCACCCCGAAGATGCGGCGCGGGTCCAGGCGAGCTTCCAGCGCTCGCTGGAGTCGGGCGCACCCGGGGCGACGGAATACCGCGACCGGGCCCCGAGCGGCGACGGCTGGCGCCGGTTGCGGGTCACCTGGCGGGGCGCACCGGCCCGCTCCGGGGCCGGGTGGGACATCATCGGGGCCGCCCAGGACATCACCGAGCTCGCCGAGGCCCGTGACGCGGCGGTGAGCGGCGAGAAGGCCGCCCGGGCGGCGGTGGAGGCCAAGTCGCTGTTCCTGGCCAACATCAGCCACGAGATCCGCACCCCGATGAACGGTATCCTGGGCGTGCTGCATCTCATCAAGGCCGACCCGCCGGCGCCCGAGCGCAAGCGGCTGATCGACCAGGCCCTGGCCGCGGCCGGCGGTCTCTCCGACGTGCTTAACGACATCATCGATTTTTCATCGGTGGAGGCTGGGCGGGCGGCCCTGGCGCCGGAGGCGGCCGATCCGGCGGAGACCCTGCGGGGACTGGCGGCAAGCTTCCAGGCGAGCGCCGACGCCAAGGGGGTGCGCTTCTCCACCTGCTTCCCCGAACACCTCGGCTGGATGGCGCTCGACGTGGCCCACCTTCGGAAGATCTTCTTCCACCTGGTCAGCAACGCCGTGAAGTTCACCCCGCAAGGCTTTGTCGAGGCTCGACTTTCCGCGAGCGGGGACGGCGAGGCGCGGCGTCTCAGGATCGAGGTCGAGGATACCGGCGTCGGGGTCGCCCCGGAAGCCCAGGCGGGCCTCTTCGAGCGCTTCACCCAGGCCGACAGCTCCATGACCCGCCCCTACGGGGGCCAGGGGCTCGGGCTTTCGATCACCAAGGGGCTGGTGGAGCTGATGGGCGGCGAGGTCGGCTTCGCGCCCAGGCAGGGCGGCGGGTCGGTCTTCTGGGCCGAAGCGCCCGCGCCGGCCGCCTCGGCCCCGGCCCCGGCCGCGGCGTTGGACGAGGACGGCTGGCTCGCCGGCGTCAAGGTGCTGGTGGTGGAGGACAATCCCACCAACCGGCTGATCGCCACCCGCATGCTGGGTCAGATGGGCGCGGTCGTCTCCACCGCCGCAAACGGCGCCGAGGGCGTGGCGGCCATGGAACGCGCCAATTTCGACCTGGTGTTCATGGACATCCAGATGCCGGTGATGGACGGCTGCGAAGCCTCTCGCCGCATTCGCGCCCTCCCCGCCCCCAAGGGCAAGGTGCCCATCGTCGCCACCACCGCCAACGTCATGCCGAAGGAGCTGGCGGCGTACCGCGACTGCGGCATCAACGGCGTCGTCGCCAAGCCGATCTCCCCCGCCTCGCTCCTGGCCGAGGTGGTGAAGGTGGCCCAGGCGGCCTGAGCGGCTTCAGGGCCGGTTCCAGCGGGCGTTGGCGAAGTAGGTCTCGGCGGCGGCCGGGAAGGTCCGGGCCTTGACGTCGGCGGCGTAGGCGCGGGCCGCCCTGCCGATCTCGGATCGCAGGTCGGCGTAGCGGCGCACGAACTTCGGCGTCCAGTCGAACAGGCCCAGCATGTCGTCGGTGACCAGTATCTGGCCGTCGCAGCCGGCCGAGGCGCCGATGCCGATAGTGGGGACCGGAATGGCCTCGGTGACCTCCCGCGCCAGGGCCTCGGCCACGCCCTCCACCACCACGCTGAAGGCCCCGGCGTCGGCGGTCGCCTCGGCCTCGGCCACCACCCGCGCCCGCTCGTCCTCGGTGCGGCCCTTGGCCTTGAACGCCCCGTCGACGTTCACCGCCTGGGGCCTCAGGCCCACGTGCCCCATGACCGGCACGCCGCGGCGGACCAGATAGGCGATGGTCTCCGGGATGGTGGGTCCGCTTTCCAGCTTCACCGCCTGACAGCCGGTCTCCTTGAGGATCCGCACGGCGTTGGCGTAGGCGACTTCCTTGGCGCCCTCGTAGCTGCCGAACGGCATGTCCACCACCACCAGCGCCCGCTTGGAGGCCCGCATCACCGCCTGGCCGTGCAGGATCATCATCTCCAGGGTCACGCCCACGGTGCTGGGGAGCCCGTGGAGCACCATCCCCACCGAGTCGCCCACCAGCAGCAGGTCGCAGACCTCGTCGAGGATCTCGGCCACCGGGGCGGTGTAGGCGGTGAGGCACACCACCGGCTCGCCCCCCTTGCGGGCGGTGACCTCGGGGGTGCTGAGGCGGCGGACGGTCTCTTGGCGTTGGGCGGACATGGAGCTCTCGTGAGGCGGCGCGGGGAGACGCCGGGCAAATTCTACGCCATCGGCGGACCGATGGGGAGGCCGGCCCCCCGGAGGGGGGCTAGCGCCGGCCCTTGGACCGGTTCAAAGCCACGGCGGCGCGGATCAGGGCCTTCAGCGCCCCCGCGTCGATCCCCTCGCCCTCCCGGACGTCGATGGCGCGCCGGGTGTTCCCCTCGAGGCTGGAATTGAAGAGCCCGGCGGGATCGTCCAGGGACGCCCCCTTGGCGAAGGTCAGCTTCACGATGCTCTTGTAGGTCTCGCCGGTGCAGATGATGCCGTCGTGCGACCAGACCGGGACGCCCCTCCACTTCCACTCCTCGACCACCTCGGGATCGGCCTCCTTCACCAGGGCCCGAAGATGGGCGAGCATCTCGCCCCGCCAGTCGCCCAGCGCCCGGATCCTCTCGTCTATCAGTTGAGACGCGGGCGCCTCTCCCCCAGCGTCTTCGGCGCGGCTCTTCTTCACGTTGGTCCTGCCTTCCTTAGGGTGCGCCTTGCCCGGCCCGGCCCGAAGGTTGCTCCGTCGGGGGCCGCCCGCCAAGACCTGGTCGAGTCTGGCTAGACACCGCCGCCATCCGCCGGGCTCAGGCCGCGGCGCGGCGAAGCATGAAATTGTTTCAGGAAATTGGGTCAGTTAAATGCACACCCGGGAGGATATGGCCTGTGGCCAGTCAAAGGACGCAAGGCGGCAAGGCGTGCGAGGAACCTCGCGCCGGCGGGGAGCTCGCGCGCAGCGTAGCCGAGCGGCTTCAGGCGGAGATCAACGCCGGCGGCCTGCGGCCCGGCGCCCATCTTGGCCGCGCCGCCGACCTGATGCGCCGCTTGCGTGTGAGCCGCCCGACCCTGAGGGCGGCCATCCGCCAGTTGGAGGCCAACGCCCTGGTGAGGACCAGAACTGGCGTCGGGGGCGGATTGTTCGTGCTCGGCGACGCTGGACCCGGAACGCTGGGACTGGCGCGCCACCTTAGCCTGCTGGGGCTGTCGTATCGCCTCTTCTTCCAGATTCACATGCCGTTCTACGAGGCGGTGGCGGTGCTGGCGGCGGGGCGCGCTCGGCCCGCGGACCGGCGGAGGATCGCCGTCCGGCGGCTGGAGATGCGACGGGCAACCTACAGCCACGCCCAATACAGCGTGGCGCGGGCGGAACTTCACAAGATGATCGCGCGCGCGGCGGACAACCCCGCCCTCGAGGCGATCGGCGCGGCGCTGACGCGGGCCTACCGCGAGATTCTGCGCGGCGAGATGCGGCTGGGCCATACCGAGCTGGACAAGGTGCGGCAGGTCAAGGCGGCGGAGGACGCGGTGCTGGCGGCGCTGGTTCGCGGCGACGTGGCCGAGACGCGCCGGCGAGCCCGGGCGGCGTCGGCGGTGGAGATGGCCGTGGCCGACGACACCATCCAGCGCGGCATGCTGCCGGAGCGGGTGATTCCGCAGACCCTCTATGCGATCCCCGACGAGATGCGGACGGCCAAGCTCGCAGAGCTGACCGCCCGCGCCCTGCGCCGCACCATCCACCTGGAGAACGCCCGGCCCGGGACCTGGCTCGGCTCCGCGCCGGACCTCAGCAATCGCCTGGGCGTCAGCTACGACATCTGCCGCGAGGCGCTGGGCCTGCTGGAGCCCCACGGATTGATCTCGCTTCGCCGCGGTCGCAAAGGCGGGGTCTATGTGGGCGCGCCGAACGCCAAGAAAGTGCTGCCCGCCTTGCGCGACGAGATTCTGCGGGGCGGCGCCGGCGGCGGCCAACTGCTGGAGGCCGCGCGCCTGCTGCGCGACCTCAAGGGAGGCGTCGTCGGCCTCCCGGAATTCCCGGGCGAGGCGGATTCGGCCCACAAGCTGCTGGACGAGCTCGCGGTCATGCTCGAGGAGATGGCGGCTTAGCGATCGGCCCGGCGCTCAGGTCTGAAGGATGAGGTCGGCCGCGCGCCAGGCCATGCCCATGACCGGCCCGTTGGTGTTCCCGGAAACCTGGGTCGGCATCACCGAGCAGTCCATGACCCGCAGCCCGCCGACGCCGTGCACCCGCAGCTGCGGGTCCACCACCGCCATGGGGTCCTGACCGATGCGGCAGGTTCCTACGGCGTGGGCGGCGGACTGGTCGCCGTGGCAGGACCGGATGATGTCCTCGTCCGTCTCCACTTCCGGCCCGGGATAGGTCTCGCGCTCGACGATGCCGGCGAGGGCGGGCTGGGCGAAGATCCGGCGCATGATCCGCGCCAGGGCCACGGTCCGGCGCCGATCGCTGTCGGCCAGCAGGTAGTTGGTGCGGATGAGCGGCGGCGCGTCCGGGTCGGGCGAGCGCAGGGAGATGCAACCGACGCTTTCCGGCCGCAGCGGATAGCCGAAGGCGCTGATTGCGTGCCAGCGCTGAAACGCGGGCTTGGAGGAGGAGGCGTCCACGGCCGTCTCGTTGAAGGTGATCTGCAGGTCGGGACGGGGCTCGCCGGCCGAGCTGCGCACCAGGGCGTTGACATCAAAGGTGCGGGCCAGGGGGCCGTCCCTCAGCAGGATGTAACGCGCCACGTTGGCCACGAGGCGCGGCCCGGAATACTCGTGGTTGCGGCTCATCGGCCGGCGCAGCTTCAACTGTGTCGAGTAGAGCTTGTGCTCGCGCAGGTTCGCCCCCACCCCCGGGAGGTGATGGACGACCTCCACGCCGGCCCCGCGCAGCGCCTCGGCCGGGCCGACGCCCGCCTGCATCAGCAGCATCGGCGAATGGATCGCGCCGGCCGACAGGATGACCTCCGCGCCCCGGTGGCGCTGGCCGCCCTCGCATTCGACCCCCACCGCCTGGCGGCCCTCGAGCAACAGGCGCCGGACCCGCGAGCCGGTGATCACCCTCAGGTTCGTGCGCCGGCGGGCGGCGCGGACGAAGGCCTGGCCGGCGCTGGAGCGTCGGCCGCGCCGGATCGTGCAGGGCGTGGCGCCGATGCCTTCCCGCTCGGGGCCGTTGAGGTCGTCGCGGGCCGCAAGGCCTGCCTGCACGCCGGCGGCGACCACCGCGCGGCCGAGCTTGCTCAGCGGCAGGATGGAGACGCCGAGGGGACCTCCGACGCCGCGCACGCCGTCGGCCCCGGATTCATGATCCTCCATTTCCCGGAAGGCCCGCTCCATGGCGCTTCCGCCCCAGCCGGCCGCGCCGGCGGCCTCCCAGCCGTCGTAGTCGCCCGGATGGCCGCGCAGGTAGATCATCCCGTTCACGGCGCTGGAGCCGCCCAGCACCTTGCCGCGGAGCCAGGTGTAGCTTCTCCCGGTCGGATGATGGGCGTCGGGCTCGGTCTCGTAGAACCACATCAGGCGCGGGTCCGTCACCGTGCGGCCGTAGCCCATGGGGACGTGCAGGAACGGGCTTTGATCCGCCGGACCGGCCTCGATCAGCAGCACCTTGCGCTTCGGATCGGCCGAGAGCCGGTAGGCCAGCACGCAACCGGCCGAGCCCCCGCCGACGATGATGTGGTCGTAGGCGACGAGCTCGCCGCTCAAACCGCCGCCTCGGAGGGGTGGGCGTGGATGTGGCGCGACTTGAAGAGCCAGCGTCCGCCGCGCTTGACGAAGCGGTCGGCGTATCCGCCGGCGAACTTGGCCGTCATCCCGTCTGTCGACGGGGCCAGCAGCACGATGTAGCTGCGCGCGCGGGCCTCGTCGCCGTCCACGTCGATGGCGGTGTTGAAGGTAAGGTGGCGGTGTGGCTGGGGCTGCCCCCACCGGCCTTCGTGCAACTTGCGCATGCCGGCATGGCCGTGATGGTCGCCGAACACCCCCGTGAAAGCGAAATCGTCCGTGAAGAGGCCGCAGAGCCGGTCCACGTCGCTGGTGTCCGTGTAATAGCAGTAGTCGGTGATCAGCCGCTGGATGGCGGCGACGTCGTCGTTGGCGCTCAAGGGACTCGTTCCTTTCAGAGTGGGCGGCTGGTAGGGCGCGTCAGTGGGCGCGGCCAGCGGCGGCCCACACCAGCGGCAGGCGCCCCATGCCGATCACGTTGCCGCCGATGCCCACCGGCGGATCGGCGGGGTCGAGGCTGAAGTCTGGAATCCGCTTCAGCCATTCCTCCAGGAAGACGCGGATCTCGAGCCTGGCGAGGTGCGAGCCGACGCAGCGGTGCGGGCCCATGCCGAAGTTGGGAAGCGGCTTGGTCTCGCGGTCGAAGTCGACCTTCAGCGGCTCGGCGAACTTGGTGTCGTCCAGACCCGTCAGCGCGATGATCGTCAGCACCCCGTCGCCAGCCCGCATGCGCACGCCCCGGAACTCCTGATCGACCCGGGCGCGGCGGCTGATGCACGGCACCGGGAAGCGGCGCAGGAACTCCTCCGCCGCCTGCGGAACATGCTCCGGATGCCGGGTGAGGCGGCCACGATGCTCGGGGTGGGTCGCCAGGAACTGGGCGATGAACCCGAAGGTGTTGACCACCGTATCGAGGCCCGCGAGCAACAGGATCACGCTCATGGCCACGGCCTTGCTCTCCTGGATCGGCTCGCCGTCGATGAGGCCGTTGGCGACTCGGCTCAGCAGGCCTTCGGTCGGGTTCTTCCGCCGGTCGCGGACCTTTTCCAAGGCGTATTCCACCAGCAGCCGGTGGCCCTCGAAGCGTTTGGCTTCCGTCTCCGCGCGCATGCGGGCGTTGACGTAGCCCAGCAGGCGCAACCGGTCGGAATCCGGCAGGCCCATGAACCGCAGGAAGACGCCGATGGGCATGCGCTGGGCGAAGTCGTCGACGAACTCGCAGCGCCCCTTCTCCAGGAACGCTTCGATGAGCTCGATGGTGAGGCTCCGGACGTACGCTTCCATGTCGTTGATGGCGCGCGGCGAGAAGGCCGGCAGCAGGATCTGCCGGTACGGCCCGTGATCCGGCGGATCGACCCCCACCGGCGGGTTCGGATAGGGCTCGGTCACCAGGCCCTCCGGGATCGAAGCGTAGGAGGTGAAGCGCTCGTAGTCCCTCAGCACCTCCTCGACGTCGTCGGAGCGGGTCACGATCCAGTGCCCTCCGTTGCGGGGCGTGTAGAAGACCCGGGGCGCGGCGTCGCGGATCTTCATCCAGGCGGCGTGCGGGTCGTCCTCCACGCCGGGGACGTCGAAGAAGTCGACGTCGACAACCAGCTCCGGGGGCACGTGCTCAGGCACGGACGACACGTTCCCGAGATCGTCAGCCACGGCGCGTCTCCTTCCAATACCGGGACTTTTGCCGTCCCAGGGCCCGTGAGGGTACTTTGACGGCGGCCGCTGATCCACGTTCAGATGTCCCGCGCCCGATTGGGTCAGGTATTTTCCGCCGCCGCCGCGCCTAGATTCTCGCAAAGGCGGGCCCCCGGCGCCGGGGCCGGTGGTTCCGTGAGGATCAAGGATGGTCACGTTCGCCAACGCGCGGGTGTTCGACGGCCGCGAAATGCTGGCCGAGCCGCATTGCGTCACGGTCGAGGGCGGCCTGATCGCCTCCGTCCGACCGGGCTCGGCAGCGGCCGGCGACGCCATCGACCTCGCCGGCATGACCCTCATGCCGGGCCTCGTCTCGGCCCACATGCATCCCGACAACCTGAAGTTCACCTACCAGGCCTTCCTGGCCGGCGACCGGCTCGGCCTGGAGCGCCCGCCCGGGGTGCTGACGGCGATCGGCGTGCGCACCTGTAAGATGCTGATCGAGACCGGATTCACCGGCTACGTCGGGGCCGGCTGCTCGAACAACATCGACGCCCAGCTGAAGATGGCCATCGAGGAGGAGATCATTCCGGGGCCGCGCATCCGCCCCTGCAGCCACCACGTAGGAACCACCGCGGACGCCAACGACAGCATCCAGTGGTGGCTGCAGCCGCAGCGACCCGGCACGGACATCTTCGCCGACGGGCCCGACTCCCTGCGCGGCGCGGTCCGCGAGGAGATCCGCAACGGCGCCCAGATCATCAAGATCTACGTGAGCTCCGGCCACGCGGTCCCCGGCCGCCGCGGCAAGCGCAACATGTCCTCCGACGAGATCGCCGCCGTGGTCGCCGCCGCCCACGACCGGGGCGTGAAGGTCCGCGCGCACGTCTGCCACAAGGAGCTCATCCTGGAATCCCTGGCGCTCGGGGTCGACCTCGTCGATCACGGCGACGAGACCGACGAAGCCTGCATCGACGCCATGGCCGAGGCTGGCGCCTTCTGGGTCCCGAGCCTGGCGTTCCTGAAGATCGCGCTCGACGGCGGGATGGACCCCGACGGATCGGCGCGCTACGCCCACGACAACCTCCTGCGGACGATCCCGCTAGCCCAGAAGCGCGGCGTGCGGCTGCTGCTGGGGGACGATTACGGCGGCGGCGCCATGGCCCACGCCGCCGGGTCCTACGCCCGCGAGCTGCCGCTCTACGGCGCCATCGAAGGCCTGTCGGCGACCGAGGTGCTGGGCTGGGCCACCCGCAATGGGGGCGAGCTGTTGATGGACGGGCCCGGCCGCGCCGGCGTCATCGCCCCCGGGGCGGTGGCCGACCTGATCGTGGTCGACGGCGACCCGACGCAGGACCTGACGCTGCTGCAGAGGCCGGAGGCCAGCCTCAAAGCGGTCTTGCGCGCCGGCGCCTTCCAGATTGATCGCCTGGATCACGCGATGAAGGCGCAACCGGCTCAGCGCCCGATCCTGGAGGTCGCGGGGCGCTGACGCCGCCGACGCCGCCCGAGCCTGGGTCTGGCGAACTTTCGGGGCGGCTCATCGATGGACAGGCGCAGTCTGACGCCTTAACGATCCCCCAAGCAAGCGCGGGCTCGGCCATCGGCGGGGTCGAACCCGCGACAGAAGAGAGGGAGGAGCATGGCGATTCCGGGCGCTGACGCGCTCATGGCTGACGCCGAGGCGCGGACGGGCCTTCGCGACTGGGGCTGGTTCGACATCAAGAGCCCGCTCGAGGCGCTCACCGGCTCGCTGAACGCCGAGGCCCGCCTGACCGAGCGCGGCGAGCGCGCCTGCCATGAGCGCTTGAGCTTCGTGCTGGCCAATCGGTTGCGCATGATCGAGGACCGCCGGCGCTGGCCGCAGATCGCCGCCGAGGAGGTCCGCCGTCCGGTGATCATCCCAGGCCTGCCGCGCAGCGGCACCACCATGCTTCTGCAGATCCTGGCCCAGGATCCCGCCAACCGCTCGCCGCTGACCTGGGAGATTCTGGCCCCCTCCCCGCCGCCGCAGAGCGCCACCTTCGCTACCGACCCGCGCATCGCCGAGGTCCAGTCGATGCTCGACCGCCACGGCTTCACCCGGCCCGAGCTGATGGCGATGCACGCCTTCGACGCCGAGCTCGCCGACGAGTGCATCTTCATCCTCGAGCACGCCATGACGTTCACGCCCTACGGCGCCTTCTGGGACACCCCCAGCTACGGCGCCTGGTGCGCGAGAGCCGATGATCGCGGGCCCTACAAGGTGCACAAGGAAGTGCTGCAGCAACTGCAGTTCCGCGCGCCCGCCGAGCGGTGGGTCCTGAAGGCGCCGAACCACATGCAGCACCTGCCGGCCCTCGTGGAGACCTATCCGGACGCGGTCTTCATCCAGACCCACCGCGACCTCGGAAGGATCATCCCCTCCCTCGCCAAGCTGTTCGGGGCGCTGAGGCGCACCTTCACCGACGACCCGGCCAAGGCGGACATCGTCCAGGCGGCCCGCGGCCAGCTTTCCGCCTGGACGGAGGGCCTCAACGACATGACGCAGTTCCGCAAGGACCCGGCCATGGACGCCCGCTTCGTCGACCTCAACTACAAGACCACGCTGGCGGACCCGATCGGGGCGGTGGAGAAGGTCTATTCCAAGTTCGACCTGCCGCTGAGCGCCGAGGCCAAGTCCCGGATGGAGCGGTGGCTCGCCGAGAACCGCCAGGGCCGCCACGGCGCGCACGAATATTCGCTCGCCGAATGCGGCCTGACCGAACGGGACATCGACGAGCACTTCGGGGAATACATGGAGCGCTACGGCGTCACCCGCGAGGAGCGGATCTAGGCGCGGCGCGATCGGGAGGAAAGCCGATGGCGTTCGGCGACACGATCCATCCGCGATCTGGAACGAGCCCTGGGCGCTCGTGCTCGACAGCGAGCCGCTGCTGGGCCCCGACATCGTCGTCGAGCCCGACGGAACGATGGAGATCATCTGCAGCAAGGCGCGGCCGCCCGGCGCCAAGAACTGGCTGCGCATCACCGAGGCCACCAACCACATCCGCGTGCGCCAGCTGTTCGACGACTGGAACGCCGAAGAGCCGATGGCCATCCACATCGAGCGGATCGGCGGCGAGGCGGGCGAAGCGCCGCCGCCGCTGCTCGAGCCCCAGGAGATGATCGCGGCGCTGGGGAAAGCGGCGGCCTTCGTGCGCAAGTCCGCCTCCGCCTGGGGTCCTCCGCCACTCGAAGGGCGGGTGGAGAACCAGGTGTACGACCTGCCGACCCCGCCCACCCGGATCGGCGGGATCGACGCCAACCCCGGCGGCGTCATGTCGGTGGCCTGGTGGGCGCTGGCGCCCGACGAGGCGCTGGTGATCGAGTTCACGCCCGTCCCCTCGCTGATGTGGTCGGTGGAGCTGGAGAACGTCTGGTGGGTGACGGCCGACTACCGCTGGCGGCTCGTCGAGGTGACCGACGCCCAGGCGGCGCTGGAGGACGATGGCCGCTGCCGTCTGGTGGTCGCCCACCAGGACCCCGGGACCCCGAATTGGCTCGACACCGGAACCTTCTCGGAAGGCTGGGTGCGCTACCGCGGAATGCTCTCCGAAGGCGGCCGCAGCCCGGCCTGGACCTCGCGCCTGGTCAAGCTGGGGGACTTCGCCAAGACCCTTCCGGCGGGCGCCAAGCGCATCACGCCCGAGGCGCGGAAGCAGCAGATCGCCCTGCGCGCGGCGGGTGTTCGCAAGCGTTACCGGGACTGAGGAGGCGGTTGTTATTCTAGACAGAATGCTCTAGAAAATGCGCTTCTGATAAGAGCCGGCGGCGAGCCCCCCGACGGCCCGAAGAACGAGACGGATCGCCCAGCGGCGCCCAAGACTGCGCCCGCCCAACCTCGCCAGCGGAGCTGAGCTATGAGCAAGCCCCAATCCTTCGATCCCGCCGAATATGTGAAGCGCCTGAAGGTGCATTCGCCCGAGTTCGCGGCGCACCACAACGAGGTGATCTCCCACATTCCCCAGCACTGCCCGGTGTTCCACGCCCATATGGAGTCCTTCTCGCCCACCGAAATCGACGTTGCGGTGATCGGCGGCTACGAGGCGATCATGGCCACCGCCCGGGATCCCGAGATCCTTTCCTCCCAGGGCGAGCCGGAGATGTTCGAGGCGGCCAAGGCGGGGCTCATCTCGCTGAACCTGCCCACCTACGTCGACCCGCCCCTGGCGTTCGAATACCGGAACATCGTCGATCCCTTCGTCTCGCCGCGCGCCGCCAAGGAGCTCGAGCCCCGGGTGCGGGAGCTGGTGCGCAAGCTCAACGACCGGATGGTCGAGAAGGGAAGCCTCGACATCGTCCAGGACGTCGCCCAGCCGCTGACGGCGATCCTGACCATGTGGGTTACCGGTCTGCCCGAGGAAAAATGGTTCTTCTACTCCGACATTATCCACCGGATGCTCTGGCGTGACGGCGACCCGCTGGCGATCCACGCCGAGATGGAGGCGTACCGGAAGGTGCTGCGCGAGGATATCGAGCGCATCCGCGCCGACCCCAACGCCACCGGGGTGCTGGGCGCCACGCGCACGGCCAAGATCCAGGGCCGCCCGCTGGAGCACTGGGAAGCGGAAGGCATGCTCATGCTGCTGCTGCTCGGCGGGGTCGACACCACCCAGGCCCTCACCGGCAGCGCCACGGTGTTCCTCGGACACAACCCCGGACATCGCCAGCAGATCATCAACAACCCCGAAATCCTGCCCGAGGCCATCGAGGAGTTCCTGCGCTATCACGCCCCGGTGCTCGGCACCTCGCGCAAGCTCGCCAAGGACGTCGAGGTCGAGGGCGTCAAGCTGAAGGCCGGCGAGCAGACGCTGGTCTGCTGGGCGGCGGCCAACCGCGATCCGGCCGCCTTCGAGGATCCCAACGAGGTGCGTTTCGACCGCCCGTCGAACCGACACCTGACCTTCAGCGTGGGACCGCACCGGTGTCTTGGCTCGCACGTGGCGCGCATGGAGATCCGGGTGATGCTCGAGGAGATGTTCCGCCTCTATCCGGACTTCAAGCTGGTCGAGGAGGGGCTGCAGTTCGCCCCCGACGTCGCCATCATCTATGGCTACAAGGCCGTGCCGCTGACCTTCCCGCCGCGCAAGCGCGAACTGCCTGAGGATCCCCAGCTCGAGAAGCTGCTGGCCCCCATGTACGCCAAGCGCTGAGGCGCTAGCTTTCCGGCCTACCTGCGGGCGAACGACAGCCAAGCCATAGGCCGGTCAGAATCGCCGGCAGGATGAGCTCGACGTCCGTGCGCAGCGCGAAGACGCGGTAAGCGCGCCGCCGAAGCGCCACGGCCACGTAACGCGGCGGCTCAAACCTCGACAAAGGTGCGGATCCGCGCCGGGGTCCACGCCGATTGCATAAGTTCCCTTTATTAGTTACTCCACTTTTCCATTATGGACGCTCGCTGTTCCGTGTCGGTGTCGGCGTCCGCCCTCGACATCGAGGCGGACGCCCTGAGACGTTTCGTGGACCTGGTTTCGCATCGTGCGGGCCAAGCGCTTGCGCGCATGGAGGAGGCCGGCGTCACGCTCCCGCAGGTTCTGCTCATGGTCCGCGTGGAGCGCGCCGGCGCCGCCTCGATCTCAGAACTGGCCGGGGTCTCCCCTGGATCGGCCGCCGCGGTGAGTCAGATGGTGGATCGGCTCGTGCGGCGGGACTGGCTGGCGCGGAGCGAGGATCAGGGCGACCGGCGGCGCAAGACGGTGTCGCTGACTGCGGCGGGGGTGCGGCTTCTGCGCGATATGGAAGCGGCGCGGACGGCGGACTACGCGGCGGGCCTCTCCCGGTTGCCGCCGGCTTTGCGCGCCGAGCTCCATGGCTGGCTCGAGCGCGCGCTTGCCGAGGTGAACCGCGAGGCCTCGCAATGATCGCGCGCTGGCTGCTCCTGGCCGTCTTCGCGCTCAGTCTCTACGGCGCCGGCCAAGTCTGGCTGGTCCAGGTTTCGAGCTATCCGCTGTGGCGCTACGTCGGCGACGCGCAGTTCGCCGCCTATCACCGAGCCTGGTGGCGCAGCATCTGGGCCGTGGTTCTAGGGCCGGCGGCGCTCGTGCTGCTAGGCGCCCTTCTGATGCTTTGGTGGCGACCTCCCCAAACGCCTGCGTGGTTCAGTTGGCTCGGCGCGGGCTTGCAGCTTGCGCTGGTGGTCGGGACGGCGCTCTGGTGGGCGCCGTTGATGGCGCGTCTCGAAGGCCCGGGCGGCGGCCCGGATCCAGCGCGCTTCAGGCTGCTCCTGAATACGCACTGGCTGCGGGTAGGCCTGGTCAGCGCCTATGCGATCTTGGTCGGTTGGATGGTGCTCCAGAATCTCCGCCCGGGCTGAACGCAGGTTCACCCGCAGCGAAGCCGCGGCGCGCCGCGCTTACGCCGCCAGCGACCGGCCCAGCGCGTCCAACAGCTCGCCCGTGCCCTTTTCGCGCGAACCGGCGTCGTCGTAGCCGTCGAGGAACGCGCCCTGCTCGGTCACCATAAGCCGGGTCCGGTTCCCGTCCGCTTTCAACTGCATGGTCGCCAGGGAGACCGAGATCTTCCGGTCGTCCAGATGCATCTCGTAGCCGTAGACCAGCCGTTCGTTCTCGATCACGTCGTGATAGGTCGCCTCGAAGGTCGAGATGACGCGGCCGCCCCAACGCCCCTTGAGCCGCTCGCGTCCGCCGGGACGCACGTCCATCCCGCGTTCGATGATCTCCAGCTGTTCGGACGCAGCGCCGAACCACTGGGCTTTCGCGGCCGGGTCTGTCAGCGCCTTCCATACCCGTGCGCACGACGCGTCGTAGGTGCGCTCCAGGTGGAAGGTGGCGTGCGTCACCGAGCGCCTGATCTCGTCTGGAATACGCGCCTTGGCGGCGGCGTGGGTTTCGACAGCGCCGTCGGAGGCTGGCTGGGTCATGGAGGTGCTCCTCGTGTCTAGATCACGCCGCCCCGGCGGCCAGGAAGCGCGGCTCGAGCGCCTCGACGAACGGAAAGTACCGGAACCAGGGTTGGGCCTCGCGAACCACCCGTTGAGCGGAAGGGCGACCGGCGAGCCGCTCGAAATAGGCGGCCAGGGCCGGATAGGCGCCGCGGTAGGGATGCATGGCCTCGACATAGAACAGCGGCGGCATGGCGGCGCAGTCGGCCATCGAGAAGGCCTCGCCCGCCGCCCATGTGCGCCCCGCCATCCGCCGCTCGAGCATGGCGTAGGCGGTGTCCAGGGTCGCCCGCGCTTCGGCGACGCCGACGGCGTCCTTGGCCTCCGCCGCGCGCATCCGATCCGACACGAGCTTCTGCATCGGCGTATGGACGTAGAGGTCGAAGAAGCGGTCCCACAGCCTTACCTCGCGGGCCGCGTCGGGATCGGCGGGGATCAGGATGGCCGAGCCCGGGTGGCGGGCCTGGAGATAGTCGATGATGATCGACGTCTCAGGCAGGAAGAGTCCGCCGTCCTGCAACAGCGGCATCTTGGCGATGGGCCACCGCTCCGCGTACGCCTTGTCATCCTTCGGGACGCCGTCGATCTGGACCGTCTGGAACGGGGTTTCCGCCTCGTAGAGCGCCAGCAGCACCTTCCAGCAGTAGGACGCCAGAGGGTGCATGTGCAGGGTCAGGGCGGGTCGGTCATCCGGCATCGTCGGCCTCCTCGTCAGGAAGGGTCGCGAGGTAGTCGCCCAGCCGGTCGAGGCGCCGTCCCCATTCTGCGCGCCGGGCGTTGATCCATTGCTCGGCCAGGCCGAGCGCGCCGGGCTCGACCCGGCAGATCCGCACTCGCCCAACCTTTTCGGACCGCACCAGTCCGGCGTCCTCCAGCACGCCGAGGTGCTGCAGGGCAGCCGGCAGTGACATCGGCAGCGGCTTGGCCAGCTCGCTCACCCGCGCCGGGCCGCGGCTCAGCCGTTCCACCATCGCCCGTCGCGTTGGATCGGCGAGGGCGCTGAATAGCCGGCTGAGATCGGGCGATTGGTTAAGCACCCGCCTAACTATCACGCCGAAAACAGTTAGGCAATGACTTCAGTGTTCGTCGATGAGCGCCGGTCAGTCGGCCTGCGGAATCATTCCCACTCGATGGTGCCTGGCGGCTTGCTGGTGACGTCGTAGACCACGCGGTTGACGCCGCGCACCTCGTTGACGATCCGGGTGGCGGCGCGGGTGAGGATTTCCCACGGGAACTCGAAGACGTCGGCGGTCATGCCGTCGGTGGAGGTGACCGCCCTGAGCGCCAGCACCTCCTCGTAGGTGCGCGCATCGCCCATCACCCCCACGGTCCGCACCGGCAGCAGCACCGCGAACGCCTGCCAGATGGAATCGTAGAGCCCGGCCTTGCGGATCTCGTCCAGCCAGATGGCGTCGGCCTTCTGGAGCACGGAGACCTTCTCGGGCGTCACCGCGCCTGGAATGCGGATGCCGAGGCCGGGACCGGGGAAGGGGTGGCGCCCCACGAAGGCCGGCGGCAGGCCGAGCTCGACGCCCAGCGCCCGCACCTCGTCCTTGAAGAGCTCGCGCAGCGGCTCGACCAGCCTCAGCTTCATCCGTTCGGGCAGGCCGCCGACGTTGTGGTGGCTCTTAATCACCGCCGAGGGTCCGCCGCGGGCCGAGACGCTCTCGATCACGTCCGGATAGAGGGTGCCCTGCGCGAGAAAGGCCGCGCCCTCGATCCGCGCCGCCTCCCGATCGAACACCTCGATGAAGGTTCGGCCGATGGCCTTGCGCTTCTCCTCGGGGTCCGACACCCCCGCGAGAGCGCCCAGGAATTGCTCCGCGGCGTCAACATGGATGAGCGGAATATTGTAGTGGTCCCTGAAGAGGCTCACGACCTCCTCGGCCTCGTTGAGGCGCATAAGGCCGGTGTCCACGAAGACGCAGGTGAGCTGGTCGCCGATCGCCTCGTGGATCAGCACCGCCGCCACCGAGGAGTCGACGCCGCCGGAGAGCCCGCAGATCACCCTCCCCTTCCCCACCTGCTGGCGGATCCGGCCGACCGCCTCGTCGCGGAACGCGGCCATGGTCCAATCGCCCGAGAGACCGGCGATCTCGTGGGTGAAGTTGCGCAGGATGAGCGCGCCGCGGGGCGTATGGGCGACCTCCGGGTGGAACTGGACGCCGTAGAGCCGGCGCCCCTCGTCGGCGATCACCGCGAAGGGCGAGCCCGCCGAGGTGGCGGCCACCTCGAAGCCCAGCGGAATGGCGGTGATCTTGTCGCCGTGGCTCATCCAGACCGGCTCCTCGTGGCCGATCTCGCCGAGGCCCGCCAACAGCGGACTCTCCCGCTCGATTCGGATTTCGGCGCGGCCGAACTCGCGGGCATGGCCGCCCTCGACCGCTCCGCCGAGCTGAGCGCACATGGTCATTTCGCCATAGCAGACGCCGAGCACCGGAACGCCCAGCTCGAAGACCCTTCGCGGCGCGGCCGGGCTCTCGGCCTCGTGGACGCTGGCGGGGCCTCCGGAGAGGATCACCGCCTTCGGGGCGAAGGCGTCCAGCATCGCGTCCACCCCGTCATAGGGATGGATCTCGCAATAGACCCCGCTCTCGCGAACCCGGCGGGCGATGAGCTGGGTCACCTGGCTGCCGAAATCGACGATCAGGACGCGTTCATGGTGGGGCGCCGACATGGCCGGGATGTAGGGGAGAATCGGCGGCGCGTCATCGGCGTCCCGCAAAGGCGTCTCAAGGCGCTTCCCTGCCGCCAGCCCGACCTGCTGGCGGTCGCGGTCGGCTGCGCGGTGTCGCGCGCCCGGCTCCGGAGAGCACGCTGGCTCCGAGGCGCTACGGGCCGGGGGCAGGCCCGGCCGCGGCGCAACGCGGCGCGTCTGCGCCCACGCCGCAGCCGGAACGCGGCCGCGGGTTGTGACCCTGTGGATACACTGTGCAAAAAAGCTCGAGCTGCCCCGGCGCCCTGATACGCCGCGTCATGTTGTAGCCGCGCAGGGTCCCTCGGCCCGCTTTGGCGGCCACCCTCGTATCGTCCGACTGCTGATCGGCCGCGGGGCCGAGTTCAAGCTTCCGGCTACAAGCGATTGTACCGTCGGATGATTGCCATGCCGCGCATCGCCGATCGGTGCGAGCCAGTAACGTCAGGAGCTGTCTGACGGCACGCTCGCCAAGTGGGCGTCGGCGTCGATCTTCGCTGAGTGAGCGAAAATGGCGAGCCGCGCCCTACGGCCGCAGTTTGCTTGTGATCGCACGAACGTTTGTTGCTGAACACAGCTCAACGTTGATAGCCTTTCGACTCGGGTTGGGAGAGCGAAATGGGCAGCGCTTTCGCGTCCACTATCCGAGCAACGCCCGCCGGCGCCAGTTGGCGGCAGGACCGGTACTACCGGGCCTATTGGGAAGCCGCGCACGAGGGCCTCTACGTCATCCGCTGCCTCGCCGACGACGAATTCGTCTACGAGGACATCAATCCCGCCCACGAACGGGCCACGGGACTCTTGAGATCGCGCATCGTCGGACGCCGTCCGGAGGAGTGCCTCGAGGCGAAGGTCGCGAAGATCGTGTCCGGCCACTATCGGACCTGCGTCAGGGCGGGACGGCCCTTCCACTATGTCGAAACCCTCGACCTTCCTGCCGGGCGGACCGTCTGGGAGACGACGCTCGTGCCGGTCCGCGGGGCCGGGGGCGAGATCGAGGTGCTGCTCGGCAGCTGCCGGGACATCACCCGCTCGATGCATGCGCAGCGTGAGCTTTCCGAGCTCGCCGAGCGCCTGATCAAGGTCCAAGAAGAGGAGCGTCGGCGGATCGCCGTGGAGCTGCACGACTCCACCGCCCAGCACCTGGTGGCCCTGTCGTTCGGGCTGGGGGCGCTGCGCCGCGGACGGGCCAACGCCGAGACGCTCGACGATATGACCAGCGAGCTGGGCGAGGCCCTGAGGGAGGTGCGCACCCTCTCCTATCTGCTGCACCCGCCGACCCTCGCCAAGGACGGCCTCAGGAAGACCCTGCAGGCCTTTGTCCGCGGCTTTGGCCGGCGTACCGGCCTTTCGGTCACGGTGAACGTCAGGGGCGCCGTCGACAGCCTGCCGCAGCGGGCGCAGCGGGCGCTGTTCAGGGTCGCCCAGGAGGCGATCGCGAACGCCCATCGTCACTCGCCGGCCCGCCAGATCTCCATCAATCTGCGGCGGGGCCGCCACGGCGTACGCCTGACCGTCACCGACGACGGCGGGGGAACCCACAAGGCGCCCGGCAAGATCCAGCGGGGCGTCGGCATTCCGGGCATGGAGGCCCGCATTCAGCGCCTCGGCGGCGCCTTCGCCATCAATGCGACCGCCTCGGGCACGCAGGTGACCGCCTACCTGCCCACGGCCGCAGTTGTCGACGCCGCCCAGATCCTTCTCGTTCCCGAACCTTCGTATTGACGAGTGGGCGCGCGCGGTTGCGTCCGCCACCCGTCCGCCGTTCCAGAATCGAGAGTCTCGGGCGCGTTCTAGAGGCGGTTGAGTTGGGGCTGAATCGCTCATCTCACCCCGGACGGCCTGCAAGGCCGATCCGGAGCCAGACCCTCCGGTTCTCAGACGAACTCCAGCTTGGCGTCGGCCCTCAACGCGTCCTAGTGTCCCGATTCCGAAGTTCGCTAGCGTGAGCGGCGCCTCCCGTCGAACTTCGGAATCGATAAGGACATTAGCCAAGTATAAGTTTTTAGTGTGGTTTACGGATCAGAAGTTCGCCACAGCGCCCGCCGCGACAATGGGGCGAACTTCTGATCCACCACACTAGTCGGAACGCGTCCTGGCGCCCGCCGACCCCGAAACATTCAGATCGACAAACGTCCGGATGCCGGCGACACGTCCGCGACTGCCGTATTGCCAGAAAGTCCACGACCCGCTGGGCCTGGGCTGCGACGAGATCGATCGGCGCCACATCGGACGCTTTGGCAGGTAGTCGCAATACGTCTGGTAGAATTGCGGGGTCACGTAGAGAACCGCGCGCCTGCGATGGCGCGCCTCGACCATCGCCAGGAAGACGCGCAGCTCCTTGCGCACTTCGGCGCCGGTGAGCCCGGCCGCGCAGCCCCGCGCCATCTCGAGATCGACGGCGGGGGGCAACGCCCCGGCTCGGGGCGGCGCTACGGCCAGGAAGTTGCGCGCCTGGGCCCGGGCGGAGCGGCAAAAGACGAAGTAATGGTAGGCGCCGGCGCGGATGCCGGCCCGCCGGGCGCCCCGCCAGTTGCTCGCGAATTCGGTGTCCCGCCCGTGGACGCCTTCGGTGGCTTTGAGATAGGCGAAGGCCACGTCGTCGCCGGCGACCGCCGGCCAGTCGATGGCGCCCTGGTAGTGGGAAACGTCGATCCCCCTCACGGGATAGCGCCGCCGGTCGGGCTCGCCGCGCCGGTCGCGCGCCAGGGCGCCCGTGACCGCGCCCGAGGCGAGAAGCAGGCAGATGAGGCTGGCCGAGACGGCGGCGCGGATGATCTTTCGGGCCTTGGCGAGACCAATTTGCACTTTCGGACGCAGCCCGGACCGCGATGGAGCAGCCAAGCCTGCCACACCCGCGGGCGACGTCCATCGGGTTGAACCTAGGGCGCAGGGAGCCGGAGCAGTAGGTGACAGTCCCCCAAATTCCCCATGGTCCCGACCGCTGCTGAAGTTCGCCTAGAGCGCGTTCCGCAAAAGTGGAACCGCTTTTGCGACGAGAACGCGCTCCAAGTCTTTGAATTCTAGAGCACGATTCAACAATCAGACGATTGCGTCTGATCGCATCGTGCTCTAGGCACCCGCCCCATCAATCGAGCGAACTTCAAACTCACCACACTAGCCTGCGCGCCAGGCGCCAGGGCTCGTGCCCATCTCGCGCTTGAAGGCGCGGCTGAAGGCGGCCTCGCTTTCGTAACCGACGCCCTCGGCGATGCGGGCGAGGGGCTCGCGGCTCGATCTTAGGCGCTCGGCCGCCAGCTGGATCCGCCAGCCGGTGAGGTACTCGATCGGCGGCTTGCCGACGAACTGGTTGAACCGCTCGGCAAGCACGGTGCGCGAGGCCCCGGCCTCGGCCGCCAGATCCTCGATGGTCCACTTGCGGGCCGGGTCCTTGTGCAGGTGATGGATGGCCCGGGCCACCACCGGGTCGCGCATCGCCGCCAGCATCCCCGCCGCGCCCTCCGGCAGGCGCGCCGCGTGCCGGCGCAGCACCTCCACGAACAGCAGCTCCATCAGCCGCCCAAGCAGAAAGGGCGCGCCAGGCGCGGCGTCGTCCACCTGGCGCAGGATCTGGGCCGCCGTGGCGGTGAGCATGCCCGAGACCGTATCCTCGCCGGTGCGCTCGAGGAGCAGGGAAGGCAGCGAGCGGAACAGCGGCGCGGCCATGAGCTCGGCCGACTCCAGGAAACCACACACTAGCCGCGTCACCTGCCCGCCGCCGCCGTGGCTGACCACGCCGACGCCGCTGATCGGCCCGGGCGACACGAGGTCGGGGCCGAAGCCGAAGCGGTCCGGCGCCCCGCTCCAGAACCGGTGCTCGGCGGTGAACGGCAGGAGCAGCAGATCGCCGGCCCGCACGTCGCACACGGCGCCGTCGGCGGTCTGAAGCTGGCACTCGCCCTCGGCGATGAGGTGGAAGACGCTGGCGTGCCGCAGGCGCGCCATGGCGTCCTGGCTGTCCCAGCGCGCCGGGCTGATCACGCCGAACGGGGCGGAAAAGCGACCGTGCATGAACACCGAGCCGGTCAGGCGCACCGCCCGCAGGAGCTCGGAAAGCACGTCTGGCGGATCGGCAATGGTTCGCGGCGTTGCGGTCATGGCGAGCTCTCACATGTCCCTGCACATTTCAGATGCAAGCTGGCCGTTGCGTTCGAGGGCGCCGGCCGATGCCAGACAAACCCTCATTCAGGAGACTGGAAATGAACGCGATCACCTCGCCCACCGCCCAAGCGGGCGCCACCGACGCTAGCTGGCGGGACCTGCTCGCGGGCGTCGGCCCCAAGATAGAAGCGAACGGCCGCGAATGCGACCGCAGCGGCGCTTTCGTGTCTGAGAATCTCGACCTCCTGCAGAGCCTGGGCTTTTTCGCCCTCGGCGTCCCCAAGGATTGCGGCGGCGGCGGGCTTTCCTATCCCGAGGTCGCCGCCGCGCTCCGAGCCATCGCCCGGCTGGACGGCTCCACGGCCCTGACGCTCTCCATGCACACCCACCAGGTGATGGTGGCCGACTGGAAGCGCCGGCATATGGGCGCGCCCACAGAAGGCATGCTCCGCAAGGTCGCCGAAGAGGGCCTGAGGATCGTCTCCAGCGGCGGCTCGGACTGGCTGCCGGGCTCTGGCGAAGCTCGGAAGGCCGAGGGCGGCTATCGAATCTACGCCCGCAAGGTCTTCTCCTCCGGCGCCCCCGACGGCGACGTCATGAACACCAGCGCCGTCTACGACGACCCGGAGGCCGGCCCCACGGTGCTGCACTTCGCCCTGCCCCTCCAGGACGCGAATGTCCAGGTGCTCGCCAACTGGGACACGCTGGGGATGCGCGGCACCGGCTCCCAGGACGTGGAGATCGACGGCGTCTTCGTCCCCGACGCGGCGGTCATCGCGGCCCGCCCGCCGGGAAAGTGGCACCCGCTCTTCCACCTGATCAGCATGATCGCCTTCCCGCTCGTCTACTCCGTCTACGCCGGGGTGGCCGACGGGGCGCGGGAGACGGCCCTGTCGCTGGCGCGCCGCAAGCCGTCGTCTGACGCCGCGACCCTCACGATGGTCGGGGAGCTGGAGAACGCCCACGCGGCCATGGACCTCGCCCACGGCGCCATCGTCGAGGCGGGCGCGGGCGATACGCCGTCGCCCGAGACGACCCACCGGGTGATGACGCTTCGCACCCTGGTCGGACGCTCCGCGCTCGAGGTGGGATCGCGGGCGCTGGAGGTGGCGGGCGGCGCAGGCTTCTACCGCGCGGCCGGTCTGGAGCAGCGCTTCCGCGACCTGCAGGCGGCGCGGTTCCACCCGCTGCAGGAGCGTCAGCAACAGCTCTACGCCGCCCGCAGTGTGCTCGGGCTGAGCATCGACGGCTGACCCGCCCCTTCCGCGCGGCCGCCCGAGAGGGAGGAGACCTCGGTCTCCTCCCTCTTCCTCTTTCAGGACGACCGCCGCAGCGTCGCCACGAAGAACCCGTCGCTTCCTGCGGTGCGGGGCGTCAGCCGCAGGAATCCCTCCGCCGTCCGCCACCGTTGCGCGCCCTCGAGCTCTGCCGGCGCCGGCGCGAAGTCTGGGCGCGAGGCCGTCAGCGCCGCTACGCGGTCCTCGTTCTCCTCAGCGAACAGGGAGCAGGTGACGTACACGAGCCGCCCCCCGGGCTTCACGAATCGCGCCGCCGCGGCCAACGCCGCGTCCTGCTCGGCGATCCGGCGCTCCAGCTGCTGAGGGGTAAGCCGCCACTTGGCGTCCGGACGCCGCCGCCAGGTCCCCGAGCCGGTGCAGGGCGCGTCCACGAACACCAGGTCCATCCGCCCCTCGAGGCCGGAAAGCGCATCGGGGTCGATCGGCGAGCGGACCTGCAGGTTGCGCACCCCCGCCCGCGCGCCGCGGCGGACCGTGTCGGTGAGGCGCCGCGCGTCGGCGTCGTAGGCGTAGAGCTGGCCGGTGTTTCCCATCAGCGCCGCCAGCGCCAGGGTCTTGCCGCCGCCGCCGGCGCAGAAGTCCAGCACCTGGCGCCCCGGGATGTCGCCGGCCGCGGCCGCGGCGACCTGCGAGGCCGCATCCTGCACCTCGAACCAGCCCTTCTGGAACGCCGGCGAGGCTTCCACGGGAGCGGCCCGCTCGCTGGCCGCTGGCGGCGGGATGCGGACGGCGGACGGCGGAAAATCCAGCGCCGCGGGACCGAACGGCGCCAAGACTTTCAATACATGCGCGACATCCGTCTTCAGAGTGTTGACGCGCAGGTCCACCGGCGCCCGCGCGGCGAGGGCCTCGCCCTCGGCGGCCCGCGCTTCGCCGAACGCGCGCACCATGGCCGGCTCCAGCCAGTCCGGATAGTCGCCGCGGACCGGGGCGGGCGCCTCTGCGAGGGACGCTGGCTCCATGAGGCGCGCCCGCTCCGTCTCGCCCAGCGGCCCGGGTCCATGGTCCTCGGCGGCCGCCGCCTCCAGCCGCTCCGGCGGCCAGTCCCACAGGAACCGCAGCGCGCCCAGGACCCGCGCCCGATCGCTCTCCTCGCTCATCCGCCAGCCCAGCGAGCGCCGGCGTCGGAGCACGTCGAGCACCAGGCCGGAGACGAACGCGCGGTCCTTGGCCCCGGCGTAGCGGGCGCCCTCGCCCCAGGCCTTCAGCGCCAGGTGCGCGGGCCTATGGCGCGCCGCGATGTCGCCCAGCACCTCGATCGCCGCCGCCATGCGGCCGCCGTCACGCACGACATCAGCCTCTTTTGACTGCTTCTAGGAGAGGCCACGAGGCTCACGAAGAACCACGAGCCCGGTCGGACGGTTCGTGTCGTTCGTGGCCATCAAACCTGGCTCGGGTAGTTCGGCGCCTCGCGGGTGATCATCACGTCGTGGACGTGGCTTTCGCGCAGTCCCGCGCCGGTGATGCGCACGAACTTCGCCTGCTTCTGGAAGGATGGGATGTCGGGCGCGCCCACATAGCCCATCGCGGCCCTGAGGCCGCCGACCAGCTGGTGGACCACCGGCTGGATCGGCCCCTTGTACGGCGTCTGGCCCTCGATGCCTTCGGGCACCAGCTTCAGGGCGTCCTCCACCTCCTTCTGGAAGTAGCGGTCGGCCGAGCCGCTGGCCATGGCCCCGAGGCTGCCCATACCCCGGTACGACTTGTACGACCGGCCTTGGTAGAGGAACACCTCGCCCGGCGATTCGTCGGTGCCGGCGAACATCGAGCCCAGCATGGCGGTGGCGGCGCCGGCCGCGATGGCCTTGGCGAGGTCGCCCGAATACTTGATGCCCCCGTCGGCTATCACCGGGACGCCCGACCCTTCGGCCGCGCGCACCGCTTCGGTCACCGCGGTGAGCTGCGGCACGCCGACGCCCGCCACCACCCGCGTGGTGCAGATGGAGCCCGGGCCGATCCCGACCTTCACCGCATCGGCGCCTGCATCGATGAGCGCCTTGGCCGCCGCGTAGGTGGCGACGTTGCCGGCGACGATCTGGACCCGGTTGGTCTCGCGCGCCAGGCGCCGGACCGCGTCGGCGACTTGCCGCGAATGGCCGTGGGCGGTGTCGATCACCACCACGTCGACCCCCGCCTCCACCAGCGCCAGCGAGCGCTCGAAGCCCGCATCGCCCACCGTGGAGGCCGCCCCCACCAGCAGGCGGCCGTGCGCGTCCTTGGCCGCGTCCGGATGGGCCTCGGACTTCTCCATGTCCTTGACGGTAATGAGCCCCACCGCGCGGTAGTCCTCGTCGACCACGATCAGCCGCTCGATCTTGTGGCGCCGGAGCAGCGCCCTCGCCTCTTCCTGGCTCACCCCCTCGCGGACCGTGACCAGGTTGTCCTTGGTCATCAGCGCCGAGGCCCGGGTGGCGTCTCCCGCCTCGAAGCGGACGTCCCGGTTGGTGAGGATGCCCACCAGCTTGCCAGAGGCGCGTTCGACCACCGGGAAGCCGGAGATCCGCCGCTTGGCCTTGATCTCGCGGATCTCCCGCAAGGTGGTGTCGGGGTGGATCACCTGCGGGTTGATCACCATCCCGCTCTCGAACCGCTTCACCTCGCGCACCTGGTCGGCCTGCTCGGGCGCCGACAGGTTGCGGTGGAGGATCCCCATCCCACCCGCCTGGGCCATGGCGATGGCCAGCCGGCTCTCGGTGACGGTGTCCATGGCGGCGGACACCAGGGGGATGTTGAGCGCGATCTCGCGGGTGAACCGGGTCTTGGTGTCAACCTGGGTCGGCATCACCTCGGACGGACCCGGCTCGAGCAAAACATCGTCGAAGGTGAGCCCTTCGCGAATCTCCATGAGACTCTCCGTTTTGCGGGGCGGGTATGCCTGAGCGCCCGTGGAAGGGCAAGAGCGAGGGCGAATCAACCCGCGCCGCGGAAGCCTTCGGCGACCAGGTACACCTCGGAGCTTTCGGCGCGGCTGGCCTTGGGCTTGACGTGCCGCACCTCGGCGAAGGTGCGCTTCAGCCGCCCGATTATCGCGGCCGTCTCGCCGCCCTGGAAGGCCTTGGCCACCAAGGCGCCGCCCGGCCGCAGGGCCTGCTCGGCGAAATCCAGCGCCGCCTCGATGAGGCCGACGATGCGCAGATGGTCGGTCTGGCGATGGCCGGTGGTGTTGGGGGCCATGTCGCTGAGGATCAGGTCGGGCGCCGCGCCGAGCCGCTCCAGCAGCCGCGCGCCCGCTGCAGGATCGGTGAAGTCGGCTTGCAGGATCTCCGCGCCGGCGATCGGGTCGACCGGCAGCAGGTCGACGCCGACGACACGGCCCGCCCCGCGCTCCAGCGCCGCCTGGATCCAGCCGCCCGGCGCCGAGCCGAGGTCGATCACCCGGGCGCCGGGACGGATCAGGCCGCGCTTGTCGTCGATCTCAAGCAGCTTGAAGGCGGCCCGCGAGCGGTAGCCTTTCGCCTTCGCCTCGGCCACGAACGGATCGTTGAGCTGCCGCTCCAGCCAGGCCTGCGAGGAGGCGGTGCGCCGCCCGGCCGTCTTCAGGCGCACGGGCTGGCCGCGGCCCTCCTGCGCGCCGCCGGCGGGCGGGCGCACCAGCCGCCGGCGGGGCGGCTCGTCCACTAGCGGCGCGGCCGGCGACGGCGACGGCGGCGGCTCTCCATCATCGAAAGCAGCACGCCCTCGCGGAGCCCGCGGTCGGCGACCCTGACCCGTTCGCACGGCCAGGTCTCCTGCACCGCCGCCAGGATCGCCGCGCCCGCCAGCACCAGGTCCGCCCGGTCGGGTCCGATGCAGGGCTGGGCGGCGCGCTCACCGGCGGTGAGCGCGGCCAGCCGTTCGGCCACCGCGTCGCAGTCGGCCCGGCTCATCCAGAGCCCGTCCACCTTGGCGCGGTCGTAGCGCGGCAGGTCGAGGTGCAGCCCGGCGAGGCTGGTGATCGCGCCCGAGGTGCCCACGAGATGCGCGCGTCCCTGCTCAAAGAGCGGTCTCAAGGGTTCGGCGTGCGGAAAGGCGCCGAGCGGCGCCTTCACCGCCTCGATCATCGCGCGGAACCAGCCCTCATGGGCCGGGGCGCCCTCCGGGAACCGCTCGGCGAGCGTCACCACCCCGATCGGGATGGAGAGCCAGGCCTTGATCCGGGGCGGCCGCGGGCCACGCGCCTGGCGCAGGTCCACCCAGGAAAGCTCGGTCGAGCCGCCGCCCACGTCCAGCACCAGGGCGGCGTCCGCCTCCCGGTCGATCAGGCTGGCGCAGCCCGCCACCGACAGCTGGGCCTCCTCCCTGGGACTGATGACTTCGAGCTTCATGCCGGTGTTCTCGGCGACCCGAGCCAGGAACTCGCGTCCGTTGGCCGCCGAGCGGCAGGCCTGGGTGGCGATGGCCCGCACCCGGACGGGCCCGCGCCGGCGGATCTTCTCGGCACAGATGCGCAGGGCGGCGAGCGCGCGCTCCATGGCCGGCTCCGAGAGCCGGCCGGACTGGCTCAACCCCTCGCCCAGGCGGACGATGCGCGAATAGGCGTCAACGACTCGGAAACCCCGTCCCGTGGGGGCCGCGATCAGAAGCCGGCAATTGTTGGTGCCCAGATCCAACGCGGCGAAATGCGTCGGCTCACGGGCGCCGCGGCCCGATCCCCCTGCCGGGGCCGGGGGCGCAGCCAGCGCCTCAGCCATGTTGCTCGTCCTGTGGGGGCGCGGCTCGGCGCCGCGCCTCGGCTCGCGCCTAACCTAGCATAGGACTCGCCTGGCGGAAGGCGGACGCTTGCCCCGGGCGCCGAACAGGATACGTTCATCTCCCAGTCAGGGGTTGGGGCGTAGTAGTGGCTGTCATGATCACGCGACTCATATCTTCGGGCGCGGTGAACGAGCCTCCGCGATTGCGGCAGGCGAAGTTCGGGATCGGCCAGGTGGTCAAACACCGGCTGTTCTCGTTCCGCGGCGTTATCTTCGACGTGGATCCGGTGTTCGCGAACACCGAAGACTGGTGGCTGGCGATTCCGCCCGAGGCGCGGCCGCGCAAGGATCAGCCCTTCTACCACCTGCTGGCGGAGAACGACGAGGGCGGCTACGTCGCCTATGTCTCCGAGCAGAATCTGCTGGCGGACGACTCCGGCGAGCCGGTAGGCAACGTCAACACTTCGCTAATCTTCGACAACTTCGAGAACGGCCACTACCGGCTGCGTCCGCGAATCACCCACTGACTCGGGGCGCGCCGGTTCAGCCCCGCCGCACGACGGCCAGCTGGGCTAGCGCCACGCCGGCCAGCACCAGAACCGCACCTTCCATCTCCAGGCCCGTCATGGGCTCGGCGAAGATCAGCCAAGCCAGCAGCGCCGCCAGCGCCGGCTGGATGAGCATGATCACCGAGGCGGCGGCGGCCGGGATGCGGCCCAGGGACCAGGAGATCGCGCCCTGCCCGAACACGTGGACGGCGCCCAGACCGGCGCAGGCCAGCCAGCCGGCGAGATTGGGCGGCGTGATCGCCTCGCCCTGAAGCTCCGCGAAGCCGAGCAACAGTGGGGCGCCCGTCAGGGACGACCAGAGCATCACTTCCGAGGCGCTGAGCGAGCGGCGCGCGAGGCGGACGATCAGCAGGTAGCCGGCGTACCAGAAGGCGGAGATGGCGCTGAGCGCATCACCGAGCGACGGATCGGCGCACCGCCCGCCGCCGGCCGCGGCGCCGACCACCGCGGCGCCCGCGACGGCGAGGAGGAGTCCGGCCAGGAACAGGTTCGCCGGCCTTTCCCTGAGCAGCAGCCAGGCGCCGCCCGTCACCCACACCGGCGCGAGGTTCGCGAGGATGGTCGCGTCGGCGACGCTGGCGAGCTTCACGCCGTAGTGCCAAAAGCCGAGGTCCAGGGCGAAGAAGACGCCGGCGGCCAGGGTGGTCGCCGACGGCGCGCGCCAGCGGCCCGCCTTCCGGGTGTCCTGGGCGGCCAGCAGCGCAAGGCCCGGCAGGGCCAGCGACAGGCGCCAGAAACCGGCCGCGGCCGGTCCCGTCCCGGTCAGGCGCACGAAGATCGGCGAAAACGCGATGGCGCAAGCCCCGAGGATCAGGGCGAGGACCGCGGCCAGACGGGAGCCCTCGGCTCGAGGCATGCCATGGCACTAACCGACCGCAAAGCGTCCGAGAAGACGCGCGCCCGCCTCGGCGCGAGACCGCATGCGCCGGCTCAGGCGGAAAGCGTCACCGGCAAGCGCAGGAAGGCGTGGCCTTCTGGCGTCGCCGGCGGCAGCGCGCCGGCGCGGATGTTCACCTGCGACGAGGGCCTGGCCCGGGCGCGGCGCGAAATGGGCGCGTCAGCTCTTCGCCGTCATGGTGGTGGTCGCGGCAAACTACGTCGCCTGGCGCGCCGCCTCCTGATCGTTGCGCAGGCCGGCGCTCAGTTCGTCGAACGCCCCGAGGGCCTCGGCCGCATAGTTCACCGAAGGACCACCGCCCATCTGGATCGCGACCCCCAGGGCCTCGGCCACTTCCTGCCGGGTGGCGCCCCGGCGCGCCGCGCCCCGCGCGTGATAGGCGATGCAGGCCTCGCACCGACTGCTGACGGCGATCGCCAGGGCGATCAACTCCTTGACCTTGTGGTCGAGCGCCCCCGAGTTCTGGGCCGTGCGTGTCAGGCCGCTGAAGGCCCTGAGGGTCTCGGGGATCAACCCGCCGAGCTCGATCGCCTGGGCATCCACTTCCTGGATGATCTGCGCGAATTTCCCCGACATCATCCGAACCTCTGAGGGAGTCCTCGGGACTAGGCGCAGCGCGGCCGCAGAGCGCCTTGATCGAGATCAACCGCCGGGCGGGATGCCTGCAGCCACGTTCATTTGACGGGCGCGGCAAAGCCTGCTTAAGGGCGAAATGTAGTCAAACTACATAACGGCGTAGACGTGAATCGGATTGCGGGCGCGAGCATGGCGGCTTTGGCCGCAGCGCTGGTGGCGGCGCCGGCGGCCGGGCTGGCGAAGACGCCGCATCACCGGCGGCCGGACCCGCGGGACGCCGAGATCCAGGCGCTGAGAACCGAGGTCCGCGCCCTTTCCGACAAGGTGGACGCCCTGGAGGCGCGGACCGCCGCCGCGCCCCCGGCGAGCCAGGTGCAGCAGCTGGCGAGCGACGTGCAGCATCTGCAGGAAAGCCAAGCCAGCCAAGCCGCCGCCCTGCAGGCCCAGTCCAAGACGATTGATACGGCGCAGGCGAGCGTCCCGCCGGCGCCCTCGGTGGTGGCCAACATGCTGAACGGGCGGCCGGTCTTGGCCAGCGCCAACGGCCGCTTCTCCATCACCCCCCACGTGGTGATGCAGCTGGATACGGGGGCCTACTTCCAGCGCTCGCCTGGCCCCATCGCCACGGACCTGCGGCGCAGCGGAACGACCGCGAGCCCCGACCTCGTCCACGCGCGAGACCTCAAGAACGGCGCCGACTTCCGCCGCGCGCGGCTCGGGCTCGACGGCACGGTGTTCGGCGACTGGGACTGGCGGATCCTGTTCGACTTCGGCGGCTCGGGGGTGGAAAACACCGGCCAGCTCTACGAGACCTGGGTGCAATACTCCGGCTTCAAACCGCTCCGCCTGCGCGTCGGCGCCTTCTCGCCTTCGATCGGCATGGAGGATCAGGCCTCCACCAACGGCATGCCGTTCATGGAGCGCTCGGTGATCGAGGACATGGCCCGCGGATTCGCGGCCGGCGATACGCGCCTGGCCGGGCAGGCCTACGCCACCGGCGACCACTGGCTGCTGTCGGCGGCGATCACCGGCCGCACGATCGGGGTGCTGAACACCGGGACGGCGAGCGCCGTTCCCCAGACCTTCGGCGACCAGGTCGGTTTCGTCGGCCGCGCGGCGGCGACGCCCTTCCACGGCGACGACTGGCTGGTGCAGGTCGGCGTCCACGGCAGCCTGGCGCGGCCCGGAAACGGCTCTGGGCCGGCGAACAGCGGGCTCACGCCGATCAGCGGGCGCATCGTCTCGTTCAGCAACACCCAGCAGCTGCGGATCGACGGAACCAAGCTCATCAACACCGGCAACATCAGTGCGAACCAGGCCCACACAGTGGGTGGCGAGTTCGCCGTGCAGAAGGCGAACTTCCTGGTGCAGGCCGAGTACGAGAGCTTCGGCGTGAACCGCACGGACATCGCCTCCAATCCCGAGTTCCACGGCTTCTACGTGGAGGGCCTGTGGACCCTCACCGGCGAGCCCCGGACCTACAACAAACAGACCGCGGCCTTCGACGCGCCGATCCCGGCCCACCCGTTCGACTGGCGCGCCGGGACCTGGGGCGCCTGGGAGCTCGGGGTGCGCTTTTCCGATGCGAACCTCAACTATCACACCGGGGTGCTTGCAACCGCGCAGCCGGCCGACGGCATCCGCGGCGGCGACGAGCAGAACGTCAGCGTCGACCTAAACTGGTTCCCCAACCCGGTGATGAAGTTCATGCTCGACTACGAGCGCGTGCGCCTCAACCGGCTCTCGCCGAACGCCGCGGCTTTCGTGACGCCTACGGGCGCTCAGATCGGCCAGACCTACGACGCGATCGGCGTTCGCTCGCAATTCGCCTTCTGACGGAGACCGCGACCATGACACGCAGAAAGTCGATCGCGCTCGCGGCGCTTGCCTTGATCGCCCAGATCTTCGCCGCGGTCCCGGCCTTGGCCGCCGACGTCCAGGTGGCCGTAGCTGCGAACTTCACCGAACCGGCCAAGGAGATCGCCGCCGCCTTCGCCGCCCGCACGGGAAACCACGCGATCTTGAGCTTCGGATCCTCGGGGCAGTTCTACACCCAGATCACCCAGGGGGCGCCGTTCGAGGTGTTCCTGTCGGCCGACCCGGATCGGCCCAAGCGGATCGAGCAGGAGGGCCTGGGGGTGCCGGGAACGCGCTTCACCTACGCCATCGGCCAGCTCGTGCTCTGGAGCAAGACACCGGGGCTGGTGGACGGCCGGGGCGTGCTGGCGCGGGGCGCCTTCAACAAGATCTCCATCGCCGACCCGGCGGCCGCGCCCTACGGCGTCGCCGCCGTGCAGACCATGACCAGGCTCGGCGTCTACGCGAAGCTGGCGCCCAAGATCGTGAAGGGCTCGTCGATCACCCAGGCCTACCAGTTCGTGCAGACCGGGGCGGCCGAGCTCGGATTCGTGGCGCTTTCCCAGGTCATCAACGATCCGTCGGGCTCGCGCTGGGGCGTGCCGACGAACCTGCACGCGCCCATCGTCCAGCAGGCGATCCTGCTCTGGAAGGGCGACAAGGACGCGGCGGCGCGGGCCTTCCTGCAATTCCTGAAGGGGCCAGAGGCGCTGGCGATCATCGAGCGTTACGGCTACACGGTCCGCTGAGGTTGGCGCGGCTTCGCACGGCGCTACGTCGCCTGCGCCCAGTCCTTCATCTGCGCCTTGCGGATCTCGTAGACCACGTATGGGGTGGGGCCAGAGCTATGGTCGCGCGTGCGTACGCCGTCGCGCAGGATGCCGCCGATCTTCTCCATGGCCCGCCGCGAGCGGGCGTTTTCCTCGCCGACCCAGAAGACGACGGTGTCGACGAACCCGAAGGCGTGCTCAAGCATCAGCCGCTTCACCTCGCGGTTGTACGCGCCTCCCCAGTAGGGGCGCGCGAGAAACGTCCAGCCGATCTCGATTTCGCGCAGCTCGGGATCGTGGCGGTGATAGCGGCTCGATCCGATGATCCGGCCGCCGTTGTCGCCGAGGATCGCGAAGGCGGAGCGGCTCTCCAGCGCGCTTTCGAAGAAGCGGCGAAAGATCGCCGCTTCGTATCGGCGCCGCTCGGGATGGACCTCCCAGATGAGCGGATCGGACGCGACCGCGAACATCTCGTCCCAATCGCTCGGGAGGACGGGCCGAAGGGTCACGAGGCGCCCATCGAGGGTCGGCTGCAGGTCGGGAGTCATCGATCGGGTCTCGCTCAGTAGTCCTTCCGCCAGCGGACAGAGACCTGCGAATCGCCGCCGGCGCCGGCGATGCTGGAGATCACCGAGATGTCTCGCCGCGCGCGCCACTCCACCTGGGCGCTGGGTCCCTGACGCCCGCCGCCGGTGAGCTCGAGATAGACGTTGTCGGTGAGGTACTTGCCACCGGAGACGGCAAAGCCGGAGCTGGCCGCCCCGCCAAGCGCGAGGCGGTCGAGGTGGGCGAAGCTGCGCAGGCTGCCGAGCACGTCGAAGCCGCCGCCGCCGGCCACGGTGGAGACCGCCGAGGCGAGCTCGGCCGCCTCGTAGGGGGAAAGCTGCGAGGCCGAGGCGCCGAACAGGACCTTCGACAGCACTTCGTCGCTGGGCAGCGCCGGGGTGGAGCTCAAGGTGATCTTCGGCCTGGCGGCGGTGCCCTGGATCCGGATCACCGCGGTGAGCGAAGGATCGTCGCGGGTGGCGGTGAGGTCGAGACGGATGTCGTTCGGGTCCTCGGCCAGGTAGACCCGCCCCTGGTTGTCGAACACGAAGCGCTTGCCCGCGAAGTCGTAGTCGCCCCGGACGATCCTGGCCTCGCCGGTGATCTTCGGATGCAGCGCCGAGCCGGTGACGCGGGCGTCCAGCGAGAGCTCCGCGTTGAGTCCCCTGCCCCTCAGGAAGATGCGACCGGGCGCCTTGAGGCTGACGTCCAGCTCGACGTCCGGGGCGTGCGTGGATTCCGTCTGCAGATGGCCGCCCGCCCCTACCTCGCGGTTGACCTCCACCACATCCAGCGGGGTGACGTCCGAGGGAACCGGTGGGTTGGTGGTCAAGTCCGCCCGGTCGATGGAAAGGGCGCCGGCGATCTTCACCTTGCCGTCGGCGGCGCGGTTGACGGTGGCCTGGCCCGAGGCCAGCGCGGTGGCGACATCGTTGTCGATCAGACGAAAGCTCTTGAGGTCCAGCCGGAAGCTGCTGGCCCCGTCGCGCAAGAGGCTGATCCGGCCGGCGCCGGTGACCGAGCCGCCCGCCCCGTCCGTGCCCTGGAACTGGCTGACGTCCACCGCATTGTCGGCCAGCCGGGCGCTCAAGGCGACGGCGCGCAGCTTGAGCCCGCTGTCGGCGTCGCTGAACTGGCCGCCGGCAACGGTCGCCTGCCCTTCCACCCGTGGGTCGGCCAGGGTCCCGCCGAGGACGGCGTGCGCGTTCACCTGGCCCGCCAGGCTGCGGCTCCCGCCCATCACGAGATCCCAGACCGGCTTGATCTCGCCCTCGGCGGCCACTTCGCCGTGGATCGCGCGGTTGCGGACGATGGCGATACGGAAGGGGGCTGCGCTCGCCTCCGCCGGCAGGGCGACGTTGACCACGGTCTTGAGCCCGCTGGCGTTGCCCAAGGTGGCGTCGAGGCTGAGGACGTTGGCGGCGAGCCTGGCCTTCACCAGCCCGTCCACCGTCGGCGCCCCCTTGCTCCCGCGCTCCCCCGCCCCCTGCAGCTGCGCATCGAGGCTGCCGCCCAGACTGGGTCCCTGACCCGCCAGCGTCAGGGCGGCGTCGAATTTCCCCATGAAATCCTGGTCCAGGAGGCCGAGACTCACGTCCGAGAGTTCGGCCTTGGCTTGGAACGCCGCCTGCGACTGGGTCGCCTCGATGCGGGCGCGCCCGCCGCCGGCCTCGGCCAACAGGCTAAGGCTCGCGCCTTTCGGTCCGAACCGCAGTTCGGCCGGGGCGAGGGTCTTGAAGTCGGCGTTCCTGAGCCGCCCGGCGCCGGCGAAGCTGACGCTGTGGTCGGGGCCGGCGGCCGCGGCCAGCCCGGCGCCGGCGACCTTCCAGCTGCCGTGCGCGGTCAGTCCGTTGGCCTGGAGCTGATAGGGCAGCCGCGCCAGCGGCCCTGAGGCCTTGACGGTCGCGGACTGCACGATGAAGCCGCCGCCGACCGGCAGCACCGCGCCGCTGGCGTTCGCCGTGACGCTGGCCGTCGGTCCCCCGGGGCGATCCTCGATGGTGAGCCGTCCGCTCGCCTGCCCGCGGGTGAGGAAGACGCCGGGTCCCACCGCCACCACGAGGTTGGCCGAGGAAGGCGCCCCCGCCAACAGCGCGACCGATCCCTCCACGTGGGCGCCGGCGGCGGTGGCGTCGAGCCCGGTGAGCTGCAGGCCGTCCTTCAGGAACCGGAAGGCCGTCGCCGCCTTGGCCGGGCCGTAACGGCTCGAGGCGGTGAGCGCGAATGCGCCGTTGGTGTCCTCGGGTCCTTTGAGGAAGCTCAGAGTCACGTGGGCCTTGGCGAGCTGGAAGTTCGGCAGGTCGACGGAGTCGAAGTCGGCGGCCAGGTCGGCGCGCGGATCGGAGAGGCTTCCGCCCAAGGTCCCACCGCCCTTGCCGGCCAGCGAAACCTCCAGGGGGCCGATCTCGAACGGCCCCTTGGCGGTCCAGCCGAGCTTCGCATCGAGGCCGCCGTCGTTGCGAATCTGGCCAGCGGCCGTCATCCCGCCGTTGGCGCCCCTTAGCTCGGCGCCGGTCACCTGCACGCCAGCGCCATCGTAGCTCGCCTTCAGCGTCAGCCTGGGGGCGGCGCCGAGCAGCCGGTCGAGCGGATCGATCCCGCTGGCGAACCCGGTCGCCCCGGCGTCGGCGGAGAAGGTCCAGGGCGCCCCGGCCTTGGCCTGACCGGCGTTCCAGCTCGCCCTCAGGCTCCCGCGGGCGCCGGCGCGGGCGGCGGCGAAATTGGCGAAGCTCGCCTCGCCCTTGAGCGCCAGGCCTCCGAACAGGGTCTGCTGGCCCACGGCGCTCAGCTTAAGCCCGGGGCCGAAGAGCTCCAGCGACCGCATGTTGAGCCGCCCGTCGGGAAGCCACGTCAGGCCGGCCGCCGCATGCGGCCGTGCGCCAAGCAGGGCGGCGGCCAGCCCCGAGCCGGCCCCCCCTTCGCCGTCCAGGGCGATGTCGAGACCGATTTCGCCCTTCTGCCAGACGAGGCGGCCGGGACCGCGCACCCGGGCCAGCCGATAGTTCCAAGCCGATGCGCCCTCGACGGCGAGCTGGCCGGCCAGGGTCCAGCGGGCGCCGCCGCCGCTCAGCACGCCGGCGAGCTGCGCGCCCCCCATCTGAGGCCATCCGAGGATCCGCGAGGCGGAAACCGCAGCCAGGGTCACGGCCAGGCCGCGAGGACCGGCGGCCATGCGCCCCAGGTCCGCCTCGCCCTTGGCCGCCAGCCGCACGTTCTCGGACGTCGCGCTCAGATCGAGTGTGTAGAAGCCGTCCGGGACCTTGGCGCCCGAGGCGCTGAAACGCGCTTCCGGGCCCAGCATCTTCTGGTAGCCGGTCAGCAGCCGGGAGGCGGCGAGCGTCAGCCTTCCCGCCGCCGAGCCGCCTGCAGGAGTCCAGGCGCCCGCCGCCTGCAGGGGCGTCAGCGCGCCGCTGCGGCTGAGGGCCTGGAAGCTCCCGCGGCTGGTGGTTCCGCGCGCGTGGACGCTGATCAGGAACGGCTGGTCGGCGGCCAGGCCCAGGGCCCCCGCCAGGGCCCCGCCCTGGGCCTCCCGTCCCTCCAGGTCGAGGGCGAGCGACTTGTTGCGGCCGAGGTCGAAAGTCGTCTCGATCCGGTCGCCCCGATGCAGCAGGCTGACGCCGAGCAGGCGGCCGGCGACCGCACCGGACTTTGCGGCGTCGAGGGCGCCGGTGACGTCATAGAGGCCGCGTCGGTAGCTGAAGGCGGGCGCGGTCTCGAGGCGGGCGAAGAAGCGGCCGATGTGGATCGAGAGGCCAGGGCCGCGGCCGGGCGCAGACGGCGCCAGCGTCGGCCGCCGCAACACCGAGAGTTGCGCCGCCTCGAGCGCATCGACATGCACGCGCCGAACCAGCAGCGGCTGCCAGCGCCAGCGCACATGCGCCTGGCGGGCCTCGAGCCAGACGCCCTGCCGGTCCGACACGGTCAGGCGAGCCAGGCTGAAGTCGCGCCAGACGTCGCCCTCCAGCCCCTCCACGTGCAGCCGTCCGAAAGCGCCCAGGCTGAGGCCGTCGAGCTCGGCCACGATCAGGGCCCGGCCAGGCCCGGTCAGCACGCCGAACCGCAACACCGCCATCGCCGCGGCCAGCAGCACCAGGACCGCGAGGACCGCGAGCCCCACCCGCGGCGTGCGCCGCCGCGGGGCCCTGCCCGCAGGCTGCGCCGGGGCCGGGGCCTCGGGCGGAACGGGCGGCTCGGCGGTCAAAAGCTCTGTCCGATGCTGACGTAGACCTGCAGGATCGGGTCGCCCGACTGGCGGTTCACCGGGGTGGCGAGGTCCAGGCGGATGGGGCCGAAGCCCAGATCATAGCGCACGCCTACCCCCGCCCCGACCCGCAGCTGGGTGAAGTTCGGGACAACCGACTGACCGAGCGAGCCGGCGTCCACGAACGCTGCGACCCCCCACGGCCCGGCCAGCTTATGGCGGACCTCCAGCGAGGTCTCGAACAGCGAGAGCCCGCCGATCGGCGTGCCGTCGATGAGCTTGGGCCCCACGCCCTGGTAATCGAAGCCGCGCACCGACCCGCCGCCGCCGGCGTAGAAGCGGCGGTTGGCCGGCACGTCGGGGATCGAGCCGCCGATGATCGAACCGAGCTTCACCCGGGCGGCCACCACCGTTCGCGCGTCCGCCTGCAACGGCAGATAGGCGCTGACCTGCCCTTGGAGCTTCAGGTAGGGCAAGGTGCGGTCGCCGGCGATGAAGGTGGGCTCGCCCTGGGCCACCAGCCGCCAGCCGCGGGTAGGATCGAGCCAGTCGTTCGACCGGTCGAAGATGAAGCTGGCCAGGCCGCTGAAGATCACCAGCTTCAGGTTCTGGCCCACCGGAAATGCGTTGGCGTTGACGGCGGTCTTCTCGCGGGTGACCAGGAAGTCCACGGCGGTCCCGAGGGTCAGGTCGGTGGCCAGGCCGCTGCGGTGCTCGAGATCGGCCCGCACCCCGGCCCCGAAGTCGTCGTAGGCGGGCGTCCGATCGCCGAACACCCCGCCTCCTAGCTTCAGGGTCCGATCGAGCCGACGCCAGTCCGGCAGGTCGAGCTCGGCGTCCAGCTTCTGCTGGATCTGGGCGAGCCGGGCGGTGAGCGTCAGGGTGTCGGCGCGCCGCAGCACGTTGTAGTGGATCCAGCTTGCGTCGGCGCCCACGCCCTCGCTCGTGGAGTAGCCGCCGCCGAGCTCGATGGTGCGCGGCGGCCGGTCGCCCAGGCTGACGATCACCGGCCGCAGCCCGTCCACGGCCTGGCTGGCTGGGGCGAGCGCCACGGTGATTGAATCGTAGACGCCCGTGTCGCGAAGCCGGCGCTCCAGTTCGGCGACCTGCTTCGGGTCGTAGGGCGCCGCGTGCTTCCAGCGCGCCAGCGACTGGACCCAGGCCAGGCGCGTCCGCCCTTTGGTGACCAGCTTGACGCCGTCGAGGTGCACGAGGTCGCCGGCCGCGAGGTGATAGGTGGCCGCGACCTGATGGTCGGCGTGATCGACGACGACCTGCCGGCGGCGCGCCACCGCGTCGGCGTAGCCTCGCTTGGAGACGGTCGCCACCGCGCGTCCCTCCGCCGAGACGATGGAGGCGGCCCGGGCCGGGGATCCGGGGGCCAGGGCCAGCGCTTTCTCGGCGGCGGCGACGGTCTCGGCGTCCGGCGGCGGGCCTTCCCACGCGATGATGGGCGCGGCCAGCGTCGAGCGCGGCCCAGGCGTCACCCGAACGACGGCCTGGGGGGTGTCCCCCTCGCCGACGTCAGGCTCCACGATATAGTCGTAATAGCCTTCGGAACGCAGCACGGCGATGGCCGCCTCCCCCGCCTCGCGGGCGCGGCGGCGCGCGTCGACGCGGGTCGTCGCATGGGTCTTGACGGTCCCGACGGAGCGCTGGATCTCCGCCCGCAGCGCCTTGTCGAGGTTTCCCTGCACGAGCGCCTTCGCCTCGGCGGCGAGAGCGGCCTGGGGCGCGAAAACGAGGGCCGGCAGGACGGTGCAGACCAAGGCCGCGACCCGGGATCGTCTCAACACACCTGCATTCTCATCGGCCCCCCGAAACCTGTAGAGTGACCCGTGGGGACTGTCACCACCGCCGCGGCCGGTCCGGCTCACGCAAGGCGGGCGTTGAGCCTCGCCCTCCAGTCCCTCGGATCACGCGCCGCCTCGAACTCGGCGGCCAGCCGCTCGACGACCTCGGCGGTCGTGGGCACGTCGCGGATCAGCCCGGCGCTGTGGCCGGCGCTCCAGATATCGCGCCACGGACGCACGCCCTCCGGCAGCTCCGCGCCTTGCCGGCGCCCGCGCTTCGGCGGCAGATTGTCGGGATCGAAGCCCACCCGCTGGAGGGACTGGCGGATCCAGTGGGCGTTGACCCCGTTCATGGCGTCCGACTGGATGATGTCCTCCATACCGGCCTCGGCGATCATCTGCTTGTGACCGTCCGGGGCGCCGGACTCCTCGGTGGCGATGAAGCGGGTGCCCATGCAGGCCATGTCGGCGCCCAGGGTGAGGGCGGCGGCGATCCCGGCCCCGTCGGCGATGGCGCCGGCGGCGACGATCAGGCCGTCGAACACCTGGCGCATCTTGGGGATGAAAGCGAACGGCGAGAGCTGGCCGGTGTGGCCGCCGGCCCCCGCGCAGGTGAGCATCAGCCCGTCCACGCCCGCCGCGATGGCCTTCTCCGCGAAGCGGATGCTGATGGCGTCGTGCACCACCCGCGCGCCCCAGCCGTGCGCGCGCCGGATGATCTCGGTGGGGTCGCCGACGCTGGTGATCAGCAGCGGACTCCTCACCTCCTCGCAGCGCCGCAGCTTCTGCTCCCCGAGGTCCGGGTCGTTGACGATGGAAGCGTTGAAATTGATCGCATAGGGCGCCCAGACCTCGCCGCGATCCTCACTCTCCTTGCGCGCCTCGTCCAGGGCGGTGAGCCAGCCCTCGAACGCCTCGATGGTCCTCACGTTGCCGCCCTGCCAGCCGCCGACGATGCCGGCGCGGCAGGCGGCGATGGTCAGCGGCTTGCTGGAGGCCATGGTCATCGGAGCGCACAGCAGGGGCAGGCGCAGGTCCGCGAAGATCGGGCGCGAGGTCGGCGGCATCAGGGTTCCTTGTGGTCCTAACCGACCATCTCGGAACGGGGCGGTCCGATCAAGCGCCGCTATTGGCGCAGCAGCCGCCCCGGCAGCGCGCCGGTGTGGACTCCCGCCTCCATCAGCACCTGGCCGTTGACCACCGTGGCCTGGATGCCCGCCGCGCCCTGGACGAAGCGCTTGGCGCCGCCGGGCAGGTCGGTCGTCACCCGCGGCGTCTCGGGGATGATCGCCCCGGGATCGATGACGTTGAGATCCGCGGCGAAGCCCTGGCGCAGCAGTCCACGGTCGTGAAAGCCGAATGCCGCCGCCGGCGTCATGGTGATCATCCGGATCGCCTCCTCCAGGGTGAAGGCGCCCCGCTCGCGCACCCAGTAGGCCAGCAGATAGGTGTGGATCGAGCAGTCGGAAATCTGGCTGACGTGCGCGCCGGAATCGGAAAAGGTCATCACCGTGCGCGGGTGCTTCAGCACCGTCAGCAGCTCCTCGTCGGGAAAGGGCGCCCCGGTCTGGACGAACAGTTGGGAGAGCCGGGGCGTCGCCAGGGCGAGGTCGATCATGACCTCCATGGGATCGCGCCCCTGCTCGGCCGACAGCGCCGCCAGGTTCGGATAGGGTGGGAAGGGTCCGGTGCGCACCTCGACCCGGTCCCACTTGGGGCGACGCGGCTCGGCGCTGACCGCGCGGGGGTATTCCTCATGGTGGGCGGCGTGAACGAGGCGCGCCCGCAGCTCGGGATCGGTTCGCAGAAGCCGCTCCTGCTCGGCGAGCGGGAGGGCCCGGAAGGGCCGCCAGGTGGGCAGCTTGTCGAACGGCAGGCCCGCCTCGAACGAGAGCAGCGGGGTGACGCCGCGGCTGTGCGTCTGGCCGATCATGCGCCCGCCCCGCTCGGCGGTCCGGTCGAGCAGCGCCAGCTGCTCGCGCCAGGCCATCCCGCCGGCGGCCCCGACGCCGAAGGTCATGGGAACGCGGGTCTCCACGGCCAGCGCCTCCAGTTCCTCCGGGGTGCGTCCGCCGAGGGCGATCTCGAAGATCCCCTTGCCGAGCTCGCCCAGGGTGCGGACCAGGGCGGCGACCTCCTCGAAGGCGCCCACGCGCGAAGCCACCGGCCGGTCGTCGGAGGTCTCGTGGGAGCGCGAGCGCGAGGTGGAAAGGCCCATGGCGCCGGCCTCGACCCCCGCCCTCAGCTGCTGGGTCATGGCGGCGAGCTCGTCGGCGCTCGCCTCGGCCTCGAAGGCCCGCTCGCCCATCGCCCAGGTCCGCAGCGCCGAGTGCCCCACATAGACCGACTGGTTCAGGCCCTTGGGGAGCCGGTCGACGAAGTCGAGGTACTCCGGGAAGGTCTGCCAGCCCCATTCGATGCCCTGGGCCATGGCCTCGGCCGAGATGTCCTCGGCCCGCTCGAGGTTGCGCACCACCCACCCGCGGTTCTCGGCCCGGCTGGGCGCGAGCGTGAAACCGCAGTTGCCCATCACCACCGTCGTCACCCCCTGATGGCAGGAGCTGGTGCAGAGCGGATCCCAGTTTATCTGGGCGTCCATGTGGGTGTGCCCGTCGATAAAGCCCGGGGTGACCACCAGGCCCTCGGCGTCGATCTCCCTGTGGCCCCGTTCGGAGATCTTGCCGACCCTGGCGATCCGCTCGCCGATCACGCCAACGTCCGCCCGGAACCGCGGGAGGCCGGAGCCGTCCAACACCTGGCCTCCACGAACCACGAGATCGTAGGCCATCTCTTCCTCCCGTTCTTCTTGAAGCATCCGATCGCACAATCGGGCCTTGTCAACCTTTCCCTGCGCCGGGCCGCGCCTCCCGCGCGGCGGGCCTGGCCGCCGGTCGCTTCCCAGGCGCCCCGGAAAGCTGCACAAAGAAGGGGCGCCTTACGGCCAAGGCGGCCGCCTTCGCGTTCGGCGATTGCCGCGGGCGCGCGGATGGGGGTGAAAAGGGGGCGGCGTAGCCAGACGCATGAGTTCGGATAACAGCGTGGCGAGAGACCAGCTCATGGGGGACGTCCTGCCGCTCACGCAGGCGGCCTATCTGCCTGGCGTCGCCTACGACGAGATGTTCGCCCCCGGCGGCGGGGTGCGGCCGCACTACGAGTTGCTGCAGGACCGGATCGCCAGCCTCGGCGCCGAGGAGCTCGGCGAGCGCCAGCGGACGCTGGAGCGGTCCTTCCTGCTCCAGGGGATCACCTTCACCGTCTACGGCGCCGAGACCGCCACCGAGCGGATCATCCCCACGGACCTCTTCCCGAGGATCATCCCGGCCGAGGAGTGGGCCAAGATCGAGGCCGGCCTCACCCAGCGCCTGCGGGCGCTGAACATGTTCCTCGCCGACATCTACGGCGACCAGAGGGTGCTCATGGACGGGGTGGCGCCCCGCGAGATGGTCCTCGGCGCCGCGTCCTACCGCCGGGAGATGCAGCACCTCTACGTGCCCCACAACGCCTACGCCAACGTCTGCGGCAGCGACCTCATCCGGGCGGAGGACGGCGGATTCGTGGTGCTGGAGGACAATCTGCGGGTCCCTTCGGGCGTTTCCTACATGCTGGCCAACCGGGACGCCTCGCGGCGCACCTTCCCCGGGGTGTTCCGCCAGGCCGGGGTGCGCCCGGTGGAGCGCTATCCGGACCTGCTGCTCTCGACGCTGAAGAGCATGGCCGGCGAGCTCCGCTCCGACCCGCAGGTGGTGGTGCTCACCCCCGGCGTCTACAACTCCGCCTACTACGAGCACGCTTACCTCGCCCGGCTGATGGGCGTGCCCCTGGTGGAGGGCCGCGACCTCGCGGTCCACGACAACCGGGTCTACATGCGCACCACCGCGGGCCTCAGGCGCGTCGACGTGATCTACCGGCGCGTGGACGACGACTTCATCGATCCCCTCACCTTCCGGCGCGACTCCTCGCTGGGCGCGGCCGGCCTTTTCAACGCCTACCGCGCCGGCAACGTCATCATCTGCAACGCCCCCGGGACCGGGGTCGCCGACGACAAGGCGGTCTACGCCTACGTTCCGGACATCATCCGCTACTACCTGGCCGAGGAGCCGATCCTCGCCAACGTCGAGACCTTCCTCTGCCGCGAGCCGAGCCAGCTCAGCCACGTGCTCGCCAATCTCGACAAGCTGGTGGTCAAGGCGGTCGGCGCCTCCGGCGGCTACGGGATGCTGGTGGGGCCGCACGCCTCGAAGGCCGAGCGGGCTGCGTTCGCCGACGCCCTGAAGGCCAACCCCGACAACTACATCGCCCAGCCCACCATCCAGCTCTCCACCGCCCCCTGCCTGGTGGACGCCCGCATCGAGCCCCGTCACGTGGACCTGCGGCCCTTCATCCTCTCGGGCGAGAAGGTGGTGGTGACGCCAGGCGCCCTCACCCGGGTCGCCCTGCGGCGCGGCTCGCTGGTGGTCAACTCCAGCCAGGGCGGCGGCTCTAAGGACACCTGGGTGCTGACCGAGGCGACGGCCCGCCCATGATGCTCGCCCGGGTCGCCGACAGCCTCTACTGGATCGGTCGCTACATCGAGCGCGCCGAGCATGTCAGCCGGCTGGCGGCGGTGATGCTGAACGCCGCCCTCGACGTGGGCGCCGGGGCGGCCCAGACCAGCCGCATCGCCCTGGCCGCGGTCGGCGCGCACGACGCCGGACGCGCCGACCATGCCTACGAGGCGGCCCGCGACCTTTCGCTCGACCGGGAAGAGGCCGGGTCGGTGGTCGCCTGCCTGGCCATGGCCCGCGAGAACGCCCGCCAGGTGCGCGACCAGATCACCACCGAAACCTGGGAGCAGCTCAACATGCTGCACCTGCGGGTCAACGGGCGCGCCCAGGAGGAGGCCTTCGACGACGATCCGGCCGGGTTCCTGCAGGGGATCATCGCCGACCTGCATCTCTTCAAGGGCGCGGTGGATTCCACGCTGAGCCACGGAGAAGGCTGGCGGTTCCTGCTCATCGGCGTCTACCTGGAGCGGGCGCAGCTGATCGCGCGGCTGCTGGAAGCCTGCTTCAGCGACCGCAAGAGCCCGCCGGTCATCGAGCCGATCGCGCTGATGAGCCTGCTGAGGATGGCCTGCGCGCTGGAGCCTTATCTGCGCGTCTACACCGCGGACATCAATCCGCGCTTCATCCTGGAGTTCCTGCTGTTCGATGAGGACTTCCCGCGCTCGATCCGCTTTTGCACCGCGCGAATCCAGGCCTTGCTCGAACAGCTTTCGCACCAGGCCGGCGCCGGGCGCTCGGACGCCCTGCGGCTTGCCGGCCGCCTGGACGCCCGCCTGAAGTACGCCGACGTCGAGGAGGTGGAGGCGAGCGGAGCCGGGACCCTGCTGGCCGCAGTGGCCGGCGAATGCGCCCAGATCCACGAGGCGATCTACGAGACCTTCGTCGCCTACCCCCTCGAGCTCAGCCTGCCGGGATAGGGAGCCGAACCTTGCTGCTCGAAGTGCGCCACGTCACCCAATACCACTACGACGAGCCGGTGCGCGAAAGCGTCATGGAGCTCTGGATGCAGCCGCAGAAGTCGGCGACCCAGCGGCTGGTGCGCTTCGAGCTGGAGCTGGATCCCCACGCCCAGCTGTTCTCCTACGCCGACAGCTTCGGGAACGCCGTCTACCACTTCGACGTGCCCCAGCCGCACGACCGGCTGAGCATCATCGGCCATTCGGCGGTGGAGACCCAGGAACCCGAGCCGCCGCCGGAGGCGCTGGATCTCGGCGAATGGGACCGGCTGCGCAGCGACTTCGTCCAGGGCGAGTGCTACGACTTCCTGCGCCCGCATGGTCAGGCGCGGATGACGGACGCGCTGGCCGCCTTCATCGAGGCGCGGGGCCTCGAGGCCCTCAAGCGTCACGACCCGCTCTCCGCCGCGCGCCAGCTCAGCCAGATCATCTATGACGCCTTCGACTACGAGCCCGGCGTCACCGGGGCCGACAGCCCCATCGACCACGCCCTGGAAGAGGGCCGCGGGGTCTGCCAGGACTTCGCCCATATCATGATCGCCATCTGCCGCAGCTGGGGCCTGCCGGCTCGCTACATCTCGGGCTATCTCCACAGCCACCGTTCCGAGGGCGGCGAGCGTTCGGACCCCGACGCCACCCACGCCTGGGCGGAGGTCTTCCTGCCGTCGCTGCGCTGGATCGGCTTCGATCCCACCAACAACATCCTGGCGGGCGAGCGCCACATCGCCGTGGCCATCGGGCGCGACTACGACGACGTGCCGCCCTCGCGGGGGGTCTTCAAGGGCGAGGCCGAAAGCCAGCTCGTGGTCGGCGTCTCCGTCCGCCGCGCCCGGGCGGCCGTGGCCGAGCCGGAATTCATGCGGATGTCGCAGCCCGCCTTCGTAGGCGCGCGGCGGCGCTCTCCCGGCGCGGCCCTGATCGACCAGCAGCGCCAGCTACAGCAGCAACAGCAACAGCAGTAGGTCGCGGCCGGAACGCCTGTCGCGCCCGCGCCACCGTGCTCTAAGCGGGAAGCGCGCGACGGTGGCCGAAGGCCGGGGCCGCGGTCGTCGGTCCGGCGGACGGCGCGGTGGGCGCGGGCGCCGCGTCCAGCAGGGGCCTGAGCAGCCCGCTGACATCGCTCGCTTCGGCTTTCAGGAGGCCCAGCAGACGCCGTTCAGCCTCGGTGGGCGATGTCTGGTTCAGCCGCCCCAGCAGCCACCTGGCCTCGTCGTCGCTGACCGGCCGGCCGCGGGCGTCGGCCGCCTCGATCTCGCCCTCGACGACGGCCCATTCGCTCGTCTGGGTGAGGGGATGCATGACTTCCCGGGCCGCCCCGGCGAAGTCGGGATGCAGGAATCCCTTCTCGACCCCGTGCGCGAAACGCGCGGGGCTCTCGGGCTCATGCAGGAAGGCCTCGTCGCGCTCCGCCTGCTGGCGGCTCATGGCCGCGAACGGGTTGGCCGCCGTCAGACAGTCGAACACCGCCCTGGCGAAGAAGTCCGGCCAGCCGGGATCGGCGCCGCCGCCGCGGCACGCCTCGTCGATCTCGAACAGCATCTCGGCCTCCGCCCGGCTCACCGCCAGCCCCTGGTCGCCGGCGGCGGCGAAGATCAGCCTGCGCAGCAGGGCGGTGTCGGCCGCGCCGATCCAGCCCTTCTGCAGGATCGCCCCCTTGACCTTGTCGCGCGCGAAGTCCGCCAGCGCCTGGGGCGCCTCGTCGGCGGCCTCCATGATCTGCGACAGGGCCTCGAGGGCGGTGTCGAGACTGGCCCCGCCTGAGGCGGACAGGAGCCGGATCAGCCAGTCGGCCCCGGCCTCGTCGACGTAGCCGGGGGGATCCTGCTGGCGGACCAGATAGTCGGTGGTCGCCTCGGCGAAGAAATCCCCCCACTCGGGCGCGCGCTCGGCGGCCGCGCCGTCCAGGGCGGCGAGGGCTTCGATCGCTTCGGACGCGATCGCCTGGGCGCCGTAGACGAGGGTCCGCAGGGCGCGCACGTCGTCGGCGGTGATGCGGCCGGCGCCCCTCAGGCGGTCGATCGCGGCGGCTAGCTCGGGCTGCATGAGAATGCGGGCCTCCAGGATTTTCGCCCTGGAGCCTAGCTGTGCAGTCCCGGAATCTGATGGTGCATCATCGATCCTGAGTCGTCAGGAAGAGGATGCCCTATGGGAAGCGTTCTTCACGGCAGCGCCCGCACGACGCCGTGTCTTCGAGCCGAGCTCCAAGCGTC
>Ga0213876_10000133_pt1 | contig 81090 bp, 69 predicted proteins | sample BarmaccomBMRX_R9_FD_160113 | JGI IMG/M metagenome (GOLD analysis project Ga0213876, IMG submission 160113) | Root-associated microbial communities from Barbacenia macrantha in rupestrian grasslands, the National Park of Serra do Cipo, Brazil - RX_R9 | ecosystem: Host-associated > Plants > Roots... | reverse complement strand
CGGCGAGGTGCGGCGTCTCCTTCTTCTGCGCCGCGCGCGGGTCGTTGCCCGACTGGCGCGAGACCTCCTCGCGCACCGCGTTCAGGCGCAGGCCGCGCTCGTACAGAATCTCGGCGGCCATCGAGCGCTCCTCGCGCAAAAGCCCGAGCAGCAGGTGCTCCGTCCCGATGTGCCTGTGTTGCAGGCGGTCGCTCTCCTCGTGCGCGAAGGCGAGCACGCGCTTGGTCTCGGGGGCGAGGGGCAGCTCGACCGAGGTGGAAATCTTCTCGCGCAGGGGCGCGCGCCCCTCGATCTCCTTGCGGATGGCTTCGAGGGAGGTCTGCGCGCGCGCGAGGAAGCGCGCCGTCAACGTCTTGTCTTCGCGCATGAGGCCCAGCAGGAGGTGCTCCGGCTCGATGGCCGGGGCGCCGAACTGAGAGGCTTCGTATCGCGCGAAGAAGATGACTCTCCGCGCCTTCTCCGTGTATCGCTCAAACATAAGAGGCTGTTTCCGACCGGACAGATAAGGACGTTCGGGCTCCGGCGTGTCTTAAAACATCGGGAGAACCGCCGCAGGGCACCCGCGACGCATTATAACTGAAAGCGGGCGCGGATGTCAGATTTAAAGTCGGAGGCCGGAGGTCAGAGGTCGGAGGTCAGTAGAAAGTCGGCGAAAGCGGTCGTTTGATACGAAAAACCGATGAGGCGCAAACTTCTTCAACTGACCTCCGACCTCTGACCTCCGACCTCTTCCAACTCCCCTTCCCTTAACATAAGGCGGCGGTCGCAGAGGCCGGCGAGGGCTTCGTTGTGGGTGGCGAGGAGGACGCAGGCGCGCGCCTCGCGGCAGAGGGAGAGGAGGAGCGCGCCGACCTCTTCGCCCGTGCGCCGGTCGAGGTTACCCGTCGGCTCGTCGGCGAGGACGAGGCGTGGACGTGCGACGAGCGCGCGCGCGACGGCCACGCGCTGCTGCTCGCCGCCGGAGAGTTCGCCGGCCGCGTGCTTGAGGCGCGGGCCGAGCCCGACTTTCTCCAACAACTCGCGCGCCCGCCCGAAAGCCTCGCGCCGCCCCGTGCGCGCGACGAGTAGGGGGAGGGCGACGTTCTCCTCGGCCGAGAGGTCTGCGAGCAGGTGGTGGGACTGGAAGACGAAGCCGACCGCGCCGCCGCGCCAGCGCACAAGTTCCGCGGGGGTCGCGCGCGTCACGTCGAACCCGCCGACCTGCACGCCCCCCCCGTCCGCCGCCTCAAGCCCGCCGACGACGTGCAGCAGCGTCGTCTTCCCCGCCCCCGAAGCGCCCACGACCGCCGCCGTCTCGCCCGCCTTCAAACTCAGAGAGACGCCGCGCAGAACCTCCAACACCCCGCCCGAAGGCTCGCGGAAAGACTTGCGCAGGCCGTCGATGACAAGCTCAGGGCTGTTTGAAATTCCAAATTCCAAATTTGAAATTCCTACTCGTACCTCAACACCTCGGCCGGGCGGACGCGCGCGGCCTGCCAGGCGGGGTAGAGCGTGGCGAGGAGGCTGACGGCGAAGGCCGCGAGCGCGGCCGTGAGCACGTCCGCGGCGTGCGGGTGCAGCGGCACGGCGCTGAGCGAGTACACGTCCGGCGGCAGTCGCACGAGGTGAAAGCGTTCGGCGAGGTAGCAGGCCGAGAGGCCGAGCGCGACGCCCGCCAGCGCGCCCGCGGCGCCGATGACCGCGCCCTCGATCATGAAGACCAGCGTGACGGAAGGCGTGCGCGCGCCGATGGTCGAGAGCACGGCGATGTCCGCGCGGCGCTCGACGACGACGAGCGCGAGCGTCGTCGTGATGTTGAGCGCGGCGACGACCGTCACGAGCATGATGATGAGCGCCACGGTTCTTCTCTCCAACGCCAGCGCCTCGAAGAGCGGCCGGTTCGCCTCGCGCCAGTCCACGGCCGTCCAGCCCGCGCCCAGCTCCGCGCGCAGGCGCCGCGCGACACCATTGCTCGCGTAGAGGTCTTGCGCCTCGACGCTGACGGCGACCGCCGGCGGCCGGCCCCCAACGGCGCGCGCGACCGACGCCAGAGAGAGGTAAGCCCACGCCGAGTCGTACTCGAACAGGCCCGACTTGAACAACCCGACGACACGCACGCGCAGAGCGCCCGGCGCAACGCCGTGGGACGTGAGCGCGCCCGCTTCTGCCGCGGCGGCGTTGGCCGTCAAAATCCAACCCTCGTCGCCGACCGTCGTCAACCCCGAGCGCGCCGCAAGCTCTTCGCCGAGCACGACCGGCACGGGCTCTTCCTCGCCGCCGTGGGTTTTAAAAAGCTCGTCCAGCGAACCCCGCGTCAGGGTCTCGCGGACGGCGGCCAGAGCGCGCGGCGAGCCTTCGTCGAGCCCGCGCAGGAGCGCGTAGGTCGCTTCGTCCGGGCCGCCGAGGAGCGCGCCCTCGTAGGTCGTCGGCTGCGCGTCGGCCACGCCCTCGACTCCGCGCGCGCGCGCGGCCGCGGCCCGCGCCTCGGCCAGGCCCGCGCCGCCCACGCGGCTCAGGGTGACGTGCGCCGTGCCCCGCAGGATTTTCTCCTGCAACTCGTCGCGGAAGCCGTTCGCCACGGCCGTCGCCACGACGAGCGCCGCCACCCCGCACGCGATGCCGGCGACGGCCGCGCCCGCAGTCCAACGCGCCACGCGGCGCCCGCGCCGCGCGCGCAAGTACCTCAGCGCGAGAAAGAGTTCGAAGGGCATAGACGGGCGGAGCCGTGCGCGGGCTGGACTCTCGACCTCAACCCTCACCGCTCCGAGAGCCCCGAGAGATTAAGGTAAATGGCGCGGGGCGGCAACGGCCGGCGCCGCGCGCAAAAGAGACCGCCGGGCTGCACACGGCGCGGCCCGGCGGTCTCGACAGTCGGGGGACGCGGCCCGGCGCCGCGCGGCCACTACTTCTTCTTCGGGTACATCTGCGCGATGAACTGCTCGTCGAGCGGCGAGAGGTGTGTGTTTTCCGGGGTGCCCTTGCCGTTCTTGAAGAGCGCGCCGTCGAACTGGTAGAGCATGATCGACTTCGGGTCGAAGATGGTCATCCCGATGCCCTGCGGGCCGTAGGTCTCGAGCACGTTCGAGTCGATGTCGTCCTTGCTCCAGTAGTTCGGCGGGCCGGAGAAGTATTTGTAGACGGCGTCGGTGTTCCAGTCGAGGTGGGCGTTGGGCTGCTGGTGCTCGTGGATGCAGCCGAGCGCGTGGCCGAACTCGTGGACGACGACGCGCTCGTACTCCGCGTCGTCGGTGCCGTCGCGCAGCCAGCCGAAGTTCATCGTCGGCTGGTACTTCGGGAAGTACGCCTGGACGAGCGCGTCGGTGCCGATGGCCGACCAGGAGCCGGGGTCGGCGAAGAAGGAGATGCGAATATCGGCGTCGCCCGAGGTCACGAACTTGAACTTGACGTTCGCGTACTTCTCCCAGATGTGCGCCTTCTGCTCCACCTTCTTCTTCATGAAGGTGCTGGCGTTGGCCTGGTCGATGAAGCGGCACTTGAGCGTCGCGCCGGTCGGCCACTTCTTGCCGAGCACGACCGCTATGTGCGGGGCGGGGATGACGCCGGCGGTGGCGTCGAGGTGGCCGATTGGCCCGCGCCCGAAGGACTGGGCGGCGGCCTTCAGCGAGGTCGTGCGCGCGGGCGCGTAGTCGTGCGGGATGATGCGGTCGAAGCAGATGCGCACGGGCGAGCCGCTGGCGGCGGACTTCTTGCCGGCGGACTTCTTGCTGCCAGTCTTATGTGAAGCCATCTCATTTCTCCTGGAGGTCAGGGGCTACCGGGTAGCGGTTTGGGTCGAGGCTAGCGCGCGCGGGCGCGGTGATAAGGGTTGGAGCACGGTTGCGTCGGACGGGCGGAGACTAGCTCACCCGCGGCGCTCCGTCAACAAAAAAACTCGTGCCCGCGCGGCGCCTCACCCTCCCGCGGAGAAGTCCAGGACGGCGACCCACTGCCCCCGTCGTTCCTCGATGAGGACGACGCGGCCGTTGAGGAGACGCGCGGCTTCGTCGAGTTCGGGGCCGCCGTGGGTGGAGTAGAGGAGGGCCACGTCGTATTCGGACTTGCGCGCGGCGGCGCGTTCGAGTTCGGCGGGGAGGAAGTTCTCGACGGGCACGACGTTCAGGGCGCGGGGCGTGTAGCCGTAGTAAGGGTTGCGCAGCTCGTCCGTCGCGGGCCAGGAGGTGAGCACGCGCGCGTCGGGGTATCTGTCCGCGAGGAAGCGCGCGGCGTCCTGGTGGAGGAGGACGAAGTCGCGGTAGGCGAGGTTCTCCTCCCAGGGGAAGCTGTAGGCCGGGTTGACCTCGGCGCGGTAGACGAACGCGGCGCAGACGAGCGCGACGGCGAGCGGCCACGCGGTCACACGCCGCCACAGCGTCGAGACCCAGACCAGGACGACGAGCGGCAGCACGGGCAGCATGTAGCGCGCCAGCACCGCCCCGCCCACGACCGAGAGCGCGACGACGTGCGCGAGGATGAGCACGAGGAAGAGGAGTTGCACGGGCACACTGATGCGCGGGCGTTCGCCGTCGCCGTCGCGGCGCGGCTTGAGGAGCATGGCGGCCAGCCCCGCGAGCGTCAGCGCCCAGAGGTTCATGTGGACGGTGACGTGGCCGAGGCGCCGCCAGACGGTGTCGAGGATGCGCGCGAGGCTGAGGGTGGACTCGACGTTGTAGCGGAAGTATTCGGGGTTGCCGAGCATGTATCCCGTCCGCGCGCGGTGGTACGCGAACCACAGCGCGAGCGGAACGCCCGCGAGCAACAGCGTGAACGACCACCACGCCGGCCGCCGTTCAATACAGACGAGCGCCGCCAGCTTCTCCCTCTTCCGTAACAGCCGGCAGACCAGTTCCCAACCGCACAGCACGACGGGCACGAGCACCGCCGTCTCCTTCGCCAGCGCCGCCAGCGCGAGCAGCAAAACGCAGAAAACCCGGCGAACATGCGCCTTTTCCGGCCCCCGCGAGCCTTTCGCGCCGTCCCGCAACGCCGTTGCAGCGCCTTGTAATGCCATTACGTCGCGTTGTAATGGCATTACGTCGCCTCGCAACGCCGTTGCGTCGTCTCGCAATGCCATTGCGTCGGCTTGCATTGGCGTTGCGTCGTCTCGCAATGGCGTTGCGACGCGTCGCAATGGCATTGTATCGGCTCGCAATGGCATTGTGTCGCGTCGCAATGGCATTGCGTCGGCTTGCAATGGCGTTGTGTCGGGACGCAACGGCGTTGCGTCGCCCTGCAACGCCGTTGCGTCGCGCCGCGGTGGCAGGTAGAAGACGAGCGCCCACGTCGTCAGCGCCGCGACCATCATGTCGAGGTGTGCGAGCGAGCTTTGGGCGAAGAAGACGGGGTAGAGTGCGGTGCAGACGACCGTCGCCACGCCGACGCGCCGGTTCGCCACGCGGCAGCCAAGCGCGTAGACGCCCGCGAGCGCGAGGGCCGAGACCGCCAGCATCGCCGTGCGCGCCACCTCTATGCGAAAGCCGAAGAGTTTCCAGGCGAGCGCGAGCCACGTCATCACGAGCGGCGGGTGCGCGTTCGAGAGCGTCGAGTGCGGGATGAAGGAGCCGTCCGCGTAGATGTCGCGCGCGGCCGGGATGAAGTAGCCGGCCTCGTCCCAGTAGTACGGGAGCCCGAGCAGCGACGCGTGCGTGACGTAGAGCCCGGCGAAGGCAGCCGCGAAGACGAGGATGAGCAGGAGCGTCGTGCGTCGTGGCTTGGGTGTCAAGGTGCGTGCGTGCGCGGCGTGTGACGGGCGCGGGCGTCAGTTCTTCTCGGCGGGCTTCTCGTCCGGCGTCAGGGATTCGATGAGGTCGTGTTCGAGCGAGGCGTCGGGGCGCTTGACCATCGTCAGGCGGTTGCCGCGCTCGTTGTAGGCGACCTCGTCCATGATGTTGTAGATGAGGAGCACGCCGCGCCCCGAAGACTTGAAGAGGTTCTCGGGGTCGCGCGGGTCTGGGATGTCGGCGACGCTGAAGCCCTCGCCCTCGTCCTCGATGGTGAAGCGCGCCTCCTTCGAAGAGAGGTCGGCGGTGATGCGGACGAGCTTGCCGAGGTCGTGCTTGTTGCCGTGCTTGACGGCGTTGACGAAAGCCTCGTCGAGCGCGATGAGGAGGTTCGAGCGGTCGGGCTTGATGACGCCGAGCGCGGCGACCCGCTCCAGGAGGTAGTGGAGCACGCCGTTCATCAGGGAGATGTCGCTCGGCAGCTCGAACTCGATGTGCTCGCGGACGTAAGGCAAGACCTTCAGGTCTTCGACGAAGCGCAGCTTGTAGCCGAGCGTCTTCTCGACGATCTGCGACAGCTCCTCCTTGTCGTAGGGCTTGCGGAGGTAGTTGGCGGCGCCGAGCTTGAACGCCTTGACGATGCCGGCGTGCTGCGTCTCCTCGGAGGAGACGACGACGGGGACGAAGAGGCGCTTGCGCTGGAGTTCGGAGACGAGCTGGACGCCGGAGTCGGAGTACTCGGCGAGGTCGGAGATGATGAGGTCGAAGTCTTCGAGGTCGTCGCGTTCGACGGCCTCGGCGCGGTCGGCGGCCGTCACGACCTCGTGGCCGAGCCCGGCGAGCGCTTCGGCCAGGACGTTGCGCAACTCCGCGTTGCCTTCAACGATGAGGATGCGTCGTCTGTCCATCGAGAGACTTAATTTCCGCGAGCCTTGCGAAACGGGGAGGGCGCGGAAAGGCTTCCCACTTCTGTCGTCTTCCCGCGAGCTATCCGCCAACGCTGTACGACGCCGGGGCGGGCGCCGGTTTCAAAATATATCACAGGCAGTAGGCAGTAGGCAGATGGCAGTAGGCAGTTCGCCCCGCGTGATGGATGTTGAAGGGTACCGTCGGCCCTGCGTCTTATGGGCTTTCAACTGCCTACTGCCATCTGCCTACTGCTTACTTCTTCAAAATTGCTTCTCGTAATCCACCTCCTCGATGAACTGGCGCGTGCGGGGGACGCGGGTGGTCTTGGACGTGGTGGTCTCGCGCCCGCCGCGGCCGACGGTCGTGGTCTTGGCGACGCGGACGCCGGTCAGGTAGTTGGTGCTGGTGCCGGTGCCGCCGCCGGCGGCGCGGTCGTAGTCGCTGCGCTCCGCGCCGATGAGCTGGAAGCGTCCCGACGCGGGGTCTTGGCGAAAGCGGAGCGTGAGGTCGGTCGCCTCGCGCGAGCCGCTGAGCTGGCCCACGTCGAGGACGCCGTTCTTGATGCCGACCTGGATGTTGCCGCCCTCGGGGTCGCCGAGCACGCCGTAGCAGGTCGAGCACCCGAGCAGCTTCGCCGCGACGGCCGCGCGCGTGAAGCCGCCGCCCGGCCTGGCGAGGAGGATGACGAGCGCGCGGTAGCGCGTGTTGAGCGTCCCGTCCGCGCCCTCCGTCGGCATGTCTTCGACGAGGCGGAGCACGGCGTCCGCCGCGCCGTCCCCGTTGAGGTCGCCCGTCACGACGCCCTCGTCCGTCTCGACCTTCCAGCCCTTCGGCACGAAGTCGCGCGCCGACCGGCCCTCGGCCGGCACGAGCTGCGGGTCGAGGAAGCGGCGCGCCTCGTCCTGGCGCGCGGCGCCGGCCGAAAGCAGGAGTGTGGCCGACAGTATCAATGCTTTCATCAAACGTGTGTCCTCTCTTGATCTCTTTATGAATGTCCTTGCAGCGGGAGGCCGTGCGCGAGCAGGTCTTCGAGTTCGGGGCCGGTCGGCAGCGCCGTGCGCGCGCCCAGCGCCCGGCACTTGAGCGCGCCGACGGCGCAGCCCGTACGCAGGCAGCCCTCGACCTCCTCGCCGCGCAGCATGCCGTAGATGAAGCCCGCGTGGAAGGCGTCGCCCGCGCCGGTCGTGTCGTGGCAGCCGCCGGGCACTTCGAAGGCCGGCGACTCGACGAAGACGCCGCCGTGGTAGACGACCGCGCCGCGCTCGCCCATCGTCATCCCGACGACCGCGTCGGGTCTTAGTCTTAATTTCATCTCGACGAGGGCGGCGTGGGCGTCGTCGATCCCGGTGAGCCTGCGCGGGAACTCCTGCGAGGAGACGAGCACGTCCACGTGCGGCAGAAGCTCTTCGAGCCCTTCGTAGACGTTGTCGATGTCGAGCGAGACGACCGTCCCCGACTCGCGCGCCTCACGCGCGACGCGCGCACGCGCAAGCGTGTCGTGCCCGTCCATGTGGAGCACGCGCCCCCTCGCGCCGAAGCCGCGCGGCGCCTCCTCTGCTTTGTAAGAGAGGCGCGCGTCCCTGTCCCAGATGACCGTGCGCTCGCCGGTGCGTTCGTCGATGAGGATGTAGGCGATCTGGTTGGCGGCGCCCTCGACGACCTCGGCGAACTCCACGTCCACGCCCTCGGCCCTGAGCGCCTCGAAGCCGAACCGGCCCGCGTCGTCCGACCCGAAGCGCCCGGCGTAGGCCGTCCGCATCCCGAGCCGCCTCAGCCCCGTCATCGCGCTCGCGGTCTCGCCGCCCGCGCCGCGCTCGTGCTCGACCAAACGCACCTTCGTGTCGTAAGCGGGATAGTGCGGGACGACGACGAGGTAGTCCACGGCGTTCAGTCCGAAGCCGACGGCGTCGAACTCTCTGGCGGGCGGGGTCACGAAGGGGAATCGCACTCGTTTTCCTCGGGGCGGGATTATACACAAGGCGGGCGCGGGCCGAAGCCGTGAGGGCGCGCCGGAGGTTTGCCGAGGGGCGGCGGCTCCGTTAACATCTGTCGCGCCGTGACCCACCCCGACCGGCCGGCGACACAGACGGCCGGTCGCAACTTGAGCCCTTACGTTTTCGCCCGAGGAACACTTCGATGAGCCCCAAGCAAACCCGCAGCGCGCCCGCGTGCGTCCTTCTGCTCGCCTGCCTCTTCGCCGCCTCGGCTGAAGCGCAACAGCCCGCGACGCAGCAGCCCTGCCAGCAGCCGGTCGTCTCGGCCGCCGCGCGCGCGCAGAGCATCTTCAGCCCGCGCCAGGAGATGGACTTGGGCGACGTGATCGCCGAGCACGTCCAGCAGGACTACCGCGTCGTCGAAGACCCGGAGGTGACCGGCTTCCTCCGCCGCGTCGGCGAGCGCTTAGTCGCACAGCTCCCGCCGACCGAGATGCGCTACCAGTTCTTCGTCGTAGACCTGCCGGACGCGAACGCCTTCACCATGCCGGGCGGGCGCATCTACGTCACGCGCAAGCTCATCGCGTTCGCCGCGAGCGAGGACGAGCTGGCCGGCGTGCTCGCGCACGAGCTGGGCCACGCCGCCTCGGGGCAGATGGGCGCCGAGATGACGCGCCTCTTCCGCGAGGTGCTCGGCGCGACGAGCGTTGGCGACCGCCGCGACATCTTCGAGAAGTACAACCAGATTCTCGACAACGCCGCGCGCAAGCCGGGCGTGTGGAAGCGCGGCGACCGCGAGGAGGAGGGGCAGCAGTACGAGGCCGACCGCATCGGCATCTACGCGATGGCCGCCGCGGGCTACGACCCGCAGGCGTTCGTCTCGATGTGGAACCGCCTGACCGACGTGAAGGGCAAGACCGGCGGCTGGCTCTCAGACCTCTTCGGCACGACCCGGCCCGAGTCGCGCCGCCTGCGCGAGATACTGAAGGGCGTCTCCACGCTCCCCGCGCAGTGCGTCGCCGCGCGCCCGGCCTCGACGCCGGAAGAGTTCAAGCGCTGGCAAGGGGCGGTCGTCAGCCTCTCGACGGCGGGCGCGCACGAGGAGTCGCTCCACGCCGTGCTCTCGAAGACGCGGCTCGACCCGCCGCTGCGCGGCGACATCAACTACCTGCGCTTCAGCCCCGACGGCCGCTACCTCCTCGCGCAGGACGACAGCGGCATCGACCTCGTCACGCGCGAGCCGCTCGCGCACCTCCTCCACATCGACGCGCCCGAGGCGATGCCCGCGCAGTTCACGCCCGACTCGAAGGGGCTCGTCTTCTACAACCACGACCTGCGCGTCGAGGAGTGGGACGTGGAGGCGAAGAAGCTGCGCTCGGCGAAAGAACTCTACGCGCGCGACGGCTGCATCCAGACCGCGCTCTCGCCCGACGGCCGGACGCTCGCCTGCCTCGACGGCAAGTTCGCGCTCTCGCTCTACGACGTGGAGAAGGGCGAGCCCTTCTTCGCGAAGAAAGATTTCTACAAGCCCGACCTCAACGACATCTGGCGGCTCATCTTCTACCAGCTCTTCGCGGACGAGGGGAACGAGTTCGACTGGGTGAGCATGGCCTTCTCGCCCGACGCGCACTACTTCGCCGCCGGCCAGACCGCCCTCACCTTCAACGCGCTCGGCGCCTCCAACCAGCTCTCGACCGTCGCGCTCGACCTGACGACGCGCGCCCCCGTCCAGCTCAACGACAACATCAAGCGGCTCATCGGCAACCGCTTCGTCTTCCTCGGCCCCGACCGCATCCTCGGCCTGCACACGCAGGACGCGAAGAAGTCGGGCATCGTCACCTTCCCCGCCGGGCAGGTGGTCGAGCAGTTCCCCCTCGGCGGCCGCCTCGCGCCCGTCACGCGCGGCGACTACGTCCTCATGTCCGGCCTCCTCACCCAGAGCGGCCCGCCCATGTCCGTCCTCGTCTTCGACCTCAAGACGAAGAAGTTCGTCCGCGGGAGCAAGACTCCGGCGATTGACGTGTACGACCACTGGACAATCGGCGAGCGCATCAACGGCGAGCTGGCGCTCTACGACATGGACAAGAACGAGGCGCTCGGCACGTTGAAGCTCCCGCGCAACCCCCTGGGGCGCCTGCGCGCGACGGCCGTCTCGCCCGACCTGAAGTGGCTGGCCGTCTCGGAGCGCAGCCGCGGCGCCGTGTGGGACTTGTCGAAGGGGAGCCGCGTCTTTCACATCCGCGGCTTCCGCGCCGCCTACTTCGCCGCCGACGGCGGCCTTTACGTGGACTTCCCGAAGTACGAGGAGGCCGAGCGCGCGGTGGCGCGGCTCGACCTTTCGAGCGGGCAGGCGTTCGAGCACCGGAGCATCGGGAAGGCGCCCGTCTGGCAGCGCGGCGTCTACTCCGTCCTGCGCAAGCCCCTCAAGAAGGACGGCGGGCTCGACCAGAACGTCACGCTCTCGGTGAGCGACGCGGTGACGGGGGCCGCGATGTGGTCGCGCGACTTTCAGAAGGAGGCGCCGCGCGTCTTCGTGGACGAGTACGCCGGGACGATGGTCTTCTCCTGGAACGTCAAGTCCGAGCACGCGAAGTCGGAGATCAAGGCCGACCCGAAGTTGAAGGGGCGCCTCGCCGCGATGGGCGAGAAGGAGGGCGACTACTTCATCCAGACGGTCGAGGCGCAGACGGGCAAGCCCGTCTCGACGCTGCTGGTCGAGACGGGCAAGGGCTCTTTCCGCATCGACGACATGTTCGCCGCGGGCGACTGGCTCATCGTCTCCGACACCTCGAAGCGCGTGCTCCTCTACTCGCTCGCGACGGGCGAGCAGAAGGGCAAGTTCTTCGGCCGCGAGCCCGCCATCTCGCCCGCGGCCGGCCTGCTCTCGGTCGAGACCGAGCGCGGCCAGCTCACCCTCTTCGACCTGGCGACGGGCGAGCGCCGCGACCGCTTCGACTTCGCGGCCCCCGTCTCGCTCGCCCACTTCTCCGAAGACGGCAAGCGCCTCCTCGTCCTCACCGCCGACCAGACCGTCTACGTGCTCGACCTGACGGCGAAGGTGAGTCAGCAGTAAGAAGGCAAAAGTAAGAAGGAGGACGAGAGTCAACGTTGACTCTCGTCCTCCTTCTCTTTCCGCTGTCGCCGTCTTAGCCGAAGACGCGAGACGCTTTGCACGCGAAGCCGGGCAGGAGCGGCGAGGTAATCTCTTCGTCCCCGCCGACGGTCGCGGCGAGCGCGAGCGCGCCGCCCGCGGGACGATATATCTCCACCGTGCGCGCCTCCGGGTCTGCAATCCAATACTCGCCCACGCCGAACTTGCCGTACACCCGCAGTTTCCTCACACGGTCGCGCTGCGCGTTCGCGCGCCCCGGCGAGACGACCTCAACAGCCAACGCGGGCGCGAGCTTGATGTGCGGCTCAGAACCGACCTGCTCCAATTGCTCGTTCGTGAGGAATACTATGTCGGGGATGACGGCGTTGTGCTTGTCAAAGATGACACCGGGCGTCGGTAAAACTTCGCCAATGGGGGTTCGGTCGAGATAGTTTGCAATCTCCTTGGCCAAATTCATGATGACGCGTTGATGCATGACTGTTGGCGCGCTCGACACGATGAGTTCTCCTTCGATCAATTCGTAGATGTTATCGTCATCGGGCAGCGCTTCAAGGTCTTCGACTGTGAGAAGTGACTCGGTTTTGGTCGTCATGGTAAGCCTCACTTTGCCTCGCTTTAACCGAGACGATAGCACGCCGCGCGCGGCGCGCGCCACACGTTTCCGCCGGCCGCGCGCGGTGCGATAAACTGTCCGTCAATGCCCTTGACCCTGGAAGAGAAACTGAAGAACCTGCCCACCGCCCCGGGCGTCTACCTGCACAAGGACGCCGCCGGGAAAATCATCTACGTCGGCAAGGCGAAGAACCTGCGCAACCGCGTCCGCTCCTACTTCCAGTCGGGGCGCGGCCACGACCGCAAGACGCGCGAGCTGGTCAAGCGCATCACAGACCTCGAATTCATCGTCACCGACACCGAGGTCGAGGCGCTCGTCCTCGAATCGAACCTCATCAAGCAGCACAAGCCGCGCTACAACGTGCTCCTGAAGGACGACAAGCAGTACCCGCACCTCAAGCTCACCGTCTCCGAAGCCTTCCCGCGCGTGATGATTACGCGGCGCATCCAGCGCGACGGCGCGCTCTACTTCGGGCCGTACCTGCCGGCCGCCCTCGCGCGCCGCACCATCGACCTCATCAACCGCACCTTCCAGCTCCGCACCTGCGACATCGAGATCGACGGCCGGCTCCCGCGCCCCTGCCTCGAATACCACATCAAGCGCTGCCTCGGCCCCTGCGTCAAAGACCTCTGCAAGCCCGACGAGTACGCCGAGGCCGTGCGCGACGTGCGGATGTTTTTAGAAGGCAAGAACCGGGAGCTGGCCGACGAGTACGAGCGGCGGATGCAGCAGGCGTCCGACGAGATGCGCTTCGAGATGGCGGCCAAGTACCGCGACCTGCGCAAGACCGTGCTCGCCGTCTCCGAGCAGCAGAAGATGGCGCACACGCAAGACCTCGACGTGGACATCTTCGGCTTCCACCGCGAGGGGCCGCGCCTCGCCTTGCAGCTCTTCACCATGCGCGAGGGCAAGATCGTCGGCCGCCGCGAGTTCTTCTGGGAAGACCTCGCCGAAGACGACACGTTCGACGCGGCGTCGTTCCTCTCCGACGTGCTGACTCAATATTATTCGACCGACTACGTGCCGCGCGAGATACACGTCCCCGTCGATTTCGAAGACCGCGAGTTGTTGGAGAAGGCTCTGAAGGAGCGCAAAGGCAGGCGCGTGCGCATCCTCGACCCGCAGCGCGGGCAGAAGCGCGAGATGATTGAACTCGTGGAGAAGAACGCGCTCATCGCCTTCGAGCAGAGGTTCCGCGTCCTCAAGCCCGACATGGAGCGCGTGCTCGAAGAGTTGCAGGAGGTCTTGGAGCTGCCGCGCTTCCCCGCGCGCATCGAGTCGTTCGACGTGTCGAACATCTCGGGCGCGGAGAACGTCGCCGGGATGGTCGTCTGCGAGAACGGGAAGATGAACCGGCAGGAGTACCGCAAGTTCAAAATCAAAACGGTCGAAGGCTCGAACGACCCGGCCTCGATGCGCGAGGCCGTCTTCCGCAGGTACAGGCGGCAGCTCGACGAGGGCAATCCCCTGCCCGACCTCGTCATGATCGACGGCGGCAAGGGGCAGCTCTCGGCCGCCGCCTCGGCGATGCGCGAGCTAGACCTCGAAGCGATCCCGATGATCGGCGTCGTCAAACCGCCGCGCCGCCACAACGACGTCTCGCACCTCCTGCGGAAAGGCAGCGAGGACTCGCCCATCTATCTCGACTCGCACTCGCCCGTCCTGCGCCTCATCCAACTCATCCGCGACGAGACGCACCGCACGGCCGTCACCTACCACCGCAAGCGGCGCGAGCTGCGCGACTTCACTTCGGAGCTGACGGCCATCCCCGGCGTCGGCGAGAAGCGCAAGAACCGCCTGCTCCGCAACCTCGGCTCCATCCAGAAGGTGGCCGAGGCCACGGTCGAACAGCTCACGCCCTTCGTCGGCCGCAAGACCGCCGAAGACATCTACGAGCACTTCCGACGCCAGCGCGCCCTCGCCGGCCAGCCGGAAGACGCGGCGGAGAACGGCGAGGCCGTGTTAGTGACTACGCCCGAAGGCGAGTCGGCGGGGCTCCACCACCCCGACGACCCCACCGTCATGACCGACGAGACCATCGCCGACGAGCACATCGAGACGCGCCTCGTAGACCCCGACGGCGACGCCGAAGACCTCCAACCCATCCGCTCCGTAGACCACTCGGGCGAAGTCAGGCGCCGCCGCAAGTCCACCCGCAAGCGCGGCGAGCGCTCCACCAACCCGCACGCCGTCAAACGCGAAAAACCCTGACCGGAATACCCTCCGCTCGGGCGCGCAGGGCATTCCCACGGCTGGAAACGGCGTTTCCACGCGTGGAAACGCCATTCCCAGCCGTGGGAACGCTATTTCCACGCGTGGGAATGCCATTCCCGGCCGTGGGAACGCCATTCCCATGCGACGGAACGCCATTCCCACGTGTGGGAATGCTATTCCCGCGCGACGGAATGCCATTCCCATGCGACGGAATGGCATTCCCGCGCGTGCGCATCGCATTCCCAGGCGTGCGCATGACAGGCGCACGCCTGGATGTGAGAATCACATGTGCGGGCGTAAGCTTCGGGCGACGAGGCCGATGCCTCCGGCGAGCAGGACGAGCATGACGAGGGTGTTGAAGAGGCTGGTCGGCTGGAAGTAGACGCCGAGGTTGGAGATGATGCCGGCGAGGATGATGACGACGCCGGCGAAGGTGAGGAGCCACCCGGCGATGGAGCGGCCGTTGAAGAAGAGCAGGCCGATGCCGAAGAGGAGCGGGAGCAGGCTGAGGCCGAAAGCGTTGTAGCCCCACAGAGTCCAGTAGCCGCTCGTCACCGTCACGTGCTGCGTCAGCAGGTACGCCCCGGCGACGCTCATCCCCAAGCCCAGCAGGAACTCGCCGACCCCGCCCTGCGTCCCGCCCGCCCCGCGCCGCTCCTCTTCCTCTTCGTCCATCAAGGCCCTCCCTGTATCGCTTTATACTTCTTCAGAATCTCGATTGTTCTGTCAATCGGCAGCGCCTCGACGCGCGTCCCGTTGCGGCCCTCGACGGTCGTGGCGCGCAGCAGGGAGTTGTAGACGGCCTCCTCGGTCGCCTCGACGCAGGCGAGGAAGAGCGGCGACATCGAGTCGTTGGGGAGGAGTTCGACGCGGCGGGGCGCGGTCTCGCCGTGCTTGATTCTGTTCTGGGGCGCGGTGCTGAAGGCGATACAGTAATCGCCGCTGCCGTTGGTCGAAGGAGAGCCGGTGCGGGCGAGGCCGAGCATGGCGCGCGCGGCGAGGCGCCGCAGGTTGCGCGCGTCGAGCGGCGCGTCGGTGGCGACGACGACGACGCACGAGCCGTCGGCGCGGTCTCCGTCTAAAGCGGCGGCCCGTTGCCGACGAAGACCGCCGCCGGCACCTTCTCCCGAAAGAGGTTCCCGCCGTGCGGCAGCACGGCCGTCACGCCGGTGCGCACGTCCTCCCCTTTAATCAGAGTCGTGTGACCGACCCGCACGCCCTCAACGTCCGTGATGGCATCGAGTCAGCCCGCGGGCAGCACGCCCACGCGCAGGCCGATGTCGCGTGCGCGCGGCCGCGCGGCCTCCCTGGCGTTCTGTGCCATGACGTTCAGGAGCAGGAGCGAGGCGAGCGCGATGCAGAAGGTCGTCCGCATGTCTTCGGGTGCGGGGGCCGCCGCCTCAGCGCCCGCGCCCCTTCTTGGCCGCGGACTTCTTGCCCGAAGTTTTTCGTGCCGCAGGGCGTCCGGCGGAACGCTTCGACGCAGACTTGGAACCGCCCTTGCCCGAAGCCTTGCGCGCGACCTTGCCGGCAGACTTGGAAGCCTGCCGCGCGACCTTGCCGGCAGACTTTGAGGTCGCGCGGGCGGCCTTGCGGGCGGACTTCGACGCCTGACGTGCGACCTTGCGCGCGGACTTCTTCGCACTGCGCGCCGCGGCGCCGGCCGACTTCGAAGCGCTTCGCGCGGCCTTGCCCGCGGACTTCCGCGCGCGGCTCGCGGCGTCGGAGGCGGCTTCGCCCAGGTCTTCGGCGGCGTCCGCGACCGCGCCGCCCGCGTCCTGCGCGGCCTCCGCCTGCGCGCGCGCCCGCCGCGTGTTCTGGCGCGCGGCCCCTTCGACGGCGCGCTTGGTCGAGGGCTCCGGGCGCACCAGCTCGCCCGCGGTCGGGCTGACGCTCGCGACGGCGCCGGCGGCCGTGTCCATCGCCGAGTTGGCGAGCCCCGCGGCCGTCTCGCCGGCCTGCCCGACGACACGCGCCGCCGTGTCCACCACCTCGCTCACAACCTTGCGCGCCGTGTCCAGCACGCCCCTGTTCTTCTTAGTCGCCATCCTCACCTCCCCTGAAGGATTTTCGATTTTGGATTTTCGATTTGCGATTTGAAGGAAGCCCCGTGGCCGTCACCAAATCGAAAATCAAAAATCCAAAATTACATCACTCCGCTTTCGCGGAAGCGTTCGAGCTGTGTGTCTGCGAAGCGGCGGTCGCGCGCGTCGAGCAGGAGCTTGGCGGCCGCGGCGGCGAGAAGCGCGCCGACGCCCGCGAGCGCGAAGAGGCCGCGGTGCGTCGTCGCCCAGAGCTGCGCGCTCGTGTCCGACGCGCGCTCGTCGAAGCGGCCGTGCGCGCCGTGGTCGCCGGGCACCGGCTCCCAGAGGTTGTCGCGGCGGTCGGGCGCGACCGGCTCGTCCGTCTCCTGCTCTTCGTACGCGTAGTGCGCGACGTACCAGTCACCGACCTCGGGCGCGAGCTTGTCGCCGACGATGGCCTTGACCGTCGGCCAGCCGACGTAAAGCTCTCGCCGCTCGTTGTGCGCCGCCCAGTAGATTGCGCGCGCCGCGACCTCCGGCTGGAAGATCGGCCCCACGGGCTGCGGCTCTCGCGGCAGGCGCGACTTCACCCAATCGAACTGCGGCGTGTTGACCGCCGGCAGCTGCACCATCGTCACGCGCACGTTCGAGCCGTCGTGAATCAGCTCCGCGTGCAGGGAGTCCATGAAGCCCTGGACGGCGTGCTTCGCCGCGCAGTAGGCCGACTGCAAAGGGATGCCGCGGTAGGCGAGCGCCGAGCCGACCTGGACGATGCAGCCGCGGTCGCGCGGCCGCATCCGCCGGAGCGCCGCGAGCGTGCCGTAGACGTAGCCGAGGTACGTGACCTCGGTCACGCGCCTGTACTCCTCGGGCCTCATCTTCGAGACGGGCGAGAAGACCGAGAGCATCGCGTTGTTGACCCACACGTCAATCGGCCCCAGCTCGCGCTCGGTCACTTCGGCCGCGTGCTCGACGGCGTCGGCGTCCGCCACGTCCAGAGGCAGCACGAGCGCCCGCCCGCCCGCGCGCTCGACCTCGCGGCGCGCGCCTTCGAGCCCGTCGAGCCCGCGCGCGACCAGCGCGACGTGCGCCCCGCGCCGCGCGAACTCGCGCACGCACGCGCGCCCCACGCCCGCGCTCGCCCCCGTGATGACGACCACCTCGGGCCGCTTCGTCGGGTTGCTCATTCAGAAACCTTTCAAGTGATGAATGATGAGTGATGAATGATGAATAACCCGACACGGCGATATTCATCATTCATCACTCATCATTCATCATTACCTTTACAGCACGTTCCCGTGCGCGTCGCCGTGCGCCGAGCTGGTGGTGAGCGAGTTGGGCGCGTCGAGGTGCGCGCCGTCGTCCACGCCGACGCCGAGGCGGTCAACCAGCTCGCCGCCGAGCCAGCCCGTCGCGCCCGCCAGCACGAAGGCGACGAACGAGGCGACGAGCGCGGCCGTCGTCGGGCGGTGCGCCGCGGTCGGCGCGTTGTAGCGCACCCACAGGCTCAAGGCGAACAAGACCAGCACGAAGACGTTGCCGACCCCGTGCAGCAGGCCCACCGACTTGGCGCGCGTCCCCGAGGGGATGGCGAGGTAGTCGATGAGGCCGAAGGGCGCGGCGACGAGGCCGCCGACGATCCCCGCCGCGATCATCCAGAAGGCGACCGTCGCGAGCGTGTCGGCCGTCGAAGGGTTCGACACGAGCAGGTAGACGATGTCGAAGATGACCGCGGTGGCGAGCAGCCCGAACGGGAACGGGATCAGCATCTGGTGGATCGGGTGCCCGAGGGCCTTGGCTCTACTCTCCATGTTCTTACTCCTCCTTGTTTGCTCAAACCTAGCGCAAGGGTTTGTCCGCGAGTTGGCGTAAATCTCAAGGAGCCGTCGCGGCCGTCGCGACGTACCGGTGCCTCTCGCTTCGGTTCGGCTGCATGTTCAGGGGAGTCGTCCGGTTTAAAGATACTTCCGCGGCCGCGTGCTGTAAAGCGTTCTGCTCTCGTCCGCGGCCGGCCGAAAGTTGCTATACTCGGCCCCGAAGTTATTTCATCCCGACGGACGAGGGACGGCCGATGAGCAGGAAGCGTGTGGACGCCGCGGAGCCCGAGAGCAAGGCCGCGCTGCGGCAGCAGATGGAGGAGGCGCGCGAGTCGATCAGCGAGACGGTCGCCGAGATCAAGTCGGTCGTCACGCACCAGTATGAGGAGGTGCGCGAGACGGTCGAGAGCGTGAAGGAGGGCGTCGGCGAGGTGCTCGACTGGCGGACGGAGTTCGAGCGCAACCCCCTGGTCTGGGGCGCGGGCGCCGTCTCGGTCGGCATCCTCGTCGGCTTCGGCATCGCGCGCGCCTTCGACGAGAAGGAGGAGCCGCGCCCCCGCGGCCGCCGCAAGACCGTCACCACCGGCGAGCACGTCGTCGCGGAGTTGTCCGGCTTCGCCGAGGTCGTGCTCCCGACCATCTCCGCCAAGGTCAAAGAACTCTTCGGCCTCGACCTCGACGCCTACCTCCGCGCCGCGCACGCCGAACGCCCCAAGCCCAAACGGCTCGCGAAGAAGGGCGCGCGGAAAGGTGCCGCCAAAAAAGGCGCGGCGAAGAAAGGCGCGGCGAAGAAGGGGACGAAAAGATAAGCCGGCCCTTCCCTCGCGGGGCTGAAATGTGTACAAGGGTGAATAATTCGAGACGGAGCAGAAGCCCTTTGCGATGTCCGCTGCCCGTTGACCAGGGGGACGCAGTACACATCTTCGTCGAAGAAAGGACGGCACGGACATGATCCCTGAAGAGATGGAGCGCTTGATGCAGTTCATCCTCGAACACCAAGCGCAGTTCAGCATCGATATGGAGAAGGCCAAGGAGCGCATGGCCGAGCATGAGGAGCGCATGGCCCGGATTGAGGGAATTCAGGAGAACACGGCGCGGCAGATAGAGCACATCGGCAACGCACTGGTCGGACTCACGGAGTCGCACACGCGGATGCAGGAGGAGCACGCGCGGACGCAGGCGGCGCTCAGAGAACTCGCCGCGTCACAGGCGCACACCGACCGGAGGCTCGACGCGCTGATTGACATCGTCCGGGGCGGCCAAGGTGCGGGCCAGGGGCCGCAGACTTAACCGCGTAGAATTTGAAACCCCTCCGCGCGGGGTGTATTGTTTCGGCGCCGCCGCGCGCGCGGCGGCGCGGCAGGACAAGCCGACCGCCTGAAAGTCCTCGCCTTCCGCGGCGCAGTCTGCCGCGGCGCGGCACTTGCTTCCCTTCTAAAACGTCGTACTGACGCAGATACAAAACGGTACGCGCGTCTTTGGTTCTCAAGGCCGCGGGCGCGTAGGACAGACCCTTTACTGTCGGAGGAGGAAGAGATGTTTGCGATTATCGGTTGGATCGTCTTCGGCTTGATCGCGGGAATCATCGCGAAGGCCATCATGCCCGGGCGCGACCCGGGCGGCGCCATCGTCACGATCCTGCTCGGCATCGCCGGCTCCCTCGTGGGCGGCTTCATCGGCCGCGCGCTGTTCTACCACGGGGACAACGGGCCGGGCACGATCATAAGCATGGTGTTCGCCGTCATCGGCGCCATCATCCTGCTGGCGGGCTACCGCCTCATCCGCGGCCAAAGCCTGCGCGCTTAACGGAGAAACAATTTTCGGGCGGTAGCGAGCGGGGAGGGTGACGCCGTACGAAAGCACGGTGTCACCCTCCCCGCTCGCCTTTCTGTTCCAACCCCGAACCGCCTTTAACGCCGCGGAGATTGTTTGCGGCGCGGGCGGGACGGTGCTAAGTTCTGTCCAAAGCCGACAACTGAAAGAGAACTCGCGAGGGGGAAGCTATGGAGAGCGATTCGGGGCGGACGACTTCCGTGTGGATGGCGACGGGCGACGTACCCGAGTTCGGGCAGCTCGCACACGAGGCGAGCGCGGACGTGTGCGTCGTGGGCGCGGGGATTGCGGGGCTGACCGTCGCCTACCTGCTCGCGCGCGAGGGGCGTTCGGTCGTCGTGTTGGACGACGGCCCGTTGGCGGGCGGCGAGACGGCGCGCACGACCGCGCACCTCGTCAACGCTTTGGACGACCGCTACTTCGACCTGGAGCGCCTGCACGGCGCGCACGGCGCGCGGCTCGCCGCCGAGAGCCACACCGCGGCCGTTGACCAGATCGAAGAGATCGTCGAGCGCGAGGGGATAGACTGTGACTTCGAGCGCCTGGACGGCTACCTCTTCGTCGGCCCGGGCCAGTCCACCGAACAACTAGGCCATGAGCTGCGCGCCGCTCACCGCTGCGGGTTGACCGAGATCGAGTACGTCGAGCGCCTCCCTTACGACGGTTACGACTTCGGCGCCGCGCTCCGCTTCCCGTACCAGGGGCAGTTCCACATCCTCAAGTACATGAGTGGCCTCGCGCGCGCCTTCACGAGCCTCGGCGGGCGCCTGCACACACAGACCCACGCGGACAAGATCGAGGGCGACGGCAAGACGGCGCGCGTCACGACCTCGGGCGGGCACGTCGTCACGGCGGGCGCGGTCGTCGTCGCCACCAACACGCCGGTCAACGACCTCGTATCCATCCACACCAAGCAGGCGCCCTACCGCACCTACGTCGTCGGCGCGCGCGTGGCCCGCGGCGCGGTACCGCGGATGCTCCTGTGGGACACGGAAGACCCTTACCACTACGTGCGCTTGCAGTCGGTCGAAGACGCGGGGGGCGGCCATGACGTGCTCATCGTCGGCGGCGAGGATCACAAGACGGGGCAGGCCGAGGACTTCGACGAAAGGTTCAGACGTTTGGAAGAGTGGACGCGCGAACGCTTCCCCGCGGTCGAGGCGTTCGACTACCGCTGGTCGGGTCAGGTGATGGAGCCCGTGGACGGCCTCGCCTACATCGGCCGAAACCCCGGCGACGCCGACAACGTCTACATCGCGACGGGCGACTCCGGCAACGGCATGACGCACGGCACCATCGCCGGCATGCTGATCCGCGACTTAATCCTCGGGCGCGAGAACGCCTGGGCGACCCTCTACGACCCCTCGCGTCTTTCCTTACGCGCGGGCGGCGAGTACGCGCGCGAGAATCTCAACGTCGCCGCGCAGTACGCAGACTACCTGACCGGCGGTGAAGTCTCCTCGCCCGACGAAGTCGCCCCCGGCGCGGGCGCCATCATGCGCCGCGGCCTCTCCAAGGTGGCCCTCTTCCGCGACGACGCGGGCGCGCTCCACGAGCACTCCGCCGTCTGCACCCACCTGGGGTGCGTCGTTGCCTTCAACGACAAAGAGAAGTCCTGGGACTGCCCCTGCCACGGCTCCCGCTTCGACCCCACCGACGGCCACGTCCTCAACGGCCCCGCCATCGAAGGGCTCTCGCCCGCGGGCGAGTAGGAGGACTTTCACGGCGGCGGGGCGATTTTAGACGCTGCCGGGGGCGACTTTACGCGCTGCGGGGGCCGTTTTTGCATCGGGGGGCTGTATTTTGCGGCCGTCGGGATAGACTCCACACCCGCCGAAGTCATCTCTACAGCCGCCGGAACAATCTCCACACCTGCCGGGGCCGTCTCTACGTCCGCCGGCGTACACTTTGCATAAGTTTTATTAATCCTGCAAGCGTTTGTATAAATCCTACAGTTGTCGGAGCCATCTCTACACTTGTCGGGATGAACTCTACAGGCGCCGGAGCCATCTCTACACCTGTCGAAGTCGTCTCGACAGTCGCCGGAATCATCTCTACACACGGAAATGCCGTCTCTACGGCGGCCGAAGTCGGCTCTACACCCGCTTCAGGGGTCTCGACAACCGCCGGCGGCGGCGTAAAGTGTGTGCGGATAAGTCGAGGGCGGAGTTTGGGGGTTTAGTCCCCGGAACTCCGCCCTTCGGCTTTTGTGGGTCTGGTCGTCTTACTGGTTGAACTCTTTGTCGGGGTCGGGGCGGCAGGCGGCGACGGGGGTGGGCTCGGGGGCGTGCGTGTCTGTGAGCCAGCAGTCTTCGTAGAGGGAGCAGTAGCAGAGGCGGATGGAGAGGCGCGGGGTCTGCGCCTGCTCCCAGAAGCGCTGCGCGGACTCGCCGGGCGGAATCTTGACGAGGGGCACGGGCTTGTCGGGGAGCAGGACGGAGCCGGCGCGGACTGAGGAGTAGACGAGTTCGGGAATCGGCTGCCCCGCGAGCGCGCGGCTCACCTCGGCCCAGTCGCGGCGGGGCTCGCCGTCCACGGCCACCTGGAAGGACTTGACGAGCGCGGGGCCGACGCCGAGGTTCGAGACGGTGCGCGTGTAGGGCTCGCCGGGCACCCACGCGTTCGACTGCGTGACGTAGGGCCAGACCGAGACCTTCTGGTACTCGCGGTTGGTGCGCGCCTCGTAGACCGCCACCACCAGAGACGCCAGCGCGACGACGACCGCCGAGACGGCCATGATGCGGTCGGTCAGGTCGGAACGGGTCATCGCGAACCTTGAAGGGGAAAGGTCTGACTCGGGGGATGTCGCAGGGAATCACAGGGCGAAGACGAAGACGGAGGGCGCGTCCCCGTCTTCGCCTCCGCCCTCTGTTTTTACTGCCCGCCCTTCGCGCCTTTGAAGTCGTAGGTGACGAGGAGGCGGAGTCTGCCGTCCTTGGCCTCTTCGTGGACTTCGCGGGCCTGTGCGTGGAGGGTGCCGCCGGCGGCCTGGACGGGGATGTTGAGGGTCAGTTGTTGGCCGCGCAGCAGGATGAGCGGGTTGACGCGCTGGTTGATGGCGCCCTGGACGAAGGCCGTGACGAAGCCGCTGAGCACCGGCGACATGCCTTCGACGTTGACGCCCGCGACGTTCAACTGCCCGTAGAGCGTCTGCTCCTCGGGGGCGAAGCGGAAGTCGAGATTGGCCTCGGCCGTGCCGCGCAGGTTCTGGCAGTTCCCGAGGAGGCTGTAGGTGCCGCTGAAGGCGAGGGGCACGACGACCTTGCCCTCGCGCATCAGCACGCCCGTCTTCACGTCGCCCGCGTTGGGCTCGACGACCACCTGGTTCTGGCAGCCCTCGCCCGCGGCGGGCGGGAAGGCGGGCTTGTTCAGGTCGCGGAAGATGGAGTCGAGCAGCGCGCCGAAGAACTGCTCGTCCAACTCGACGACGGCCGTGCCCGGCGGCGGCCCGCCGGGGTCGGGCGCGCGCACGGGCTGGCCCTTCAACTTGCCCGTGCGCGGGGCGCCGACGAAGAGGAAGTAGGCGGCCGCGCCGCCCAGCAGCACGCCGAGCAGGAGCGTGAGAATGAACTTCATCCGTGCCCCCTTAGCGTCCGGGCGTGGCCGTCGGCGACGCCGCGGGGGAAGGGCTGGTCGCCGCCGCCTGCGCGTTGATGAAGGCCATCACGCCCTGGAGCAGTTGGCCGAGCTGCGCGACCTGCTGCTTGACCTCCTCGGGCGAGAGCTGCTTGTAGCCCTGCGGTATCTCGAAGTCGGCCGGGTTGACGTCGGTCTTCAGGTCGCGCGTCTCGATGACGACGTTGCCGCCCGTCACGCCCTGGACGTTCCCCGTGGACTGGCCGAAGCCCTCGATGCGCAGCGGGAGCCCCGTGTCCTTGTCCACGTAGATGAAGGTCTCGCCCTTGACCTGGCCCGCGGTGGTCTGCGTCTGCGTGCCGCCGGTGGCGCGGTACTTGATCGCCTGGCGGCCGTTGAAGGTCTCCTCGCCGACCTGCTGGACGCCCTGCTGCTTCGTGACGAAGGCGACGAGTTGCCCCGGCGTCATCGAGCGCAACTGATCGACGTTGACGCCGGTCAGCTCCTGCGTCAGCTCGGCGTACTGCTTGCGCCCCGTGATGATGACGTAGCGCTTGTCGGCCTTGTCGAGGAAGATCAGGTCGCCGAGGATGGGCACCGTCACGGAGTAGCGGCGGTCGGCGCCGTTGCGTGCGACCTTGATCGTGGCCTCGCCCTTCGCCTGCTGCTGGCCCGAGGTGGCGAGCGTGGCGACCATCGTGGCCGTGTACTTCTCAGGCTCTTTGGCCTCGATGGTCTGTCCCGTGTTGGTCTGCACGGTCGAGGTCGTCATGTTGGTGTTCGAGCCGTTGATGTTGACCGTCGAGTTGCCGTTGGCGTTGGCGTTAACCGTCGCGTTGCTCGTCTCGGTCGCCGACTGGCAGCCGGCGGCCGCCAGCGCGAAGGCCGCCGCCGCGGCCGCGAAAACCCCTCTCGTTCCGTTCACAAGGCGCATCAAAGTCTTCTCCTCCCTCGTCTGGCAGAGATGGTCTACACGTCAGATTGTTAGGGGCAGTTAAGCGGGGGAAGGATAGCATAAAATGATGAATGATGAGTGATGAATGATGAATATTGTTACGCGGCCGGATTCATCATTCATCACTCATCATTTCTTAGAAGAGAGACGGCTGGTTCTCTAAATCCTCGGGGCTCACGATAGGCTCGCCGAGGAGGCGCTTGAGCTTGTTGGCGCTGGCGGGGGCGTGGCCTTCGTAGTAGTTGCTGAAGTAGGCGAAGACGGCGGGGACGCGTTGGCGGAGCCGTTCGAGGGCCGCGGCCCACTTCTCTAAATTCAGCTCGCGCGGGCGGACGACCTCGTCGAAGCGCGTGAGGTCGCGGGCGCCCATCCAGCGGACGTAGGCGTGGTCTGAGGTGTCGAGGAGCGACGCGGCCGCGCGCCACACGCGCTCGCGCGTGACCCAGGGGCCTTCGACGAGTGCGAGCGAGACGTTCCTTTGCAGCGAGAGCGGCACGAGCAGCTCCTCTTCGAACCAGAAGGGGTCGCGGAACTCGACGGCGAAGCGGATGTCCGCGGGCAGGAGCGGGAGGAAGTCCGAGAGCGCGCGCAGGTTGTCGCGCGTGGCCTCGAACTGCGGCGGCAGTTGGACGAGGACGGCGGCGAGCTTCTCCTTCAAGCGCCGCGCGCCGCGGCAGAACTCTTCGAGCGCGGGAGCGACCGCGCTTCCTCTTAAAGATTCCTCGTGCGTGATCTTCTGCGGGAGCTTCAAGGCGAAGGTGAAGCCGTCGGGCACGCGCCGCGCCCACGCCTCGTAGGTCGAATCCTGCGGCGCGGCGTAGAAGGTCGAGTCCACCTCGACGGTGTCGAAGGCGCGCGCGTAGGCGTCGAGCATGTGCTCGGCGCGCGTGCCCCGCGGGTAGAAGACGGGCCGCGCCGCGGCCGGCGGCGTCACCCAGTCCTCGTAGTTCCACCCCTGGCACCCGACCCGCACGCGCGAATGTGAAACGGTTTGGGAGTCGGCCATCTCTTCCTCTCAGGCGACGCGGCAGACGATGAGCTGCACGACGCCGAACAGGTAGTCCTCGACCTTCAACACTTCGAGCCCGGCGCGGCGGGCCTCGTCCGCGGTGCGCCGGTTGAAGTGGTCGTCAAAAAGCCTGACCGTCAGGAGGCTCAGCGCGTCGAAGGCTCGGCCGAGCGCGCCGCGCGGCCTGACGTGTTCGAGCAGCACGACGCGCCCGCCCGCGCGCACGACCCGCCGCAGCTCCGCGAGCCCGCGGGGCGGCGACTCGACCGAGCAGAAGACGAGCGTCGCCAGCGCCGCGTCGAACGTCCCCGTGGAGAACGGCAACGCTTCGGCGAAAGCGCGCGCGAGGAGCGAGCCCGCGGGGCGCTCGGGCTTCGACGCGGCGCGCACGAGCATCTCGCGGCTCGGCTCGACGCACGCCGCACGCGCGCCCGCCGGGTAGAAAGGGAAGTTCCCGCCCGTCCCCGCGCCGACCTCAAGCAGCCTCCCGCCGCCCTCCGAATCCGCCAACGCCGGCGCCACTTCCGCCAGCGCACGCGCGCGCAGACGCCCGAGCCCCGCCCGCTCGCACGGCCGCATCCAGCGGTCGTAGAAGGAGGCCACGCGGTCGTAGACGGGCGGCCGAGACGGACTGCCCGCCGGGTCGGAAGTTTCGCGCATGTTCGGAAAAATCAGCGCCCGACATTCAAAAAAATGAATTTCGGTCGGGCCGGCCGGCAAAAAGCCCCGAAAACCCACAAAGCCGCGGCGGGCACGACGGTTGCTTCTGCGGTTTCGCATCGGCAGCAGGGCTTCCCTTTGGCCCTTTCCTTATGGCAAATCGGGCCGTCGGCCCGAGACTTTATAGCACGCATCTCATCCGTCGGGTTCGGGACGGCCGCGGCCGCCCCGCCTTCTCTTTATATCCTTCGCGCGGAATTAAGTCTCCAAGCCCACGCGGCCGGGCGCCAGGGTACGGCTACCGGTCGCAAGATAATTCCCAAACCCCCAGGAGGATTAGCAACATGAAGAGAGCCACGACATCCCTGCTCGTGCTCAGCGCCCTGCTCTTCGTCTTCGCCCTGCCCGCGGCCGCACAGACGACCGGCACGCTCTCGGGCACCGTGCAGGACGAGAAGGGGGCCGCCATCGCCGGCGCCACCGTCACCGCCCGCCACGTCGAGACCAACACGACGCGCACGGCGCAGAGTGACAGCGACGGTCGCTACCGGCTCACCAGCATGCCGGTCGGCCACTACGAGATCACGGTCGAGGCCGTGAACTTCGCCAAGTACGTCCAGACGGGCGTCGAGCTGCTGCTCAACCAGGACGCCGTCGTCACCGCCGAGATGAAGCCGGCCGGCGTCGAGGCCGTCGTCAACGTGACGGAGAACGCCTCGCTGCTCAACACGGCGACCGCCGAGGTCGGCACGCGCTTCGACGACCGCCGCCTGTCCGAGCTGCCGCTGGCGACGAACCGCAACGTCTACAACGTCGCGCTCTCGGCCGCGGGCATCAGCCAGTTGCAGTCGAACCAGTCGCAGTTCACCAACGGCATCAACTACTCGGCCAACGGCGGCCGCCTGCGCTCGAACAACTTCCTCATCGACGGCCAGGACAACAACGACTTCGGCGTCGCCGGCGCGGTCGTCGGCCTCAACAACCCCGACCTCATCCAGGAGGTGCGCCTCGTCACCAATCAGTTCACCGCCGAGTTCGGCCGCAACTCCTCCTCGGTCTTCAACGCCATCACCAAGGCCGGCACCAACGCCTACCACGGCACCGGCTTCTGGTTCCACAACGACAACTCTCTGAACGCGTGCAGCAACCTGAACAAGGCCGCGGGCTTCTGCAACCACTCGCGCACCGACTCGCTGCGCAAGGCGCCGTTCCGCATCGAGAACCAGCTCGGCGGCACGTTCGGCGGCCCGCTCCACCTGCCCCGCTTCGGCGAAGGCCCGGGCAAGGCTTACATCTCGGGCAAGGATCGCACCTTCTTCTTCTTCTCGATCCAGCGCTGGTGGGATCGCCGCCTCGGCCAGGGCGTGACCGTCTCGGGCGTGCCGACCGACGCCGGCCGCGCCATCCTCCAGCAGCAGGTGGGCAGCCGCCCGCAGGTGCAGGCGCTCCTCAACTTCCTGCCCGCCGCCCAGCGCGCCAACGGCTCGTCGGAGACGTTCACCGTGGGCGGCGTCACGACCGCCGTCCCCCTCGGCGAGCTGACCGGGTCGAGCAGCTTCATCTTCAACGACTGGCAGACCTCGATCCGCTTCGACCACCGCTTCAACCCCAACGAGACCTTGATGGGGCGCTACATCTACCAGGATCAGGACACCTCCGGGTCGGGGCAGTCCACGCCGCCGGGCTACGAGTCGTCTAACGTCTCGCGCAACCAGGGCGTCAACATCTCCCTGACGAGCGTGCTCGGCCCGCGCCTCGTCAACGAGGGGCGCGCCGCCTTCCTGCGCGCCGCGAGCGCCAGCGTCGCCTCCGACCTCCGCGCCGAGGCCATCCCCTCGATCCAGATCACCTCGCTCGGCCTCCAGGGGCTGAACGCGGGCGCGACGCGCACGGCCATCGGGCTCGCGGCGAACCTCCCGCAGAACTCGATCCGCAACACCTACCAGCTCCAGGACAACATCTCCTACGCGATGGGCGACCACGCCCTCAAGTTCGGCGCCGACATCCACCGCAGCCAGCTCCACCAGTTGTTCAAGCCGACGACGCGCGGCCACCTCGTCTACGCGAACCTGAACAACTTCGTCAACGACACGGCCAACGTCCAGATCAACCGCGACCTGCCGGGCGTCGCCCGCGTGCTCCACCTCGACTGGCACGACTTCTTCTTCTACGGCCAGGACGAGTGGAAGATTAAGCCGAACTTCACGCTGACCTACGGGCTGCGCTACGAGCTGCCGGGCCAGCCCATCGCCGACCTCGTCGATTTCAACGCGCCGGTGCTGGCGGCCTCGGGCAACGACCCGCGCTACCGCGTCACGCCCATCCCGCCGAAGGACAAGAACAACCTTGAGCCGCGGTTGGGCTTTAACTGGAACCCGCGCGTCGAGCACGGCCCGCTCGGCTGGCTGGCCGGCGGCGACAAGCTCGTGCTGCGCGGCGGCTACGCGCGCACGCACGACTACGCCTTCACCAACATCGCGCTCAACATCTGGAGCAGCTTCCCGTTCGTCGCGGCCTTCAACCTGACGAACGTGCCGAACGCCTTCGCCACCTACAAGACGCTTCCCGTCAACCCGGCGACGTTCACCCGCACTCAGGTCACGCCCGACTTCCACGCGCCGACCTACGACTCGTTCAGCCTCGAAATCCAGCGCGAGCTGACGCGCGACATCGTGATGCGCGTCGGCTACGTCGGGTCGAAGGGCAACGGGCTCTTCGAGAGCATCGACGGCAACCCGGTCGCCTTCCGCGTCGCGGGGGCCACCAACACCGCGGTGCCAGCGGTGCGCGTTGACCCGACCACCGGCCCCATCCGCCTGCGCGCCAACTCCGGCAGCTCCATCTACCACTCGATGCAGACCAGCCTGGAGAAGCGCCTCTCGCGCGGCTTCTCGGGCGGCCTCCACTTCACGTGGAGCAGCTACATCGACACGATGTCGGAGATCTTCAACAACTCGAACGCCGAGATCGCGCTGGCGCAAGACCCGTACAACCGCGCGGCCGACCGCGGCCGTTCGTCTTACGACCGGCCGCTCAGGCTCGCCGGCAACTTCGTCTACGAGCTGCCGTGGTTCCAGAACCAGAAGGGCTTCGTCGGCCACTTCGTGGGCGGCTGGCAGTTCAACGGCTTCCTGAACTTCCAGTCGGGCGCGCCCTTCTCGCCCCTGAACGGCACCGACCCGACGGGCACGCTCGGCGGCCTGGCCTCGGCCATCGGCATCGCCACGCGCCCGAACGTCATCACCAGCCTCGACCTCGCGCACATGTCGGTCGAGGAGCTGTTCGCGCTGCGCGGCGCGGTCAACGCCAACGGCAACGCGCTCTTCCGTACGCTCCAGTGCACGGGCGCGGGCGCCGCGCAGGTCTGCGAGCGCGTCGGCAACGCCGGCCGCAACATCCTGCGCGCCGACGGCATCAACAACATGGACTTCGGCATCGTCAAGAACACGCGCATCAGCGAGACGCAGAAGCTCCAGATTCGCGCAGACTTCTTCGACGTGACGAACACGCGCGACTTCGGCACGCCGCAGTCGGTCGTCACCAACTCCGGCTTCCTGAACCAGTGGGGCACCGACGGCGGCAACCGCCGCATCATCGTCGGCCTGCGCTACATTTTCTAAGCCGCCGTTAACGACAAGGGGGCGGGGTCTCTGTGCGGAGACCCCGCCCCCTTCCCTTTCCGCCGCGCGCGGGACTTCACGCGCGGCCGAGCCCGGTAGTATCCTGACCTTAGCCAACTTCCCCGCACCGACCGAGTCCGCAGCGCCTTGACGTTTAAAGGAGGGACTGACGATGAAAGCAAAGGCTCTCCTCCTCCTCCTCCTCGCCCTCGCCGCCGCGCCGGCCGCGCAGGCGCGCCGGCAGCAGACTCAACCGCCGCCGTCCGCCCCAGGCGTCGCGGTCGTCAAGTTCAGCTGGGACAAGGAGCGCATCAACTGGGAGCGCGACCCCTTCGGCGGCCCCGTCGAGAACTTCGACGAGATGCGCCTGCGCGCGCGCAACGAGAAGCGCATCGACGACGCCAAGCGCTCGGGCGGCGCCGAAGTTGACCGCGTCCGGCGCGAGGCGCGCGCCGACGCGGCCATCGTCCAGGCCGCGCGCAAAGACAAGGGGCCGGCGCGCTACGGCTTCCGCTACAAGGTCTCGGTCAGGAACGAGTCGGCGAAGGCGGTCAGGGAGATCGACTGGGACTACGTCTTCACCGACGCGGCGACGCGCGAGGAGGTCGGCCGCCACCAGTTCACGAGCGCCGAGCGCGTCGGCCCGGGCAAGGGGCGCGAGTTCTCCTTCTTCATCCCGACGCCGCCCGCGCTGCGCGTCAGCGCCTACGACCTCGGCCGCAAGGAGCGCGACGGCCTCGAAGAGAGGGTCGTCCTCGTCCGCGTCCTCTACGACGACGGCACCGAGTGGCGCCGTCCTTAAAGACCCGACGCGCTTGACCCTGCCCGCCCGCGGTGTTAGCGTGTCTCCCCTCAAGCCCGGCCACAGTCGAAGACGGAGAAGTCCGGGCACCAGCTCTTTCAACTTCAAGTTTCATCGCTGTTCCGGCCCGTGCAATCTCGGGCCGGCCGTCGCAGGTTCAAAGGGAAGTCGGGTGCAAAGCCCGCACGGTTCCCGCCACTGTGTACCGGCGATTCGTGACGCACCCTCTTCTGCCAGTCAGAGGTCACTCGACGAGTTCGGGGAAGGCCACACGGGTGCGGCGCGTCCGAGCCGGGAGTCAGGAAACCTTGCCTGCAAGAGCCGTAAACGGTGAACCGTAAACCGTGACAAGAGAAGACGCGTTTTAATCTTGTCAGCGTTTACGGTTTACAGTTCACGGCCTTTCTGACGGAGGCGACCGCTCAAGCGCCCCGGGAAAGGGCGAGTGGCGTCGGGCATGAACCGGGAGCGCGGGTCGTCGGTCGTTCGAATTTGTCGGACGGCGGCACTTGTCCGGCCCCTTCGGGTTCATTCGAGTTCATCCGGCCAGCCCTCGGTCTTCCACTCGGAAGACCGAGGGCTTTTCTTTTTCAGGGCCGGGGACTCTTTCCGCCCAGTTGAACGCTTTCTCTCTCCCGCGGCGCGCGCCGTCGCCCCGCCCACGCCGCGAGAGGAGTTTTCGAGATGAGGAGAGAGATTTTGAACCGCACGTTCGTCATCGTCTGCGCGCTTTTGCTCGCGGCCTGCCCGCCCGCCTTCGCGCAAGCACAACCGGGCGCGACCCTCTCCGGCCGCGTCACAGACCCGCAGGGCGCCGCCGTCGAGGGCGCCGCCGTCACGCTCCACGAGCGGGCGCGCACGCAGGTCAGACTCTCGACCTCAACGGACGCCTCGGGCGCCTACCGCTTCGAGCGCCTCGCGCCGGGCGAATACATCCTGGAGGCGGAGGCGCGCGGCTTCGCGCCCGCGGCGGCGCAGGCGGTCAACGTGGCGCGCGAAGCGGCGAACACTCTCGACGTGCGGCTCGAAGTCGCGGGCGTCGCGGCCGAGGTCGTCGTCACCGCCTCCGACACGCCGCAGACCGTGGACGAAGTCTCGAAGGCCGTCACCACGGTCACGCGCCGCGAGATCGAGGAGCGCGACGAGGCGACCTTGACGGACGCCCTGACGACCGTGCCCGGCCTGCGCGTGCAGCAGCTCGGCGGCCCCGGCTCGCTCGTCTCAGTCAAGACGCGCGGCCTGCGCAACCAGGACACCGCCGTCCTCATCGACGGCCTCCGCTTCCGCGACCCGTCCGCGCCCGAGTCGGACGCCACCAGCTTCCTCTCCGACCTACAGGTCACCGACGCCGGCCGCGTCGAAGTCCTCCGCGGCTCCGGCTCCTCGCTTTACGGCACGAACGCGTCGGGCGGCGTCGTCAACGTCGTCACCGACGAGGGCGGCGGCCCCTTCCGCGGGCAGCTCTTCGCAGAGGGCGGCGGCCTGGGCTTCGCACGCGGCCGCGCGCAGTTCTCCGGCTCGGCGGGCGGGGCGGAACGTCTCGTCTGGAGCGCCGGCGTCTCGCACCTCAACGTCTCGAAGGGCGTTGACGGCGACGACGCGGCGCGCTCGACCAACGCGCAGGGTCGCGCGCTCGTCCGCCTGACGCCGACCGCGACCCTTTCGGCGAGCGTCTACGCCTCCGACTCCTTCGCGCAGCTCAACGAGGAGCCGCAGGCCGTCGGCACTTTGCCCGCGGCCGGCATCATCGACGCGCGCCCCGTCTCGCGCGCGGAGCTGCGCCGTTACGAATCGGGCACGCCGCTCCGTCAACTCAACCTCGGCGCCGCGACCTTCCTGCCCGCGGCCAACGACCCAGACTTCTCGCGCGCGGCGCGCTTCTTCTCCGGCGCCGTCACCTTCGCGCAAAGACCCTCGGAAGCCTTCGGCTACTCCGTCACCTACCACGGCCTCCGGACGCACCGTTCGCTCAACGAAGGCCCGGCCGTCCCCGGCGACCCGGCCGACTTCTTCTTCGAGCCGCACGGCTCGACCGTCAACGACTTCGACGGCACCGTCAACACCCTGGGCGCACGCACCGACTTCCGCCTCGGCAGACACAACCTCGTCAACGCCGGCTACGAGTTCGAGCGCGAGACCTTCTCGAACGCCTTCAAAGACGTGACGCCCGCCGGCAACTCCTCGGCCGACGTGGACGAGCGCAGCCACGCCCTCTTCGTGCAAGACCAGCTGCGCTTCCTCGACGAGCGGCTCCAACTCTCGGCCGCCTTCCGCGCGCAGACCTTCCGCCTCGGCACGCCGCGCTTCACGCCGACGACGGGCGCGCCCTACGCGGGGCTCGCGTTCGACTCGCCGCCCAACGCCTACACGGGCGACGGCTCAATCGCCTACCTCTTCCGTTCGACGAACACGAAGCTGCGCGCGCACGTCGGCAACGGCTACCGCAAGCCCTCGCTCTACGAGCGCTTCGGCACCTTCTTCGACTCCTTCTTCGGCTACAGCGTGCTCGGCGACCCGCGGCTCGCGCCCGAGCGCTCGATAGCGTTCGACGCTGGCGTTGACCAGACGTTCTCTTCCAACCGCGCGCGCCTCTCGGCCACGTACTTCTACACGCGCCTGCAAGAGGTGATCGGCTTCGGCGACACGCCGAACGATCCGTTCGGCCGCTTCGGCGGCTACCTCAACACGGGCGGCGGCCTCTCACGCGGCGCGGAGCTGAGCGGCGAGTTCGCCCCCGCGCGCCGGCTCGACCTCTTCGCCTCCTACACGTTCGTCAACAGCGACCTGCGGCGCCCCTCGGTCGCGGGCGTGCTGCGCGCGTTCGCCACGCCCGTGCACCAGTTCACGCTCGTCGCCGACGCGCGCCTCGGCTCGCGCGTCGCCGTCAACTTCGACCTCGTCGCGTCGAGCGACTACCTCGCCCCGATCTTCGACCCGGGCACGTTCACCAACCGCGCCTTCCGCTTCGACGGGATACGGAAGGGCGACCTGACGGCGAGCTACACGATTCCGCTCTCCGAGTCGCGCCGCCTGCGCCTGTTCGGCAAGGTCGAGAACGTCTTCGACCGCGACTACTACGAGAACGGCTTCCGCACGCCCGGCATCAACGGCCGCGCCGGCGCCGCGCTGAGTTTCTGACGTGAGAAGGTACGGGATGAGGGACAACGGACGGGGAGATGGGGAGACAGGGGGATGGGGCGAGAAGAAGGAAGCTGTTGCGCGCAATGTCTGCACTTCTCCCCCTCTCCCAGTCCCCCCGTCTCCCCGTCCCTTGAAAGAGGGCGTGGACTTCTACCGCGAGGGCGCGTACGTCGTCTTCACCGAAGGCTACCACCTGCGGCGCGGCTACTGCTGCGAGAGCGGCTGCCGCCACTGCCCTTACGGCGAGCGGTCGAAGCCCGCCGAATTTAATGAAGGGGGTCGGGAACGAGATGAGAGTTAAGTCCGCCGCGACGTTCGTCGCGCTCCTGCTCCTGCTCGCCGCGGGCTGCGCGAGAGTCGGGCCGGTCGCGCCCGCCTCCGGCGCGAAGCCCGCGCGCATCATCTCGCTCACGCCGAGCACGACCGAAATCCTCTACGGCGTCGGGGCCTTCGACCGCGTGGTCGCCGTCTCGGACTACTGCACCTACCCCGAAGGGGTGAACCGGCTCCCGCGCGTCGGCGGCTGGAACAACCCGAACATGGAGCAGATCGCATCCCTGCGCCCCGACCTCGTCGTCTTCTCCGACGCGCAGGCGCAGTTCGTCAAGGACAAGGTCGAGGCCGCCGGCATCAGGACGCTCGCCGTCCCCAGCCAGACGCTCGAAGACGCCTACAAGTCAATCGAGCTGGTCGGCCGCGCCGCGGGCGAAGAGGAGGCCGCGCGCAGGCTCCTCGAACAGACGCGCGCGAGCGTCGAGACCGTGCGGCTGACGACGGAACGTCTGCCGAAGCTCCGCGTGCTCTGCGTCGTTGACCGCGTGCCGGGCACGCTGCGCGACCTCTACACGGCGGGCGGCGACAGCTTCATCGCGCAGCTCATCCGCGTCGCGGGCGGCGAGCCCATCTCGCCCCCCTCGCGCGAGGGCTGGGGCAAGATGCAGAAGGAGGCGGTCGTCGCGCTCGACCCGGACGTGGTGCTCGACCTGATGATGCACAAGGAGGCCGGCAACTTCGACGAGGACACGCTCGCCGTCTGGAAGGAGCTTCCCAGCCTGCGCGCCGTCCGCGAGGGGCGCGTCTACCCCGTCCGCGACGAGACCGTGCTCCACCCCTCGCAGCTCGTCGGCAGCTCCGCGCGCAGGTTCGCCGAACTCATCCACCCCGAGGCGTTCGAGAAGAAGTGATGAACGACGACGCCGTTTTAATCGAAGGTCGGGGCTTGCGGTTCGCGTACGCAGAGGGGCAGCCGGAGGTCGTGCGCGGCGCGAGCGTCGCGGTCGCGCGCGGGCGCCTGTCCGCTTTAGTCGGCGCGAACGGGTCGGGCAAGTCCACGCTCATCCGCCTGCTCGCGGGGCTGCTCAAACCTTCGGCCGGCGAAGTCCTGCTCAACGGGGTGCCGCTCGCGCGCGTCGGGGCGCGGGAGCGCGCGCGGCGCGTGGCCTACGTGCCGCAGGGCGTCTCGACCGTCTTCCCCTTCACCGCGCTCGAAGTGGTTTTGACGGGGCGGAGCCCCTACACGACGCGCCTCCGTTTCGAGACGAGCCGCGACCTCGACGCGGCGCGCGCGGCGCTCGCGGCCGTGGACGCCGCGCACCTCGAAGCGCGGCCCGTGACCGAACTCTCGGGCGGCGAGCGCCAGCTCGTCGCGCTCGCGCGCGCGCTCGCGCAGGAGCCCGAGTGCCTCCTGCTCGACGAGCCCTCGGCCGCCCTCGACCTCAAGCACCGCGCCGGACTCATCCGCCACCTCCGCCGCCTGCGCGACGAAAGGGGCATGACCGCGCTCGTCGTCACGCACGACCTGACGCTCTTAGACCCCGACTTCGACCGCGTCTCCGCCGTCCGCCTCGGCGAGGTCGCGGCCGAAGGCGCCCCGTCGGAAGTGCTCCGCGACGAGGTGCTCGCCGAAGTCTACGGCGACGAGCACGTCCGCGCGCGCCGCGCCTTCGGCCGCACCTTCGTCTGGTCGGAACTGTAGTGATTACGGACGGCGCAACGCCATTGCGAGCCGACGCAATGCCATTTCCTCGCGTCGTAACGGCATTACCGCGCGTCGCAACGCTATTACGTCGCGGTGTAATGGCATTGCGACGCGGTGTAATGGCATTGCAGGGCGACGCAACGCCATTGCGTCGGCTCGCAATGGCGTTGCGTCGCCCTGCAATGGCGTTGCGTCGGCTCGCAATGGCGTTGTGTCTCCTCACAATAGTGTTGTGTCGCGTCGCAATGACGTTGTGACGCCTCACAATAGCGTTGCGATGCGTCGCAATGGCGTTGTGTCGCGTCGCAATGGCGTTGCGGAATTCGGATTGCCGATTTAACTTAACGATGTCATCCGAAGCAACGAAGGTGAAAGGAGTCGGGCCGCCTCCGGCCCGCGAATCCGCCATCCGCAACCCGCCATCCGCAATTGCAGGCCGACGCCTGCGGCGCGCGCTGCTCTGGCTGTCGCTGGTGCTGCTGGTCTCGACGCTCCTGGCGCTGTGGGTCGGGTATCAGCGGCTCGACTTCGCGGCCCTCTGGACGGACGAGAGGGCGCGCTTCCTCTTCTTCGGGCTCCGCCTGCCGCGGGTGTTGATGGCGGGCGTGGTGGGCGCGTCGCTCGGGGTCGTCGGCGCGGCGTTGCAGGCGATGTTCCGCAACCCCCTGGCCGAGCCTTTGACGCTCGGCGTCTCGGGCGGCGGCGCACTGGGCGCGAGCGTGGCGATTGCCTTCGGGGCGGGGGCGAAGGTGGCGGGGCTGCCCATCGTCTTCGTCGCGGCGTTCGCGGGCGCGTGCCTGAGCGTGGTCGTGGTCTACCGCCTCGCGCGCACGGGCGCGACCGTCTTGCCGGGCGCGCTCCTGCTGGCGGGCGTCGTGATGAACACGGTGGCGGCGGCCGGCGTCGTCGTCATACAGTACTTCGCCGACTACTCGCGCGCGCTGCAAATCCTCCGCTGGACTATCGGGAGTCTGGACGTGGTCGGCTTCGACCAAATCCGGCTGATGCTCTTCTTCCTCGTGCCGAGCTGGGTCGTGCTGCTGCTGCTGGCGCGCGACCTGCACCTCCTGGCCGTGGACGAGGAGACGGCGCAGAGCCTCGGCGTCAACGTCCGCCGCAGCGAGCGGCTCGTCTACGTCGCTTCGTCCCTGATCGTAGGGGTGACGGTGGCGGTCGGCGGCACCATCGGCTTCGTCGGCCTGATCGTCCCGCACGCCGTGCGGCTGCTGTTCGGCGAGGACGTGCGCGTCGTGATGCCCTGCTCGTTCGTGCTCGGCGCGGCCTTCCTGATGCTGGCCGACGCGGTCGCGCGCACGGCCCTCGGCGCGGGCGAGCTGCCCGTCGGCGCCATCACGGCGCTCGCCGGCGGCCCGGTCTTTCTCTGGCTCTTAAGAAGGCAACAACGCTACACGGCTTTATGAAGATTTAAGGAGTTCTTGATGAGCATCGCGACGAAGCACGGCGACGGGGGCGACACGGGGTTGATCGGCGGGGGGCGCGTGTCGAAGGCGGACGTGCGCGTGGAGGCGTACGGGACGGTGGACGAGCTGGGGGCCGCGATGGGCTTCGCCCGCGCGGTCTGCGAGGACGCGGAGGTGCGCGAGCTGACGAAGTCGATTCAGCGCGAGCTGTTCACGGTCGCGGGCGCCATCGCCAGCCCCGCGGGCGGCCAGGAGTCTCCGACGACCTACGTCACGCCCGAGATGGTCGAGGCGCTCACCGCGCACGTCACCCGCATCGAGGCGACCGAGGGCATCCTCTCCGACTGGTCTCTGCCCGGCGACCACGCCGCGGCCGCCGCCTACGACGTGGCCCGCACCGTCTGCCGCCGCGCCGAGCGCTGTGTCGTCCGGCTCGGCGAGACCGGCGCCGACATCAACCCGCACGTCGTCCCCTACCTCAACCGACTCTCCGACCTCCTCTGGCTCCTCGGCCGCCTGCTCGAACTGCGCGCCGGCCTCGACACGCGCCTCCGCGACGGCGAACACCAAGGCCCGCGCTGGTCGCGCGCGTGGTAACGCCGCGAAGGCTAAGCGCCGGCTACTATCGTCAAGACCACTTCGCGGCGGCGCGGGCCGTCGAACTCGCAGAGGAAGATTCCCTGCCAGCGGCCGAGGAGGAGCCGGCCGTCGGCGAAGGGGACGGTGACCGAGGGGCCGACGAGCGAGGCTTTGATGTGCGCGTCGGAGTTCTGCTCGCCGTGCTTGAAGCCCATGCCGTGCTGCGGGATGAGCGTGCGCAGGCAGTGGAGCATGTCGGAGGCTACGTCCGGGTCGGCGTTCTCGTTGACCGTGAGGCCGGCGGTCGTGTGGCGCACGAAGAGCACGCAGACGCCCTCGCTCAGACCGGATTCGCGCACGACCTCGCCCACCTCCCCGGTGAACTCGACCAGGTCTTCGCGCTCGCGCGAGCGCAGCATGATTCGGTGCGTGGACATGGCGCTATATTCTACCTTGCGTCGGGTTGGGTGAGAATTTAACACAGAGACACAGCCCGTTGACTTAATGTCAACGGGCTGTGTCTCTGTGTTTACTTGCCTACAGTGCCGGCCCGACTTACTTAAGCTTGAACTCGTAGGAGATGACGCCTTTGACTTTGACCGGCCGGCCGTCCACGACCGTCGGCTTGAACTTGGCGGCGCGTGCCGCGTCCACGGCCGCCGACCGGAGCAGTGGGTGGCCCGAGACGGCCTCGGCCGCGACGACGTTCCCCTCCTCGTCCACGGTGATCCTCACCCTGACCGTGCCTTCCGCGCCCGCGGCCTTCGCGACGGGCGGGTACTCCGGCTCCGGCGCGTAAAGCTCTTGCCCGCCGAGCGCCACGCCCTTCCCCGTGCCCGCGCCGACACCGACGCCGACGCCCGCTCCGGAACCGCCGCCCACAAAGACCCGCGGCGCTACGTCAGGCGCGTCGGGCGCGTCGGGCGGCGGGGGCGGCGAGGGCGGGTGCGGCGGCCGTGCGCGTTCGCCCCACTGCGTCCCGTCGGCGAACGTCACCCAGACGACGCGCAGCTTCACGTCCGAGAGCGTGCCCGGGAGAACGACGGCGCGGCCGCGCCAGTTGGAGCGGAGGGTCTGCGACTCGCCTGGTTTCAAAGCGATGACGTAGCTCGCGGTGGCGTTCGTGCCTCCGGCGGTCTTGAAACCCAACCCGACCTCGCGCACGGCCTTGCCCGACACGTTCGCAAGCGTGAACGCCGGCATCGTGATGTAGAACGGGTCCCCCTCTTCGTCGGACGCGTTCGCGCGGAACTGTTCGTCGGCGCGGCGCAACTGTTCGCGCGTGACCTGTCGCATCGTCGCCTCGGTGATGGCGACGGGCGCGCCGGCCGTGTGCTCGAAGAAGACCGACACCTCCGGCAAACGCTCGACCTCCTGCACCGCCGGCCCCCGCTCTTCGCCGCGCAGCTCGACGGACGTGACGCGCCCGCCCGGCGCCTGCTGCGGCCCGCCCTCGACGCCTTCCATCAACAGCGCACGCGCACGCGCCCCGCCGAATAACCCCGCGCCCAGCGTCAGCAGGAGCGCCGCCGTCCCCGCCCCCGCAACCACCGCGCGGTGCCACGCGCGCACACGCCGCGCGCCCCCCTCGCCACGCATAATCATCTCGATCCTCCTTCGAAGGTTTGAGCCCGAGGCCGCGCCCGCGACGCCGGCCACGCGCCAGCCCGAGCAGAAGCGCACGACCTTCAGGATGCCCGCCGCGTACGCCCCACGCGCGCCGCCCGCTTCGAGCACGCGCTCGTCGCACGCGCGCTCGCGCTCGGCGAGCAGCCTGCGTCCGACGAGCCACACCGCCGGGTTGAACCAGAAGACGCATTCGAGCGCCGTCTGGAAGTTGCCCCACAGGTTGTCGCGCCGCTCGACGTGCGCCAGCTCGTGGAGCAGAACCGTCTCCAACTCCTCTTCGTCCAACTGCGCCGCCACGCCGCGGGGCAGCACAAGCACCGGCCGCCGCGTGCGCCACACGCCCGGCTCCGTCCCCTCCTCCGAGAGCACGAGCAGCACTTCCCCCTTGAGCCCGAGCCGCGCCCGCGCACGCCCGAGCGCCTCGAACTCGCGCCCCGACCAGGCTTCCAGGCCGCCGCGCACCGAACGCACGAACTCGCGCCTGCGCACGAGCCACACGACGAAGAGCACGCACGCCCCCGCCGCCCACGCGAGCGTCAACGCGCAGAAGATTTCCGAATGGCCGCGCGCGCCGGACACGTGCACGGAGAGTTCCGCCGCGGCGGACTGAAGCTGAACCGGCTCCGCGATCTTCAAGACGAGCGGCGGCGCCGCGCCTTCGGACGTCGGCAGGATGTTCCTCAAGTCCAAAGCCCCGCCGAGCAGCGCGAAGAGCGCCGCGGGCAGAGCGAACTTCAAAGCCGCGGCGAGCCACAAAGCGAACCGCACGCGCGCCGGCGCCGCGCGTTGTAGCAAAAGGGCCGCGCAGAGGACGACCGCCGCGAAGAGGGTCGCCTGCCACATGTGGTTGGCGACCGCCGGCCACAGCCACTCGGACGCGCGTGCGAATGTTTCGTGTAGAGCGTTCATCGCCGCCTCCCTTTGCCGACGGCCTTCCGACCCGCCGCCTTCGAACGACTCTCCCGACTTTCGACCGCATCACTTTCAACGGCCGCCCCGCGCCCGGACTCAAGCCGTTCGAACATCTCCTCGGCCTCGCGCAGGTCTTCGAGCGTGAGGTGGCCGCCCTCGACGAGCTGCGCCATCAGCGTGCGCGGCGAGCCGCCGAAGAAGCCGAGCAGCTCGTCGAACAGCCGCCGGACGGTCGCCCGCCGCGTGACCACGGGCTCGAAGACGTGCGCGTTGCCGACCTTCTTCACGCGCCGCACCGCGCCCTTCTCTTCGAGCCGGTAGACGATGGTCTGCACGGTCGTGTAGGCGGGTCGCCGCCTCTCCGGCAGGCGCTCCTGCACCTCGCGCACGGACGCGCTCCCCAGCTCCCACAGCGCGGCCATCACCTCCAGCTCGAACTTCGTCAGTTTAACGTCCGACTCTTTTCTCACGTCCGCCTCCGCCGAAAATCGCCTCTACTACGCTTGAGGTTGAATCTACTACTTTTGTCGTAGAGTGGTCAAGAGAAATTTTTAAGGGGTTCACGGCGGGAGGCCGCGTCAGGCGGCCGGATCGTAAGTCGAGAGGAAGGCGAGCCAGGGGCGCACGACGGAGACGAAGTGCAGCCACGTGCCGGGCTCGGCCGAAGTGTCGGGGTACGTGCTCACGTCCTCGGTCGCGCGCAGGAGGCGGAAGCCTTGTCCGGCGAGCCCGTCGAGGAGTGTGCCGAGGCCGTGCCGGTACTCGCGCGAGGGCGGCGCCGGTTCGCGCGGCTCGCGCTCGTAGACCCAGCGCTCGTCAACGTTCGTCACCACTTCGCCCTCCGCATACGTGTGCGAGAGCGCGTAGCCGCGCCCGTCCCAGTCCCTCGGCGACGCGCCCAGGGCGAAAGGGTTCGCGCACATGAAGCGGTAGAGCCCGCCCGGCCGTACGACGCGCGCGACCTCTCCGAAGACGGCGCGCGCGTCGGGCACGAAGTTGATCGAGTAAGCGTGCCAGACCAGGTCGAAGGCGGCGCCGCGGAGCGCCGAGAGGTCGCGCATGTCGCCGCGCACCGTCTCGACCTCTTTGCCGTAGTGCGCGGCGGCGAGGCGGTCGCGTGCGAGCTGTTCGGGGGAGAGGTCGAAGACGGTCACCTGCGCGCCGAGGAGCGAGAAGCACGCCGACTCGCGCCCGCCGCCGCCCGCGAGGCAGAGCACGCGGCGGCCTTCGAGCTCGCCGAGCCAGCCGACGGGGTCGAGCCGCGCGCGCGCCTTCTCGGCGTCGAGGTCGAGCAGAGGGCGCGTGTAGAGCGCGCCGCCCTCTGCCAGCGCGCGCCAGCGCTCAACGTTGTACTCGGCCACTTCGTCCATGAGAGTGTTCGTGTCGTCAGTCGCCGGGCTCGCCGAAGGCTTGCAGCACCTCGTCGGCGTGCTCTTCAACCTTGACCTTGTCGAAGACCTTGCGCAGGCGCCCCTCCTCGTCGATGAGGAAGGTCTTGCGGGCGACGCCCATGTACTTGCGCCCCATGAACTGCTTCTCGCCGTAGACGCCGTAGAGGTCTGCGACGCGGTGGTCTGTGTCGGCGAGGAGCCGGAAGGGTAGGCCGTACTTCTCTGCAAACTTGCGGTGCGACTTCTCGTCGTCGGTCGAGACGCCGAGCACCTCGATGCCGCGGCGCCCGAACTCGGCGAACGAGTCGCGGAAGGAGCAAGCCTCCTTCGTGCAGCCGGGCGTGTCGTCCTTCGGATAAAAATAGAGCACGACCTTGCGGCCGCGCAGGTCTGAGAGACGGACGGCGCCACCCTCCGCGTCGCGCGCCTCGAAGTCGGGCGCGGCTTCGCCTTCCTTGAGCATCAATCGAATCCTCCGTGGATGAATGTCGGCGTGCAGTATATCAGGCCGGGTGGCCGTTGCGCTGGGACTTGCGGAAGGGCTCGGGGAGGAAGTTGGTCATGCGGAAGTGTGCGGCGCGGCCGTCGGCGAAGGTCTGGTAGAGGTTGAACTCGGGGAGTTGGAGGCAGGTCAGCGCGCAGGTCGGGTCGTAGCCGGTGTCGATGCCGATGGCGCTGTGCGAGACGTAGATGCCGTGGCGGCCGATGCGGCCGAGCAGAGGCAGCAGGGGCGTCGGCGTGTGGCCGAAGACGCAGGGCTTGCCGTAGTAGTGTTTGTAGAAGTCCGGGTCGCGCGACCAGAGGAGGTGGCGCGCGTCGGTCTCGACGGGGTGCTTCTCGCCGTCAAGCCCGGCGTGGACGTAGAGCGCGTGCTCGTCCTCGTGGAAGAGCGCCGTCGCGCGCAGGAAGGAGAGGTGCTCCGGCGGCATGGCGTCGATGAGGCGGCGCTGCGCCTCCTCCCACCACGCGCGCAGCTCCTCGCTGAGCTTGTAGCCGGTGTACTGGCCGAAGGTGTGCTGGCCGCCGACGGCCGGGTGGAGCCAGAGCGGCGCGCCCTCGTCGAGGAAGTCGAGGAGCATCTGCTCGTGGTTGCCGCGCAGGGTGACGACGGAGCCCGCGGGCGCAGACTGTTGTAGCTCTACGACATCCGAGACCGTGCCGACGATGTCCTCGCCGCGGTCGATGAGGTCGCCGAGCAGGACGAGCGTGTCCCGTCCCGCCTCGCGCGGGAGAAGAGAGAGCAGGTGGGACAACTGCTTGCGGCGACCGTGAACGTCGCCGACGACGAAGGTGCTCACGGGCATCTTCCGCGGGAGAGATGAGACGGGGTGACGATGGGACAGGGTGACGGGGGGACGTTTACTAACGTGGATTCTGTCTCCCCGTCACCCCCTCTCCCCTTCTCCCTGTCACCTTGCTACTGCTGTCGGGCTTCGTCGGCGCGCACGGCCGTGTCGCCGATGCGGCCCATCAACTCCGCGAAGCGCGGGTCTTCGCGCAAGGGCTCCCAGTGAGGGTCGGACTCGAACCAGCGGCGGTTCTCGTTGCCGATCTCTATCGCGCGTCCGAGCCACTCGAAGGCGGGGTCTCGTTCGTCGAGCATGGCGTAGACGCTGGCGACCCAGAAGGCCACGTCGAAGTTGGCGCGCGCGACGCGCAACGCGCCCTCGGTCAGCTCGGCGCGCGCGCGTTCGAGGTCGTTCCACTGGATGAGGAACTGCGCGTAGAGGGGCCGGACGCCGTCCATGTCGGGGTTGCGGCGCAAGACCTCGGTCATCGTCCGCATCGCGCCTTCGAGGTCGCCGCGGTAGGCCGAGATGATCGCCTTGAACGACCTGATGAACGGGTGGTTGGGCTCCATCTGCGCGCCGAGGTTGAGTTCCGCCTCCGCGTCATCGTGGCGGTGCTGGTAGAGGAAGACGCGCGCGCGGTTGTAGCTGACGACGACGCGCTCGGCCGGGTTGATCTTGAGCATGCGGCCGTAGGCGTCGAGCGCGTCCTGGTAGCGCCCGTCGAGGCGCGCGACCGTGGCGTAGGCGAACTGCGCGCCCACGTCCGTCGGGCACTCGCGTACGAGCTTCTCGGCCAGGTCGCGCGCGCGCGGCTTGTTGCCCCGCCCCATCTCGACGAAGACCAGGTGCATCCGCGCCTCGGGCAGGCCGGGCTTGAGCGCGAGCGCGCGCTCCAGGGCTTCGGCCGCGCGCTCGTAGTCCTCGGGGCCGCCGATGACCTTGATGACGCGGTTGGCGTAGGCGCCGCCCAGCGCGCACCACGCGAGCGCGAAGTTGGGGTCGAGCTCGACGGCGCGCTTGAAGTGGACGACGGCCTCCTCGGAATCGACGCGCGCCAGCGTGTGGTAGATGAAGCGCCCGGAGGCGTCGCGCCCTTGCAGGAACTCCTCGTAAGCCTCCGGGTGCGCGGAGCTGCCGCCCTCGGCCGCCTCGGTCTGGCTGATGTCGCGCGGCTGCGCCTGGAGCTGCGCGGCCTCGATGCGGCGCATGAGGGCGACGAAGCGCGGGTCTTCGCGGAACGACTCCCACTTCGGGTCGGACTCGAACCAGGTGCGGTTCTCGTTGCCGAGGTCGATGGCGCGGTCGAGCCAGTGGAGCGCCTGGTCGCGCTCGCCGAGCATGGCGTGCGCGGTGGCGAGCCAGTAGGCGATGTCGTGGTCGGCGTCGGCCGCCTCGCGCACGCGGTCGGTGAGCTGTTCGCGGGCCGCGTCGAGGTCGCCCTGACTGATGAGCTGCTGCGCGAGGAGCGGGCGGATGCCGTCCATCGTCGGGTGCTCTTCCAGGACTTCGCGCAGCACGCGCACGGCCTCGTCCACGTCGCCGCGGCGCCCGAGCACGACCGCCTGGAACGTCCGAATCAGAGGGTGGTGGGGTTCGACGCGCGCGCCCTGCTCCAACTCTAAGAGCGCGTCGTCGAAGCGGTGCTGGTACATGAAGACGCGGGCGCGGTTGTAGGCGGCGACGACGCGGGCGGCCGGGTCGAGGCGCGCGAGCTTGCCGAAGGCGCGCAGCGCCCGGTCGTACTCGCCGTCGAGGCGGTGGATCGCGCCCTTGACGAAGTAGACGGCCGGCTCGTTCGGCGCCTGCTTGGCGAGGCGGGCGACCTCGGCGCGCGCCTTCCGCTTCTCGCCGCGCGAGAGGTAGATGAAGACCATCAGGATGCGCGCCTCGATGAGGTTCGGGTCGAGGTCGAGCGCGCGGCTGAAGGCGTTCTCGGCCAGCTCGTAGTCGTCGCCGCCGCCCAAGCCCTTCAGCACGCGGTTGGCGAAGCAGGCGCCGAGGCCCGAGTGCGCGAGCGCGAAGGTGTGGTCGAGGCGGATGGCGTTCTGGAAGTGCTGGACGGCCTCGTCGCAGTCTTCGGGGTCGAGCGTGTGGAAGAGGAACTTGGCGAAGGCGGCGCGGCCCCTCAAGTACTCTTCGTAAGCCTGGGCGTTGGTCGTCGCGGGCGCGGCGGGCGCGGACTGCGAGAGGTGCGGCTCGACCTTGAGCCCCTCGGCGATGCGGAGCGCGATCATGTCTTGCAGGGCGATGAGGTCGTCGGCCGTGGCGTCGATGCGGTCGCTCCAGAGCATGTCGCCGGTGACGACATCGACGAGCTGCGCGTTGACGCGGAGCGTGCCGCCCGCGCGCAGGAAGTTGGCCGAGAGGATGGCGCTCACGTTCAGCTCTTTCCCGACCTCGCGCGGGTCAACGTCCTTGCCCTGGTACTTCACGATCATCGAGGAGGGGCGGACGAGGAGCGAGCGGTTGCGCGCCAGCTCGGTGATGACCGCGTCGGCGAGCGAGAACTCGTAGAAGCCGACCTCGGGGTCGTTGGCGAGGTTGCGGAAGGGGAGGATGGCGATTGACTTCTCAAGCTCGAACTGGCTGACGTGCTGCTGGGCCTGCGGGGCGCCGGAGGTGGTCAGGCCGCCGGCGGGCTGCGTCGAGCCGCCCCGGCGCGCGGGCGGGAGCGAGGTGGCCTGCTTCTCCGAGCCCGTCAGGCCGCGCCACCAGCGGCGGAGGCTTCCGCCGAAGCCGCCGCCCGTGCCGGGCTCGTGGCGCGGCCGGACGGCGAAGGGGACGATCTCGGAGGGCACGCCGCTCGTCTGCGGGTCGGTGTCGCCGCGCGACAATGCCACCTCGCGCATCGCCGCGCGCAGGTCGTCGCGCAGCTCGGAGGCGAGCGGGTAGCGCTCCTCGGGCTTCTTGGCGAGCGCGCGGTCGAGAATCCTCTGGATGGAGGGCGGCGGCTCGTCCTTGCGCACCTCCTCGATGGGCTCGGGCGTGTCGTGCAGGACGGCGTAGCGCACCTCGACGGTCGTCTGCCCCTTGAAGGGCCAGATGCCGGCGAGCATCTCGTAGAGCAGGACGCCGGTCGAGAAGATGTCGGCGCGGTGATCGACCTTCCTGCCCGCGGCCTGCTCGGGCGCGGCGTAGGTCGCCGTGCCGTAGGGGACGCCGAGTTCGGTGAGGTGCACGTCCGCGCCCTGCTTGCTCTCGTCGAGGAGCTTGGCGAGGCCGAAGTCTAAAACTTTGGCGAGCCCCGACGCGGTGACCATCACGTTGCCGGCCTTGATGTCGCGGTGGATGATGCCCTTGGAGTGCGCGGCCGTCAGGGCGTCGGCGACCTGATAACCGATGGAGAGCGCGCTCTCCAGGGAGAGGGGCCGGCCGTTGACGAGCTGGCGGACGTTCTTGCCCTCGATGTACTGCATCGCGATGAAGTGCAGCCCGTCCGACTCGTGCAGGCCGTAGATGGTGCAGATGTTCGGGTGGTCGAGGGAGGAGGCGAGCTGCGCCTCGCGCTCGAAGCGCTTGAGGTTGACCTCGCGCGCGGTCAATTCGGGCGAGAGGACTTTGATGACGACCGTGCGGCCGAGCCGCTCGTCCACGGCCTTGTAGACCGTCCCCTGCCCGCCCGCGCCGAGCTTCTCCGTGATGCGGTAGTTGAGGAGCGTCTTGCCAACCACGATGGAATTTTGATTTGCGATTTTAGATTTGCGATTTAAACAGCAAGGCCGTGGGGCGGATTGTACCGCCGCCACGACCAATTCAACAATCTAAAATCAACAATCTAAAAGCTGCGGTTCTTCGCCCGGCGCACGGCCGGGGCTAGTCGTGCACCGTTCAACCGCGCGGCGGGTCGCCGAAGCCGGACTGGAGGTACTTGCCGTCCTCGACGATGCAGGGCACGGTCGGGTCGCCGCCCGAGTAGGCGAACATCTCGGCGCGGCGCGCGCGGTCGTTCTGCGCGTCGTACTCAGTCCACTCCACCCCCTTCGACTGGTAGTGGTCGCGCGCCTGCTGGCAGTACGGGCACCCCGGCTTGATGTACATCACGAGTCCCAAAGCAGTCTCCCCCCTCTGTTCCCTTTGCCCCAAGTGTAGCGCACGCCCGCCGCGGTTGAGAAGCATGGAACGGCGCGCGTTCGTCCGTGATATCATGCGCGGCGGCTCTTTCCAGCACCTTGACCCCGAACTAAGGAGAAGACCCTCGATGAGAAAGTTCGCCACGGCATTCCTCGCCCTACTGCTCGCAACCGCCCCCGCCTGGGGCAAGACCACCGTCGTCCGCTTCCCGAAGGGGCGCACGACCGTCATCCTCAAAGGGCGCACGACCGGCGGCCCGAGCGAGAGCGGCGGGATGGATCCCATCACCTACCGGCTCCGCGCGAAGGCGGGCCAGACGCTGACGCTGCACCTGACCTCCGCGAAGAAGAATGCCATCTTCGGCGTCTGGGCGCCGGGCATGAACCCGGTGGACGTCGGGCAGAACGCTACCGACTGGTCGGGGGCGCTCCCCAAGACCGGCAACTACGAGATCAGCGTCTGGCCCGAGGACGAGGCGACCAACACGACCTTCACGCTCGAAGTCACCATCCGCGACTGAGAAAGTTTTAAGAGATGGCTAAGTTCTACACGCACCTCGACGAAGGGCTCCGGCGCTTCGTCGGCGAGCAGAAGGTGTTCTTCACGGCGACGGCGCCCGCCGAGGGCCGGCTCAACCTCTCGCCGAAGGGCATGGACACGTTCCGCTGCCTCGACGAGGGGCGGCGGGTCGCCTACCTCGATTTGACGGGGAGCGGCAACGAGACGGCCGCGCACCTGGCGGAGAACGGGCGGATGACGGTCATGTTCTGTAGCTTCTCGGAGCAGCCGCTCATCCTCCGCATCTACGGGCGCGGTCGCGCCCTGCTCCCCGGCGACGGGGAGTGGGACGAGCTGCGCCCGCTCTTCCCCCGACTGCCCGGCGAGCGGCAGATCGTCCTCCTCGAAGTCGAGTCGGCGCAGACCTCCTGCGGCTTCGCCGTCCCCGTCTACGAATTGAAGGAGGAGCGCCAACGGCTCGTCGAGTGGACTTTGAGTAAGGGCGAGGACGGCATCCTCGACTACCGCCGCGAGAAGAACCAGGTCAGCATCGACGGCCTCCCGGCCTACCCGGAAGGCAGTAGGCAGTAGGAAAAACCATTCGTCGCTCGAACCCTACGGCTCTCATTGTCAACGCCCTCGAAGCGGAGCCTACTGACTACTGTCTGCTATTCCCTCTATGGAACACGCCGACGAGCCCGCGTTCGACCCCGACCTCTTCGACCCCTTCGAGCGGCTGGTCGAGATAGAAGTCCTCGGCCGCCGGCTCTCGGTGCCCGAGCGCAACCGCCTGCTGCGCTGCTTCCAGTACCTCTCCATCGAGACCATCTCCTACGGCGACTTCTGCTGGAACGGCGACTGCACCAACTGCCAGTTCTGGTACCGCGAGGAGGGCCAGACCGAGGCGCAGGCCAGGACGGCCCTCGCCTGCCGCTTCGACGTGCGCGAGGGCCTCGTCGTCACGCGCCTCGACCCGCACGTCCGCATCAAGGGCGTGACGGAATGAAGTAGACGGTAGACAGTAGTCAGTAGAAAACCATTCGTCAGTCGATTTGTTCTGTTGTCATCGACAACGCTCACAAAGCGGAGCCGACTGACTACTGACCACTTCCAGAAAGGAGTTCCCCTGATGAGATTCGAGTTCTACCACGAAGGTCTCGCGGGCGCGCCGCTGCTGTCGGTGGACGGGACGGTCGAGGGGGCGCTGCACCTTTCGCACTGGGAGGGGAACGGGACGCCGGAGGAGCTGCGCGCGGACACCTCGACGGAGATCGCTTTGAACTTCGCCGCGTGGCCCCGACGCGAGGAGTGGGCGCGCGGCGTCCAGGTCGTCACCAACAACCACTTCGACGCCGACGGCGTGCTGTCGGTCTGGGCGGTCTTGCACGGCGAGCGAGCGCTTGCGTTGAAGAACGAGTTGGTGCCGGCGGCGGAGGCGGGCGACTTCTCCGAGTTCCCGAACGAGCGCGCGGTGCGCGTTTCGATTCTGCTCCAGGGCGGCGACAACCCTTTCGTGCCGGGCGTCTGCTCGCCGCTCGTCCGGCACCTCGCGGGCGGCGGGAAGGTTGACGAGCGGCGCGCTTACGAACTCGTCCTGCCGGAGGTGGAGAGGGTTTTGACGCGCACCGAAGAGTACGAGCCTTTGTGGCGCGAGGGCTGGGCGTGGATCGAGCGGACGCTCGACAGCTTCGCCTCGGGGCGCTCGCGCGTCTCCGAAGACGCGAGTTCGAAGCTCTCTCTCGTCACGCTCGCGCGCGACCTCTACGGCGAAGGGGGCTTCGACCCCGCGCGCCACGGCGCGCCCTACACGGCGCTGGCGCACAACGCGCGCGGCGAACTCATCCTCGTCGCCACCCCTTTCAACGGCGGCTGGGCCTACCGCATCGACTACGCTTACTACTCCTGGGCCGAGACCTGCACGCGGCCTCGGGTCGCCCGCCGCAACCTCTCGGGCCTCGTCGGCAGGCTGAACGCGTCGGAGCGCGGGCGCGGCGTCTGGAAGGCCGACCGGAGCGAGCTGACTTCGGCGGTCAAGTTCTTCGACCACGCGGGCGCGCCGGCCGCCTCGCGGCTGGAGCCCGACGAGGTGGCGGCCGAGCTGCGCGAGGCGTTGCAGGGGCAGGCCGTGTCAGTCTTCACTTAAAGCAGATGCACGACGTGATCATCATCGGGGCGGGGCCGGCGGGACTCTCGGCGGCGCTGTGGTGCGACGAACTGGGCCTGGACACGCTAGTCATCGAGCAGGCGGCGGAGGTGGGCGGGCAGCTGCTGCGCGTCCATAACCCGATTGAGAACTACCTCGGCGTGCGCGCCGCCGACGGGCGCGAGCTGCGCGACCTGTTCGCCGCGCAGGTCGAAGAGAAGGAGTTCGACCTCTGGACTGAGGCGGAGGTCGAGAGCGTCGATTTGAAAGCCAGGCGGATTCGTTTAAGGAGCGGCGAGGAGTTGCAATCAATCGCCCTCGTCATCGCGACGGGCGCCAGGCGCAGGCGCCTGGACGTGCCCGGCGAGTCGGAGTTCGAGGGGCGCGGCGTGCTCGAATCGGGGCGGCTCGACCGGGACGCAGTCAAAGGCGAGGACGTGCTCGTCGTCGGCGGCGGGGACGCCGCCTGCGAGAACGCGCTGCTGCTCGCCGAAGTCTGCGCGACCGTCACGCTCGTCCACCGCGGCAAATCTTTGGGCGCGCGCACGGAGTTCGCCGAAAGGATAAAGGGCGACCACCGCATCACCGTCTTCACCGAGACGACGCTCCGAAGGATTCTCGGCGGAGACAGAGTGGAGTCGGTCGAGCTGCTGCGCGCGGGCGCACTCAAGCCGTTGAGGATGGCCGTGCGCGGCGTGCTCGTGCGCGTCGGGGTCGAGCCGAACACGGAACTCTTCAAAGGACAGTTGCACACGGACGAGCGCGGCTACGTCGTCGTCAACGGCGAGCAGGAGACGAGCGCCGAGATGGTCTTCGCCGCCGGCGACGTGTCGAACCCGCTCGCGCCCACCGTCAGCGGCGCGGCCGGCGCCGGCGCCACCGCCGCCAAGGTCATCGCCTCGCGCCTCAACGCCTCGAAAATTTGAAATTTCAAATTTGAAATTTCAAATCAAAAACTCTGTGTCTCCGGTTAGAAAGGTTTTTATGCGGTGGACTTCTTGCGGCTCCGCTTCGGCTTCGAGTTGCCGGCGGACTTGGGCTTCGACGCCTGCTGCTTCGCGCGCGGCACGTGCGCGGCGGCCGCGTCCGTGATGACGCAGAGGCCGCTGATGCGCTCGCCGCGCAGGCGCGCGACCGCCGCCGCGGCCTCCGCGTAGCTGAGCCCCGAGTCCTCACACCCCCGCTCGCTCAAGACGGCCCAGCGCCGCTCGTTCAGTTCGCTCATCGAAAGCTTTACACTCGCCCGGACGGGATGAAATTCGCGGCCAGTGTAGCGGGGCGAAAAGGCAAAAGGCAAAAGGCGGCGTGAACCGTGAACCGTAAACCGTGACAAGTGAAGAACGGTTTTTATCTCGTCACGGTTTACGGTTCACGGTTCACGGCTTTTTTGCCTTTTGCCTTTTGCCTTCTTATACTCCTTACGTCAGCCGACAAACTTTCCCGGAACGTTCGAACCAGCCACACCTGAGAGAAGAAGAGATGAGAAGAAGACTCCTCCTGCTCCTGGCCGCCCTGCTGGCCGGCGCGTGCGTGCAGCAGCCCGCGCAGAACACCGCCCCGTCTGCTTCGCCCGCGGGCGGGGGCGGCGACGCGGCGTTCAAGACGATCCACGACAAGTACGTCGTCGAATTCCTCCGCCGCAACCCGACGGTCAACACCTACCTCGGCGGCGCGGGGCTCGACCCTTCCTTGAAGGAGGTGGACGGAAAACTCCGCGACCACTCCGCGTCGGCGCTCGCCGAGGAGGATCGCTGGCTCGCCGACACGCAGAAGGCTTTCCAGGGCATCGACCCGGCCTCGCTCTCGCCCACGCGCAAGATAGACCGCGACGTGGCGCTCGCGCAGATCGCGTTCCTTTTGCGCCAGCACCAGACGCGCAAGTACCAGGAGCGCGCCGTGGACACCTACGTCTCCGAGCCCTTCCGCGCCATCGACTGGCAGATGCAGGGCATGACGCAGACCGGCGAGAAGACCTACGGCACGCCCGACGAGTGGCGGCTCGTCACGCAGCGCGTCTCGGACATCCCGCGCTTCCTGCAGGTCGCGCAGCAGCAGTTGGAGGCGGGCGTCAAGTCGGGCAACACGGCCGACCAACGGATGCTCTTGCGCGACGGCGTGACGACGGCCGGGGCCAACGCCGAGTACTTCGCCAAGAAGCTGCCCGAGACGGCGAAGGATCGGCTCGCTGCGGGCGAGGCCAGCGACCAGATGCTCCGGCAGCTCGACGACGCGTGCCAGCAGGCTTCGGAGGCTTACAAGAAGTTCGCCGAGTTCGTCCGCACGACCTTCTTCGACGCGGGCGCGGGCGACAAGCTCACGCCCAAGGCGCAGTTCGCGCAAGACCGTTACGCCTTCGGCGCGGAGGAGTACGACTGGGCCTTGAAGAACAACCTCCGCGTGGACACGACGGCCGCGAAGCTCTACGACGAGTCCTGGCCCATCGTCGAGGAGACGCGCAAGCAGATGATCGACCTCGCCCGCCAGATCGGGCAGAAGCGCGGGATGACGCTCCCCGCCGACGGGCCGCAGGCCGTGCAGGCCGTCTTCGAAGAGCTGGGCAAGGACTACCCGAAGACCGACGCCGAGATGGTTGACTGGTACAGGGAGGCGGGCGTCAAGCTCGTTGACTACGCGCGCAAGACCGGAGTCTTCGACGTGCCGGCCGACTACAAGCTCGACGTGGTCGAGACGCCGCCGCCCCTGCGCGCCTCCATCGACGGCGCGGCCTACTACCCGGCGCCGCCCTTCAAGCAGAGCGGCGTCGGCCGCTTCTACGTCACCACGTCGGGGAACAACGACCCGGCGGTCTTGAAGGAGAACAACCGCGCGGCGCTCGCAGACCTCTCCGCGCACGAGGGCTTCCCCGGCCACGACTGGCACTACAAGGTGATGACGCAGTTTCGCAACGACATCGCGGGCGTGCGCTGGCTGACGCCCGGCGCGGTCGAAGACTCTTCATCGATGTGGGAGGACTCGATGGCGGCCGAAGGGTGGGCACTCTACTCGGAGGCGCTGATGGCCGAGCCGCAGCAGGGCGCGCCGGAGGGCTTCTACACGCCCGAGGAGCACCTCTACCAGCTCAAGGGCAAGCTCTACCGAGACCTGCGCGTCCGCATCGACACCGGCATCCACACGGGGAAGATGACCTACGACGAGGCCGTTGACCTCTTCTCCGAGGTCGTGGACTTCCAGCCCGGCAAGTGCTCCGACGCGAACAAGACGGAGGCCAAGCGCGCGAGCTGCGACGGCTCCGAGCGCGCCATCTTCCGCTACTCCAAGTGGCCCACGCAGGCCATCACCTACCGCCTCGGCAAGGATCAAATCTTCGCGCTGCGCTCGGAGGCTGCGAAGCTCCTCGGCGACAAGTTCTCGCCCAAAGAGTTCCACCTCCTCTTCATGCGCCAGGGCACCATCCCCGCCGGCTACTTCCGCGAGGAGCTGCTGAGCGCGATCCAGAAGAAGTAGACAGTAGTCAGTAGAAAAGAGAGGCGGCGCGCCCAAGTCGAAATTCGGGCGCGCCGCTTTGTCTTCCCTACTGGCTACTGCCTACTTCACTTCACTCGTACCGCAGACACTCAATCGGGTCTAGCCTTGAGGCTTTGCGGGCGGGCCAGACGCCGAAGACGAGGCCGACGAAGACGGAGACGAGCAGGCCCGCGATGACCGCCCAGAGCGGGATCGAGGCGGGGAGCGAGGGCAGAAGCAGCCCGATGATCTTGCTGATGAGGACGGCGATGATGACGCCGGCGATGCCGCCCAAGGCGGTGAGCGTCATCGCCTCGTAGAGGAACTGGCGGACGATGTCGCGGCGGCGGGCGCCGATGGCCTTACGCACGCCGATCTCCTGCGTCCGCTCCGTCACCGAGACGAGCATGATGTTCATCACGCCGATGCCGCCGACCAGCAGCCCCACCGAAGAGACGGCGATGGCGATGAGGCCGATCATGCCCATGATGCTGTCGAACTGGCTGATGAACTTGTCGGCCGTGCCCAGGTCAAAATTATTCGGCTCGTTGAACTTCACGCCCCGCTGGCGGCGCAGAATCTCCTCGGTCTGGTCGAGCGCCTCGCGGAACTGCCCCTCTCGCGCGCGGATGATGAAGAGGATGTACTCGCTGCCGGGCGAGACCTGACGCGCCGTGCGGAAGGGGACGAAGACGGCGTTGTCCTCGTCGTTCTCGCCGAAGATGGCGTTCTTGCGCTTCTCAAGCACGCCGATGATTTCGAAGGGGCGGCCGCCGAGTTTGACCTCGGTGCCGACGATCTGCTCGGCCGTCTTGCCGGGGAAGAGCGCGTCCACGAGGTTGACGCCGATGACCATCACGCTGCGCCGGTTCTGGTCGTCGGCCTCGCTCAGGAAGCGGCCGGCCGAGACGGAGAGGTTCGACGCGTCGGCGTAGTTGGCCGTCACGCCCTGCAACTGCCCGCGCCGGTAGTTCTTCCCCTGGTACTGGATGGTCGAGTCCCACCACGCCACGAGCAGCACGCTCGCCACCGTCTCGACCGCGGGCGCGCCGCGCTTGATGGCCTCGGCGTCCTCCTCCTTGAAGGGCTTGCGCGTGCGCTCCTCCTCGCGGCTGCTGTTCGTGAAGCCGGTCGAGAGGTGGAAGGCGTAGATGTTGTTCGTGCCGTACTCGGCGATGACGTCCACGACCGACTGGCGGACGCCCGTCAAAAGCGACGCCACGACGATGACGACCACGACGCCGATGACGATGCCGAAGACCGTGAGGAAGCTCCGCAGCTTGTGCGCGCGGATGCTGTCGAGCGACATCCGCAGGATTTCCGACGACATGAACTTGGGGACTCTCAACCTCATCACCCTCAACCGCCTCCCTTCCTACTTCCGCGCGAGCGCCACAATCGGGTCGAGGCGCGAAGCCTTGAAGGCCGGGTAGACGCCGGAGACGATGCCGATGCCGCCCGAGACGGCGAGCGACAGGAAGATGTAAAGGATGGTGACCGTCATCGTCACCGGCGTCGTCGCCGAGATGATCCACACGATGCCGAAGGCGAGGAGCAGCCCGAGCACGCCGCCGAAGGTCGTCAGGAACGAAGACTCGATGAGGAACTGCAAGAGCACCTGCTTGCGCGTCGCGCCCAAAGCCTTCCTGAGCCCGATCTCGAAGGTGCGCTCGGTCACGCTCACGAGCATGATGTTCATCACGACGATGCCGCCGACGACCAGCGAGATTAAGGTGATCGGCGTGACGACCATCGCGATGCCGCCCGTGATGGAGTCCACGTCGCCCGCGATCTCGCCCGTGTTGACGACGCCGAAGTCGTCCTCGTCGGCGCCCTTGAGCTTGTGCTTGTCGCGGAGCGCCATCCGCGCGTCCTCGATGGCGGCGTCAAACTGCTCGCGGCTCGCGGCCTTGCCGTGAATCTGTATGCTCTGGCGGCCGCCGAAGATTTTCCGGTAGGTGGTGAGCGGGATATACGCCTGGTTGTCGAGCGAGTTGCCGAACATCGAGCCGCGCTTCTCCTCGACGCCGACGACCTGGAGGGGGATGCCGCGGACGCTCAAGCTGCGGCCGACGGGGTCGAGGCCGGGGTAGAACTTCTCCTTGATGTCGTTGCCGATGACGATGACCGCGGCGGCCGTGTCCACCTCCTGCGGCAGGAAGAAGCGCCCCTCGGCGATGGTCTTCTCCTCGATGCTGACCATGTTGGCCGTGCAGCCCTGCACCTGTGTCCCGTACATCTTCTCGCCCTCGTGCGAGAGATCGACCCGATTCTGGAACTGCGCGCCCACCTCGGAGCAGGCGACGCAGCGGTCGCGCACCCACTCGTAGTCTTCGAATTCGAGCCGCTTGTTGCGCCGGTTCATCTTCTCCCAGTCTTCCTCGGAGATGTTCCCGTGCGCGGCCATGCGCGCGATCATGAAGTGGTTCGTGCCGAGCACCGCCGAGACCTTGTCCATGACGTAGGTGTTGAGGCCCGAGATGGCCGCGCCGACCACCACCACCGACGCCACCCCGATGATGATTCCGATCAGCGTCAGGAAGGCGCGCAGCTTGTGCGCGAAGATGGACTGCAAGGCGATGCGCGCGGCGTCAACGTAGAAGGTATAGATCGTCCGCATAAAGACTCTTCCGCGTAAATTTATGGAGACAAAAAGGCGTGCCCCGGCTCGGACTCTCATACGCCGGGGCCGCGCCTAATGTTTACAGGAAAGTGGCTTGAAGTCTTCCCTACTCGTACCGCAGGCACTGGATGGGGTCGAGCCGCGAAGCCTTCATCGCGGGCCAGACGCCGAAGATGAGGCCGACCCCGACCGAGACCAGGAGGCCGGAGGTCACGGCCCACGCGGGGATGCTGGCCGGCAGCGAGGGGACGAGGAGCATGACGAGTTGGCTGACGCCGACCGAGAAGAGCACGCCGATGACGCCGCCCAGCATCGTCAGCGTCATCGCCTCGAAGAGGAACTGGTGCACGATGTCGCGGCGCCGGGCGCCGATGGCCTTGCGCACGCCGATCTCCTGCGTCCGCTCGGTGACGGAGACGAGCATGATGTTCATCACGCCGATGCCCCCGACCATCAGGCCGACGCTTGAGATGGCGATGGCGATGACGCCGATCATGCCGAAGATGCTGTCGAACTGCGTGATGAAGGCGTCGGCCGTCTTCACGTCGAAGTTGTTCGGCTCGCCGAAGGGCACCTGGCGGCGCGCGCGCAGGATTTCTTCAACTTGGTCAACAGCCGCCTGCAACTGCCCCGACCGCGCGCGCATGACGAGCACGACGAACTTGCGGCCGGGCGCGACCTGTCTTCCGGTGCGGAACGGGACGAAGACGGCGTTGTCCTCTTCGTTCTCGCCGAAGAAGGTGGCCTTGCGCTTGGCGAGGACGCCGATGATCTCCCAGACGTAGCCGCCCATCTTGACCTTGGTGCCGACGATGCCGCTCTGCTGGTCTGGGAAGAGGGCGGCGGCGGCGTTGACGCCGATGACCATCACGTTGCGCCGGTTGAGGTCTTCCTGCTCGTTGAAGAAGCGCCCCTCCTTGAGCGAGGTGTTGGCGATCTCGGCCATGTTCGGGGTCACGGCGCGCGTGTTGCCGCGGCGGTAGGTCTTGCCGTTGATGCTGATGGTGTCGTCGAAGCCGCTGCCCCAGCCGCCGATGTTCGGCGCCTCCAGGGCGACCTGCTCGATGGCGGGGGCCTGGCGCGCGACGGCCTCGCCGTCCTCGGGCGTGAGGGGCTTGCGCGCGCGCTCGGACTGGTCGCGCTCGCCGACCTGCGGCCCCGTGGTGAGGTGGAAGGCGTAGATGTTGTTCGTGCCGTACTCCTCGACGATCTTGACGATGTTCTGGCGCATCCCCGACAGGATCGAGGCGACGATGATGGCGACCGACACGCCGATGACGATGCCGAGCATGGTCAGCGCGCTGCGGAACTTGTTCGCCAACACGCTGTCGAGCGCCATCAGGAGCGTCTCGCGCGGGATGAACTTGGGCAGCCTCAGTCTCATCTCTTCCGTCCCTTCTAGTTCCGCGTGAGCGCGATGATGGGGTCGAGGCGCGACGCCTTGAACGCCGGGTAGATGCCCGCGATCATGCCGACCCCGGCCGAGACGCCGAGCGCGAGCAGGATGTAGCCGACCGTGATCGTCATCGTGACGGGCGTCAGCGCCGTCACCGCCCACGAGATGCCGCTGGCCGCGAACAGCCCGAGCATGCCGCCCAGGGCGCAGAGCAGCGAGGACTCGATGAGGAACTGCAAGAGCACCTGCTTGCGCCGCGCGCCCAAAGCCTTCCGCAGTCCGATCTCGAAGGTGCGCTCGGTCACGCTCACGAGCATGATGTTCATGACGACGATGCCGCCGACGACCAGAGAGATGAGCGTGATAGGCGTGACGACCATCGCGATGGCGCCGGTGAACTGGTCGATCTGGCTGCCGAGCGTCTCGGTGTTGACGACGCCGAAGTCGTCCTCCTCGCTGCCGATGAGCTTGTGGTAGTCGCGCAGCGCCTTGCGCGCGTCCTCGATGGTGTACTGGAGCGCGCCCTTCTCGCGCGACTTGCCGTGAAGCTGCAAATCAAGGTCGCGGCCGAAGAAGCGCTGATAAGTCGTCAAGGGAATGTAGACGTGCTTGTCAATGAGGTCGCCGAAGATGGGGCCGCGCCGCTCCTCGACGCCGATGACGCGCATCGGCAGGCCCTCGACCTTGAACTCCTGCCCGACGGGGTCTGCGTCGGGGAAGAACTTGTCCTTGATGTCGGCGCCGAGGACGACGACGAGCTTCGAGTTCTCGACCTCCTCGGGCTGGATGAAGCGGCCCTCGGCGATGGTCTTGTCCTCGATCTCGACCATGTTGGCGGTGACGCCGAAGATGATGCCGCCGTAGAAGGTCTGCCCGTCCTGCTCGAACTTCGTCCCGCGCCCGACCTCGGCCCCGACCGCCGAGCAGGATTCGCAGTACTGTTGCAGCCACTCCATGTCGGCCCACCGCAGGCGCTTGTTGCGGCGGTTCATCTTCTCCAGCTCCTCCTCGGACAGCTCGCCGTGGCTGGCGATGCGCGCGATCATGAAGTGGTTCGTGCCCAGCATCTTCGACATCTTATCGACGACGTAGGTGTTGAGGCCCGAGATGGCCGCGCCCACGACGACCACCGACGCCACGCCGATGATGATGCCGATCAGGGTGAGGAACGCCCGCAGCTTGTGCGCGAAGATGGACTGTAAGGCGATGCGCGCGGCGTCGGCGTAGAAGGTGTAGATCGTCCGCATAAGACTACTTCCGCTTGAAGTTTGGAGACAAAGGCGTGCCCCGGCTCGGTCACATATACGCCGCCCCGCCGCCCAATGTTTACGGTAAATTGGCTCGAAAATCGTTGACTCGCGCCCTGAATTGGCGTATGAAGCCTCAGCGGCCGCCCCCGGAGCGCCCGCGCTTCCCGAACCTGACCGCCCGAAGGCGACGCCCGGCCTCTCGAATCCCGCGGGCCGACGAACTCATATGAGCGACATCTTTCTCAGCTACGCGAGCCGCGACCGTCAGACGGCGAAGGCGCTGGCGGCCGCGCTGGAACAGCACGGCTGGACAGTCTGGTGGGACAGGCGCATCCCCACGGGCAAGGACTACGGCGAAGTGATCGAGGCCCAACTCGCGGCCGCGCGCTGCGTCATCGTCCTCTGGACGAGTAACTCGGTAGCCAGCGAGTGGGTCAAGACCGAGGCGGCCGACGCGAAAGACCGCCACCTGCTCGTCCCCGTCTTCATCGAGCAGGTCAAGCTCCCGCTTGAGTTCAGACGCATCCAGGCGGCCGACCTCACGGACTGGAAAGGCGAGACGACGCACGCCGGCTTCTCGACTCTCGTCGGCGACCTGACCGGCATCCTCGGCGCGCCGCCCGCGCGCCCGGAAGGACGCACGCCCCTCCCGCCGCCCCCGCCCGTCGAGGCGCCCTTGCCCGCGTGGCTTGAGAAGGCGGGGGCCGACGCGCAGGAAGAGGAAGAAGAAGAAGACGGGGGTTTGCAAAAGGCTCCGACGGTTGCACCGACGGTGATCGAACCGGCGGACGAACGGCCCAAGGGTGTTTGGCCGAGGTACCGTCTCCACATCCTCGCGGGCGCTGCGGCCGCCGCCGTCGGGCTCACGGCCATCATCATCGCATTCACCTCGTCGCGCGGCCCGTCCGTCGCGAACGCAAACAACGCCGACAACAGGAACGTCGCGGCGTCGAACTCGCCCGGCCCGCCGACGCCGCGCCCCGGCTCTTCGAACCAGACGCCCCCGGCCAACGGCGGCCGTAACCCGCCCGCCAACATCGTCCTCAACCTCGACCGGAGCAAGAGACTCGGCCTCCTCCTCAGGCAGTTGAACTCTCCCGACGAGAAGGAGCGGCTCAGGACGACGGGCGCCCTGAAGACGGAATACCACTCCGACCCGCAGGCGGTCGAGCAGGCGCTCGCGCTTCTCGACGAGTCGAAGATCGACGAGCTGTCGCCGCAGGGGCTCATCAACGTCCTCTTCTTTCTGAACAACACGACCGACGACGCCTGGACGGCCGAGTCCGCGCAGAAGGCCGAGTCGGCCCTGGGCAACATTGCCAAGAAGCCTCTCGGCCCACAGGCGTCTGAAGCGCTGGGGAAGTTTAAGGATCGCACCGCGGCCCTCAAGCGGGCGAAGGCGCAGCCGTAGGGTCGCGGCGGCCCGCCCGGAGGTCAGGCGTCTTCGGCAAGGCGGAGGCCGGCGAAGGCGATGCGGAAGGGGCGGCGGAAGAAGTTGCGGAAAGAGGTGCGCAGCACCGAAGGGCTCGTGGCCCAGGAGCCGCCCTTGAGCACGCGGTGGTCGCCGTCGAACCACTCCTGCGAGTATTCGGGGTAGGGGAAGGGCTCGAAGCCGGGGAAGCCTTCGAAGGGCGTGGCAGTCCACTCCCAGACGTTGCCGTTCATGTCGAGGCAGCCCGCGGCGGACGCGCCGCGCGGGTAGGAGCCGACGGGCGTCGTGCCCCATTGGCGGCGGCCGAAGTTGGCACGCGTGTCGTCGGGCGCTTCGTCGCCCCAGGCGTAGCGGCGTTTCGTGCCCGTCGAAGCGTCCCACGAGGCGGCGCGCTCCCACTCGGCCTCGGTCGGCAGACGCCGGCCCGCGAACTTCGCGTAAGCCTCCGCCTCGAACCAACTGACGCCGGTGACGGGGTGTTCGACTCTCAACTCCCACTCCTCGAACATGCCCCGCTCGACCCAGGCAGAGCCCTCGCGCCGCCAGTAGAGCGGGCACCGCCAGCCCTCCTGCTCACGCCGAGCCCAGCCCTCTTCCGACCAGAACTCGCGCCGCTCGTAGCCGCCCTCTTCGAAGAAGCGCGCGTACTCGCCGTTCGTCACGGGCGCGCGCGCGATGCGGAACGCGGGGAGCGTGACCTCGTGCGCCGGGCGCTCGTTGTCGTAGGCGAAGGAGTCCCAGGGCGCGCCCGACAGGAAAGTGCCCGCGGGTATCGAAACCATTTCCCCCGTGGCGGCCGTAGCTCCCTCGAACGCGGCGGGCCGGGGGGCGTCGGGGAGCGCCTTCTTCGAAGGGTCGAGCATCTGGAAGAGGTAGCAGAGCGTCTCCTGGTGCTGCCGCTCGTGTTCGAGGACGAGTTGAAAAATGTACCCGCCGGCCTGCAAAGGGTCTGCGTCGTCAAAGTCGAAGCGGTCGAGCGCTTCGAGCACGCCCGCGCGGACGCGGCGCAGGTAGCCTTCCATCTCGGGGCGCCGGGGCAAGTCCTTCGACTCCTCGCGCGGCGTGCGGATCGGGTCGAAGACGCGCTCGTAGGCCGGGTCGGGCGGCGCCTGGCCCGACAGCTTTTGCAGGAGCCAGTACGACTCGAAGACGCCGATGTGCGCGAGGTGCCAGATGATGGGGCGGTAGCCGAAGCCCGGGCTGCGGTGCAGCTCCGACTCGTCCGCCAGGTCGAAGAGGCGCAGCGTCCCGGCGCGCGCCTCGGTCAGTTCCAGAGCGATCTGTTCGGCCTGTTCGTGCATAAGAGAGAGGGAGTCAGAAGTCAGAAGGCTCCGCTTTGCGTAGGTTAATGATGAGAACCGCAGGATTCCAGCGACGAAAGTTTTTCTTCCGACTTCTGACTCCTGACTCCTTGGTTTATGATACAGCAGCTTTCTTAAGCAGACGAGGGGAGCCCGACAGATGTCTCACCCCGCGAGTACGGAGCAGGCCGCGCGGCTCCTCATCCACAGGCTCACGGCCGCGGTCGCCGACGACTTCGCCGCGGACGTGCGGCGCGGCCTGACCGCGCAGAGAAAGTTCCTCCTGCCGAAATACTTCTACGACGGCCTGGGCTCGCGCCTCTTCGACGCCATCTGCCTCGTGCCCGAATACTACCTCACGCGCGCCGAGGCCGACATCTTCGCGCGCCACGCCGCCGAGATTGTTGAGAAGGCTCGGGACGGGGCGCGCCGCCTCACGCTCTTCGAGCTGGGCTCGGGCTCCGCCGCGAAGACGCGCCGCATCATCGACGTGCTGCTCGCCGCCCAGACGCGCCTGCGCTACGTGCCCGTGGACATCTCGACCGCCGCGCTCGAAGAGAGTGCGAGCGCCCTGCTCGGCGACTACGAGGGCCTGGGCGTGACGGCCTACGCCGCCGACTACGACACGGCGCTCCCGCGCCTGCGGGAGAACTTCGAAGAGGGCGCGCGCGCGCTCGTCCTCTTCCTCGGCTCGAACGTCGGCAACTTCGACCGCGCGGAGGCGCGCGACTTCCTCCGACGCGTGCGCGCCGCGCTCCGGCCCGGCGACCGCCTGCTCCTCGGCGCCGACTTGAAGAAGGACGCCGCGACGCTCGAAGCGGCCTACGACGACCCGCTCGGCGTCACGGCCGCCTTCAACCTCAACCTCCTCGCGCGCATCAACCGCGAGCTGGGCGCCGACTTCTCCCTGCGCGACTTCCGCCACGTCGCCCTCTACGACGAGCGGGAGGGCCGCGTCGAGATGCACCTCGAAAGCACGTGCGCACAGACCGTCCGCGTCGGCGCGCTCGACCTCGAAATCAACTTCCGCGCGGGCGAGCGCATACACACGGAGAACTCCTACAAGTATTCGCTCGACGAACTCTCCGCGCTCGCCGCCGAGACGGGCTTCGCGCGCGAGCAGACCTGGCTCGACCCGGCCGGGCGCTTCAGCAGCAACCTCTTCGTGGCAGAAGGCAAACGATGAGTGATGAGTGATGAGTGATGAATTAACTGCGGTCTTTAATTCATCACTCATCACTCATCACTCATCACTTAACAGAATGTCTCACCACCCAAGGACGAGCGGCGAGGGCTTCCCCGCGCTGACCGACCCGGTCACGGGCGGGTCGGTGCCGCTCTTCGTCGAGAACCTTTTGCGGGGCGAGAAGCCGCGCGCCGACTGGATGTGCGGGGCGGAGCTGGAGCTGTTCGGCTACGACCGCGCGCGCGGGCTCGAACGCATCGACGCCGCGCAGGTGCAGGGCGTGCTCGCCGGCTTCGCGCCCTCTTCGCGCGACCTCGTCCACGAGGGCGGGACGATTATCGAGGCGAACGACGGGCAGATGAACCGCCTGACGGTCGAGCCCGGCGGACAGGTCGAGTTCTCGGGCGCGCCGCAGCGCCGACTCTCGGACGTGGAGCGCGAGCTGCGGCGCTACCTCGCGCGGCTCCGCGAAGTCGCCGAGGCCAACCGCCTCGCCTTCCTCGCCGTCGGCTTCGACCCCCTGCGCTCCATCGAGGAGCAGCGCTGGTTCCCCAAACTGCGCTACGAGGTGATGCGCCCCTACCTCGCCTCGCGGGGCCGCCGCGCCTGGGACATGATGTGCCGCACCTGCACCGTGCAGGCGAACCTCGACTACGGCCCGCCCGCAGACCTCTGCAAGAAGTTCCTCGTCGGCAACCGCCTCGCGCCCGTCGTCACGGCCATCTTCGCCAACTCGCCGTTCGAGCAGGGTCGCCCCTCCGGCTACAAGTCAACGCGCGCCGCCGCCTGGCTCGACACAGACCCCGACCGCTCGGGGATGGCGCCGCCCGCGCTGCGCGACGACTTCGAGCCCGCGGACTACGTGCGGTACGCACTCGGCGTGCCGATGATCTTCGCGCAGCGCGGCGGGCGCTACATCGGCGCGGTCGCGGGGCTCCCCTTCCGCGAGTTCCTTGAGAGCGGGCGCGCCGGCCTCGCGCCCGTCTTCGGCGACTGGGCCGACCACCTGACGACCGTCTTCACCGACGCGCGCCTCAAGCAGCACGTCGAGCTGCGCAGCGCCGACGCGGGCGGCCTCGAATACTCGATGGCGCTGCAAGCGCTCTGGAAGGGGCTGCTCTACGACGACCACGCGCTCGACGAAGCGCTCCGCCTCGCGCCGAAACTCAAAGCCGCCGACGCCCTGCTCCTGCGCGAGCGCGTCGCGCGCGAAGGGCTCGCCGCGAAGTGCGCGGGCGTGGACGTGCTCCGCCTCGCGCGCGAAATAGTCCGGCTCGCCGTCGAAGGCTTGAGGCGCGTCGCGCCCGACGAGACGGCCTACCTCGACATTCTCGTCGAGCGCGTCGTCAACGAGGGCGTCTGCCCCGCAGACATCCTCCTGCGCAACTTCGACGGCTCCTGGCACGGCTCGATGCAGCGACTCTTCGAGCACCTGCGCGTCGCCTGACAAGAGTTTCAAATTTGGAATCTCAAATCTCAAATCAACCGACACGCAAAGACGACGCCGTCGTCGTCTTCCGCCGCGTCACCTACGCGCCGCCGGGCGTGAGCGCGCCGATCATCGACGCGCTCGACCTCGAAGTCCTGCGCGGCGAGACGCTCGTGCTGCTCGGCGAGTCGGGCTGCGGGAAGACGACGACGCTCAGGCTCGTCAACCGCCTGCTCGAACCGACCTCGGGCGAAGTCCTGGTCGAAGGCAGGGACACGCGCGCGTGGGACGCGATTGAGCTGAGGCGGCGCACCGGCTACGTCATCCAGGACGCCGGCCTCTTCCCGCACTTCACGGTCGGCCGCAACGTCGGACTCGTCCCCACGCTCGAAGGCTGGGACGAGTCGCGTGTGACGGCGCGCGTCGATGAACTGTTGAGATTGGTCGGGCTCGACCCCGGCAAATTCTCCGGGCGCTTCCCCGCGGAGCTTTCGGGCGGGCAGCGCCAGCGCGTGGGCGTGGCGCGCGCTCTGGCCGCAGACCCGCCGCTGCTCCTGATGGACGAGCCCTTCGGCGCGCTCGACCCGCTAACCCGCGCGGCGCTGCAAAGAGAGTTTGCCGCGTTACAGAAGAGATTGAACAAGACCGTCGTCTTCGTCACGCACGACGTGCGCGAGGCGCTCACGCTCGGCACGCGCGTCGCGCTGATGAGCGCCGGCCGTATCGTTCTTCTGGACACCCCCGAAGCTTTTCTTAACTCTGACGAGCCGCACGCGCGCGCCTACCGCGAGACGCTGGCGCTCCCGACAGACTTATGAACTTCTTCGAGTTCATCCTGCGCAACTGGCGCGAGGTGCTCGGCCTGACCGGCGAGCACCTCCTGCTCGTCGCCGTCTCGACTCTGATTGCAGTCGCGGTCGGCCTGCCCCTCGGGCTCGTCCTCACCCGCAGGACGAGTTTGAAGCGGCCCGTGCTCGCCGTCGCCAACATCCTCCAGACCGTGCCGAGCCTCGCGCTCTTCGGCTTCATCATCCCGCTCAAGTACGTGGGCGGCATCGGCTGGCACCCGGCCGTCGTCGCGCTCGTGCTCTACGCGCTGCTGCCGGTGATCCGCAACACGGTGACGGGCGTCGAGGGCGTCGAGCGCAGCGTGCGCGAGGCGGCCGTGGCGATGGGGATGACCGACCGGCAGATTCTCCGGCAGGTCGAGCTGCCCCTGGCCGCGCCCGTCATCCTCGCGGGCGTGCGCGTGGCGACCGTTATCTCCGTCGGCGTGGCGACCATCGCGGCGGCCATCGGCGCGGGCGGCCTGGGCACCCTGATCTTCAGAGGACTTCGACAGTACGACAACCGCCTCATCCTCGCGGGCGCTGTCCCCGCCGCGCTGCTCGCGCTCGCGGCCGACGCGGGCATCGGCCTCATCGAGTCGCGGCTCGCCGCGCGCCGCCGCGCCGCGTTGAAGAGGAATCCGGTCGCGCGCCGGGTCGCGTTGGCTGGGCTCGCTATCATTATTTTGATGGGCGTCGGGTTCGCGCTGTGGAATCGTTCGGCGAAGGCGGACGTGAGGGTCGGGTCGAAGGACTTCACCGAGTCGGTCATCCTCGCCGAAATCTACGCGCAGGGCTTGGAGGCGCGCGGGCTGAAGGTCGAGAGAAGATATGAGCTGGGCGGCAACCTCGCGCACGACGCGCTGGTCGCGGGCGAGGTGGACGCGTACCCCGAGTACACGGGCACGTCCCTGATGTCCATCCTCAAGCACCCGCCGATGACGGACGCGCGCGCCGTCTACGAGCTGGTCAAATCCGACTACGCCGCGCGCTTCGACGTGGAGGTCGGCCCGCCGCTCGGCTTCGAGGACACGTTCGCCGTCCTCGTCCGCGCCGACGACGCCCGGAAGTTAAATCTCAAAAACATCTCCGACCTGACGCCGCGAGCGCCGAGCATGCGCGCGGGCTTCGGGCAGGACTTCATGTCGCGCCCCGACGGCTACGAAGGCTTCGCGCGCGCCTACGGCCTCCAGTTCAACGGGCGGCCTCGGGAGATGGACTTGTCGCTCTCGTACCGCGCGCTCGCCGAGGGGCAGGTGGATGTCATCGCCGGCAACTCGACCGACGGCATGATCGCCGCGCTCGGCCTCACGCAGCTCGAAGACGACCGCCATTACTTCCCGCCCTACGAGGCCGTCCTCCTCCTGCGCCGCGACGCGCTCGAACGGCTCCCCGCGGCGCGCGAGGTCTCGCAGAAGCTCGCCGGCTCCATCTCGACCGAAGAGATGCGGCGGCTCAACTACGAGGTTGACGGCAACAAGCGCCCCGCCGCCGACGTGGTGCGCGAGTGGCGACGGGCAAAAGGGCTGTAAGGCAAAAGGCAAACTTCAAAAGGCAAAAGGCAAAAGTGAAGACGAAAGCCCCGCGGGCCGTCGTCTTTCATTTTTGCCTTTTGAAGTTTGCCTTTTGCCTTCCGCCGAAGGCGGCTTACGACTTCTTAACCAACGTCACGCGGACGGGCTGGTCGAGCGAGGCGGCGTCCACCTGGATCGTCTGCGTCTGGAAGCCCTTAGCCGAGAGCTTGAGCGTGAGCTTGCCCATGTGGAGCGGCGGGAGCACGGAGACGCCGTGCGCGTCCGTCCAGTTCCACGACTCGCAGAGGAAGCCGCCCGCGCGCTTCGACTGGAGGTCGGCGCGGACGCCCTGCACGGGGTTCCCCTGCTCGTCCACGACGCGGAGGTCGAGGCGGCCGACGCCGTCGGCCTGCTTGGGCGCGCGGCCCATGTTGGGAACGTCGTTGCCGGTCTGCGCCGACGCGGCGCCGAAGGCCGCGACGACGAGGAGAGAGGCGATGATCAGTCTACGCATGTCGGTAAATCTCCTTAAAATTTCGTTCCGGGTCAACAGTCTTAAGTTAGGGAGTTTCAGTCGGCCGGACCGCGTGACCTGTGGGGGAAAATGATCGCCGCGACGTGCCAGTCTAAGATGTGCGGGGCGCGACGGCAGTTGCTTCCCACGCCCGCCGGCCGGGCTTCAGAATGACGCCCGTAAGTCGTACACGCGCAACGCTTTTCCCGCGACCGGAAAACGGCGAGGCCGGGGCGCGTCGCATGCAGCGTGCGCCTCCGGCCTCTCGAAATTTCGTCTCTTTCCGGCATCACTTCGGCGACCGCTGCGTCCGTGCGCGCGACGTACTTCGCGCGTTTAGGTCAACGGCTTTGCGCTCCGGGGCTTTCGCGCCGGATGGCCTTTGTCGGTGTCGCTTTTCAAGCGGCGGCGCTCCCGGCGTCGCCCACTCCGAACAGAGTATAGAGGCTCCGAAGCGCTCTTGTGAAGCAAAAGTTTTGTGGATGTGGGGGCGACGAATTCCAGAAAAAATCGGCGTCGCGGGCGTGTCTGTTTTGCCCGCCGGGGCGGGTTGAATTATGCTCGCGGCAGACAGTTCAAGGCTGACAGGAGAACACGCATGACTCTCATCGATCTGCTCTTGCTGCTGCTCGTCGCGGGCGTGTGCGGGGCGATAGGGCAGGCCATCGGCGGCTTCTCGCGCGGCGGGTGCCTGGTCTCGATTGCGCTCGGCTTCATCGGCTCGCTGATCGGGTTGCTGGTCGCGCGCAAGCTGGGGCTCCCCGAGCCTCTGCCCGTGCAGGTGGGCGGCCAGACGTTCCCGGTCGTCTGGTCGATAGTCGGCTCCGCGCTCTTCGTCGCCGTCATCGGACTCATCTCGCGCTCGCGCAGGTGAGCCGAAGTGTGGCCGCGAGGTAACATTTTTCTCTCAACATGCCCCGGCGCCGCACGGGGCTAGACCGCGCGCGCGCCCTTCGGCTACACTCGCCCGCGAACCCAAGTCTCCCCTGACAACGATTCACACCTCGCGGCGCGCGCAGACCGCAAGGGCCGGCCGCGCGTCTTCAAAATACACGCCCGCGGAGTTTTCGAGAGATGGTCGCCACGGCTCCGACGAAATCCGTACCGACGTTCGCGGGCGCGCGAGGCGCGCTCGCGCCTGACCTCGCGCACTTCCGGCGGCGCTACCCCGAAACGGTCGCGAGCCTCGGCGCGCTCCCCAGGCGCGAGGAGTGGCTCCGGCGCATCTGGGAGTTGGAGACCGACTGGCGCGCTGACTGGGAGACGCGCGGCGGCGCGTACGCCGAAGAGGAGGCGGTCGTCTTCGGCCCGCCGCCCGCGGGCCGCGAGGCCGAAGCGGAGTTCGACGCGGTCTACGCGGGCGGCGCCGCGGCGCTGCTGCACGCGGCCGCGCTCGCGTGCGCACACGGGAAGCGCGTGCTCGTCGTCGGCGGCGCGCGCGCCGAGGGCGAGGCCGGCGGCGTCTGGAATCTTTCGGAGGACGAGCTGAAGGAGTTGGAGGGCGCGTCCGTCTTCACGCGCGAGGAGGTCGAGGGCGCGGTCTTGAACCGCTACCGCGGCGGGTTCGTGAAGTTCCACGACGCGGCGTCGCGCGTGAAGGCCGGGCCGCTGTGGGTGACGGGCGCGCTCGACGTGGCCGTTGACGGCGAGCGTCTGACGGCGCTCGCGGCGGGGCGCCTGGCGCGGCTCGCGTCGAAGGGCTCCGCGGTCGAGACGGGGCTGCGCTTCGTGCGCGCGTACGTCGAGCCCGCGCGCGTGACAATCGAGACAGAGGGCGCGGGCGGCGCGCGCCGGTTCTTCGCGGCGCGCCTGTTCGTGGACGCCTCGGGGGCGGACTCGCCCGTGTCGCGGCAGTTGAACGGCGGGCGCGGGGCGGCGGCGCGCGTGCGCCCTTCGGTCGGGACGGTCGCGCGCGGCTTCGTGCGCGGCGAGGGGAGTGACGAGGCGGACTTCCGCGCCGGCGAAATCCTCGTCAGCACCGAGGACGCGAGCGCGCACCGTCAACTCTTGTGGGAGGGGTTCGCGGGCGCGCCCGCGCGCGGCGACTACGCGACGCGCCTCTTCTTCCACGACACGACCGACTCGCCGGCCGACAAGTCCCTGCTCGCGCTCTTCGAGCGCTACTTCGCAACGCTCCCCACGTACAAGCGCAGGTCTGCGGGCTGGCGCGTCGAGCGCCCCGTCTTCGGCTACGCGCACGCGCCGCGCGAGGGCTGGCGCACGCGGCGGCGCGTGGCCTGCGACCGCGTGCTGCTGCTGGGAGACTCCGGTCTGGGGGCCGGCGCCTTCGCGCCGGGCGCGCGCGGGGCGTGCGCGGGCGTGGGCGAGCTGCGGCGTCTGGCCCGCGGGACGGACGCGGCGCTCTCTTCGGGCGCCCTGGACGCGGGCTCGCTCTCGGCGGTCGGCGGCGGCGGGACGGCGCGCGTCGCGGCGGCGCTCGGCCTGGCGGAGTTCATGCGGCCGGCGGCGAAGGGCGCGCCGCACGCGGTCAACGAGACGCTGAACGCACTGGCGGCCGCGCTCGGCGGTCTGGAAGAGGGCGAGCGGCGCGAGGTCTTCCGCGGGCGGATGACGACGGGCGCGCTCCGGCGTCTGCTGGCGCGCACGGCGCGGCTCTACCCGCGCATCTTCGAGCGCGTGCGCGAGCACTTCGGCGCGCGCGGCACGCTCTGCTGGCTGGCGGGAGTGGCGGAGGCGGTCTGGAGCGAGAGGGGACGAGGAAGGGATAAGGGATGAAGACGGGGGGCGAATGAAGAAGGTCATGGTGCCTGACCTTCTTCATTCGCCCCCCAGACTGTCAGGCGACGGCGCGGGCGGCTCGAAGCAGGCCGCCCGCGCCGTCTCGCTTTCTGCCGCGCGGGCGGCGCCGGCGACTAGTCGCCGACGGTGATGGTTATCTTCAGGCCCTTGCCCGTGGGCACGTTGGCGTCGTAGCTGAGGCCGTCGCCTTCGACCTTGATGTGCTTGATGCGCTTGTTCCGGTGATGGTGCTTGCCTTTCGAGAGCTTCTCCATGTTGTCCTCGTCGAACTCGATGGTGACGGAGCCGCCGGTGACGATGATCGGTGGGTCTGGTTGGTTAGACATTTTCGATTCTCCTTAAGGGTTGAGGATTCAGGGGCGACTCAGCGGGCGGCGGACGCCGCGGGGGCGCCGAGTTCGCCGCGGAGCCACTGTATGTCCGGGCGCGAGAGGTAGCCTGCCGCCTCCGCCCCCAGACTCTGTTCGAACTGTGCGAGCGTCGCGGCGGCGCGGTCGAGGTAATCGCGCGCCGCGTCCTGGTCGCCGGCGAGCCGGCTGGCCTTGCCCGCCAGGGCGAGCGCGCGCCACTGCGTGTCGGCGCGGCCGAGGCGGGTGGCGATGTCGAGCGCGCGCTCGGCCGGGGCGCGCGCCCCGGCGCCGTCGCCCGCCTTGAGCAGGGCGAGGGCGAGCGCGTAGTGAGCGTACATGGTGGTCCAGTCGTCGCGCCCCTGCGAGGCGAGGCGCACCGCCTCCTGGCTGAGCGGCCTGGCGCTGGCGTGCGCGCCGGCGAAGCTCTCGGCCATCGCGAGGTCACTGTCGGCCCACGCCAGCAGCATGTCTTTCCGCTCGCCCTCGACCCCTCTCAAAACGCCGGCGGCTTCCCTCGCCTGCGCGGCCGCCTCGGGGAAGCGCTGGCGGCTCAGCTCCAAGTCGGCCCGGTTGAGGTAGAGGGTCGCGAGCATGTTCTTGCCCCCGCTGAGCGTCTGCGGGTCGGCGGCCGCCATCTCGTTGAGAATCTTCTCGGCCTCCTCGTAGCGGCCGAGCGCCCAGAGCGCGCCCGCCAGGCTGACCTGCGAGTAGGGAAGCAAAGACTGGATGCGGAGCGAGCGGAAGGTGGAGACGCTCTCGCGGAAGTGCGCGAGCGCCTCCGCGTACTTCTCCTGGTTGTTGAGGACGGCGCCGCACTCCTGGTGGAGGCTCGCGATCTGCGCCGGGTCGCCCGTCTGCTCGGCGAGGCGGAGTTGCTCTTTGAGGAGCTGGAGCGAGCCCTCGTTGTCGCCCCGCTGCTTCTTGCTCCGCGCGAGGGCGATGGTGCAGCTGTCGGCCTCGCGCCGGTAGCCGCCCTCGATGAAGAAGTCGCGCGCCTTCGCGAGGAGTTCGTCGGCCTCGTCGGCCTTCCCCCGCTGCCCGCTCACGCTCGCCAGGTTCAGGTAGGCCAGCGCCTCGTAGCGCTTCAGCTTGTAGTTGCTCGCGATCTGGAGCGCCCGGTTGAAATAGTCCTCGGCCCCGTCCAGGTCGCCGTACTTGAGCTGGACGGCGCCGAGGGTGACGTAGCCGTTGGACAACTGGTCGTTCATGCCGTTCGACTGCGCCAGCCTGACCCCTTCATTCGCCCTGCTCCGCGCCTGCTCGGCGCCCTCCTCGACGGTCGCGAGCTGGAGCAGCGACTGCACCTGCTGGTAGACGTTGCCCGTCTCGACGGCGAGCCGGAGCGCCTCGTTGAACTCGGCCCGCGCCTCGGGCTCCTTCTTGAGGCCGGCGAAGAGGCGGCCCCGCTGGTAGCGCACCGCCGCCTCGCCCTCCTTGTTGCCCCGCTCGGCGTAGAGCCTCTGCGCGCGCTCGAAGGCGTCCACGGCGCCGGGCTGGTTGGTCTGGCGCGCGTGGAGCGTGCCGAGGCGGAGGAAGGCGGCCGCGTAGGACGAGTCGCGCGTGGTCGCCTCGGTGTAGCTGTTGAGCGCCTTCGTGACCTGGTTGTTCCGCTCGTAGGCGCGCCCGAGGTCGAGGTGCGCCTCGGGCCGCCGCGGGTCGAGCGCGACGATCTCCTCGTACCTGCGGATGGCGCCCCCGTAGTCCTTGCTCAACGTCGAGCGGATGGCTTCGAGGTAGAGCGCGTCGGCGCGCGGGTAGACCGAGAAGTCGGGCACGAGCGCGCTGACCTGGATCATCGCGTCCTTGGCGCGGTCGGGGAAGTCCATCTCCAACAGCGACTCGGCGAGGCGCGCCTGCGCGAGCGCGAACTTCGTGTCGCGCTCGGTCGCCTGCCGGAGCAGGCCGCTCGCCTTGTAGTAAGAGCCCTCGCGCATCGCGTTCACGCCCTGCTCGTAGAGCCCCGCCACCTCCGCGCCCGGCACGTGCGCCGAGGGCTGCCGCAGGTACCAGACGGCCCAGATGAGGAGCCCGAGGCCGGCGAGCGACGCCAGCAGCGCGAGCGGCGAGAACTTCGGGCGGCGCAAGCCCTCGGCCATCGTGATGAGCGCGCTCGAACGGTGGCCGTAGTCGGCGCCGGCCAGCCGCCGCGTCGGGACGGTGTCGGAGGCGGGCAGGCGTGAGCGCACGCGCGTCAGCTCGGCGGCGAACTCGTCGGCCGTCTGGAAGCGGTCTTCGGGCTTCTTCGCCAGCGCCTTGAGCGTGAGGCGGTCGAGTTCCGAAGGGACGCGCGGGTTGAGCTTCGACGGCGGCGGCGGGTCGAAGTGGAGCACCTGCGCGCCGATCTCGATGACGTTGGCGCCGGAGAAGGCCGGGCGCCCCGTCAGGCACTCGTAGAGCAGCGCGCCCAGGGCGAAGAGGTCGCTCCGGCCGTCCACCTTCGCGCCGCGCGCCTGCTCGGGGCTCAGGTAGAGCGGCGTGCCGATGACCACGTCGGAGCGCGTGCGCGCGGTGAGGAGCGTCTGCGCCTCGGTGCCGCCGTTGCCGCCCGCCGCCTCCTCGTGGAGCTGCTTGGCGAGGCCGAAGTCGAGCACCTTGACCGTGCCCGCGTCGTCGATGACGACGTTCGAGGGCTTGACGTCGCGGTGGACGACGCCGAGGCGGTGCGCCTCCGACAGCGCGCGGGCCACCTCGCACGTGACCTCGACGGCGCGCGCGACGCTGATGCCCGGCCCCGCGAGCATTTCGCCGAGCGTCTGCCCCGAGACCAGCTCCATCACGATGAAGGGCTGCCCCTCTTCGGTCTCGCCGTAGTCGTGGACGGCCGCGATGTTCTCGTGCCGGAGCTTGGAGACGGCGCGCGCCTCGCGCAGGAAGCGGGCGCGGTAGTGGCTCTCGTCGCGCCCCGCGTGCGGAATCTTGACGGCGACGCGGCGGCCGAGCACCGTGTCCTCGGCCACGTACACGACACCCATCCCGCCCTCGCCGACCTGGCCGAGTATCCGATAGCGCGAGATGTTACTGCCGATCATTGCGGGTCAGAGACGGCCGGGGGTTCACCGGCGCGGCGCGAAAGGGAAAGAGGTGCTATAGACTCAGGGGCACACGCCCCTCGACTCAAACGCGCCGCCATTCTCCTCTAAAGCCGTGACCTTTTCAAGAAGGAAGATGGGCGCGAAAAGTTGTTGCGCGGGGCGCGGGGTTTTAGGCATACTCTCTCGCATTCAGGTTCCTGCTCTCGCGCGGTCGGAGGCGGCCGCGCCTGCCCGCGACTGTTGAGGCGACGGTGTTCGGCTGAAGGAGAGTGAGGTTGGCCGTTGGTTTGAAGCCGCTCTCGCCGCCGGCCAGAGCGAAAGGGCCGTCTTCCAGTCGCCGCCCTCGCCGCCGCAGTGGTCAAAGCAGAGTCCCGCTCCCCGCTCACCGAAGATTTCACGCACGCGACGAGTCCCGGCCCGCGCTTCACTTCCGGAAAAGGATAGAGAGAGATGAGCACGAGACTGTACGTCGGGAACCTTAACTTCCGCACGACCGGCGACGAGCTGCGCGAGGTCTTCTCGCAGGCCGGCGAGGTCGAGAACGCCACCGTGGTCGAAGACCGCGACACCGGCCGCTCGCGCGGCTTCGGCTTCGTCGAGATGGCGACGGCCGAGGGCGCGGCCGCGGCCATCGAGCAGTTCAACGGCAAGGAGTTCGGCGGCCGCACGCTGACGGTCAACGAGGCGCGGCCCCGCGTCGAGCGCGGCGGCTACGGCGGCGGAGGAGGAGGACGCGGCGGCGGCTACGGCGGAGGCGGCGGCCGCGACCGCGAGCCGCGATGGTGATAAAGCAGTAGTCAGTAGTCAGTAGAAAAACAGGCAGCGTGACTCTCATCATTAACCGATGAGAGTCACGCTGCCTTTATCTTTTCACTACTGTCTACTGTTTCCTTTCCGCCGGCGTGACCTTGAGCGTGAGGCGCTGGCCGTCGCGGAGGAGTTCGACCTCGTACTCCTGGCCGGCCTTCATCTCGGAGAGCGCCTGCGTGTAGTCGTAGACATTGCGGATGTCGCGCCCGGCCAGCTTGACAACCTTGTCGCCGGCCTTCATCCCCGCGGCGGCGGCGGGCGAGCCCTCGCGCACGGCGTCGAGCTTGAGGCCGTCGGTCGATTCGCCGTAGGAGGGCACGGTGCCGAGCGAGACGCGGAAGGTCGTGCGCGCGTTGGCCTCGGACTTGGCGACCGCGTAGGTCGGGCGCGCGTCCGTCTGCTGCAAGCGGTAGACGATGTCGCGCACGAGTTGAAGTACCTGGGCCTCGCCCTCGTAGTTGATGCGGTCGGCCGTGTCCGAAGGCTTGTGGTAGTCCTCGTGCGTGCCCGTGAAGAAGAAGAGGACGGGGACGCGCCGCGCGTAGAACGAAGAGTGGTCGCTCGGGCCGAAGCCGTCCTCGCTCAGGCGCAAAGCGAAGCGCTCGGCCGCGGGGCTCGGCGCGGCCGTGTCGCCCTTGTTCAGCCCTTCGACCAGCGCGCGCAGCTCGGCGGCCGTGCCGACGCCGCCGACGTTGAGCGCGCCGCCGCGCAGCCGCCCGATCATGTCCATGTTGAGCATCGCCACCGTCTGCGCCAGAGGGAAGGCGGGGTGCTGCACGTAGTAGCTCGAACCGATGAGCCCCTCCTCCTCGCCGCCGAAGGCGACGAAGACGACGGTGCGCCGCAGGGGCTTCCGGTCGGCGGCGAAGAGGCGCGCCAGCTCGAGCAGGCCGGCCGTGCCCGAGGCGTTGTCGTCGGCGCCGTGGTGCACCTCGCCCTCGCGCGCCGCGAGGCTCCCCTCGCCGCCGCGGCCCAGGTGGTCGTAGTGCGCGCCGACGACGATGAACTCCGACTTCAACCTCGCGTCCGAGCCTTCCAGCACGCCGACGACGTTGGCGGCCGGCGCCTCCTTCCGCACCACGTCGGTCGAAAGGCTCAACACGACTCCCCCGCCCGGCTCCGCACCCTGCACGCCTACGACGGGGACGCCGCCGCGCAGGGACTTCTCGAACTCCGCGAGCAGCGCGGCGTTACTCAGGCCCAGCACCTCCGCCGCCGCCTGCCGCGAGATGACCGCGACGGGCAGCCCCGCGTCGCCGCCCGCGTTGTCATACCTGAGCGTCGCCAGCTTATCCTTCTTGAACTCCTCTTCGCCCGCGATGACGACGAGCGCCTTCGCCCCGGCGGCGCGCGCGGCCGCGGCCTTGAAGCGCAGCTCGCCCGCGCGCGCGAAGCGTGCGTGCGGGCTGTCGCCGTCGGGCGTGCCCGCGAAGGCGAGCGCGACCTTGCCCGCGGCGACGGCGCCCTTGTAGTCGTCGTAGTTCTGCTCGGCGGCCGTAATCCCGTAGCCGACGAAGGCGAGCGGCGCCTCGACCCTTCCCGAAGAGCCGAAGCCGACCGGCATCCAGTCCTCGCCGACCTTGAAGTCAATCGCCATCGGCGCGCCCTGCGTCGAATCGCCGACGCGCCGCGTGGCCGTCAGCGCGTTCCCCCGACCCAGCTCGACGGACGCGACGTAGGGGAACTCCTGCATGTAACAGCTGTCGTTCGAATCGTCGCAGTTGACGCGGAAGCCGGGCTGCACGCCGACGCGCGCCAGCTCGCGCGCGACGTAGCGCGCGGCCTCCCGCGCGCCCGCGGTGCCCGTGCGCCGGCCTTCGAGCTTGTCGGAGGCGAGGTACGTGACGTGCGCGCGCAGACGCCCCGCGTCCGGCGCCGCCGCAGGCTTCGCCGCGCTCTGCGCGAACGCGTTTGACGAAAGAAGAAGAAGAAGAAGCGCGAGGAGGAGTCGAAGGCGTCTCTGGTATTGCATGACTTTGCTCCGCTGAAGGGGAACGGCTTTCAAATGATGAATGATGCGTGATGAATGATGGATACGGCTTCGTCGTCATATTCATCATTCATCACTCATCATTCTTTCTCCACCCAGTCGGCGATGAAGACGTTGGTGTCGCCGCGCACGGCGGCGTTCCGGTTCGAGGCGAAGACGAGCCGCCGCCCGTCGGGCGAGAACATCGGGAAGCCGTCGAAGGTTTCGTTGAAGGTGACCTGTTCGAGCCCCTTCCCGTCAACGCCGACGACGAAGAGGTTGAAGTCGCGGCTCCTGATGTTCGGGTAGTTCGAGGAGAAGATGATCCGCTTGCCGTCGGGCAGGAAGTAGGGCGCGAAGCTGGCGACGCCTAAGTTAGTCACCTGCCGCTTGCCCGTCCCGTCCGCGTTCATCACCCAGATTTCGAGCGCGTTCGGCTCGATGAGATTCTCGGCCAGAAGCTTCTTGTAGCGCTCGACCTGCTCGGGCGTCTTCGGGTGGTTCGCGCGGTAGACGATCATCTTCCCGTCGCGCGAGAAGAAGGGGCCGCCGTCGTAACCCAGCTCGTCCGTCAGACGCTTCACGTTCTTCCCGTCGGCGTCCATCGTGTAGATGTCGAGGTCGCCGTCGCGCATCGACGTGAAGACGATCCGCCTCCCGTCCACGGACATCGTCGCCTCGGCGTCGTACCCCGGCGACTTCGTCAACTGCCTCACGTCCGAGCCGTCCTCGCGCGCCGTGAAGATGTCGTAAGCGGGGTAGACGGCCCACACGTACCCGCGCGAGTAGTCGGGCGGCGTCGGGCACTTCTCCGAAGCGAGGTGCGTGGACGAATAGAGGATGCGCCCGCCGCGCGGGAAGAAGTACGAGCAGGTCGTCCGCCCCTTCCCCGTCGAGACCATCCGCACGTCCGACCCGTCCACGCGCATCGTGTAAATCTGGTCGCACTCCGCCCCATTGCGCTTCGACTGGAAGATGAGCCGCTCGCCCCCGCCCGAGAAGTACGCCTCCGCATTCTCCCCGCCGCTCGTCAACTGCCTGACGTTGCGTAGATGTTTTTCTGAAGGCAGTTCAATAGGTGACGGCTTGCTCGACTGACTCTGCCCGGCGGAGAAGACCGCGGCCGACAGGCTGACAAAGAGGGCCAGGGGGAACAGTATTTTCGTGCTCATCATCTTCAGGGGGAAAGCGCCCGCAGCGCGCAACGGGAGACTTCAAACGGCGCCCATACTTTACCCCCCGCCCGCCCCCCTGCCAAGCACACGCCCCACCAAAAACCATTGGCCGTTCCGCCCCCGCCGTGGATAATCAGCACCAAAGGTTGAACGGATATGACTCCTCCAGACCCCACCCACGTCGAAGCACCCGCCCGGCCGCGGCCCGGACAGCTCACGGCCATGATCAGCAGCACGGCGCTCGACCTGCCGGAACATCGGGCGCAGGCGCATCAGGCGTGTCTTGATGCGGGCGTCTTCCCCATCGGCATGGAACAACTCCCGGCGCGGGACGCGACCGGCATCGCCGCCTCCTTGGAGATGGTCGAGCAGGCCGACATCTACATCGGCATCTACGCCTTCCGCTACGGCTGGGTGCCCGACGGTGAAGACGGCTCAATTACAGAAATGGAGTTCAACCATGCCGTTGCGCGCAAAGCGGAGGGTAGGCTCCAAGAGGTTCTCGTCTTCACCGCACACAAGAAGCACGCCTTCACCGCGGACGATATCGAAGCCGACACGCTCGCTCAGGAGAAGCTCAGCAAGTTCAAGACGCGCGCCGCCGCCGGGCGCGTGCGCAAAGAGTTCAAGTCAGCGGAAGAGCTTCACCGCCTCGTCTACCAAGCGTTGAGCGAATTCAAGAGCAGACAGCAGGGCACGGTTGAGCCGCCGCGGACACTTATCCCCAACAACCTCCCGCGCCTCCAACCCTTCTTCGGCCGTGAGGAGGAACTCGCCCACATCCGCGAAGCCCTCGACCCCGACAACCGCACCTGGGGCGCCCTCATCGACGGCCCCGGCGGCATGGGCAAGACCTCCCTCGCCATCCGCGCCGCCTACGACTGCACACCCGCACAGTTCAACCGCATCGTCTTCGTCTCCGTCAAGAACCGCGAGTTGGACGACGATGGCGTGCGCGAACTGGGCGTCTTCGTCCTCCCCGGCTTCCTCGAAATGCTCAACGAACTCTCCCGCGAACTCGGCCGCGCCGACATCCTGAAGGCCCCTGAAGACGACCGCATCCGCCTGCTTCTCGACGCGCTCCGCGACGAGCACGCGCTCCTCATCCTCGACAACCTCGAATCACTCCCCAAGCCCGACCGCGACAAACTCTTCACCTTCGTCAAGCGCCTGCCGCAGGGCTGCAAGGCCATCCTCACCAGCCGCCGTCGCATCGGCTCCGGCTCGGAGGAACTCATCCTCGAAAGCCTCAGCCAAAAGGCCGCGCTTGAAACTCTTACCGACTTAGCCGAGCGCAATCGATTACTGAAGAAAACTAAGAAGAAGGAACGCATCGCCCTTTACGAGCAGACCGCTGGCAACCCGCTGCTCCTTCGCTGGGTGGCCGGCCAACTCGGCCGCGGGAGCTGCCGCACCATCAACGATGCGCTCAATTTTCTCTGCTCCTGCCCGGATGACAATGACCCGTTGGAATTCGTTTTCGGTGACCTCGTTAACGAATTTACCAACAACGAGACCAAAGTCCTCTGTGCCCTCACCTACTTCACCCTGCCGGCGAAGGTGGAGCATATAGCCACAGTCGCAGGCTGCGATGAGAATCCGGCCGAGACTGCCCTGCATGCACTAACCAACCGCTCGCTGGTCGTCCCAGATATCGAGGAAACGGCATTCGCCCTCGTGCCGATGGTCGCCGACTTCTTGCGGCGGCGGAAGCCCGAGGTCGTCGCGGAGACTGGCGACCGGCTCGAAAAACATGCCTACGCGCTGCTGGTGGAGAATGGCTACCAGAAATACGACAACTTCCCCTTGTTGGACGTCGAGTGGCCTACTATCGCCGCCGCCCTACAGCGCTTTCTCACTGGGCCGAATGATCGGCTTCAGACTGCGTGCGATGCCTTGAGAGATTTTCTTGATTTCACTGGCCGCTGGGATGAATGGCTCGCCCTTTCGTGGGACGCCGAAGTCAAGGCCGTGGCGGCCAAAGATTTTTGGAATGCTGGCTGGCGCGCTTACGATGCCGGCTGGCTCCAAAGTCTACGTAGTCAGTCGGCAGAAGTGCTTGCCTCCGCCGACCGTGCCGAGGCCCACTGGCGCGATGCCAAAGCCGATGCCCACGAACAAGCTACTGTCATCCGCTTGAGGGGCGAAGGGCACCTTCAGGCTAGGGATTACCCTGCCGCCATCGCGGCCTTCCGCAAAACTGTAGAACTTCACAGAGCCTTAAATCCAGAAAGCGCGGATGTCATTATTCACCTTACTGCATTGGCTGATGCCGAACACCGCTCCGGCGATCTCGACGCCGCAGAGCGTGACTGCCGTGAGGCGTTGCGGATTGCCCGAAAAATTAATCGACGTGAAAGCATCGCCACTCTAACCGGCAATCTAGTCGATGTTGCGATAGAGCGCGAAGACTGGGCTGGCGCGGAGACTATGGCTCGCGAAGCCTTGGCTTTGTCCGAAAACCTCGGCCGCAAGCAGTTAATCGCCAGCGACTGCTGTCGCCTCGCGAAGGCCCTTGCTTGGCAATACCGGAAACCGGAAGCCCTCCCGTATGCACGACGCGCGGTCGAAATGTTCACAACTCTGCGCCACCCAGACCTCGAAGAGGCTCGCCAGACACTCGCGGAGTGCGAAAGCTGAATTCGTCAACGTGGAAGGCTTGCAGCGGAAATAACCGAACTTTGGTGGGAGTGTTGTTGTGAAGGCGCGGCGGAACGTTCCGCCGCGCCTTCGGGGTGTTAGCCGTTGGTGCGTTCGAACTCTTTCATGAATTGGGTGAGGGCGTCGCAGCCGGCGGGGGGGAAGGCGTTGTAGATGGAGGCGCGGATGCCGCCGACGGAGCGGTGGCCTTTGAGGCCGTCGAGGCCGGCGGCCGTCGCCTCAGACGCGAACTTCTTTTCCAGTTCTTCACTGGGGAGGCGGAAGGTGACGTTCATGATGGAGCGGGCTTCGGGCGCGGCGTGGCCGCGGTAGAAGTCGGTCGCGTCGATGGCGTCGTAAATCTTCTGCGCCTTCTCGACGTTCTTCTGGTACATGCCTTCGAGCCCGCCCTGCTCCTTCACCCATTCGCAGACGAGGTTGAGGATGTAGATGCCCCAGGTGTTCGGCGTGTTGTAGAGCGAGCCGTTCTCGGCGTGCGTGCGGTAGTCGAGCATCGTCGCGAGGCCCTCGCGCCCCTTCGCCAGAAAGTCTTCGCGGATGATGACGACCGTCACGCCCGAGGGGCCGAGGTTCTTCTGCGCGCCCGCGTAGATGAGCGCGTACTTCGACACGTCCACCGGCCGCGAGCAGATGTCGGACGAGGCGTCGCAGACGAGCGGCACGTCGCCCACCTCCGGCTCGCCCTTCCACTCGACGCCCTCGATGGTCTCGTTCGAGGTGACGTGGACGTAGGCGGCGCCCGCGTCGAGCTTCAGCTCGTCCTGTGCGGGGATGCGGTTGTAGCCCGAGTCGGCCATGTCCGCCGCGACGCTCGTCGCGCCGACCCGCTTCGCCTCCTTGACGGCCTTCTTGCCCCAAGACCCCGTGATGACGTAGTCGGCGCTCCCGCCTTCCGCGAGGAAGTTCATCGGCACCATCGAGAACTGCAAACTCGCGCCGCCTTGCAGGAAGAGCACGCGGTAGCCCTCGGGGATGCCTAACAACCCGCGCAGTCCGCCTTCGGCCCCGTCGATGATGGCCTGGAAGGGCTTCGAGCGGTGGCTGATCTCCATCACGCTCATCCCGACGCCGGGCAGACTCAACATCTCCTCCCGCGCCCTCTCAAGCACCGGCACGGGCAAGACCGCCGGCCCCGCGCTGAAGTTAAAGATTCTCTCAGTCATGTCTCTTTCCTTTATCTGATTTCCAGCAGGCTCAACTCGATGATGTCGGCGTTCTCGGCTTTCAGTCGTTCGAGCACTTCGGGCGCGAGCCCGCCTTCGAGGTTGATGCGGGCGACGGCCGCCTCCGACCCTTCGAAGATGACGTTCTCCATCTCCTGCACGTTGAGCGACTCGGCGCGGACGCGGTCGAGGACGGAGGCGAGCACGCCGGGGCGGTCGCGGTGGCGCACGACGAGCGTGTGCGTCGAGGGCGTGCGGCGCGCGAGGTTGACGACGTTCGGGACGCGCCCCGTCTCCTTGAAGGTGCGGATGACGCGGACGGTCTCGGCGGCGATGGCCTCCTGCGCCTGGTCGGTCGAGGCGCCGATGTGGTGCGTGCCGTAGAGGTTCGGCTCGCGCGCGAT